>Ga0209536_100005665_pt1 | contig 19337 bp, 18 predicted proteins | sample DeeMarSeWOR28_12_FD_187461 | JGI IMG/M metagenome (GOLD analysis project Ga0209536, IMG submission 187461) | Marine sediment microbial communities from White Oak River estuary, North Carolina - WOR-2-8_12 (SPAdes) (version 2) | ecosystem: Environmental > Aquatic > Marine > Intertidal zone >...
TTTTTTACTTCGTGGGCTATGCGCCTGGCAACTTCACGCCAGTCTGCTATTCTCTGGGCCTTTTCGAGTTGGGTAAGGTTGTCAAAAACCATTACTGTTCCGAGAGGGTTAGCTGTTTCATCGTACAGTTTGGTAATATTGATCAGCAGGGAGAATGTTTCCTTGCCCAGGGTCAAACGCAGGGGGCGTTGGATGGTGGATTTTCCTGACTCCTCAAGCTCCTGGAGGAATTTTTCTACAATTACCCGGTGATTCGGCAAAAGTGTTGAGCGAAAATCCTGGTTCAGGTAATTATTCTTGTCAATATGCAGCAGGTCTTCAGCGAATTTATTAATGCTGGTAACCTTGCCTGCGGCATCAAACGAAATGACCCCAGCCGGTACACTCTGGAGTATTGTTTCAATATAATGGCGTCTTTCATCCAGTTCAATATTGCTTTGCTGAAGGGCCACATTAACAGATTCCAGTTCTTTTTTGCTTGTCTGCAGATCACTGGTCATCTGGTTAAATGAGTCAACGAGCAGTCCCATCTCATCATCTGACTCCTTTTCCAGGACAAAGTCGAGTTCACCTTCGGCTACCCGGCGTGTTGCGCTTGCAAGCTTGCCGATGGGGCCGGTTAAACCCTGGGCAATGTAAAACCCAAACCAGATTGCACTGAAAATGATAAGCAAGGTTACAATAAGCAGCATAACCAGCAGGCTTGTCTTGAGAGGATTCTTGAGCAGCATGAGCTGGCGATATCCCTCGATGCCCTTGGAAATCAAGGTCATGCGCTGCAGCTGTTCCCGGGGAATAAATACGGTGGAGATCAGGACATAGGGCAGAGACTCTTCTTTTTCCTTTAAAAATAACGGGGTGACACTTCTGACAATTTCGCCCGTGGCAATAGGTTGAATTGCTGTCTGGTTTTTTTCACCGCCCAGGGCCAGGCGAAAAAGTTCTGTCGGGATTTCCGGCGTACTCTGAAAATTGATTTTGTCGCTCATTACATCGGCTATTACTTGCCGCTGATCTGAGAAAAGCGCCAGCCCGTCAAGATTGCTTGAAGTCATAAGCCCCTGCAGGAGCGGCTTGATAGACTGGGGGTCATACTGCAGGAGTCTGAGAGATATAAGCTGCTCTGCAACGGCATTACCTGTTTCAATGGTGCGTTCCCGGTTTTGCTGGTAGATATCCTGTGCAACCTTTAGAGATTCATCAAGCGATGCCTCAACATTTGAGTTGAACCAGTAGTCCATGCTGGTGGAAACAAACTGCAGGGCTATGAAGAAAAGAAGGATAGTGGGTATCAGGGACAAGGAAATAAAGGATATTACCAGTCGTATCCTCAAAGATTTACCAAGGGAGATCTGACGCTGTTCAAAAATTAGCCGCACCAGGTTTCTGAAAACAAGAAAAACCATAAGCAGCAGCAGGATAACATTTATATTAATAAGGGAGAAAACAAGGACATTACCACTGACAGGGAAGGTGACCTCGCCGATCTGGAAGACCACGGTCTCAAGGTAGGTCAGGACCGGTATGAGTATCAGGCAGATGATAATTACATAGCGTGTCCGCCTTCGTTTTAATTTATTGGGTCCCATCTTCATAAGGCAAGCCGTAGTGTCAGTTCATGCCACTTTGTTTCAAAATTCCAGGGTGAAGAAAAGGGGATCAGGTAATGAAAATAAAGCGGCATGGTTTTACGGGCCAGCTTTGCTTTTGCCCTCACAGAATAGGACACCTGGGGCTCAAGTTCATCAAGCGGCACTATCTTGAAGCCATTTATTTCCGACATAAGTTTTTGGGCTTCCACAAGAGAAGCGGTTATCTTGCTGTCTCCTCTTTCATCCCTGTAAACAAGGTATTCTTTTTTAAGACTGTCATATTCTAAGATGTGGCTGATTTCATGCTCGCTGATTTTTTTGTCCGGCCATTTGGGTCGTCTTGCAAAGAGGTCTATCTGGAAGATGAATTTTATTGGAATCCCGTTGTGAATGGCGGCCTCCATATCCTCAGTGAACCAGTCCGTAACCGTAAGATAAAGCAGCAGATGGTTTGCCGAGTTTGCTACAGTAAAATCGGAGATTGCCGTATCCTGGCCATAGGAACTGCGCACCTGGTAAAGACTCGCCAGGGTGAAGAAAAAGAAACCCAGTACTAAACAACCAGAAAGGTGTCGTATAAGAATAAAATTGGTCCTCATGGTATTAACATATAAAAAAAGCGCAGATTAATCGCATAAACTTATTGTAACTGATGAATGTAGAAGCTTTGCTCCAAGGTAAGCGGTGCTCAAATGTAACTGAAATTTGACCTCCTGTCCATGCGATAGATTCCTGGTTCTGATTCTGAAGCATAAAGTAAAAGACTCAGTAATAGTTTGGCTGCTGAAAGTGATGCATGAACTACAGGTTTTGTGAAGATAAATTTACAGCAAGAAGATCTATGCCATTGACAGGTGTGAGATTATCGTATATCGTAAATATACGATAAATTAGATATGGAAAATTGCCGGACATCAGCTGTATTCAGCCCTTTGTATAATTAAAATGCATTTTCTTGCAGCATGGATATGAAGTTTAAAAACAATTTGTACTCAGCAGGAATATCCAACAATCATGATACCGAGCTTTTTGCCGTCATGTGCAAAGCGCTCGGTCACCCAGCCAGAGTGCTGATTATTGACTACCTGAAAAGCATGGACCGCTGCCTCTGTGGGGATATTGTGGAATTATTGCCATTGGCTCAGTCAACGGTCAGCCAGCATCTTAAATGTCTAAAGGAAGCGGGATTCATTAAAGGTGAGGTTGAAGGGCACAAAACCTGTTACTGCCTGGACAAGGAGATGCTTGAAAAATTTACCCTGATGGTTGCAGCCCTTGGCAAGTCAACCCAGGCCTGATGATATGGATGGCGTCAGATGCAAGAGTTTTTTCTTAAAAAAGCCGATAACGACCCGGAAACGACAACTTGCTGCAGCAGTCAGGGCCGGAGCAGCGAATGCAGGCCTGTAATGCAGCCACTTGGAATTCCATTGGCAAAGCCTGAAAAGGATGATGCGCCATGCTGCGGTCCGAAACCCGGCCCTCCAAGCAGTCCATTTGAAAAACCAGGCTACAGGATGTGGCATTTTGTAGTTGATTTCCTTGAAACACCTGTTGGTAAAGTTCCCAGGATAGATACAGCCTTGAAGGTTCAGGATTTTGCCGGAACACTGAGGGCCAGATTGGGTATTTCGCGTGACAGGTACAGGGTGGCGCCCGGTCTTTACTGTGTTGGCAGACCAGATGTTGGATCACCGGTTTTGGTCACAGCAAATTATAAGCTCAGCTTTGACAGCCTGCGCCGGGAATTACCATCTATTGATGCCTGGATTTTGGTACTTGATACACGGGGTGTAAATGTCTGGTGTGCAGCCGGCAAAAAAACGTTTTCCACTGAAGAGGTTATCCGCCAGGTACGTCGGGTTAACCTGGACAGGCTGGTGTCTCACCGGGAGCTGGTCCTGCCGCAGCTAGGTGCTCCTGGGGTTTCATCCCATGCTGTTAAAAGGGCCTGCGGCTTCAAGGTGAGCTGGGGTCCTATCCGGGCAGAAGATCTGAAGACATTTCTCAAAAAGGGTTGTAAGGCAGAAGCGGTCATGCGGCAGTTAACCTTTACGCTTGGTGAGCGAACCGTATTGATACCGGTTGAACTGTCATTGATAGCAAAGCCGTCTCTGGCAATTATGCTTGCTGTGTTCGTATTGTCCGGAATCGGTCCGGATATATTTTCCTTTTCAGCCGCATGGTTCCGGGGCCTGCATGGATCCGTCGCATACATCTTCGGTGTATTGGCCGGTGCAGTGGCTGTTCCGATCATGCTGCCATGGCTCCCCATGCGCCAGTTTTATATCAAGGGAATACTGACCGGCCTGGTCGCCGGTATTTTTGTTGTCCTTTTTCTGGGTGACGGAATGAGCCGTCTGGAATCCCTGACACTTCTCCTTATTACTACGGCGGTCAGTTCTTATGCAGCTATGAATTTTACCGGTGCCACGCCATATACTTCACCATCAGGGGTGGAAAAGGAAATGCGCCGGGGTATACCCATCCAGATCATTGCACTTGCCGCTGCAGTCATTGCCTGGGTGGCTGCCCCGTTTGTGAGTTAACCATGACTTTTGAGGAAAATGGGTGATATGCTGATCATAAAAATGATTTAAAAGATCTGATAGTTTAAGAGATACCTCCGAGAAAGTTTTAAAAACCTCATTCAGGGGAATATAAAATGCAAAATTTCAGATATCTGAAAAATGTAACAACACTGATGCTTGACACAGAAAAGTGCATCGGCTGCGGCATGTGTGAGATCGTCTGTCCCCATTCAGTTTTCAGAGTGGAAAATCCCAGGGCCCGTATTGCCGACCGTGATGCCTGCATGGAATGCGGAGCATGTGCTACAAACTGTCCGGTGGAGGCTATCAACGTTACACCCGGTGTGGGCTGCGCCTCATATATTATCCAGACCTGGATCAAGGGCAGGGATGCTGTAATAGAGTGCTGTTGATCACCATTCCCATAGAACTCATTGACATCGTGAGCCTTTCGTTACATTATTACCGTATACCTTTTGTCATTTAGCAGCGCCCACTTCACTACCCTGGAAAGGAGGCATCATGCCCCGACACAGTTTCCGCTGGTTCATCATCCTGCTTCTGGTTGTTATTGCCGGGGTATTTGTCTGGTACAAGACGCGTCCCAAGGAGATAGAAGTGGCAGTGGTACAGGTAAACCGCGGCACAGTGGAAAGAATTGTGGCAAACACCAGGGCAGGGACGCTCAAGGCCTGCCGAACGGCAAATCTTTCTCCGAGTATTGGTGGCCAGATCAGCAAACTTACAGTTGATGAGGGGGATGCGGTCAAGGAGGGGCAGTTGCTGCTGGAACTCTGGAATAATGATCTCAAGGCCGAAGCAGCTTTTATTGAAAAAGAGATTAAGGCAGCCGAAGCAAAGGCTGCGGCGTCCCTGCTGGAGGCAGAAATTGCCAGCCGGGATGCTGAGCGCATGCAGCAGCTTATCCGGGATAATGCAATATCAGACCAGGATGCAGACAAGACAATAACCGAAGCAAAGGTACGACAAGCAGCCTACGAGGCAGCAGCAAGTGAAATAGCCGCCAGCCATGCCAGGCTTAACGTTATCAAGGCAAATTTGGAGCGTACCATGCTGTTGGCACCATTTGACGGCATAATCGCCAAAATTAACGGTGAATTGAACGAATACGTTACTCCGTCGCCTCAGGGTATTCCAACTCCCCCAACCATAGAACTCCTGGACACCTCCTGTTTTTACGTCAGTGCACCTATTGACGAGGTGGACGCCCCGGCTGTGAAGGTTGGCATGGAGGCCAGGGTAATCATGGATGCATTTAGGGATAAGCATTTTCCGGGCCGGGTGCGACGCATCGATCCTTACGTGCTCGATCTTGAAAAACAGGCGCGCACCGTTGATGTCGAGGTTGAATTCAGCAACAGAGCGGATGTGGAAGATTTCTTGAGCGGCTACAGTTCCGATGTGGAGATCATTATTGCCGTGGAAAAGGATGTGCTGCGCATCCCGACCCAGGCCGTGCTGGATGGAAACCGGGTGTTTTTATACCAGCCGCAGAATAATCTGCTGCGGGAAAAAATCATCCGCATCGGTTTGTCTAACTGGGACAATTCCCAGGTTCTTGAAGGGCTGCAGGAGGGTGAGTATGTAGTTGTCTCCACCGATCGGCCAGGCCTCAAGGATGGGCTCCGGGTCAAAATTTCCGCAGAAAAATGATCAGTCTTAGCCATATTGAAAGGGTTTTCCATGTTGGCGAGGAAGAGGTTCATGCCCTCCGTGATATAGAATTTTCAGCCGCCAAGGGAGAATATATTGCGATCATGGGCCCATCCGGTTCAGGCAAATCAACGCTTTTGAATATTATCGGGCTGCTGGACCGACCGGACGGGGGAACCTATGAACTTGACCACATCATGACAACGACCCTGGATGACAGGCAGCAGGCTGAGGTGCGGCGCCACAAAATTGGTTTTGTTTTCCAGTTCTTTCACCTGGTCCCGCGGCTCACAGCCGAGCAGAATGTCGAGTTGCCCCTTATCCTGGCAGGCATTGACAGAAACGAGCGTACCAGTCGGGTAAGGCAAACTCTCGAAGCGTTCGGTATTGGTGATCGGGCCCGGCATCGGCCGGATCAGCTTTCCGGCGGCCAACGGCAGCGTGTTGCCATTGCCAGGGCGACCATTATGAAACCATCCGTCATTCTTGCCGATGAGCCGACCGGAAACCTGGACCGGGCCTCCGGAAACGATGTGGTCCAGATCCTCGAGGAGCTGAACCGCCAATCCATTACACTGCTCATGGTGACCCATGATCCGGAATTGGGAGACAGGGCAAATCGCAGGATAAAAATGGTTGATGGACGTATTGCAGAGGATACCGGTCCATAAACTTAGGATAAAGGCCGTCCTATAAATTTCAGGACATTCCAGCAGGAAGGTGGTGGATGAATGCAGGCCAGGGATGTTTTACTCTTCAGCATGCAGGCAACGAGTGCCAGCCGGGGCCGAACCATTCTCATGCTGCTTGCCATGGCCATCGGCGTCTCCTCGGTTATTCTTCTCATTTCGCTTGGCGACAGCGCCCGGCGCTACGTCGTTAACCAGTTTGCCTCCCTGGGTACCAACCTGCTTATAGTACTGCCCGGACGTTCTGAAACCACCGGCGGCCCTCCGCCACTCCTGGGAGAAACCCCCAGGGATCTCACCCTGGATGATGCCATTGCCCTGACCCGTTCCACGGCAATACGCAGAATCTCGCCAATCGTTGCCGGTTCGGCACCGGTTTCCGTACGTCAGCTTGAGCGGGAAATGATAGTTCTCGGAGCCTCATCCGAACTTCTTGAAATAAGGCATTTGGAAATGAACCAGGGCAGCTTCCTGCCGCCGGGAGATTTGCGGCGTGGTGAAAACGTCTGTGTTATTGGGTCCGGCGGCAAAAAAGAACTCTTCGGCAACCGGCAGGCTTTGGGTGAATGGGTCAGGATTGGTGACCGGCGCTTCAGGGTGATAGGCGTGTTGGCCCAGATTGGTGTTTCACTGGGTGAGGATATGAGTGAAGTTGTTATCATCCCTGTGGCAACAGCGCAGTCACTGTTTAACACCGAGTCCCTCTTCCGCATCGTGGTTGAAGCATCGAGCGAAGATGCCGTTGCCCGGGCCAAGGAAGCCATCCTGTCTATTATCCGGGCCCGGCATGAGGGTGAGGATGATATCACCGTCATTACCCAGGATGCTGTTCTGGCAACATTCAACCGTATTTTCAAGGCTCTTACCATGACCGTCGGGGGTATTGCCGGCATAAGCCTCGTAGTGGCCGGGATCATGATCATGAACATTATGCTGGTGGCAGTTTCCAACCGGCGCTCGGAGATAGGTCTCCTTAAAGCCCTGGGAGCTCACCGGCACCAGATCATGGGTTTGTTCCTTACCGAGTCAGCACTGCTGTCGATTGCCGGTGCTGCAATAGGTTTTTTATTGGCCTACGGCAGCATGGAACTCCTGTCAGGCTTTTTCCCTGAGTATTCCCTGGCACTTGCCCCATGGTCACCGTTCATCGCCTCTGCTCTTGCTTTGGGTACGGGGGTTGTTTTCGGTGTAATGCCGGCAAGGAAGGCTGCCCTGCTGGAGCCTGTCCTGGCATTGTCACGCAGGTAAATGAGAATATTTTATGCGAATACAGGATTTTGTTCAATTGACGGTTAATGGAGTGCGCTCGCAAAGGATGCGCAGTTTTCTCACGGCACTGGGCATTGCAGTCGGTATCGGCTCCGTTGTGCTTCTGACTTCCCTTGGGGAAGGGCTGCATCGTTTTATGCTGGCTGAATTTACCCAGTTCGGCACCAATCTTATCGGCATCAATCCGGGCAGAGTAACGACACACGGTATTTCCGGCGGCCTGATCAGTAATGTCAGGCCGTTGAGCATAGAGGATGCGGAAGCCCTCAGCAGAATTCCTCAGGTAGTTGACGTGGTTTCGGTTGTCCAGGGCAACGCTGCGGTAGAGTCAGGCAAGAGACAGCGGCGTACTACAATTTACGGCATTGATTCAGCTGCGCCCAGGGTTTTGAAACTTAATGTAGCATCCGGACGTTTTCTGCCGGATGATCCCCCGCGTGCTGCCCGTTCATTTGTTGTCCTGGGCAGCAAGGTAAGAAATGAGCTTTTCGGCACCGGTCAGGCATTGGGAAAAAGAATTCGCATCGGATCAGAGCGCTACAGGGTTATCGGCTCTATGGAATCCAAGGGACAGATGCTAGGCTTTGACCTGGATGATGCCGTATATATCCCGACGGCAAAAGCCCTTGCCATGTTTAACCGTGAAAGTCTCATGGAAATTGATGTTCTTTATGAAGAGGGAAGCTCGGCAGATGAAGTCGCAGTCCAGATCAAGAAAATTTTAATTGCCAGGCATGGCAGTGAGGATTTTACCATTACCACCCAGGAAAAGATGCTTGAGGTTCTCGGTTCGATTCTCAATATCCTGACATTGGCAGTGGGCGGGCTGGGAGGGATATCGCTTCTTGTCGGAGGGGTTGGGATACTCACCATTATGACCATTGCCGTTAATGAAAGAACAAATGAGATCGGTCTGCTGCGGGCGCTGGGGTCGGAACAGCATCAGATTCTGGGCCTTTTTCTTGGTGAAGCGGTTGTCCTGGCATCAATCGGCGGTCTGGCCGGCCTGGTGCTTGGAGTGGGTGGTGCCTGGCTCCTTGGTTTTCTGGTGCCGGCGCTGCCAACGCATACTTCCTGGTCCTATTTGTTTGCCGCTGAGTTGCTGGCCGCCGCAGTGGGTTTGTTGGCCGGAGTTTTGCCGGCCCGCCGGGCTGCCGCCTTAAATCCGGTGGATGCCCTGCGAAGCGAGTAATTCTGGATCACGGTTTTTTGCCACAGACATACACTGATGGAAACTGACAAAAACTTTTGATTATGCGACGGCACAACACCATCTCAGTCCTTAGTCCTCAGCACTCAGTCCCCACTCTATACCATCAAACATTGAACCTGAACTCTATGACATCGCCATCCTGTACAGCATAGGTCTTCCCCTCAAGGCGGACTGTACCATTCTGGCGTGCATCTTTATAGGAACCGGCTTCCATGAGATCCTTGTAGGCCACCACTTCAGCCCGGATGAATCCCTTTTTAATATCGGAATGAATGACTTCGGCAGCATCGACAGCCATGGTATCTTTTCGAATGGTCCAGGCCCGAACCTCATCGGGGCCAACGGTAAAGAAAGAAATTAAACCCAGCAATTCATAGGACAGGGTGATCATTCTGTCCATGGCCGAGGTGGTGATATTGAATTCCGCTAAGTATTCCTTCGCGTCCTCCTCATCCATCTGGGCCAGTTCATGTTCGAGTCTGCCGCGGATGGCAAGATATTTCTCGCCTGCAAGAGTGTCTCCGACTCTGGGCGTTTCCTCCACCTCATCCTCGTTGTTAAAGAGGATCAACATGGGTTTGCCCGACAGAAATGTAAACCCCCGAAGCTTTGGTGCGGCTGCAAGTTCTGCTTTATGGCGCAGCGGTTTCTCCTTTTCCAGCATCTCCTTGCATTCCAGCAGCAATCTGAGTTCATCCTGATCCGCTTTTTTTCCTCTTTTCTGGTCCAGTTCCAGACGTTCAAGGCGTTTTTCAACAACCAGAAGGTCTGCAAAGATCATTTCTTCGTTAACTTTGGCAAAATCGTCCAGCGGTGTTGCCGGCTCTTCTCCGAAACCCCTGAAGTTGCGGACAACATGGATCAGGGCATCACAGGTCCTGACAGTGGACCAGGCGGTTTCGTCGCCTTTCTGCCCGCCGGGCTTCTGCATGGGTATGTAAGGCAGCAGGTATTCCACCTGGGCGAAGATGGTTTTTTTAGGATTGTACATGGCGCTTAAGCGGTCAACCCTTTCATCCGGGACCCTGATGGTCCCCAAACGGTCTTCAGGTTTTCGGGAGGTCTCATCCTGTACGATTTTTGTCAAGGCCTCAAACAGGGTTGACTTGCCGGCCCCGGGCAATCCGATAATTCCGAGCTTCATGAGCAATTATCCTTCAATATATGCTGACTAGGTAGGTGCAGAGGCCGCATCTTATACTGGTTTGCTTCCATGGTGTCAACCATCGGGTTTATTTTTATCGTTGTCTATTCGTTTATCCGGTTGGCAATCTCAATGAGATTAGAGTCCGGATCGAGAATATAGATGGAAAGCAGGGGGCCAACTGCGCCTTGCCTTTGCAAAGGTCCGGCAAGGATATTTACTTCGCAAGAGGCCAGGTGACGCATAACCAGAGGCATGGGTGTCTCAGTAATAAAGCAGATGTCTGTTGAGCCGGGCACCGGGTTTTTGCAATGGGGTTTTATTTCTCCGCCGGCATTGTGCAGGTTTATTTTCTGCGCACCAAAAGAAAGCCCCATACGTTCACCGGCAAAAGAAATCGGTACCATGCCTAGAACACGGCTATAAAATGCAACTGTCGCATCAATATCCTCAACAGTCAGCACAAGATGATCAATGCACGTAATTTTCATGATGCTTGTAATAAATATCTAATAAAGGCAATTAATAAAAACAGTTAACCAAATTGCCCTGTTTAAAAACATATTTATTAATCATTAGACATCATTGGTATTTATTTGCACAGTTTTTTGTTATGATGTGTAACGGTATTATTTTTTGGGAGAGTTTTTTGGTCTTTCCATGAATAACACAGCAATGGAGCGAACTATGACCGCCAAGATGATGGTTGTATGCCCAAAATGCAAAGCAAAGCTTAAATTTAATCCGGATAAGATTACAGCCGAAATAGCAAAATTTAAATGCCCCGGCTGTGCAACCGTTCTTTCTCTCAGAAAACCAGGTTCCCGAACAGAGGTGTCTTCCGCATCAGCTGCGGACCGAGCGGAAGCAAAAGGGGTAGGGAAAAATGATGCTCCGGGAGCTGAACTGCGCGAACTGGCCAGGTCGTTTGAAAAGGAAATGGGTTTTGATGAGCAAGAGCCGGGTACTGAACCGCAGGCGGTGGAGCAGGATGAAGCCAATACTAAAGGCAGGGCGGAGGTAGCCGCTGCGGCTGAGGCTAAAAGTGAACCCGGCGTAGACAAAGAGAAAAATTTACGGCAATTCAAGCGGGTCAAGTTCAAGAAAAAAGTTCTGGTCAATAACCAGATCATGGTGGAAGCCTTGAACATCAGCGAAAATGGCCTGTTTCTTCACACCGGCCGCTCTTTTGAAGATGGAACCGTAGTCGAGGTCGGCATTCCCACCCAGCCAGGAAATTTTGATTTGAAAGTCCAGGCAAAGGTCAAGCATAACCACCGCGGTATTGGCATGGGGCTGCAGTTTGTTGCCTTGGATGCGAAACAGAGTGAACAGCTTAAAAAGTTGATCACTGAGCTTAGCAAGACTGCTGCGAAGGACCTGGAAGACCGGAGGACGATTCTCCTGGTGGGCGGCACGGATACGGCACGCAACATAATTAAAAGCAAGCTGGTCTTGGATGGCTTCTACGTCCTGCAGGCCTCAACATTTGAGGAAGTTTTCAAAATTTTCAAGGAGGACCTGCCGGATGCCATGGTATTGGACTGGCAGGAAGCAACCTTCAACAGTAAAGGACTGCTCGCTAGAATTAAGGAAGACCCTCAGAACGACGCCATTATCCGTGTGGTCCTTTCCGCATTGACCGACTCTTACATTCAGAAAGAAATTCTCGAAGCCGGAGCACACCGGTACATGGCCAAGATGGACACTACGCCGGCCAAGTTGTCGCAGGTTCTCAAACAGCTCATTGACGAACGTGACAATATAATATAAAGCGGGATACGCCTGAGCATTTTGCTGCGGGCCCGAAACATTGCCATTGTATCGTGAAGCACCAGTTTTCAGCCACAGGGGAGGCTGGGTATGCTTCTCTCCACAGGTATATTTTGGCCGCAGGACTGTATTGCTTAAAGACTGCGGCCGTAATTGAGTATACGTTGATTAAGCGTCACGCCCAGGTGTGTCTGGCGCAGTTCATGTGACGTTTTGTCAAATGGCAGGTAATGCAGAAAATATTCTGCTACCTCCAATTGAATGTCTGGAAGACAAGCGAAAACGCTGGCCCGGGAAACTGCAGAGTGGGCCAGTATGACTTTTAAACCCCGCTCTGCATCACTATGCCCTAAAGTGACAGGGTGCAGATTTTTAGTCGGGAGGGAGTCGGTAATCTGCAGAGCAAAACGCCGGCCCAAGGTCACCTGGGTGGCCAGCCGCAGAAAATCAGGGGGACGGATTTTAAAGGCCGGGCTGGCAAAATAAAGATCCATCTCCTCCCATTCAGGTTGTATAACCAGGGCCTGATTGGTAATGCGGATGAAATCGGCGAAGGAATTCAGCCTGATCCCTTTTGCTGCAACCCGATAGTTCCAGAAGGGGAGGAAAATCGCGTCCCTGTTCGTAGAGGGGGTAACCTTGATCCTGACTGCAGAGAAATTTCTGCCCCCGGCCTGCCAACCGCTGTTGCAGTTGGCACAGAGCAATACCACACTCTTGCTTTCACCTTCCAGGTTCCAGCCGCACCGGGGGCAGAGCGCGGAAAGAAAGAACGGCTTCCAGGCTTGAGTGTCAATTTCTGCTTCGGCAAAAGGAGTTGCCCCTTCTGGAATCTGGAAAAGGGCTTTCTCCACTACGCCGTCTAAAATTTCTTCATCCTTGATCGATAAGGGCAGGTAGATGATGTTAAGAGCATAGCCGACAAGGGCCTGGTGCAGAACTGTTTCATCACGGACGTGCAGATTTTTTGCAGCCCGCTTAAGAATTCCTGCCTCATCAATGGATTTCCTGAGAAAAGAGCCGGAAAACCCAGGGGTTGCAAAGCGCATCTTCATGGCCTGGGGTCGGAGTCCCAGTGATGAGGGCAGAAAAGAGAGTTTGACGCCCCGTGTTGATATATCAACTAGACGCTGCTCAATCCTGCTGCTCAGGCAGCTGTATATTGTCCCCTTAAAGCGCAGGTACGGTGCATAAATTGTGTAAGGGTCCGGCTGCCGGCGCGGCAGGATGAAATGCAAAGGTCCGGTATTGCCGAGGAAGCTCTGGACACTGCAGAAACTGCAGCGCAGCAGCCGGTCTGTTTCATCCATTTCAAGAGGGCCGCTGCACTGGGGACAATCCTGTTCTACACGGAGGGACATGCCGGCCTGTTAGGTCTGCGAAGTTGTCTGTTCGCCGCATTGGTTACAGAATTTTGCCCCCGGCATGTTCTCAGCCTTGCAGCGCTTGCAGATAATAGGCACAGGTTTTGTATCAGCAGGCTTGCCGCACTTTGAACAGAACTTCGCATTTGGGGTAAGATTTTTGCCGCAGTTCTGGCACTGTTGCAGAACCACCTGCTGGTGCCCGCAATAAGGGCAGAACCTGGCATCAGCAGGGATGGAATGCTTGCAGTCTGGACATTGGTTCACCGGAGTTTCCTGGCTAACAGGACCCGCAGGCTGCATGGATTGGGCGAACATTGCCGGCATCATGAAGCCAAGTCCCATGCCAAGACCGGCGCCGGCTTCCCCGGCAGATTCAGAGGCCTTTTCCATGGCTGCTGCTGCCTTTAACTTAACCAGGCGGTCCAGGTCGCTGATGACTCCCAGCCGACTTTTGTCATCAATGGTTTTCTGGACCTCGGAGGGAGGCGTGATAGATGTGATATACAGTTGGCTCAAACCAAGGCCGAAATGGCTGAAATCCTCCTGCAGCTTTTTTTTCAGCCCTTCTGATAATTCGTCATAGCGGCCGGGGAGGTTGAGGATGGAGTCGAGTTCTTCCCCAAGGTAATCATTGAAACGGGATACAATGACCCGTTTGAGGTACTCCTCTATCTCTTCAGTGGTGAATCTGTGCATGGTACCCACAAGGGTATTGATGAACAGTACAGGCTGGACAACCTGGATATTGAAAATCCCATGGGCCCGGAGCCGGATAAGTCCGAGTTCAGAGTCCTTGAATGCCACAGGATCACGGGTGCCCCACTTAAGGTTGGGGAAAATCTTCATGTTGGCGAAATAAACCTCGGCCCGCAGGGGGCTGGTCATGGCCCATGGCACCGAGAGGATCTTGGTGAGAATAGGGATATTGGCAGTGGTAAGGGTATGCCGTCCCGGGCCAAAGGCATCGCAGGCGTGCCCTTTATAAAAGAAGACCCCAGCCTGGCTGTCACGCACAATGAGCTGGGCGCCAAACTTGATTTCACCTGAACCTTTTTCAGGAATGCGGTGCACAAGTTCCTTGCCTGTTTCGTCAAACCACTCAATAACTTCGAGAAAAACGAGATTGTCGGTGCCCATGGTCGAGTCCTTTTTTGATATGGTGGAGATGATAAGGGAAAAGAAAGTTGCGGTCTTAAGCGTAGCGCTTCCTGACAAGATTCCTATTTTGCCATTATAATGGAATAATGTCAAAAAGTTAGTATGAATCCTGGAATGCTGCTCTGATAAACTTTTTTATTTTTATATGGCAAGGGCTGAAGTTTTTGGGGTAGATATATATATTTTAATTTTCCAGAGTCTCCGGCGAAAAATGAAATGGCAGAAGATAAAGTACGTATCGACAAATGGCTGTGGGCGGCAAGATTTTTTAAGACCCGCTCCATGGCAGCCCAGGCAGTTACAGGGGGCAAGGTTCATGTTAACGGCGCCAGAATAAAGCCCGCGAGGCTGGTGCAGTCCGGTGACGAATTGCGGATCAGGCGAGGAGAGCTTGAGTTTATAGTTATTGTCCAGGGAGTCTCTGATAAAAGAAGGCCTGCCAAGGAGGCGCAGTTGCTTTATGAGGAAACGGAGTCCAGTATCCTGCAGCGTGAGGAGACCAGGACCCGGAAACGACTGGAAGCTGCCAACAAAATGTACGGCCCTATGAAACGCCCGGATAAAAGGGCACGCAGGCAGATAAGAAGTTTTACCCGCAAAGACTGAGTACTGGGGACTGTGTGCTAAGGATACAGAGGTCACGGCCAGGGTGCCAGAAGTAAAATGAAAGTTTTATAACTATTTTATGTGGCATTGAGAATGTAGCCTAAATTTCAGGATGCAGGGTTACAGAAATTATACAAAATCAAAGAGGGCGTTGAAGTTAATTTGCGAGTATTAATTAACAGAGAGGATAAACAATGAGTAAAATGCAGAGAGCGTTGATCAGTCTCACCGATAAATCAGGCATTGAAGATTTTGCCCGGCAGCTTCAGGATCTTGGCATCGAAATCCTGTCTACAGGCGGCACTGCCAAGAAAATGAGGGAAAATGGAATTGCAGTAAAGGATGTCGCGGAATTCACGGGTTTCCCGGAAATGCTGGACGGTCGTGTCAAGACTTTACACCCCAGGGTACATGGCGGCATTCTGTATCTTCGGGGCAATGGATCCCACGAAGAGCAGATGGCTAAACATGGCCTGCAGCAGATAGATTTGGTTGCGGTTAATCTCTATGCCTTTGACAAGGCCACCCGGGACCCGGACTGTACAGTTGCAAATGCCATTGAAAATATAGATATCGGCGGTCCTACCATGCTCCGGGCTGCGGCCAAGAATTTCCAGTATGTCACCGTTATCGTTGATCCTGCAGATTATCCACAGGTTATTGCTGAAATTAAAGCGCATGGCAATACCACCCTTGTGACCCGCTTCCGCCTGGCGGTCAAAGTATTCCAGCTCACAAGTGCATATGATACCGCAATTGCCGCTTGGCTGGCCAAGGTTGATACAGCGTCCAATATGCATTTCAAAGGAGGGGCATAATGCAGAAAATGGCAGTGCTGCTGTCTGGCAGCGGCAGGACTCTCGATAACTTTCATGAACGGATCGAGGCCGGCAGCTTGAATGCTGAGATCAAGGTCGTCATCTCAAATGTCAAGGATGTCTTGGGACTGCAAAAGGCGGAAAAGTACGGTTACCCGAATTTTCATGCAGTGGATAACCTGGCAACCAATACCATTTTAAAGAATTATGAGGTCAATCTCATCTGCCTGGCGGGCTATTTGAAGTTGTATGAGCCGCCATCTGAACTCGAACGCAATGTGCTGAATATCCATCCTGCCCTGATACCCGCTTTCTGTGGTGAGGGTTTCTACGGCATGCGGGTCCATCGGGCAGTAAAGGCTAAAGGCGTTATGGTGAGCGGCTGTACCGTCCATTTTGCCAATAACAGGTATGATGAGGGACCTATTGTTGTGCAGAGATGCGTGCCTTTGGAGTATAATGATACCCCGGAAGAAATAGCGGCCAAGGTTTTTGAAAGCGAGTGCATAGCATTTCCTGAAGCCATAAATCTTGTGGATGAAAAAGGAGTGGATTTTTTCTGGAGGCGTGTTGAGAATGCCGCGTAAGAAAAAAGTGATAATGTCGGCCCAGGATATTGAACGGGCCCTTGACCGGATTGCCCTGCAGATCCTTGAAAGAAATCTGCGGCTGGAAGATCTGGTCATTGTTGGTATACATACTGGTGGGGTTTTTCTTGCAGACAGGCTGCACCGCATTATAGAAGAACGGGAGAAAATTAAACTTCCCGCCGGCAGTCTTGATATAACCTTATACCGGGACGACTGGAGCAGGGTAGCCCAGAATCCCATTGTCAAGAAAACGGACATCTCCTTTGAGGTGGAAGGGAAAACATTGATCCTGGTTGATGATGTGGTTTACACCGGTAGAACTATCCGGGCGGCCCTGGATGCAATCATGGATTTCGGGCGCCCAAGCAGTATACAGCTTGCCGTCCTGATTGACAGGGGCGGCCGGGAACTTCCTATACAGCCTGATTATACCGGCATGGAGATAAAGGTCGACACCAATCAGCATATTGATGTTCTGCTGCTGGAGGATGGTGTCTCTGACGAAGTTGTGCTGGATTACAGCAGCTGACCCGGGGTATAATTACCGGAGCGGCAATATTTTTTGTAATTTCTTCCTAAATTTCCGGGACTATCCGGGACAGGACTGCATCTGTGGCCTTTAAGCATTCCTGTAGAGGTTTTTCATGTCAGCAGAGCATATAAAGAACAGATTTGATCTGCATCATATTCAAGACCGGGTGCGTGCGAAGTTGAAGGATCATGCACGATATGATTTCAGTTCGCTGCAGAATAATATGCTCAAGAGTTTTTTTGACCTGGTTCAGGAATATGACCGGCTGGATGATTTCTACCGCATAGCTGTTGTCGTGCTCCTTGAATCCATGCAGCTTGAAAGCACCCTCTACCTCCTTGATGATGAAAAGAAGCATCTCAAGCTGGTATGCAACAGCCGGGAAGGCATAATCCGGGAGCAACGCCCGGTACCGACGGGCATATACCTGAGTGATGAAGCCTATAAGACAGAAAATTCCTATGTGGTACCGATTTATCGCAAACCACCCGTGGAAATTCACAAAGAGAATAAACTGATAGGCCAAAACCATCAACCCTGGCAGGAGAATATCCGCATTCTGGGCATGTTTGAGATTTCCCCGCTTGAGAAACTCACTGAAGGAGACCTGTTTTTCCTGAGAAAGTACAGCAACCGGATAGGGTTCAGGCTCCAGAACCGCCTTTTGGCCCAGCAGAATATCCAGCATCTGAAGTTCATCAACAGCCTGGTGATGGATATTGAGCACAATGTCATAATTCCCAACATGTATTTCAAGCACCTCTTTAACCAGCTCCGTAAGAAAATTGGCGAGCTGCATGAACTTGAGACGGAAATGACAGAATACAGGAAAAATTCTGAGGTCAGCAGTGATGCCTGCAACGCCATGATTGACAGAATGACAAACCTGCGCGGAGACCTGTTGGGCTACCAGCAGGAGATGCTCAAGCACCACGCCAACGTCAGTCTCTTTCTTGAAAGCTTGTTCCGCCGTGAACATTTTGAGCGTGGGCACCTTGTGCTGCGTCCTAAACTGTGTCGGGTGGAAAAGGAAATAATACTGCCGCAGCTTGCCCAGTACAAAAACCGCTTAAAGGTAAATAAAATTACCATCGCCAGGCCTGTGGGCATGGACGAGGAAGAAATCCCCATCATGGTCGACAAGGGGTTGCTGGCCCAGGTGTATGCCAATCTTTTTTCGAATGCCGTTAAATATACGGAAGAAATTACCGACAACATGGGAAACCCCAGAAAAGAGATGGCATATGGCCGTGAAATAATAGATGATTACTTCGGGCCAAATCAGAGAGGTGTAAAGTTTAATGTTTTCACCACCGGTTATCATTTGTCCCCCTATGAAGTGTCGGCCCTGTATTCAGAGGGATTCAGGGGAATAAACAGCTACAGTAAGCCGGGTACCGGTCATGGGCTTTCCTTCATCAAGCATGTTATTGAAATGCATGGCGGCCGGGTCGGATATGAGGCCACCGAGCAGGGCAATAATTTTTATTTCATCATTCCATTGCCAACGATCAAATTCATGCGGCCATGGCCTGAAGAGTTGGAATTAGATGAGGAATTATAAAGCTATTGCTGTTTCAGGCAGCAATGCAAGAAGCCCTCTAGCCGGTTTCTATCTGGCGGTGTTTTTTGTGGTAATGCCGGCCAAATCTCAAAGTTTGTTCTTGAAATACGAATTCTAATTCTGCCCGATGTTTCCCCTGAAAGATAATATCCAGGCCAGGAATTTTCCCATTGTTAATATCGGACTTATTGCCATCAACATAGTTTTCTTTATTTACGAGATGTCTTATGGCCACAGGATTGATCAGTTGATCTCCGCTTTTGGCTTTATCCCGGCCCGTTTTTTCGCAGGGCAGGCAGAGGGCCTGTTGAACCCGTCGAGTTTTCTGCCGGTTTTCAGTTCAATGTTCCTGCATGCCAACTTCATTCATCTTCTCTCAAATATGTGGATGCTATGGATTTTCGGTGATAATGTGGAGGACTGCATGGGGCACGGCCGCTATCTCCTGTTTTTCCTGCTTTGCGGCGCGGCATCAGTGGCGGCTCAGGCTATTGCCAATCCCCAGTCAACCATACCGATGATCGGGGCGAGCGGCGCCATCTCTGGGGTACTAGGGGCCTATTTTCTTACATATCCGCATGCCAGGATCCTGACACTCCTGCCGATTTTCATATTGATATATCTCATCGAACTGCCTGCCTACTTTTTCCTTGGCTTCTGGTTTATCCTGCAGTTTGTGCAGGGCTCGCTTTACTCCCTTAATTCTGCCCGGATGGTCGGCGGTGGAGTGGCCTGGTGGGCCCATGTGGGAGGTTTTGCTGCCGGTGTGTTGCTGCTGCAGTTTTTCCGCTGCAAGGACTGGCAGCGGCCGGTGGTA
>Ga0209536_100005666_pt1 | contig 19335 bp, 14 predicted proteins | sample DeeMarSeWOR28_12_FD_187461 | JGI IMG/M metagenome (GOLD analysis project Ga0209536, IMG submission 187461) | Marine sediment microbial communities from White Oak River estuary, North Carolina - WOR-2-8_12 (SPAdes) (version 2) | ecosystem: Environmental > Aquatic > Marine > Intertidal zone >...
TTCCTGCACGGCAAAAAGTGAAGTGCTCAAGTAGCGTTCGCCGCTATCCGGGAATATGACGACCAGGGTGCCGTCGGTCATATTTTCGGCAACTTTACAGGCACCAGCCATGGCCGCACCGCTGCTCATCCCGACAAATATGCCTTCTTCCCTGGCCAGCCGGCGTGCCATTTCATAGGCCGCTTCGTCGTCGACATTGAGCTTTTGATCCAGACGTTCCTTTTCAAAGATTTCAGGGCAATAGGCCTCCTTCATGTTCTTCAATCCCTGAATCTTATGCCCCAGATAGGGTTCAATACCCACGACCTGAATGCTGGGGTCATAGGTCTTTAATTTTTTGGAAACGCCCATTAAGGTACCGGTGGTTCCCAGCGTGGCGACGAATACGCTAATTTGGCCGTTGGTTTGTTGCCAGATTTCCTCTGCCGTACCGTGGTAATGCGCCAGCCAGTTGGCTTCATTATTAAATTGATCGGGTAGATAATAGGTATCCGGATTTTCGCGCGCCAGACGATAGGCCTCTTCAATGGCCCCATCCGTACCCAGATGACCCGGGGTTAAAAGAATCTCGGCTCCCCGGGCCTTCAGGATCTTCTGGCGTTCGATGCTGACGGCATCTGACATGACCAGCAGCAGGCGGTATCCTTTGACGGTGCAAACCAGGGCCAGACCAATACCGGTGTTGCCGCTGGTGGGCTCAATGACGATTTTCTGGGGAGTCAGCTCCCCTGAACGCTCAGCCGCCTCGATCATCCAGAGCGCGGCCCGGTCTTTTATCGATCCACCGGGATTAAAATATTCAAGCTTGGCGCACATCTTTACGCGGGGGTTTGGATTTAGCTTTTGGATTTCAACCAGGGGCGTATTGCCGATGGCGTCAAGGATAGAACGGCCCATATCGTCAACCTAAAATTATCCTGACTGATCGTTTCAAATTTTAAAAAGTAACCCACTTTTTCTAGCGGAACGACATCTGCCGTGCAGCTGCGGCAACCTCGACAATCGCTCAATTAAGGTTGGGTTATTGTCGCTTATTTCAATTGAGTGTAAAAAATAAATCAGCGGTTGTTCTTAACGTTTTTACAGAAAAGGCGCGAGTGTCTTGCTGATCTGGGCAAAAACGTGATCTGCGCCGCGGCCGGCATCGATAATCCGAAACCGCTGCGGTTCAAGCTTTGCCAGCTCAAGATAGCCCGCTCTGACTTTTTCATGAAAGGCCAGGCTCTCATTTTCAAAACGACTTTCATGCCCCGCCCGCTGGCCGTTGCTTAACTGCTGCCAGGCCCTTTCCAACCCCTGTTGCGGGGAAAGATCCAGCAAAAGGGTAACATCCGGCTTTAAATTTTCAAACAGGATCCGGTGTAACTCCAGAAGCAATTCAACACGTAGTCCTCTGGCAAATCCCTGATAAACAACGGTCGCATCAAAATACCGATCGCACAGGACCACTTTGCCCTCCGCCAGGGCAGGTTTGATAATCTCATTGATATGCTGGGCCCGATCCGCCAGGTAAAGAAGCAATTCGGCCATCGGCTCGAGGGCCTGATTCTGCGGATTCAGTAGAATCGAGCGTATATTTTCACCGATGACGGTACCGCCCGGCTGACGGGTCGTCACACATGCCATCCCGCGCTCTTTGAAAAATTCTGCCAGCCGATCGATCTGAGTCGTTTTGCCCGAGCCTTCGATGCCTTCCAGGGTGATGAACATGGGATTCACTGCTTTTGAGGTTTGGGGTTAAGCCCTAATTTTTATGCTGCCTGAGGATTTTGCCTTTTTTCATGCTTTCAAGCACATCGTAATCTGTCTGATCACATTTAATCGGCGTGATCGAAATGAAATCTTTGCACAGGGCCGACCCGTCGATTTCGATAGATTTTCCCTGAGGCAAGGCATCACACCCCTGCCAGTAATAGGTGCGCTCGCGCGGATCTGTTCTTTTTTCAATGTATTCCGGGAAAAAGTCCATATCCAGCCGGCTGAATTGAACCCCGGCAATTTCTGCCATAGGTCGGTTTGGAATGTTGACATTTAAAAAAGTGCCGGCAGGCAGGCCGTGGGCATATACTTCCTGGGCCAATTGAGTGATGAACGCCGCCGCCCCGTCATAAGATTCAACCCGACGACTGTGAACAGACACAGCGATGGCCAGGATACCATACATGGCCGCCTCTTTAGCGGCAGCGACCGTTCCGGAATAATTAATATTGACGCCCACATTCGCACCCGGGTTAATACCGGCTATCACCAAATCCGGTTTGGTTTTCAGAATTTCCAGCACGCCGAATTTGATGCAATCGGCCGGCGTCCCGGAGATAGCATAGCCCTCAAATGCGCTCGGGATCGAAACTTTGTGCGCGCGCAACGGTTCATTCAGGGTAATGCCATGACCAACGGCACTCTGTTCTCGGTCCGGCGCAATGACCGCCACGCTATGATCAGGCGCCAGATGCGCATATAGGGCTGCCAATCCCGGAGCATAAATTCCATCATCATTGGTCAATAATATATTCATTTTCATTCACAAAAATTGACGGTTAAGGTGTTTGGCCAAACCGAATTCGTTACAGAAGGTATCGACAGGGTCAACAGAATGGCCTCTCAAGCCGCTTCTGCGGATACAAAGGCAAAGAAAGGTTTTGCGAAACGCACGACGCCGAGGGGTCCTCAAAACACGTTGCCGGGACAGTTTGGATGGTCGCGCCTGCCATGTTAAGGCAAATGCCGCACCCATTCGCATCCGATTGACTTTCCAGCGATATCTTGACATATTTGAACATTCAGGATCTATATCCCAAATTCCAATTATATTCAAGTTTCAGCTAAGACGGTTGAATCACTTGCATCCGATTTTCTTTTTAAAAAGGCGCTTCCTGACAGCTTTCATCGGCTGTATGCTTTTAGCCTGTATCGCAGGGCCGCGACCGCTGCCCGCCCAGATTTTTAAATTGGAACCCGATCAGGTTCTAAAAGATGACAGCCGCCAACCGTGGGAGCTGCATGCCGATGAGGTGACCTATGACCAACAGCTGGACCGCTATGTTGCCCGCGGTAACGTCCAGATATCCAGGGGCGATATCCTCCTGACGGCTGATTTTATTGAGTACGATCATAAGACCCAGGGCGCATTTGCTCGCGGCAACGTGGTGCTAACCGTCGGCCAGGATATTCTTTCGGGCAGCAGAATGGAAATCGATCTCGCAAGCCAGAGGGGCTTTATTGAAAATGCTTATTTATTCTTGAAGGAAAATAATTTCCATATCACAGGCGAAAAAATCGAAAAAACCGGTAAAGAAACCTATCAAATCGATAAAGCCACCCTGACCACTTGCGATGGGCCCAAACCGAGCTGGAAGATCAGTGCACGTAACGTTAAAATCAAAGCGGACGGTGCCGGCACTGCAAAGCATGCCGTCTTGCGAGCCCGAAATCTTCCGGTGCTCTACACGCCTTTCTTTTATTACCCGGCCAGAAAAGACCGCCAGAGCGGCTTTCTGATGCCCGAATTTGGCGAGTCCCAGCGCAACGGGTATCAATATAATCAACCCTTTTTCTGGGCCATATCCGAAAGTGCGGATGCGACCTTTTACGCTCATTACATGTCCAATCGCGGCATAAAACCCGGTGCTGAATTCCGCTATTACCTCAGCGAGCACTCCAAAGGAACCATGATGCTGGATGGGTTCAACGATGACAAAATCGACGATGGCGGCAACGCCAGCAACGAATACGGATACCGCGACGCCGGTGAACAGGTCTTGCGCACCAACGATAATCGCTATTGGTTCCGCATGAGCCATCATCAACCCGTCCCTTTCGATTTTACGGCCAAATTGGACCTGGATATTGTCAGAGACCAGGACTATTTGCGTGATTTCCAGACGGGATACATGGGCTATGATGATACCAATGATTATTTTCGCAAAGAATTTAACCGGCAACTGGATGACTATAACGATCCCATTCGAACCAATCGATTGAATTTGAATCGACTATGGCCGAAATTCAGCCTCAACTTTGAGCCCCGCTGGAATGATGATACGCGACGCGATATCAATACCAGCGACACCCTGCAACAATTGCCGCTGCTCAGTTTCGATGGCGCCAAGCAGAAAGTGTTGACGTCCCCGCTTTATTTTGATCTTGCCTCACAGTACAACTATTTTTGGCGTGACAGTGGCACCCGGGGGCAACGGCTTGATATGCAGCCCAGACTCTATCTTCCTTTCCGTGTTCAAAACTACCTGACGATTGAACCCTCGGCCGGTTACCGCCAGACGTTTTACCGCCTGGATGAGGATAATTTCGAAGATCAGCCGGATGCTGACCGCTGGTCCCATCGCGAACTTTTTGATACCCGTTTGGATTTTTTCAGCGAAATCGAGAAGGTCTACAACTTTGAAGGCCGGCTATTTGAAAAAATGAAGCACCGCATTCGGCCCCAGATTACGCATGACTTTATATCCAATTCCAGCCAGCGCGACCTGCCGCGCTTTGATACCAACGACCGGATTGATGAAACCAACATAATCACGTATAAGCTGATTAACACCCTGACCTCCAAATCAAAAACCGCCGCAGGCGAGCAGTCGAGCCACGGGCTGCCCAGCGAGCGTGGCGGTCTGCGCCAATCCACCGCCGATTTTCTGTACAAAGACATGTTGCGCCTCGAAGTCAAGCAAAGCTATGATTTTGAAAAATCGAGCCGTCCGTTCGCGCCGATTTTTGCCAGGCTCGACGTCTTTCCGGGGAAATACGTCCGGATCGATGCCGATGCCCAATACTCGGTTTATGACAATAAATTTTTGTCACACAATATACTGGGATCCCTGAGGGACAACCGGGGGGATGAACTGTATGTGGACTATCGCTACGAGCAAAAGTCCAAAGAAACTGAAGTCGACGAAGATATTCAGTCAATCTATGGTAAAATAAAGGTTCAGTTGATCGATCGCTTTTCGGTTAACGCTGAAAATAAATACAACTTTGAAACCCAGCAGCGAATCAAAACCGGTGTCGGATTTACATATTCATCTCAGTGCTGGTCTTTCGATTTTAACTATATCAATGAGCCCAACGACTGGGAATTGAGTTTTAAAATCGAACTGATCGGACTTGGAGAAATCGGCTACTAGATCCGATGGGCTTGTAAACCGCACAGCATGTAAAAAAACATTTGCCAAGTTCTTAATTTTCCATTATGGCAAGTTTTCTCCGGCACGGACAACAGGATCAGAGGCAGTGACCTCAACGCGCAGGCAGGTCTGTTGAGAACCAAGCACGCAGGATCAAAACCGATGAAAAACAAACGATTGGAATACCTGTGGTATGTGTTGCATACCAAAAGCCGATTTGAAAATGTTGTCAATGAGGGTCTGGAGAAAAAATCCATTGAAGTGTTTTTGCCGAAAGTCACTGTCCGCAGCAGGCGTCGTGATCGCAAAGCCATGATTCGCATACCCCTTTTCCCCGGGTATCTGTTCGTTAAGACCGATTTGGCCCCTCACTCCCACCTGGAAATCGTTAAAACCGCCGGCGCTGTGCGATTGATCGGCAGTAAACAGGGTCCGGTCCCGGTGCCAGAAGAGACCATCGATTCTTTAAAAATTATGGTCAGCACTGAGCACCCAATCACCACCGGCAATCAGTTAAAAAAAGGGGATAGGGTTTTGGTGGTGCACGGCCCATTTACAGGTGTCACCGGAACCTTTATCCGCTATGGCGGCAAAGGTCGCGTGATTGTCAATATTGAAGCCCTCGGACAATACGCCGGAGTGGAGGTGAGTGAAGATGACATTGAAATCGTGCCGAAAATATTAACATAACCGCTTGACATTGAAATAAGTTTTAGCATATACATTTCAAAATGTTATTGCCGATCCGAATTTTGAAAAAGGAGGTTCTATGAATAAGTTGGAACTCATCTCCGCCTTGAAAACCGAGGCCAATATATCGAAAGCGGAAGCAGCAAAGGTCGTCCAGATTTTTTTTGATAACATGGCCGATGCCATGTCAAGGGGAGAACGGGTTGAAATTCGGGGTCTGTGCAGCTTTTTTGTAAAAAACTACAAAAGCTACACCGGCCGAAACCCCAAAACCGGTGAACAGGTCACGATCAAGCCGAAAAAACTTCCTTTTTTCAAATCAGGAAAAGAGCTGAAGGAACGGGTAGATTACTGAAATTGTGACTGGGTTTGATTTGTTTATAAATCAAGAAAGACCCATAAGAATATTAACCACCCTCCTAAAGAACCGGACTCTTCCTCACGCGCTTCTTTTCACTGGTACAGCAGGAGTGGGTAAACAAGCGGCTGCCCTTGCTTTAGCAATGGCCTGCAACTGCCGGGGTGGAAGGTCCGGATCTGTCACAGAAAATGGCTTCGAGCAGGATGCCGCCAGACAAACCCTCAAATCATGCGGTGTTTGCAAGTCCTGCCGAAAAATTGCAGCCAACAATCACCCGGATATCATTCAGGTCCAACCGCGCGGCCCCTTTATCAAAATCGAGCAGATTCGGGCGCTGTTGCAGACGCTCTCCTTGAAGCCGTATGAAGCCAAAACGCGGGTGGTTATTATAACAGAGGCACATTGTATGAATGCGGCTGCCAGCAATGCTCTGCTGAAAATACTGGAAGAACCTCCCGACCGCTCAATGCTGGTGTTGATCGCAAACCATAAGTCTGATCTTCTGCCAACAATTGCATCCCGCTGTCAGCCGGTGCAATTTAAGCGGATCTCAGAAAAACACATTGCTACGTGGATAAAACATGAACATGGCCTCAATTCACAAGCGGCTGATATGATTGCTGCAATGGCCAATGGAAGCCTCAGCAATGCCCACATGATGATCGATGAGAACTGGTTGCAGGGCAGAAAGTGGCTGATCGCTGAAATGCAGGGCCTGTCTTTGCAACCCATGGCTCGCCTGTTTGCGCTGGCGGAAAAATTGGCCCGTGAAAAGGAATTGCTTGGCGCAAGATTGGAGATCATCAAAAGCTGGTTTAGAGATTTGATCATTAACCAATATGACGCTAGAAAAATAATCAACAAGGATGTCGCCGACCAGATCAAAGCAGCATCGGACCAAACAGATGCGCTGGTGCACCTGTCCAAACTGGATGCGGTTCAAAAATTGCAGAGCCGCTTGAAGGCCAACACCAACCTAAGACTCAGCATGGAAAAATTGCTGATAACACTGGCACAGCAGTGATGGTTAAATTTTTATTTTCATTTATACTCGATCCGGCGGTATAATGGTAAATCTTAAATGTACCGAAAACATAGCGTTGAAATGATATCTACCATATTGAAAATACCATGAACAAATTGGTTGGCATACGATTTAAAACAGCAGGCAAAGTATACGATTTTGATTGCGGCGCATTCGTCCTGAAACAAGGCGACCATGTCATTGTTGAAACCGAACAGGGGCTGGGTTTTGGCACCGTCGTCGTACCACCGAAACCTTATGAAAAAGTGCCGGGCGATAAACCGCACAAAAAGGTCTTTCGACTGGCCATAGAAAAAGATTTCAAGCAGCGCCAGCAAAACCTGGCAGACGAGAATTCAGCGCATGCCTATTGTCTGGAATGCATTCGCAAACTGGGTTTAAAGATGAACCTCTTTTCGGTAGAAAAATCCTTCGACGGAAATAAATACATCTTTTTTTTCACAGCCGAAGGCCGGGTTGATTTTCGCCAGCTGGTCAAAATGCTGGTAAAAAAACTAAATGTCAGAATTGAAATGCGGCAGGTCGGTATCCGCAACCAGGCGAAGATGTGCGGCGGAATCGGTCGCTGCGGCCGAGAACTGTGCTGTTCGACTTTTTTAGATAAATTCGACCCGGTTTCAATTCGAATGGCCAAAGAACAAAGTCTTTCCTTGAATCCAACCAAAATTTCGGGACAATGCGGGCGGCTGATGTGCTGCCTAACCTATGAGTTTGAGACTTACAAATATTTAAAGAAAGATTTGCCGCGTCTGGGTAAGATCGTCGCGACGCCCGGCGGTAAAGGCAAGGTCATCCGTCATAATGCCATATGTAACCGGGTTGCCGTTCGTCTGGAGGACAATATTGAGGTTGAATATAGGCCTGATCAACTAAACCTGCAAAAGGAATAAATATGCCCGATCCGTTTTACATCACGACGCCTATCTATTATGTAAACGCGCGTCCGCATCTGGGGCATGCTTACACCACCATTGTTGCTGATGTCATTACCCGTTTTCATAAAATGCAGGCAATGGATGTTTTCTTCCTTACCGGAACCGATGAACATGGTGACAAAGTGGTGCGCGCCGCGCAAAAGGAAAACCTGAGCCCCAGGAAATATGTTGATAAAATAAGCCGGCTTTTCAAAGAACTCTGGCCGGAGCTCAATGTCAATAATAATTATTTTGTGCGCACAACCGATGCGGCCCATATGGCGGTTGTCAGCCAAATTTTGCAGAAGATCTATGATGCAGGCGATATTTATTTCAGTGAATATGAAGGTCAATATTGCTTCGGCTGTGAACGCTTTTATACCGATCGGGAATTGGTCGACGGCAAATGTCCGGATCATGAAATCGAACCTGAAATTATCAAAGAATCCAATTATTTTTTTAAAATGAGCCGTTACCAGAATTGGCTCATCGATCACATCAAGCAACACCCGGGGTTTATCCGGCCCGAGCGCTACCGTAACGAAGTACTCGCGTTTTTAAAAGAACCACTGGAAGATCTGTGTATCTCACGACCAAAGAGTCGCTTAAAATGGGGCATCACCCTTCCCTTTGATGAAAATTACGTCACTTATGTATGGTTCGATGCGCTGCTGAATTATGTTTCAGCACTGGGTTACCCGGATGGTGAGCTGTTTGCCAAATTCTGGCCGGTCGCACAGCACATTGTCGCCAAAGACATACTCAAACCCCACGGCATTTATTGGCCGATAATGTTAAAAGCTGCCGGTATTCCCATTTACCAGCACTTGAATGTGCATGGATACTGGAACATCGAACAGAGCAAGATGTCTAAAAGCCTCGGCAATGTCGTCGACCCGCTCCAGCTGCGAAAAATTTACGGTCTGGATGCCTTCCGGTTTTTTCTGATTCGCGAAATGAACTTCGGCCTGGATTCGAACTTCAGCGAGGCAGCACTGGTTCAGCGAATCAATTCGGATCTGGCTAATGATCTCGGCAATCTTTTCTCCAGAATTTTTTCCATGGCCCATAAATACTGTAACGGGCAAGTTCCCCGGATCGATTTGCAGGCCGAAATGGAGCTGGGCCTTGACCTGCAGACGGCTGCTTTAGAAACCATTGATACGTTTGCAAGCCTTATGCAATCTTTTGAATTTCATAAGGCTTTGATGGCCGTATGGGAATTTATCGCCCGGATGAACAAAATGGTCGATGTGACCGCCCCATGGGTTTTGGCCAAAAATAAAGCCAGCCGGAAGCAATTGGCGGTTGTTATGTATCAGCTACTTGAAGGGCTTCGCATCATTTCAGGTCTCATTTACCCGGTGATGCCCGGCACCGCCAAAAAAATGCAGAAATATCTCGGACTGAACCCGACCGGCGCTTTTTACCACATCAATCACCTGCGCAAATGGAAAGCGTTACCTGCGGGTACGCAGCTTTTAAAATCGATCGTTCTGTTCCCCAGAATCGAGGATAAAGAAAAGGCAACTGCCGCGATCAACCAGCAAGAGAAGGACGCCGAATCCCTGGAGATCAAGCCTGAAATCACCCTGGATGAGTTCAGTCGTATCGACCTGCGCGTTGCAACGATCGTGCAGGCTGAACCGATCCCAAAAGCCAAAAAATTGCTCAAACTGGTAGTCGATATGGGGCAAAAACGGACCCTGGTCGCCGGGATCGCCGAAAAGTACTCGGTCGATGACTTGATCGGCAAGCAGGTGATTGTCGTTGCCAATCTTAAACCGGCCAAACTCATGGGCGTCCTTTCCAATGGGATGATTGTTGCTGCGGTAGATGACTCCGGACCCACCCTGGCATCATTTGAAAAAAAGCTGGCGCCCGGAACCCCCCTCAAGTAAATCAGAGGACAGAAAACAGATAATATATTTCCCCTTCACCATTTTTCCATCCGGCATTTGTCATCTGACATCTGCCTTCTGACATCTTCTGTCCTCTGACATCTGTCCTCTGAAGCCGAACAGAGTGCTTGACCCCCGGCGGCCGATAGGAGATAATATTGTTTTACGACTTGCAGACAGTCTTGATTATACCGCTTGTCATAAATATGTTCCGTATAAAAGGATGGCGGCATAAGCGGTTGTAGCAAAAAAACCTTCCAAAAACGGAACATTTTTTTGACAATCGCTATAAATTTCAGCGTTGGAGCAAAGACATGAAAATGAAAATGCCCTATCTAAGCAGGCTTATGTCGTATTTGAAATCTGGCGCTTATGTCTTTTTTCGTCAGGTTGAACGGTGCCGCAGTCTTCTATCGGCCCATGTTTATATCGGAAAATTTATCGAGCGGGTCCCGCAGGGATCCATCGTGTTTTTCCCATGCCGGCAAACCACGTTTTTTTGCGGCATAGCCGGAATTGTGGCGTTTAAAAATAAAAAGTCGACAACCGATGGTCTCGACCTGGATTCGCTCGAAAACCTAGTCGGGCGAATAGAAGCCGGCGGCTATCAATCTTGTGCGCCAGCCAAGCGTTTAGATCATGACTATCTGGGCGGCAAGGAGAAAACGGAGATTCTCTGGCAAAAAGTACACGCATTCAATAACGACGCACCCTTTGTCATGATTTTTTCGGATAAAAAGGCCCAGGGTCAACTTCGGCAGATGGCAAAGCGCCTGGCTGCCTTGACGGCCTCTGAAAGCGATCTGCTGAGCGATCAAATGGGCCATCTTTCCGCCGAGCATGTTGATCTGATGGCCCGGTCCATTGAAAGATTAAAGGACATCCATTGGCGCCTTGAAAACGATATTCTTGCCAATGTTGAAAAGATTCAAACCCTTTCCGGCCGTGGCCCTACAGCCCCTTCACCGGCAGGCGTGACCTTGTTTAAAAAGCTCAATGCGGTATTGAACAGTATCGATCGACTCGAGGTCAGGGGCAGGGATTCTGCGGGAATTTCCATCATGTTTATTTTTAAGGAGGCCGATTTTCAAAAAGGCCGGGAAACCCTGGAACAAGCCGGTCTTCTTGCTCAATTTAACGAGCGCTGCGACCCGGACCCACTGGTCAATGAGGGTATCACTTTCCGGCCTGCCAGCCGGGCTGACGGAAACAATCAGGTGGCCGTTGCGATCACCTATAAAATTGCTCTTGAAATCGGCAGCCTGGGTGACAATGTGGATTTTTTGCGGCGACAAATTGCAGATGATGCCGTCTTTCAAATCCTGGCGAGGATTCCAACTGACTTTGACACGGTTTTAGCGCACACCCGTTGGGCATCGGTGGGCGCTATCACGGAGGCCAACTGTCATCCTGTGGATAATCACACCGGGGATAACAAAAGCACCCGATGCGGCATTATACACACCTGCCTGAATGGCGACATCGATAACTTCCAGCGCTTAAAGGCCGAATTAGAAGGCCCTGATACTCAAATCCACAGCGACATCACAACCGATACGAAAATAATTCCGCTTAAAATCCAGCAGTATGTTCATCAGGGTCATGCAATCGATGAGGCCTTTCGCCTGGCCGTCAACGATTTTGAGGGATCCCATGCCATCTCCATGCACACGGACCTGGCACCCGGCAAGCTGTTTCTGGCGCAAAGAGGCAGCGGGCAAGCGATTTTTGTTGGAATCGCAGATGAACACTATATAGCCAGTTCCGAGGTTTATGGTTTTGTGGAAGAAACCCCCTTTTATCTCAAACTGGATGGTGAGAAAACAATCACCGGCAAGCACGGCCGCACCCGGGGACAAATTTTTGTTTTGGACCAGACAAGCAGCGGCGGCCTGGATGGCATCCGTGCCTGTTTTTATGATGGTACCCCGCTGGTGCTAACGGAAAACGACATAAAATATACTGAAATAACGACCCGGGATATCGATCGTCAAAATTTTCCGCACTACTTTTTAAAGGAAATTTCAGAATCGCCGGCATCAGTTGATAAAACACTGCAGAACCGATGGAAATTCAAAGAAGACGACCCATCGCAATATACGATTGCCCTGGATGAAACGATCATCCCCGGTTCCCTGCAAAAGGCGCTGACAGCCGATCAGATAAAGCGTATTTTTTTCATCGGTCAGGGCACTGCCGGTGTCGCCGCCCTGGCCTGTGCCAATATCCTGAATTATTACCTGGACAGCCCCTCCATTCAAATCAGCGCTTTAAAAGCTTCGGAATTCAGTGGTTTTCAATTAAATGAAAACGACAGCCGCCATGCCATGTCGGACACGCTGGTTGTGGCCATCAGCCAATCCGGCACCACCACCGATACCAACCGTACGGTAGATATGGTCAAAGAGCGGGGGGCCTATACGCTGGCGATTGTCAATCGCCGGGATTCAGACATCACGTTTAAAGTCGACGGGGTCATGTATACCAGCAGCGGTCGGGACATTGAAATGTCGGTGGCGTCCACGAAAGCCTTTTATTCCCAAATCGTCGCCGGCGCCCTATTGGGTCTGTATATTGCCAGGTTGAAAAACCGTCGGGATGATACATTTGTCGACCAGGAAACCCGGCGCCTTCTGGCCCTGCCCGCTCACATGCGCAGGGTCCTTGAGATGCGAGAGGCCATCGAGCGATCAGCCACGAAACTGGCCGTAACCAAAACTTACTGGGCGGCTGTCGGCAGCGGACCCAACAAAGCTGCCGCTGACGAGATTCGAATCAAACTCAGTGAGCTGTGCTATAAAACGATATCCTCCGATTATGTTGAAGATAAAAAACACATTGACCTGTCTTCAGAGCCGCTGATTATCGTGTGCGCTGCCGGTTCGAGAGGAACCGTCATCGGTGACATTATCAAGGATACGGCCATATTCAAAGCCCACAAGGCCACCCCTGTGGTCATCGTTAATGAAGGCGAAGATCGTTTTAATCCCTATGCCGCCGATGTTTTTCATGTTCCGGCGGTTGAAGAACACCTGGCCCCTGTCCTGAATACGCTCGTGGGACACATCTGGGGCTATTATGCCGCGCTGTCCATCAATGAGGGTTCACGGTTTTTGTATCGCTTCCAGGAGGATTTGCAAACCAGCATCAAAACGCATGCCGCCGAGGGCCTGAGCGTCTATGAAATTATTCTTGAAAAAGCATTTCAGGAGAAAGTCGCTCAATTTGATAAAGCCTTCAGAACCCAAAAACTGAAAAAACAGTTTCCGGCTGCCATCGGATCGGATGTCACCTCGGATTTAACCTTGCTGCTCAAATATCTATCCGGACGCTTGCCGGTTTCTGATTTTGAACTTGATTTCAGCCGCAAAGGCACCGCCGCCAATATGATCAATACGATGTTCACTTGTCTGGGGCAGGCAATCAACTTTCTCGCCCGTCCGGTGGATGCCATCAAACACCAGGCGAAAACCGTTACCGTCGGCACCAGCCGGATCAGCGAGCGCCTGGAAGGCATATTATTTGATGCTTTAGCAGCGGAAAATCTCAGCGTTTCGCAACTAACGGCAAAGAATATTATCGTGTTGAAAAATTTGCAGGAAATTATTCACGATATCAGCGGATCTATTCTGTATCGTATTGAAGGCTTAAATCTGCTGGGCGAGCCGGTCGAAGAAACGACCATTAACGTCGTTGCCAAACGCGGGGCTGCCGAAAATGTTCAATCACGGGTTGAGACCGATGCCCAGCTGAAAGGCACCAAGCGCATTATTGTCAGACAAGGCAACGTTTATATCGGTAAAGGCCGCAAGGATGATCGCAGCATTGCCGTTATTCCGTTCCTGTCGAATTTGCCGTCTTCACCGAGCATCATTGAAAATTTGCTTCTGCTGCATATTATATTCAAAGATGACATACCGTTAAACCTTAAAATTAAAGCCCTGGGCGGCAAGTACGAACATATCCAAAATATTGTTCAAGAAAACAGCATCTCCTGGGATGATCGCTTGCTTGAGGGCGTTGCCGTTGATGAATTGTTCGGGCGCTCCGCTGAAAAGATCGGTGAGCATATTGTCTCTCGCGTCTCTTCATAGTGCCAGAAGACGGAGGTCAGAGGACAGAAGACAGATAGCGTTTTGCCGGTCCTGAGCCCACTTCCTTTTATTCCTCATCTGTTCTCTGGCCTCTGTTGTGTGTTCAATGTCATCTGGCATCTGAATGAATCATGCATTAACCAGCAATCCTTTCTGAGATAACCCATGCCTATCCGTCTGCTAATGTTGATCCTGAGGGTCTTGTGCCTTTTTTTCCTGCCATTTCTGACTATTGAACTGCCGGCCCAGGAAGAAAATGAAGCCGAACTGATCGAGGGCAAACCGCTTATCCGAAAACTCCCATCGCCTCGGCAGGGCGGAAGCGGCTATGAGCTCGTATATGTTGTTGACGTCCCTGTTGATATTTTCTGGAAGTTTAAAACAGATTTTGATAATACGTTCTTGACAACCAACAAATTTATCATCGCTCACCGGATCATCAGCCGGCACGATAATGTGGTGGTGACCGAAGATGTTTTCAGCAAAGATCTGTATACCCACAAACCCAACACCAAATTTCGCTGGCAAACAACGCTCTTCCCCGACGCGTATCGCCTGGATTTTGTACTATTAAATCCGGCGGAATGCGGTCAAAAATTTCATCACGGATCTATTCAGCTCAACTCAGCCGGATCTGGAGGCCAGAAAACCCAGGTTAGCCAACGGGCCTATTTCGATTTTTTTGGAGTATCTTTTTGGGTAAATTACCCCTGGTATGGCGGCATGAAATATTTTCTGACCTATTCAGTTGAATGGGAGCAGGCTACGATTCAGCGATTGAAGTCAAAATATATTCAAAAAAGTGCACAATAGCTTGAATATAAATTGACATCAACTCGAAGTATGCTATAATTCGTATACAAAAGTGAATACACGGCCAGATGAATGCGTTTTTTAAACAGAGGTCCTGAGCGTTCATTATGAATTTAAGTCATTAATATTTTAATGATTATAAAGTGCAGAGACCGCGCGAGCAGTTTGCCGGACGCAATTTTACATAATTCGGTATATACATTCGAAAGCTGCTTTAAGGTGTATAAAAATGGATAACAATACCAACACTGCAGAAATTTCCATTGATCGACTCAGAGAAATATCCACCTGGGTATCATCGGTGCAGGATCTGGATCAGTTGCTCGAACTGATCATTGAAACCGCCACGCGGATGATGGACGCCAAGGCCAGCTCATTGTTGCTGTTGGATCCAAAAACGCAACGACTGTATTTCAAAGTGGCCACCGGTGAAAAAAAGGATGATGTCAAACAATTTGAAATCGAGATCGGGCAGGGCATTGCGGGATATGTGGCCCAGACGGGCGAACCGCTGTTGATCCCAAATGTATCTGAGGATCCACGCTGGTATAAGGAAATCAGTGAAAGTATCGGATTCGAAACGCGCTCGATCGCCTGTGTCCCGATGAAGGTTATGGGTGAAATTATCGGCGTTGTTGAAATTATCGATAAGGCCGACGGAAGTGAGATCACGGGCGAAGATTTAAAGAGATTATCGGTTTTTGCCGAACTGGCTGCGGTCGGCATTGGCAACGCACGTAAAATCGAACACGATAAAAAAGAAATCAGGGATCTTAAGGAAGAGCTGGATCTTAAATACGAACTCGTTGGAGAGAGTCCGGCCCTGAGAAAAGTGATCTCCGATGCCGTTAAGGTTGCAAATTCCAAAGCCAGCACCTTAATTCTGGGAGAAAGCGGAACCGGCAAGGAATTGCTCGCGCGATTGATTCACCGCGCAGGGGCCCGGAAAGATGAGCCCATGATCGTTCTCAATTGCGCGGCGCTGCCGGAATCCTTGCTTGAAGATGAGCTTTTCGGGCATGAAAAAGGCGCCTACACCGGAGCAACCGGGCGCAAAATCGGAAAATTCGAGCTTGCGGACAAAGGGACCATTTTTCTGGACGAAATTGGTGAAATGAGTCCCGGCATGCAATCTAAGCTGCTTCGCATTCTGCAAGAGGGTGTTTTTTATCGGGTTGGTGGAAACAAGTCGATTCCGGTCGATGTGCGCGTCATTGCAGCGACCAATCGCAATATCGTCGAAGAAGTAGCGGAAGGCAGGTTTCGCGAAGACCTTTACTATCGTCTTAATGTCGTTCAAATCCATATGCCGCCCGTCAGGGACCGAAAAGAAGATATCCCCTTGCTGGCCAGTTATTTTTTAGATATTTTCAAACGCGACCGCGGTGTGTCGAATCTGACCATTTCCAAAAAAGCAATGAATGCCATGATACAATATGACTGGCCCGGAAATGTGCGTGAAATGAAAAACGCGATCGAAAGAGCGGTTGTCATGGGAAACGGCGGGGCGATACTGCCTGAAGATCTCCCACAATTTGCCGCCAAACCCAGTTACCCGGGCATGAAAGTCGGCCTGACCTTGAAGGAAGCCACTGACATGTTCAAAAAAGAATTCATTGAGCTGAATCTTCGGCACACGGCTGGAAATAGAAGCGAGGCGGCTAAAACCATGAATATCCAAAGAACATACCTTTCCCGTCTTATCAGCCGCTATGGCCTGCTGGACAAATGAAATCTTAACGCCCCCGAGGCCGACAAAAGGCAGGATAAAATGGAAGCATACAGCATTTTATTAGTCGATGATGACCCGTTTATTTTAGAAGGCATCGGTGCAGATCTTGAAAGCCAGGGCTTTAAATTAACGGAAGCCAACAGCGGTGGCCGGGCGCTGGAATTGCTGGCCAAACAAAAATTTGACCTGGTCATTACGGATTTGGTCATGGAAAATGTCGATGGAATCCAGGTCCTAAAGGAAGCCAAAGCGCTTCACCCGGATACCATGGTCATCATCCTGACCGGCTATGGTAACATGGCATCCGCAATCGAAGCGTTGCGACATGAAGCTGACGATTATTTGCTGAAACCCTGTGAATCGGCAGAAATGCTTCACCGTATCCATCAATGCCAGGAAAAGGCAGCCCTGCGGCAAAAATTAAAACTGTATCAAAAACTGTTGCCGATGTGCTGCGTTTGCAAAAAAATCAGAGATGATCGCCAGGCAGAGCCCGGCAGGGGAAAATGGGTTGAAGTTGAACAATTTATCCATGATAAGGCCAACTTAGATATCACTTCCAGCTACTGCCCGGACTGCGCTCAGCAGACCATGGAATCTTTTACCAATCGCAATGCCAGCCAAACCGAAAAATAGCAGTCTCCGATTCAACTGGACGGCGCGTTTATTCATCCTGCGGTTGATTGCGTCTTTTCGATTTTTTTAGAGACGCCTTGATAAAGTCACGAAATAATGGATGGGGTGTCATGGGACGTGATTTGAATTCCGGATGGAATTGACAACCCAGAAACCACGGATGATCATTGATTTCGACGATCTCAACCAGCTCGCCATTCGGTGAGGTGCCGCTGATGATCATTCCGTTTTCTTTCAGTGGATCCATAAATTCATTGTTAAATTCATAGCGATGCCGATGCCGTTCGGAAATTTCCGCCTGGTGGTAGGCCTCGAATGCCAGGGAATTTCCTTCAATCCGACAACTGTAGGCACCCAGTCTCATGGTGGCGCCCTTCTCGGATAGATCATCCCGCCGCTGGACACTCTGCCTGCGTTCGTCAAACCATTCACGCATCAGATATATGACCGGATAGGGTGTACTCGGATCAAATTCAGAACTGTTGGCCCCCTCCAATCCGGCGACATGGCGCGCAAATTCAATCACTGCAATCTGCATACCCAGACATATACCGAAATAGGGTACTTTGTTCACCCTTGCAAACTGGGCAGAACATATTTTGCCTTCAATACCGCGCTCACCGAATCCACCGGGTACCAGAATGCCGTCTGCATCGGCCAGCAACGGGTCGCAGGTCCCACTATCCAGTTTTTCGGAATCAACGAAATTCAGGTTCACTCTGCAATCGTTGGCGATCCCACCGTGATACAACGCTTCGTTAAGGCTTTTATAGGATTCAGTCAGATCGACATATTTTCCCACAATGGCTATCGTTACCGAATGGCGCGGGGCTTTTATTTTTTTGATCAGATTTTCCCAGTCGTCCAATTTCGGTTTGCGGGTCCATATATTGAGAAGCTCAACGATTTTTTCATCCAGACCCTCTTGATGAAAGATAAGGGGCACCTCATAAATGTGATCCACGTCTTTGGCTGTGATCACTTCTTCAACGCTGACGTTGCAGAAAAGCGCAATTTTAGCCTTAATGTCTTTGGAAAGGAATCTATCGGTGCGGCACAACAGGATGTCAGGCTGAATACCGATACTTCTCAACTCCTTGACGCTATGCTGGGTCGGTTTGGTTTTGACTTCACCGGCGGTGCCGATGTAAGGCACCAGCGTCAGATGAATATAGAGTGAATTTTCTTTGCCCACATCCGCTCTAAATTGCCGGATCGCTTCCAGAAATGGCAGACTTTCAATATCGCCGATCGTCCCACCGATTTCAACAATGACCACATCAACACCTGAAGCGGCCAGCTTGATACTGTTTTTGATTTCATCAGTGATATGGGGAATCACCTGCACGGTTCCGCCCAGGTAGTCCCCCCTGCGCTCCTTGGTAATGACGGAATGATATATTTTCCCTGTTGTAAAATTATTGTCCTTTCCCATCCGGGCATGGGTGAAGCGCTCATAGTGTCCCAGGTCGAGATCGGTTTCGGTGCCGTCATCGGTTACAAACACCTCACCGTGCTGAAACGGATTCATTGTCCCCGGATCCACGTTGATGTAAGGATCCAGCTTTTGAATGGTTACGGTCAGTCCTCGGCTCTCAAGCAACGCCCCAATAGCGGCGGATGCGAGCCCTTTGCCAAGAGATGAAAGCACTCCACCCGTTACAAATATAAATTTTGTATCCTTTGCCATCGTCTCCTCTCATCCGGTTTCATGGGTCATTATAGATATAGCATACCGCACCCGTCATATTCAGGAATGCACCTCGGGGTAAAAAAAGAGAAAAAGCCCTTTGTGCAACACCCAAAGGGCTTTTTGATTGCCTGCAACAGTCATTTTTGAGATCGAGCAGATTTTTAAAATGTTCACAGCCTTTCAAATAAAATGATAATTGCAAAAAGCGTTCTGTTTTTATAGCGATTGTCAAAAAAACGTTCCGTTTGCGGAAGGTTTTTTTGCTACAACCGCTTATGCCGCCATCCTTTTAATCGGAACGTATTTATGACAAGCGGTATA
>Ga0209536_100005667_pt1 | contig 19332 bp, 20 predicted proteins | sample DeeMarSeWOR28_12_FD_187461 | JGI IMG/M metagenome (GOLD analysis project Ga0209536, IMG submission 187461) | Marine sediment microbial communities from White Oak River estuary, North Carolina - WOR-2-8_12 (SPAdes) (version 2) | ecosystem: Environmental > Aquatic > Marine > Intertidal zone >...
CGGTGCGCTTCACGCCTTCCGGCGTGATATCGAAAGCCCAAGCAAGGACGACGGCGACCGGGAAGCCGACTATGGTGAGAACGACAACGAGGGTCAGGGCCCATTCGGGAAGCTGGAGAGCCGGAAAGGCGATCTCGGCGACTTGCCAGATGATGAACGCGACCACCGCGTAAACCGCACCGACCCGGAATACCCGCCGTCGCTTCAACTCGTCCAGCATCGACTTTAAACGAGACATGCCTAATCCTCCGGCGAGGATGCGGCAGAAGCGAGCCGCTCAGGAGAAGACATGGGCAGTTAGCGGCTAGAGAGTTGATGGTGAGGCTTCTACAAGATGCTAGCTGAGCGCAGGTAGGGCAACGAGAAGTCTAACGCAGCGGATATTCAATCCGATGCGCGCCTCAAAGATCAGGCACTATAAGGCACGTGAGGGTGGCTGTGGCTGGATAGTGGCTATGCGAAAGGTCGAGCTGCCGCGCCCGAGGCGGGCCTCTAACTGTCACACCTATATAGAGCGCGCGGTGACAGAAGTGATGTCAGGCCAGGGATTCCAAGTGCCTACAGATAGTCTAACCAACGTCGACAAATGTCGACCAATGCAAGTACGAGAAGGGTTATTAGCCATGTTGTGGCCGCGCCAATTCGCACTAGTAGACAGGTCCAGGCATTGGTTTGGCCACAATTTGGCCACAGTCGGAGCAGAGTGGTGATTGATACGAGAAGAAAGCCCCGAACGCCGCTCGAACGCTCGGGGCTCTGTGTCATTGAAAGAGTCTAAAGGGACCGTCTAACGTTTGTTGACGTTATAACCACGAGGCGCGGGCAGCTACCCTTCACATCCTACATCCGGGTGGGTGTTTCCCAGACGCTCCAGACGTTGCCGTCGCGGTCAACGAAGATTCTTTCGCCCATCCCCCCGGTTCACTCGTCGATCGGCGAAGTGCTACCCGATCTGATGATCTCGATCCTGCAAGCACGGAACATGGGCGGGTAGCTGACAGTTACGCCGAACTCCGTCCAAGCCCGCAGTGAGTCGCCTACGCTCACATCACTCAAGGTGCCCCGTGTCAGTGTCCCAAGTTCGCTCTGCACGTAGATAGACGTGTAGTCTACCACGGCAACATGGTACACGGAATAAGGGCCAGCACCTGCCATTACGATCCAGGCAATGGTATCTCGATACCCAGCGGGTGGGGGCTGGATACTGTCGATCACTCCTGCGGCTGTTGGAGTCCGGCTGTCATCTACCGTGATGCGCGCCTCACCGGTGTACTCATCGTCGATCTCGGCAAACAGAAACGCTTCTCCTACCTCCAGTCCCTTGGCAAAACAGCGAGCCTGGCAGTCACCGGCGAGGCGCAACGTAAAGCTGTCCGAGACAGACCACGATACTGTCACGGGCTCCATCTGGTCCCCGAAGAAGCCGATCGTAAGCGCTCTAAAGCCCACGCTATCCCCCGGGAAGACGTAACTCCAAGGGGCGTCAATCACACCTTCAATGCTCTCAGTCGGCGACACACCCAGAATCCCTAGAATACTGAAACCTGACAGGGGGGCTTCTGCTCGCCGCTCATTCTCGTTGAACTTGCTCCCTTTGACCTTCAACCACTGGCCGTCAGCAAGCTCATAGAGGCGAAGGCGCTCCTCATATATGCTGTCCGGGACTTCGTTGGGATCATACTGAACATGAAGCATCACAGGTTCAGCGAACTCGATATCCGCAGGCTGAAACTCGTATACCGTTCCGGGTACGAGTCTCGGGTTGGCTGGATAATCCAACGTGGCACCTACGGACACCGCGATCTCTTCAGACAGAGCATCCCTCGGAAAGGCGAGAACGACTCTGCCGTCGTCGAAGCTCAGCACCCCGCCGGCCGGACCGACTGTCTGGGCCGTGGGATCAGTAGGCGAATCCTCGCCGCAGGAAAGCAAGGCCGAAAGCGTAAAGACGATTGCGCAGGCCGTTCGCCGCTTTAGTGAGGACATAGGGCAATAGCGGCTAGAGGGTTGATGGTTGAGGCTACTACAAGATGCTACCTAGCGGAGAATAGGGCAACGAGCTTCTTAAGAGTCTTCTTGCTTTTTGGTCCTCAGCTCTTCAATCAATCCCTCAAGTTTGCGCACCACACCCACGACAGCATCCGACGCTTCTATTAACCCGTCCAGATCGTAAAAAGGCACCTGTCCGCTCTCGCGCAGTTTCTTTGTCACGGGGATCCCGAGCACTTGAGGGTCTCCCTCTTCGGAACCCTGCCAGCCAACCGGATTGTGAGCGATGTCGTTTCGAACCTCACTGAGTTGCTTCGCCTCCTTCTAGGCATTCGTCGATCTCTCCTTCCACTCATCGGGCATACCCTCGCGCTCAACCATCTTCAGAATCAGGTCCACTCGACGACCGAACGGAAGAGTAAAGGCATGATCTATTAGGACATCATCTCGTGCTTGGTGGTCAAACCAGGCATACGTGAGCAGTTCCACCGCCCCGAAGTTAACCATGAACTTCCCGACAACCGGAACGAACTGCATACCGTGCTTGGGATTGACTACACTCTTTGGTGCGAGCTTCCCACGAATACGTGGTTTCTTCATTCGGGGAATAGCGGGTTTAAGGGTTGACGGTGGGGCTACCACCAAGATGCTGCCTCAGCGAAGGCAGGGCAACGAGAAGGGTCTGGCAAGAGAAAGGCTGCAACACAGAACTGCTTGCACCCCTGTATCAGGTGCTCCCATCTTAGAGTCGTTGCGTGTGCCGGGAGCATGAGATGGTCAAGCTCAGTGCCCTAATCGACCAGATCCATCACCGCTCTATCTGGCAGGTATCGCTCGTATATGTAGGCGGTGCCTGGGCGATGCTCGACCGCATAGACATGGCGGAGACCCGGTTCGGGCTACCTGGCTGGGTTTTCGACGCCGCTATGATTGTGTTGGTCGTCGGGCTGCTAGCTGTCCTAGTGATCGCCTCCTGGCCAAAGATGCAGCGGCGCAGGACTCCGCAAACGACGCCCTCAGATGAAATACGGCCCGAGAGGATTCGTCCCGTCGAACCGCCTGCTGAGGAGGTTCTTGGGGATGACATCCGACTCGGCCCAACCGGGCAACAGCCAAAGATACAACGCCGGTTGGAGTACGGGGAACCTGGAGCACCGGCCTCACCTCATGTCTTCATGCCCCGGCTATGGCCACCTGCACGAAACGCGATATTGGCCAGCCTCGCGTGCTTTGTCTTTATCTTCATGACACTGGAGCTAGTGCCATCGTCTATGTTGGCTGTGACTTGGCTTGTGATGCTGGCTCTGTGGCCCACCGCGATGACCCTTGCATTTGTACTGACCTACCGCCGTGAGATTCGTGCAGAACCAGATAGTTGACGATCTGTTGATACCGCCGACGTAGCCTGTCGGCATGGACATGCCCACCCACGAGATCCGCAGAAATAACGAATAAATCGGGCGACCTGTGGCACCCGCAACCGTCAACCTGCAACTGCACAGACTGCGTACACGGTGATCTCGTGCACCTGCAAGTTGTCCCACCTAACGGTCACGGCCCAACCTGGCGCACTGTCTGGTCGCAATTCGAAATGGGGCAGTTGAACTACGTGACGTGGCTTTCGCCGGCGGCTGGAAGGACCCGACCACACTGCTCAAGGTGTATCAGCAGCCCGATCCGCAGACGCTCGAGCGCGTCGTGACCGAAGCGCAAAAACTGCGCGAGCTGGCCGCAAGTTAGCACAAAGTCAGCACACCCCCACAAAACTCCATCCATGAAAAAGGCGTCTATCTCTAGACGCCGCATGTGATTAATTGAGTGGCAGGGGGGAGACTCGAACTCCCAACCCACGGATTATGATTCCGCTGCTCTGCCGATTGAGCTACCCTGCCAGGGGTGGGGAACTTGGTTCGGCTGCGCCGTTTTTTCAAGTCCCCCAGTGACGATGCTACGCGCCGGCCACGACCTCCGACCGCCGTAGCCCCTCCACTCCGTCCAGGAACAGCCACATCGCCTTGGCCGCATCCTCGGCCGCCCGAAGCGCACGCTCCTGATCCTCGCGGGTGGGACACCCGCGCACGATGATCTCGCGCTCGTCGGCGCTGTGACGGATATCGGCCTCTTCGTGCACGCTGAAGTACTCCACCGCGCCCGGATCGGCCAAACCGTAGCACAACGCCAGGCCCTCGCGCTTGCTCTTCGCCACCTCCGGGACCTGGGACTCGTAGGCGTAGAGCGCGGCCACACCCTCCACGTAGTTCGAGTCCCGGGTCAGGCTCCGCAGCCGGGCCACCGACTCGACGGTCTCAGGTAGCAACTCCGCATCCTGCACTTCCTCCCGGGCAGCGCCCAACGACTGGGCGAAACGCAGCCACAGCTCCGGATGGCTGGCCGGTGGGCCCTGCTCTTCCTCGATCAGGTTCTCCAGCAACAGCTGACGCGTGGGCTGGTCGTCGCAGTTCGAATGTACGGCGCTGAGGTACATCGGGAAGTTCGCAACGTGAGCGTAGTACTGCTTCGAGTACTCGCGCAAAGTCTCGAGGCTCAACTCGCCGTCGGACCACGCCTGGTAGAACGGGTGCTTCAACATCGAGTGCCGCTCGATGATCTCGTCCAGTTCCTCCAAGAACAGCTTCTGCTCGTTGGTCACGGTTGGGGCCACGGGCTCCTCCTCGGTGCCTGAGGGTAGTCTCTCTGCGGGCCGCACCACCGACATCACCGGCGGTATCGCGCGCGCCAATAATCAAGCTGGGCAATATATGAAAGAGGAAAGCTTCGGCAATGCGAGGGGCTTGGGGGCTATTGCGGCTCCTCAGGGTCTTTGCGTTCCGCCGAATCTGCGGGTGCCGGTTCCCGGAACCTATATAGGATCTCGCCGTCCCGGACCATTCCGTAGCTCTCACGGGCCACCCGCTCGATGGCGTCGGGGTCGTTCTCCAGCTCCCAGGCCACGGCCTGGAGCGAGTCGATCTCGGCCTCGGTGGTCGCCAGCTCGGCCGCGCTCTGCTGCTCCAGCTCCTCCAGCCCTCCGACCCGGAACACCGTGTACTCGCCGCCGAAGATCGCGAAATAGACGGCCAACAGCAGCATGCCGACGATGGCTATATCAACGAAGCGCTTCCCTATCCGCGCCTGCTTAACCTGGCCTTTTCTCCGCTTCGCCACTTCCCCCCCTCACGTTCATCCCCGCTTCCCGATGGGCAGGCCCGTGCCGTATTCGGCCCGGTTCCCCAACTCCTCTTCGATGCGCAGCAAGCGATTGTACTTCGCCGTCCGCTCGGAGCGCGACAGACTGCCGGTCTTGATCTGGCCGACGCCGGTGGCCACCGCCAGGTCGGCTATGAATGTATCCTCGGTTTCGCCGGAGCGATGCGAGATGACGGCCGTGTAGCCGGCCGTGCGGCCCAGTTCGATCGCCTTCAGCGTCTCGGTGAGCGTACCGATCTGGTTGACTTTTATCAGGATCGAGTTGGCCACGTCGGCCGCGATGCCACGCAGCAGCCGCTCGGTGCTGGTAACGAATATATCGTCCCCAACAAGCTGGACCTGATCACCCAGCAACCCGGTGAGTTCCTTCCACCCGTCCCAGTCGTCTTCGCCCAGTCCATCTTCCAGCGACACGATGGGGTAGTGCTCGGCCCACTCGCGGTACATCTCGATGAGGTCCTGTGCCGTCAGACCTAAACGGTCGGCGATGCGGTAGTTGCCCGCGGTGCCCAGCTCGGACGCCGCCACGTCCAGGGCGAGGGCGATCTGCTCGCCGGGTATGTAGCCGGCGCGCTCGACGGCCTCGAGCACGAACTGCAGCGCCTGGTCGTTGGACTCGAGGTCGGGTGCGAAGCCGCCTTCGTCGCCCACGGCCACCGACAGTCCGTTCTCCTTCAGCAGTTCCTTCAGCGCCTGAAACACTTCGGCGCCCCAGCGCAGACCGGTCTTGAACGAGCCCGCGGCGATGGGCATGACCATGAACTCCTGGACGTCCACATTGTTCGAGGCGTGGGCGCCGCCGTTCAGGATGTTCATCATCGGTACCGGCAGCAAGCGAGTGAGCGGGCCGCCCAGGTAGCGATAGAGCGGTAGCTTCAACTGCTGAGCCGCCGCACGGGCGCCGGCCATCGAGACAGACAGAATCGCGTTGGCGCCCAGCTTCGATTTGTTCTCGGTGCCGTCCAGCTCGATCATGGTGCGGTCGAGCCCCACCTGGTCCACCGGGTCGAGCCCCATAACCGCAGGGCCGATGACCTTCTCGACGTTCTCCACCGCTTTCTGGACGCCTTTACCGCGATAGCGTCGCTTGTCGCCGTCCCGCAACTCGACAGCCTCGTGCTCGCCGGTGGATGCGCCGCTGGGTACAGCCGCGCGGCCCATGATGCCATTACGGAGGATGACGTCGGCCTCGACGGTGGGGTTGCCCCGTGAATCGAGGATCTCGCGCGCTCTGACTTCTACGATCTCAGGCATGGTCCTTACTCGCTCAAGCTACGTGTTCTGCGCTCACCCGTTCGGGCCCTTTGTACCCCGCCGGCGCACGTCCCTTCGCCATCATTTCGGCCATCTGGGCGTGGACTCGCATGATCAGCGCGTCGCGGTCCTCGTGACCGAAGCGCGAGGTATCGACGGGCTTTCCGTACTCGAGCGTGATGGGCTGGGGGCGCAAACGGAAACCGCGTTTCGGAAGTATGTCGAACGTGCCGTCGACTATCGTCGGCACGATGGGGACGCCGGCCTCGATGGCCATGACGAACGGCCCCTTCTTGAAGCGCTGCAACGTGCCGGTCAGCGAACGCGTGCCTTCGGGGAACGTGACCGCCGTGCTGTTCTCCTCGACGATACGGCGGCCGGCGACCTTCAGCGACTCGACGGCGGACGCACGGTGGCCGCGATCGATGAAGACATGGCCCGCGGCCTCGGAGGCGCGACCGAAGATGGGGATCTTTCGGATCTCCTTCTTGGCCACGAAGTGATTGCGAACCGGTAAATTGGCCGCGACGCTCCAGACGTCCCACATCGATTGATGGTTGCAGCAGATGACCTGTGGTCTCTCGCGGTCGATGTTTTCCAACCCGGTAACGTGGACCGGCGTGCCACTGCTCCAGAGCATCGCCTTGCTGAAGACGCGGCCCGCCCACTGGAAGTAGCCGCGCGGCAAACCCAGGTAGGCGCCGATGACCCCGACGAGGCCAATGGTGCCCAGCACTGTCACCGCCACGATCGTTACCCAGATGGAACGAATCACGTCGCTTCGCTACGCCTTCTCAAAATGATCGAATCCCGAGGAGTCCAACCGGACCTCCTCACCATCGTGAAAAACCCGCACGCCGGCGCCCGATACGACGCGGCCTACGCGGGCGAGGGGGATCCCGAAGGTCTGCGAGAATTCTACGACCGTCTCGCCCTGGAATATGCCACTCGGGACCGCCGCCAGCAATTCGTAGTCCTCACCGCCCGTCAGGCCCAACTCGGGCTGGACCCCGGAAACCAGCGGGATCTGATCCCAGTCGAGCTCGACCCCAACACCGGATGCGGCGGCCACGTGCCCGGCGTCCGCTACCAGACCGTCGGAGATGTCGATGGCCGCGGACGCGCCCCGCGCCGCCAGCCAGCGGGCCTCGGACACCCGAGGCGACGGGGACCAGAAGCGCTCGCGCCACAGCTCGGAGGCCCGCTCCCCAGCCTTCCAAGCCCTGACCGCCGCCGCGGCACCGCCCAGGCTGCCGGTGACCCAGACCTCGTCGCCGGGCCGGGCGCGGCTTCTCAATAACGGCGCATTCACCTTCCCCAGCGCCGCCACGTCCAGCGCCAACTGCTTTCCGCCCCGGGAGAGGTCGCCGCCGACCAGAGCGGCCCCCGACTCTTGCGCCGCATCACGACAGCCGACGCCAACCCGCTCGGCGGACTCAGAACCCCAATCGCCGGGCACGGCGAGCGAGACGAGGACCGCCAGCGGCTCGGCGGCCATCGCAGCCAGGTCCGAGATCGCCGCCAGCACCGCGCGCCGGCCAATCTCCTCGTGCGAGCCCCACGCTTCTTCAAAGTGGACGCCTTCGACAAAGAGATCGACGGTCACCGCCAGATAGCCGTCGCCCGATTCGATTAGCGCGCAGTCGTCACCGGCGCCCAGCGACACCATGGAGCCGGGGGCCACCGCTCCCTGCAGCACGCGGCGGATGACGTCGAATTCGGAGCCGGGACCGAGCGGAGTGGTGCTCACCGCGGCGGTGGTTGGTCGAAGAGAACGAACGGAAGCGGCGGCGTGGTGGCGCCGGGATTGTTGAGCGCCGCCGGGATGCTGTCCACCAGTTCGAGCGAAGTGCGTCCCAGCGTGGGACCCAACTGGGCGGCGCGGCCGCAGTAGAAGAGCGCGATACCCAGCGCCTCGCGCCGCGGCATACGCGCGGCCAGCATGGCGCCGCCCGCACCCGAAAGCACGTCGCCGGAGCCGCCCGAGGCGGCAGCCGACGACCCCGACGAGGTGACGAGCACGGGCTCGTGACTCAGGGCGATGACCGACGGCGCACCCTTGAGCAGCACGGCCGAGCGCAACTGCTCGGCGGCCAGCGCGGCGATGGCGACGGGGTCGGCCGTGATCTCGTTTATCGTCAGTCCCAACAACCGGGCCATCTCGCCCGGGTGCGGTGTGATGGCCACGGGCCTCAGCTTAGCGATCTCGGCCAGCGTGCCCGACTTCGCGGCCAGCATGTTGAGGCCGTCGGCATCGATGAGGATCGGCGCGGCGCCCGTACAGTTCAGCGTTCGCTTCAACCGCTCGGCGGCCAGCTTGTCCTGTCCAAAGCCGGGCCCGGCCACGACGGCGTGGGCCCATTCGCCGGCCTCGCCCATCGCTGCATCGTCATCGATGTCGACGAAGATCGCCTCGGGCACCGCCGTCTGGTAGATCTTGCGGTTGGCGGCGTCGGACGCGATCCGCACGATGCCCGCGCCCATGGCCAACGCGCCCCGGGCCGCCAGCACACCCGCACCCGCCATGCCTTTTCGACCGGCGGCGATGAGCAGATAGCCGGCGTCGCCTTTATGCGCGTCGGGTGCACGCAGCGGCAACTTGCGGCTGGCCCAATTCGGCGTGATCACCTCGGCCGATACCTCATCGTTTCGTACCGGCGGGAAACCGATCTCGGCGGCGATGATGCGACCGCAGTAGGAGCGGGCGGGCTGGAAGAGCATCCCAAGCTTGGGATACCCCAACGTCACCGTGAAGTGGGCGTTGACGCAGGCGCCGGGCACTTCGCCGGTGCTGTAGTTGATGCCCGACGGCCCGTCGACGGCCACGCGCACTCCGTTACTCGAGTTCATCGTCTCGATCAGCCGGGCCACACGCTCGTGTGGCGCGCCGCTGGTCCCGGTACCGAGGATGCCGTCCATGATGACGCGGGCGGAGGCGAACTCGGAAGCCGCCGACTCGGCGGGTAGGACGGGTATCTCCCAGCGATGCGCGAGGGCGGTATCGGGGGGTTGTCTACCGGCCTGGATCGCGAGCACGTCACGGCCCCAGGCACGCAAGATGCGGAGCGCGATGAACGCGTCGCCGCCGTTGTGACCGCTGCCGACGGCGGCCACGACTTTGCCTTCGGGGAAGAACTGCTGAACGACCTGGGCGATGGCTCTACCGGCGCTCTCCATCAAGAGGCGCTCGGGCACACCGTGGTCTTCGCGCGCCCGCCGATCTATTTCGCTCATCTCGGCTGCGCGCGGCAACGGCAGCCGTTCGACGCCGAAGAGGTCGCTTATCGGTTCCATACCCTGTTCGGATCCAGCCGCTGGGATCCTGGACTGCGGCTATTTGTAGGATTGCTGGATATGGCGACCGAAGCTGATCTCGCCGTTGTCGATGCGGATGTTGAAGCCGCACTCCGGGTTACTGCAAACCCAGGCCTTGTACATGATAGGCGCGCCTTCACGTCCGTAATCCGACAGCGGGACCATAGACCCGTCGTTACACTTCCTGCACACCGGGAATTCCTGCTCGCGGTCCAACTGACTCCCCCCCTCCCTTACGTGTGACTTGAAGAGATAGTCTGAGTGACTCCTACTGTCGGCGCGGCTCGAGCCGTCCCCAGGGATAGCAATCGAAGGCGTCGTCGAAGTCGAACACGTCCTGGAAATCGTCCAGACTATCGTCGTCCTGCTTGATGAGAACGCGGCACTCGATCAGTGCGTAAACGATCTCGCCCATATCGGTGGTGGAATGGATCCCCCAATGCTCCAGGACCGTTCTGGCCATGGGCCCGAAGCGCTCGATGGCCAGATCGCGACAACCCTCCGCGAGCTCCTGGCCCGTGATATGGCGAGGCTCGTCCAGTTCGTCGATAGCGAACTGCAGCGCAGCGAGGACGAATAGGTAGGCGGCGTCCGAGTAACGCGGATTCCACTCCCGAAGCTTCTCCAGCAGGTTCTGACCCACCATAATAGCCCCGCCCGTCCCCTCAGATCCCCGATTCCAGAGGAGTCTCGGCCCCAATCATCACCGGCACTTCGCGATCCACGTTACACACAATATGAAAGCTCTCGCGGGACCGGCACGGAGTCAAGGGCAGTGTTTGGAGCGCTTTTTCGGGCCCGTTTGGGGCCTGTACCAGCGGGAATATCGAGATTCCCAACCGCATTCCCCACTCAACTTACCCGTTCGGCAAGCCACTCCTGGTAAAGCGGAAACTCTCCACACATCGAGCGGACTTCGTCGCGGATACGCGCGGCGAGCGCTTCGTCGCCAGGCGCCTTCAAAATCTCCTCGATCCACCCGCCAATCCGCTTCATCTCGTCCGTCCCCATACCACGCGACGTCAGGGCCGGCGTACCGATGCGGATGCCCGAGGTGACGAAGGGCGAGCGGGTCTCGAAGGGCACGGTGTTCTTGTTGACCGTGATGCCGGCGCGGCCCAGCGCCTCTTCCGCTTCCTTGCCCGTGAGTTCGGTGGGTGTGAGGTCGACCAATAACAGATGCGTATCGGTGCCGTCGGCGACGAGCTTGTACCCACGTCCTTTCAGCTCGTCGGCCAGGGCCCGGGCGTTGGCGATGACCTGGCGGGAGTAGTCGACGAAATCATCGGTCATCGCTTCCTGAAGCGCCACCGCCTTGGCGGCGATGACGTGGATCAGCGGGCCGCCCTGCATGCCGGGGAATACGGCCTTGTCGATGGGTTTGGCCAGCTCTTCGTTACAGAGGATGAGACCGCCGCGCGGACCGCGAAGCGTCTTGTGCGTGGTGGAAGTGACCGCGTCGGCGTGTCCGATGGGTGACGGGTGCAGCTTGGCGGCGATCAGTCCGGCGATGTGCGCTATGTCCACCATCAGGCGCGCGCCAGCCTCCCGGGCGATCTCGCCAAATTTTCCGAAGTCGATGGTGCGTGGGAAGGCACTGGCGCCGGCGACGATCAACGCGGGCTTGTGCTCGCGCGCCAGGTCGCGCACCTGGTCGTAGTCGATGAGTTGGTTGTCCTCGCGCACACCGTAGGGGACGATGGTGTACCACTTACCGCTGAAGTTGACCGGCGAGCCGTGCGTCAGGTGGCCGCCGTGCGACAGGTTCATGCCGAGTATCGTGTCGCCGGGTTCGAGGATCGAGAAGTAGACGCCCATGTTCGCCTGGGCGCCGCTGTGCGGCTGCACGTTGGCATGGTCGGCGCCGAACAGCTCGCAGGCGCGTGTCCGGGCCAAGTCTTCGACCACATCGGCGTACTCGCAGCCGCCGTAGTAGCGTTTGCCGGGATAGCCTTCGGCGTACTTGTTGGTGAACACCGAGCCCATCGCCTCGAGCACGGCCGGCGAAACGAAATTCTCGCTGGCGATCAGCTCGAGTCCTTCTCCCTGACGGCGTATCTCGTCGAGAAGCGCTTGATACACCCCTGGGTCGACGGATTCCAGGTTTTTCAACGCTATTCCTCCCCGGCGAACTGTTCTATGTCAATCTTGTTTACGCGCCGTTCGTGGCGACCGCCCTCGAACGTTGTCTGCAGAAACTTCTTCAATATGTCGAGGGCCGTGCCCTCATCGATGAAGCGCGAGGGCAGAACGAGCACGTTGGCGTCGTTGTGACGCCGGGCCATCTCACCGACCTCCTCGCTCCAGGCCAGCGCCGCCCTGACCCCGGCGTGCCGGTTGGCCGTCATCGACATCCCGATGCCCGACCCACAAACCAGCACGCCCAACGGACATTCTCCGCTGGAAACGGCGCCCGATACGGCGTGGCCGTAGTCCGGATAGTCGCTGGACTCGCTGGAGTACGTCCCAAAGTCCGCCACCTCGAACCCCAGCTCGGTCAACACCTCGCCGAGCCGTACCTTCAAGTCGAACCCGGCATGGTCCGAACCGAGGGCAACCTTCGTCATGCCTCTCAGGTGCACGAGCGGTGCAGCGTGCCCACCTTCTCGATACGCAGCTGGGCGATGCGGTCCGCCGCCTCGGCGGTGGTCAGCTTCTCTTCACGTGCCAGCTCGAATACCTCGATCAGCGTCTGATAGATCTCGCCTGCCTTACGCTTCGACCGCTCGGTGCTCCAGTCGGCCAGCTCCGAATAGACGTTGATCAGGCCGCCGGCGTTGATGACGTAGTCGGGCGCGTAGAGGATGCCCTTTTCCTGCACGGCCTTGGCGTCGTCCTTGGTGGCCAGCTGGTTGTTGGCGGCACCGGCGATGATCTTGCAATTCAGCCGCGGGATCGTATCGGAATTGACGATAGCGCCCAACGCGCACGGCGCGAAGATTTCCGCATCGACGTCGTAGATCTCATCCGCGCTCACGGCCTCGGCGCCGAAGTCCTCGACGCAGCGGTCGACCTTGTCCTGGTGGATGTCGGACACGTACAGCTTAGCGCCCTCGGCCGCCAGGTTCTCGCACAGGTAGTAACCGACGTGGCCGACGCCCTGGACCGTCACGCCCTTGCCCTTGAGCGAATCGTCGCCGTACAGCTCCAGCGCGCAGGCTTTCATGCCGCGGTAAGTGCCGTAGGCGGTCACCGGTGACGGGTCGCCGGAACGGCCCGCGATACCGACGACGTGCTCGGTCTCCATATGGACGTAGTCCATGTCTTCCACGGAGGTGCCGACGTCCTCGGCGGTGATGTAGCGGCCTTTGAGCGTCTCCACCGCGCGGCCGTGCGCTCGGAAGGTCATCTCCCGACGCTTGGCCTCGGGGTCGCCGATGATGACCGATTTCCCGCCGCCCAGATTCAGCCCAGCCACCGCCGCCTTGTAGGTCATCCCCAGCGATAGGCGGAGAACGTCGACCAGCGCTTCCTCTTCCGATTCGTAGTTCCAGAATCGGCACCCGCCCAGCGCCGGACCCAACGTCGTGTCATGGATCGCGATGATGCCGTAGTAGCCTACCGAGTCCTCCCGAGTGAACAGCACCTGCTCGTGTCCATACTTCCCCATCGACTTGAAGACTTCCATCTTCGCACCTCGTCTTTCTATATATCTACGCTTCGTGGGTACTCTATGACTCCGTCGCCCTGTCCTGGTATAGAGTCCTGACGATCACCAGCCGCTGGATCTCGCTGGTGCCCTCGTACAACTCCGTCACCTTCGCGTCTCTGAACAGCTTCTCCACGGGATAATCCCGCATGAACCCGTAGCCACCGAATATGTTGACGGCCTGCCCCGTGACCCAGACGGCGGTCTCGCTGCAGTACAGCTTGGTCATGCTGGACAGCTGCATGTCCGCATCGCCCTCGTCCCAAGCTCGGGCGGCACGATACAACAGCCCCCGCGACGCTTCCACCCGGGTCGCCATGTCGGCGATCTTGAAGGCCAGGCCCTGAAAGTCCTTGATCGGTCGGCCAAACTGCTTGCGCTCGGCGGCATAGTCGATCGAGTGCTGCAGAGCAGCCTCGGCGATGCCCAGAGCCTGCGCACCAACGCCCAGGCGGCCACCCTGCAGGGTGGAGAGCGCGTAGATGTAACCTTTGTCCGGCTCGCCCAGCAGCGACTCGGCCGGCAAGCGCATGTCGTTGAACGCGACCGAAACCGTCTCGGAACTCCGAAGCCCGGTCTTGTCTTCCTTCTTTCCGACGATATAGCCTGGCGTGTCGGTGGGCACGACGAAGGCGCCGATCCCCCGGGGTCCGCGGCGATCGCCGGGCTCGTCGGTCCGCACCATGGCGATGGTCACGCCACCGGTGCCCCCGTTGGTCACCCACATCTTCTCGCCGTTCAGCACCCAGTCGTCGCCGTCACGCACCGCCCGGGCCTTGAGGCTGGCGGCGTCGCTGCCCGAATCCGCTTCCGACAACGCGAACGCCCCGATACACTCGCCGCTCGCCATTTGAGGTAGCCACTTCTGCTTCTGCTCGTCGGTCCCGAACTTCAAGATCATTTGGGTCGGCAACGAACTGTGCACCGACATGGTGATAGCGACCGACGCGTCGCCCCAGGCGATCTGCTCCACGGCGATGAGATAGGTGAGCATGTCCAGATCCAACCCACCGTACTCCTCGGGCAACAACATCCCGAAGAACCCCAGCTCGCCCATAGCCGGGATCACCTCGCCGTGGTACTGCTCCTTGGCGTCCCACTCGGCCGCTTTGGGCCGGATTTCGCTCTGGGCAAAATCCCGCGCAAGCTGACGGATTTGTTCTTGCTCATCGGTTAACGTATAGTCGCGCTTCATTTGCCCTTCTTATTCCGTATCGTCTGCGGGAAGCGAGTAGTGATTAGTAATTGGTAATTGCCAAGTTCGACGTTACTAGTTACTAACCGACTACTTACTACTTACTTCCCAAAAACACCCTGATCTTCTTCACCACATCTCAGTCGTACAAATAGAACCCACGCCCCGACTTGCGCCCAAGCCAGCCCGCGTCCACGTACTTCCGCAGCAACGGGCACGGCCGGTACTTGTCTTCGCCCAGGTCGTTATGCAGCACCTCGAGGATGAAGAGACATACATCTAGCCCGATGAGGTCCGCCAGCGCCAGGGGGCCGATGGGGTGGTTCATCCCCAGCTTCATGATCTGGTCGATGGCCTCGGCTTCGGCCACGTCCTCGTGCAGGCAGTAGACCGCCTCGTTGATCATGGGCATCAGCACGCGATTGCTGACGAATCCCGGCGAGTCGTTGGCCACGACGGGCGTCTTGCCCAGCTCCTCAGACAGGGCCACCACGGCCTCGGCGGTGGCATCGTCGGTGGCCAGACCGCGGACGACCTCCACCAGCTTCATCACCGGGACCGGGTTCATGAAGTGCATCCCTATCACCTTCTCGGGCCGCTTCGTGTAGGCGGCCAGTCGCGTGATGGGGATGGAGCTGGTGTTGCTGGCCAGGATGGCGCCGTCTTTGGCGACCTGGTCCAGATTCCTGAACGTCTCTTCCTTCAGGCCCTCGTCCTCGGGTACGGCCTCGACGATGATGTCGGCGTCGGATGCGTCGCCGATGTCCGTGCTCTTGGTGATACGTCCCAGCGTCTCTTCCTTCGCCGCCTCGTCGATGATCTCTTTCTTGACCTGCCGGCTGAGGTTCTTGTCGATGATCGACAGTGCCTTGTCGAGGAAGCTGGCTTCTACATCGATGAGCGTTACGTCGAACCCGCTCTGCGCGAACACGTGGGCGATCCCGTTGCCCATGGTGCCCGCGCCTATGACTGCGGCTTTCGTTGATTTGGTCGACATTCTTCCTTACCCCGTGTTCCTTGTGTTCGCAGAGAAGTAAGTAGTGATTAGTAATTGGTAATTGGTAGTTCGGCGTTACTAATCACTAACCGACTACTTACTACTTGCTTTCCGCCAAGCGGCTATCCACCAGCGGTCTAAGCTGCACCATCCTTGGTGACTCCCTAAGCACCGGCGTTCGATAGATCCAGAGGATCAGTACCAACGCGGCGAGCGTTAGAACAACTCCAGCCTCGGGCCCAAAGACCCCTCCTGTGAATGTGTCGGGTCCCAGCTCGACGGTGTCGTAGCCGGGCACGTCGAATTCGATCCCGCTGACCGGCAGATCGAACCAGCCGGCCATGACCCAGTTCCAGGCCCAGTGCAACCCGATCGCCACCCAGAGCGAGCGAGTGCGCAGATAGACTCCCGCCAAGATCACGCCCGCCAACCCGATATTGACCAGTGCCGCCGTGTCGACGTTCGGGTTGCCGAGGTGGGCCAGGGCGAACAGCACCGACGTGATGATCACGGCGGGCCAGGCGCCCATCCCTTCCACCAGCACCTGGAAGGCGTAACCCCGTAACATCAGTTCTTCCGCCGCCGCCGCGATGGCGAACATCAGCGCCATCCCCGCCTGCACGCCAAGCCAGCCCATCACAGTACCGGCGTCGGGGGCCGGTCTTAGCCAGCCGACGACGGTCTGTATGACGACGATCAGGGCCATGAAGGCGGCACCGATCGCCGCGCCCTGAAGCCAGCCGCGCCACGCTTCCTTCCCCGGGGGAAGGCCGATGGCGGCCAACGGCCGCTTCTCGATCCAACGCATCATGATCGCTGTCGCGATCAGTAATCCCGCCGTCATCACACCGAACTCGAGGGCCATCTCGCCCAGTCCACCGGTATCGAACGAGACGAGCAGCGAGATGACGACGACCAGCCCCGAAGTGGCCATGAAAGCGATGGCGACGAAAAGCAGCAGTCGCCAGACCGCCCGCAGCTTTTCGGGACCGAAAAAGATGTCTCTCGCTTTCAGTTACCCTCCCGGTCCGTCAACAAAAAGCCCTCGCAGCCAGAATAGCTCGAGGGCTCAGACGGATTCGTATGCTAACGAGCAGGGCCAGTCCGATCCTGGCTACGGCTAGAGCCAGGAAAGGCCCCACCCCCACGGCGAGCGCCGCGACGCCGATCAGACGACGCAGTGCTCGGTCGGTGACGACCTCCTCGCGCGCCCGATTGGGCGCGTGGCTTTGCAGTCTAACTCTCAACTGGCTTCCCATTCCAAGATGTCTGTACTTACACGCGCTCGACGCTGACGGCCACCGCGTTCCCGCCACCCAAGCAGAGAGTCGCGAGGCCAAGCTTCGCGTCGCGGTCGGCCATGGCACCCAACAGCGTGACGAGGATCCGCGCGCCCGACGCACCGATCGGGTGCCCCAGCGCTATGGCGCCGCCGTGCACGTTGACCTTGTCGAAGTCCCATCCCAGACCGCGGCCGTCGGCCAGCGCCTGCACCGCGAAGGCCTCGTTGGCCTCGATCAGGTCGTAGTCGCCGATCTGAGTGCCGTCCAACTCCATCAGCTTCTCCACCGCAACGATCGGCGCGAAGAACAGTTCGTTGGGCTCGGTGGCGCCGACAGAGTAGTTGCGGATGCGGGCCACGATGTCGAGCCCGTTGTCTTCCGCGTACTTTTGCGACGTGACCACCACGGCGGCGGCGCCGTCGTTCAGCGCCGAAGCGTTGCCCGCCGTTACCGAATACTCGGTGACTTCTTTCGGCGCGGTGTCGCCGAAGACCGGCCTCAACTTGCCCAGCGACTCGAGCGTCGTGTCGGCGCGGGGGTTCTCGTCCTTTTCGACGACGTCGACTTTCCCTTTGCGACCCGGGATTTCGACCTTGATCAGCTCGCCGTCGAACTTGCCGGCCTCCGCCGCCGCCACCGCCTTCATGTGACTGTCGTACGCGAACTGGTCCTGGTCCTCGCGCGAGACACCCGCTTTCATCGCGGTGTACTCGGCGTGGCCGCCCATGTGGCAATCGTAGAAGCCGCACCAGAGCCCGTCGTGGATCAGCCCGTCGACCATGTTCCGGGTCCCGAACTTCACCCCGTCGCGGTAGCCGAACAGATAGTACGGCGCGTTGGACATCGACTCCTGGCCGCCCGCCACCACGACCTCCTGATCGCCCGCCTTGATCGACTGCGCCGCCAGCATGACCGACTTGAGCCCCGAACCGCAGACCTTGTTGATGGTCACAGCTGGAATCGTGGCCGGGATTCCGGCGCCGATGGCAGCCTGCCGAGCCGGCGCCTGACCCACGCCACCCTGCAGCACGTTCCCCATGATGACGTCCTGCACCTCGCCGGGATCGATTCCGGCGCGGCTCACCGCCTCTTTGATGGCGAGAGCGCCCAACTGCGGGGCCTTCAGCTTGGCGAGTCCGCCAAGGAAGCGGCCGATCGGCGTCCTGGCGTAACTGACGATAACTGGAATCGTTCTTGGGTCAGACATTCTCGATACCTATCCCGTCTAGTCCGGCCGCTGGGCGACCAGAGTAGGTTTCCTTTCCTGGGGAGCGAGATAGCCCCAGGCGATGTTGGGGTCGTGCTCGAATAGTAGCAAACTCCGTTCCCGGGTAGCCCGGCCCAGCACCTGCCTTTTCGTCTCCAATGTCACCAGCGGTTCGACATCGTAGCCCATGATCCACGGCAGGGGAAGATGGGCGGAAGTGGGCACCAAATCGCCCAAATAGAGCGCCGATTCGCCCTGCGACTCCAGCAGAACCGACTGGTGGCCCGGCGTGTGACCCGGCGTGGGAAGCACCCGAATCCCGGGGACGACCTCGACGACGCCCTCGACGAACTCGTACAGGCCCGCTTGCTCCACCGGCTCGAAATTCGGCAGCAGATAGCTGGCCCGAACCCTCTCGTTCTGCAGGTGGGCGAACTGCCATTCGCCCAGCTGGACCACGTGCCTGACGCCCGGAAACGAGACCTCGACGCTTCCATCCTCCCGCATGACCGTGTTGCCGCCGGCGTGGTCGAAATGCAGGTGGGTGTTGATCACCACCGTGACGTCGGAGGGCTGGAATCCGGCCTCGCGGATTGCATCCTCGAGGGCGGTAGGGTCGCCATCGTTCTCGATGCCGTAGATGTCGAGGAACTTCTCCTCTTCCTTGTTGCCCGCCCCCGTATCGATGAGCACGAGCTCGGAGCCGGCCTCGACGAGCAGAGGCCGCATGGCCATGGGTATTCGGTTTCGCTCGTCGGCAGGAAACTTCTTCTGCCAGAGCGGTTTCGGCACCACCCCGAACATGGCGCCGCCGTCCAAGCACTGGGTTCCGGCGTCCAGTGCATGCAGGCGAAACGCGCCCAGTTCCCGGGTCTCTACCCGCGGCATGTCACGATTCCGGCCTGTCGCACTCGTCCTCCCCGACCTCGTCGGCTTTGAACTCACCACTCAGATACGCCTGCAGGCACCCCCACCTCTCCACGCCCTCCTCACCCAACCGCTTGAGGAAATGACCGAACAGTTCCGCCGTCGCCCGGGCGTCCGGCCCGGCGCGGTGCCAGCGATCGGCGGTGATCGCATAGTAGTCGGCCAGGACGTGCAGGCTGCGGCGCGGAAGCTCGGGGTGCAGGCGTCGCGCCATCCGCAGTGTGCACAATCGCTCGCCGCCAAGCCTGCCGCCGAAACACCTCCGGAACTCGGCCGCCACGAACCGCCAGTCGAAGCTGACGTTGTGGG
>Ga0209536_100005668_pt1 | contig 19332 bp, 12 predicted proteins | sample DeeMarSeWOR28_12_FD_187461 | JGI IMG/M metagenome (GOLD analysis project Ga0209536, IMG submission 187461) | Marine sediment microbial communities from White Oak River estuary, North Carolina - WOR-2-8_12 (SPAdes) (version 2) | ecosystem: Environmental > Aquatic > Marine > Intertidal zone >...
GTGTGCTGCCGTATTTCATTTTTGCGTTTACCCATTTCTGTTTGACATTCAGATCGATTACCTGTACGACCAGAATGCCATCAAAATCATTTTCTTCCAGTGCCTTAATAACCGTTTCGGATTCAGGGATCGAGATGCCGGGTATATAGCGGACACTCGGAGCGGCTCTGAAACCTTTCTCATTGATATAATAAGTGAGCTCATTTTCAAGTAATTTGCGGTTTTCATAGTTTTTGCCCACGAAAAGGATCATGATGTTCTCCAGCTTATCCTCCTTTCTCTTTTTACCTGATTGTTGAGGATGCCCGCGCAGAATTCCGGCAACCAGAAGGAAGACCAATAGCGATAAATAACTTAATTTCATTTGAGACTTCTATTAATAATCCAGCAAATAACCATATTTTGTTTGAGTTATTCAGTATTTAACCTCAATTTTTTAAACTTCAGGAATTTTCCCGGATGGTCGATTATCGATTTTATCCAGGATAATTGCCGGAATTCTATAGGAAATATAATTTTAATCTGAAATTTTTTTCGAAAGCCTTCTTTTGATAGATTGATCATGAAAAAAGCAGGCACTTCTATGGCATCTAAAATCCTTATCATTTATATTCAGGCAATTTATCGGAAGTAAAAAAAAATATGAAATTAAAATCTAATCCAACCATGTTACTCGCTATTATGATCGCAGTAACCCTTTTTTCATGCAATGCACGGAAGACAGACGAATCAATCAGTTTATTTAACGGGAAGGATCTTTCCGGATGGCATGTGGACGTACCGGAAATGGATGAAGATCCGGATCTTCAAAGTCCCTTCCTTGTAAGGAACGGCATGCTGGTAAGCCTGGGTGAGCCGAATGGGCATCTGATAACCGATTCCATATTTGAGAACTACCGCCTTGAGGTAAGCTACCGGTTTGCCGGCACTCCCGGTAATTGCGGAATTCTTGTACATGCCTCTTTGCCCAGGGCTCTCTATGATATGTTCCCTCAATCCATCGAGGTCCAGATGTTTCATGAAAATGCAGGCGATTTCTGGTGTATTGTGGAGGATATCCGGGTCCCTGACATGATACGCCGGCGGGGACCCATGGAGGAATGGGGTATCACGGAAGGAAAGAAACGCAGGATCCTTAACCTGACCGATGGATCTGAAAACCCGCCCGGTGAATGGAATTCCATGACGATTGAATGCGTTGAGAATGCAATCAAGGTTTGGGTGAATGGTGACCTGGTAAATGAGGGATCTGATTGTACGGCAAGCAAAGGCCAGATTGCGATTCAGGCGGAAGGTTCTGAAGTAGAATTTCGAAAGTTGATATTGACTCCAATTTCTTCTTTCAGTATATCTGAATGAAGATTTTTAATGGACTGTTTTATAATAAAAAGCCCGTACTTATAAAACTTTCATTTTCTTTTTATGCTCATCACGGAACCGGGGTTGCCTGCAAATGATATTGGACGTATGTAAAATCATCAGGATAAAAAATTTGAGAATCAAATTTTTGCTTGGCTAAGTTTTTTTTCATTAAAAAAATCAATCCAAAAATGGCTACAGCGATACTTCAACCCACACAGGAAAAAGAACGGATCCAATCCCTGGATATTCTTCGCGGCGTCGCCGTAATGGGCATTCTTTTCATGAATATTCAAAGTTTTTCCATGATTAGTCAGGCCTATATGAATCCAACTGCTTATGGCGATCTGGCAGGATTGAATAAATGGGCTTTTATCGTTGGCGATCTGTTTTTCAACCTCAAATTCATGGGACTTTTTTCACTAATGTTCGGTGCCGGAATCATATTAATGACCGAGAAAGCTATTGAAAAGACCGGAAAATCAGCTGGGTTACATTACCGCAGGAATTTCTGGTTACTTATCATCGGATTAATACATGCCCACCTGATCTGGTATGGGGATATACTTGTTCCCTATGCACTTTGTGGATTTATCGTATATCTGTTCAGGAAAAAAAAGCCACGATCCCTGTTGATAATCGGCGTAATTATCCTGGCAATTGGAAGCCTGTTGTATATCTTAAACGGTATTTCTATTCCTTATATGCCTCAGGAGGGTGTTGATAAGATCAAGGCCAGCTGGTATGCAAGCCCTGAAAGGACCGAAAGAGAGATCGAAGCCTACCAGGGTTCTTATGCGGAGCAAACCGCCATGCGATCGAAAAGTGCACTGAACATGGAAACACAGGTATTTATCTTCTTTTTTCTCTGGCGTGTTGGAGGTTTAATGCTGATAGGTATGGCCCTGTATAAATGGGGGATCCTGTCAGCCACACATTCTTATCGGTTTTACAAACGGGGATTCTTATGGACCTTTTTCCCTGGATTGTTGATTGTTATGTACGGATTGATCAGGAATTTTCACTACAACTGGGAATTTGAATACAGCATGTTCCTGGGATCTCAGTTTAATTACTGGGGAAGCCTGATGCTGATTTTTGCTTATATATGCCTTGTGATGATGTTTTTTAAATCAGGAAAAATGAACTCACTAAAACTTCGTTTGGCCGCCGTCGGCAGGATGGCCCTGACCAATTATCTCTTTCAGTCCATCCTTTGTATGTTCATTTTTTATGGCATTGGCCTGGGTTTATACGGGGAGGTTTCCCGAACCGTACAACTTTTAATCGTTTTTGGGATTTGGGTATTACAGATGTCCTATTCAAAACCCTGGTTGGATCACTTCCATTTCGGGCCTTTCGAATGGCTCTGGCGGTCGCTTACTTATCTTCGCTGGCAACCTTTCCGAAAATAAATGCAATCGGTTCCGTATCTGATGAGAGATCCTGGTAATCGTTATCAGACGAAGGGTCGTGGTCTGAGCAAGGATTCGACACGGGGTTCGATTTCGATCGGTACTAGGGTGACACCGAAGGAACACCCAGGGCAGTACAATAAAAGCATTCTTTTCCATTTTCATCGTGTTCAAAAGGTACCGAAGGATCGAATATTTCCTGGATTAATCCGGAGAGATACGTTTGATATTTGTCCATCCATGGCCGGATATCGGTAAGGGGATCACCCAGTTTATTTCCTGGTGTTTTGATTTTGATTTTTATATCAAATGAATCCGAATGCAATTCTTTGAAATTATAAAGTCCTGACACAAGGGGGATATTGTCATCCGGGTGGTTTTTAATATATAGGAGGGCATACAAGAAGGTCTGAAAAATAGCTTTATTCCTGTACTTATCCGCTCTGTCGAACAGTGATTCCACCGACTTAAAGGTCGAAAGATCTTTGCCACTCTTATAGTCAATAATCCGGACAGTACCATCTTTGGCATCCAACCGGTCGATGATGCCCCCCAGGGAAACAAACTTTTTCTGACCGTGGAGCATTACCGGAAAATCCAGATGGTAGGGCACCTCCAATCCAAGAAGCTGGAAAGGTAAGTTAGCCTGATCATAATCAAGAATCTTATTAACATATTTATAAATGATCTCCCTTCCCAGCAGATTTTTACCTGCAAAATGGAATTCGGATGGATCGCTTTCCAATCCGTGATATTGAGCAAAACCATGGGTAATGGCGGGGATTATACCTTTCCGGATCTCACTGAATGAATCCGAGGTGATCATTTTACCCTCGAATGATTTATAGATATACTCCATGACCTTATGCAGGATCAGGCCAAATTTAGCGGCATCCAGGTCCTCGGTAACTTCCTCTTTCTCTTTCACATCATATACATACCGGTAACAGAAACTTAAAGGACAGTTTAAATAAAGGTTCAGCATGGATGGTGTCAGGTTTTTCGTTTCTTTCTCCCGGCCCGTTACGTATCTCTCCAGTTTGTTCAGGATAAAATTATCTTTAAATATCCGCACAGGGGATGTTGATTGAATCGAAATGTTATTCACCAGCGAATGCTCACAGACAGGAATATCCGATTCAAATTTCAATTGATAAATATACCGGCTTGGTTCAGCTTTACGGTTATAGGTATCCTCCGAATTATAGATCAGATAGATATTCCTTGCACGCTGAATTAATCGATAAAACAGATAAGAATAAATAGAATCCTGAGTTTCAACGGTAGGCAGTTGAAATGCCTTACGTACATTTTGGGGAATGAAGCTGGACTGTCCTGAGATCCTGGGATAGAATCCTTCGTTAACCCCGAGCATGATTACATTTTCAAAATCCAGATTCCGTGTTTCAAGGAATCCCATAATCTGTAATCCTTCAAGTGGTTCACCGGTGAATGGAATCTTTTCATGACGAGCATAAGAACGGATAACCTTGCCAATCAATTCGAAACTGAGGGGAATGTCCCTGGACAGGAATGTTTCTCTCAACCGGTTAAAAAATTTATAGATTACCAATGCGAATTCTTTTTCAAATAATAAATCCCTGGTTTCGCCAGGTGAAAATTGGTTCCGGATACGAACCAGGCAATCCATTAAATAATCAAATAGATCCCGGGGTTTTTTTACAACCTGAAACAGATCCCGGAGGTCTTCAATGTTAAAAAAAAGATCGGCGGGGACATAAATCATGTTGCTTCGATTAATTTTTTCAAGGAGGTTCCGGCATGCATCCGGGGCTATTCCCGAAACAAACGGGTGATTCAATATATTGATCACGTTCCTGTGATTAAACCAGTCTCTATCCGAACCCCGGCGTGCTTTCTCCTGAAGTTGAATCAACTGCTCAAACAAACTGTAAAGAGATGAGTTTATCACCGGATAACCCATCGTAATGTTGATTTTAGTTGCATTATCAGGCAAGGCATATAAAAGCGCCGAAAGAAGCGATTCGTCAGGAAGCACAATGACGGTATTTTCCAGCTTCATTTTTTCTTCATCTTCCAGCAGATTGTATATAATATTCCCTGCAATCCTGGCTTGGCCAGGGTACTGGGAAGCAGAGATCGTATTTATCTTTTTATCAGATCGCTGAAATTCATTGGAGATTTTTTTCGGGAAAAAAGGACGAAACACCGGATCATTAAAATACTTTCTTAGAAACAAACCTGCTTCATGTACCGGGTCATCAAAATAGTAGGCATCTAAATCCCAATAAATTCTACCGTTCTTTTCCTGAATAAACCATTTGATCAGTTCTTCTTCAACCGGAGCCAGCGCATTGAAACCAGCAAATAATACCTGCCTGTTTTCCCAGTCTATTTTTTTCGATTTTGCCTTTTCCAAAACATGCCTGTAAATCATACCCTGATAACCATATCCCTGTGATCCAAGCTTTTTTGTATAAGTACGATAAATGGGCTTCAACGACTGCCAGAAGGCAATAAAATTTTTTTTACTTTCAGAAGGCTTTTCAAGTGTGGCAGTCCAGAAACTTTCGATGGCTTCCCGTTGTTCGTCGGAGAAAAATTGAAATCGAAAATCGATCTCTTTCAGATTTTTAAGAGTAACGAAAAGATCGTCTGCATTGACAAGGTATTTATCAACCTCATCGAAATCTTTTAGCAACAATTCTCCCCAGAAATAAAAGTTATCGAATGACTCCTCGATTGGATTGATGCTGTGATATACTTCATAAAGATCAAGCAGCAGGATGAGGCGATCGGCAAGTGTGTAATCTGAAAATTTATAAATGAAATCTTCGAAACTAAGAATTGTTGGAGACCAGATAGGCTGGTCAATCTTTTTTGAGAGTTCCCTCGTAAAAAATAATCCAGCCCGTCGGTTCGGGAAAATTATCCAAAGTCGATCCATCTTGTCCGCAAAGTCATGGATAACCTCCCCGGCCAGTTCGTCAAGAAATCTTTTATCGAAATGATCTTTCATATCTCGACCAGTTCTGCTTTTTCAATATAAAGAAGATACCCTTCTACCTTTTTATACCCCATATGTTGAAGAATTTCCTTATACTCCAGTACCTGCTCTTTATCTTCATTCCTGTATATACCCGTTTTGAAATCAACCACGATCACGTGATCCCCATCGATCATCACCCGGTCCATACGGCTTAACTGACCTGATCTGGGCAAGACCGGCACTTCCGTTTTTACCTTCCACCTTCCTGAAAACCAGTCATCCACCAAGGGAAGGTCCCACAATCTCTGAACCAGATCCATTATCCTCTGGAGCTCTCCTGCCTTAATATTGCCTGATTTTATCTCCGCATCCATCACTTCACTCGTCTGGTCCTTCCGGATAATCCGTGATAAGATTCCATGTAATAAAATCCCATAATGAATGGATTCCAGGGGGTGGTGAATTCCTTCTTCTCTGGTGAAGAAATCGGGTTGTTTCCGGATGGTAATTTTATTGAACCAGCCGCCTTTTTTATAATGTGTTACTAAATATGCATCGGTAAGTTGCTCGGAATCATCCGATTTAGGTATTTCACCGCTAATATATACAAGCGTATCCCCACCCAATGAATCCGGTACTGAGATCTTTTCCAAAGGAAAGGATCTTTTACGTTCCAGGTCGGTCAGTGCGGCGTAAAGCAGATCGCCGATGGATTTTATTTTACCTGAATCCGGTAAAGCGGCAAATACAAATATTCCACTGATGGACCTGGTAAATGCCACATAAAGTAAATTCAGATTATCCATATATGTCAACGATCTCTCTTCGATGTACTGAATGGAAAAATCTGATTCTAATAATGCCGACTCATATTTAACCGGGTAATACGGGATGTCGGCAAGAAGATTCTGATCGCTATGGCACCATATAATTTGGCTGTTTGGATTGTGATCGAGATTCCATGAGCAAAAGGGAATGATCACCATTTCGAACTGCAATCCTTTTGATTGATGGATGGTAAGAATCTGTATGGCATTCTGCCCTTCGGCTGGTTTTATGGATTGTTTTTTACCATCTGCCTCCCACCATTCAATAAAGGAATGAAGATCCCCATTGTGCCTGTCGCAATAATCGAGCAATACATTATGAAGGCCCGTCAGGTAAGCCTGTTCGTATGAAAAATTTTCAAGATCAAATTCCATGGTGATCGTTTCCAGTAAGTCTAACAGCGGTAACCCCGTAAAGGATTCGTAGTTTCTTCTCCTGAAAATATGTGGATCCAAATATGAGGATTGCCCGTTTTGGATGGCATCCTCAAATATTTTATTAGGTTTTTCAATTTCAGGAATACGATTCAAGACAGCCAGCCAGTAATAGAGATTGATCCTGGACAATGTATTTTCATGATCAAGAATCAGTTTCATAAAACTGATAACCACGTTAACAGCGGGAGAACTGCAAAGAAATAAAGATTCGGCGGAGATCACATCGTACTGATAGGAATCATCGGGATTATGATTTTTATATCCCAATAAATAATCCGCTACTCTTTTCCCTTCCTCTTTCGTCCGGACAAGGATGGCAATATCCTTTAAAGCATATCCCTGATCCTGTATTTTCTGAATGGTCTCTACCAGATCTGGAAAAACTTGTTCAGTCCAGGAAATTTTCGATTCATCTTTCTTATGAGTGGATATAAAATGTAGAGAAATGATCCCGCCCTCTTTATCTGAATCAATTTCCGGAGGTTCCTGAACCACATCTTCATAAGCCTCCACAAATCTACTGCTGAAATCCATCACCGGACCGGAAAGTTCACTGGTTCCAGAACCTTGGAGTTTATCAAGGAAGAATTGACCCATCTGCTGAGGCAATTCCTTAAATAGAATATTATTGAACGAGATGATCCCGATACGGCTTCTCCAGTTTTTATTTAAAAATTCTTTTCTTATATTCTCTGTGCCTATATCCTGTTCCACTTTATTATGGAGCAGTTGCCAGTCACCCCCACGCCACCTGTAGATGGATTGTTTAACATCACCAACCAGCATGTTATATTTCCCCATGGCCAGGGCATTCATTACCAGAGGTTTAAAATTATGCCATTGGAAAACACTGGTATCCTGAAATTCATCCATTAAATAGTGATGATAATAATTTCCAACCCTTTCATAGATATAAGGGGCATCATTCTCTCCAATAACCAGGTGGAGCAGCCTGGATAAATCGGATATGAGGACGACCTGATGCTCCTGGCGGTACTCCTTAAGTTTTTTTAGCAAATTTGAATAAAGGCCAAGATTATAAAAAAGCTTAAGTACCTGGTTGTAGGTATTTTGCATACGAATGTGCCGCTGATAATAATCAATCGCCTCTTTATACAGATCATATAGGCTTTCTTCCAGCAGGATTCTAATTCGATCTTTTTTTTCTGACTTTTTGGTATACCAGTTATCTTTACTCTCATACGCTTTAATAACATAGGAATTAAGTCCGATATCTCCTCCGTCTGCCATTTTCAATAATAATCCACCCGGTCCCTGATAGCTTCGGAATAGATCTTCAAGGGTTAATCCATGCCGGTCAATCAACTCCAGACCTTCCTTTCCATAAGACTTCAGCCGTTTTAAATAGACAGCCCTTTCTTTCTTGAGCTTATTCAATAAGGAAGTTAATTTCTTCTTATCCAGTATTTCATCCTCCAACGTGCCGAAATACTGATGAAACCTGTCAAAGTACAATTCCCCGGCAAGGTTTTTCACTTCGTAGCGGACATCCCATCCCTTATTATCTTCAATCCGTGATTCCGTAAACCGAACCAGCCATTCCATTAACTGGGGATCCTTTTCAAGGTCAAGAAAAATACGATCAAGCACCTCTTCCGTTACTTGAAGCTGGTCGAATTCAATTGTAAATCCACCATAAATCCCCATATCCCGTGCAAACGAGGTAATGATTTTTTGAAAAAAACTATCGATGGTACTTACGGAAAAATACGAATATCCGTGAAGCACCGATCGTAAAACTTCCTTTGCCTTTTCCTGAAGGAGGTTAGTATCCCATCCCGTTTCAGATTGTAATAGTTGCATCAATCCGGGTGTTGCCTTACCTTTGGCCAGATCAGATAGATTATCCAGGATACGGGCTTTCATCTCGCGGGTAGCTTTATTGGTAAAAGTGACCGCCAGAATTTTCCGGAAATACTGAGGATAATGGAGCGCCAGTTTCAGGTACTCCAACGCAAGGCGATAGGTCTTCCCTGATCCCGCTGAAGACCTGTAAATTGTAAATAAGGGGCTCTCCAAATCAGATTCCACCACAACTTACCTGAATTTGATCGTGAAAGAAAATCAAGATATGTTCACTCAGATACAAATTAGGATAGATTATCTATGTCATGCAACTTTTAATGGGCGAACCGTTGTAAAAGCAAGGATTTGAAAGTATTTTTGGCTTGTTTAAAATGAATCTAAATAAAAGGATGGGGAAAACCATCGCTGATCTGAAGATAGGTGAAATAGCCATAATTAATGGTTATCAGGATCATGATCTTACCTTAAAATTACTGGAAATGGGTTTCATCCCCGGATCCACGGTCATGATTAATTTTAAAGCACCGTTGGGAGATCCGATCTCTGTCAGAATATCAGGTTATAATGTATCCTTACGCTTGGATGAGGCGGCCATCATCAACGTAGAATAAGCATGTTGCTGGAGAAAGAAAAAATTATAGTTGCATTAGTAGGTAATCCAAATTCGGGGAAGACCTCCCTGTTCAACCAGTTGACTGGTCTTAACCAGAAGATCGGCAATTACCCGGGAGTGACGGTCGATAAAAAATCGGGAACGATGGTATTGCCGAACGGGAAAAAAGCTGAGGTGATCGATCTTCCGGGCGCCTATTCCATTTACCCCCGTTCCGATGACGAGCGGGTGGTGTTTGATGTGCTTAACAGTCTGAACAATTCCGAAAAACCGGATGTGGTCATCGCCATAGCGGATGCTGTTAATCTGAAAAGAAATTTATTATTGTTTACGCAGTTATACGACCTTGGGATCCCGGTAATCCTTGCGTTAAACATGATGGATGTAGCTAAAAGGTCTGGAATTGAGATCGATATTGATAAAATCCAATCCAAACTCAGGGTTCCGGTAATCCCCATCAATGCACGGACCGGAAAAGGAGTGCTGGAAATCAAAAAAGTACTTATCGAACCCTTTCTTCATCCGAATGGAACTCCCTTTCTGGAAGTCAGGCACCTTGCGCCTGATCTGATAAAAACCATACGGGAATCATTTCAGCTTGAGAATGATTACCAGGCTTATCAGATCATTCAGCAATATAAATACAATTACCAGTTGTCTGAAGATGAAAAGGATTTTATCGGAAAGGAGATAGAAAAATCATCTTTTGATATCAAATCTCCGCAGGCCCGGGAAACGATTGAGAGATATGCTGTGATCAATGAATTGATCAATGGAGCCATTCGAATCAATCAGGAGGGGAAACAATATACACTGACTGATAAAATTGATAAGATCCTGACCCATAGAATATGGGGGTATGTCATTTTTTTTATTATTCTGAGTACCATCTTTCAATCCATTTTCGCATGGGCGAAATATCCCATGGATTTCATCGACAATTCTATCGGTGATCTAAGTTTTTACCTGCAATCTATATTTCCGGAAGGTGCTTTTTTTGATCTTGTTACCGAAGGGATCATTCCGGGTATTGGCGGCATTCTAATGTTTATTCCACAGATTGCTCTTTTATTTGCATTTGTATCGCTTTTGGAGGAAAGCGGATACATGGCCCGTGTGGTTTTCCTTATGGATAAGATTATGCGGCAGTTTGGATTGAACGGAAGAAGTGTGGTACCCCTTATCTCGGGGGTTGCGTGTGCCATTCCTGCGATCATGGCTACCCGGGCCATCGATAACTGGAAAGACCGGTTGATCACGATATTTGTCATTCCTCTGGTAAGTTGTTCAGCCAGGCTCCCTGTCTACATCATACTGATTGCGCTGGTTGTTCCGGATAATTTGATCTTTGGCATATTTAATCTGCAGGGACTTACGCTTATGGGACTTTATCTTCTGGGATTTGCAGCTGCGATTTTTTCTGCGCTCTTTATACGGCAGTTTATTGTCAGAAAAGGGCACAGTTTCCTGATTATGGAATTGCCACTATACAAGTTGCCGCGATTTAAAAATGTGGCCCTTACCATGTGGGAAAGATCTAAAACCTTTACCCTGGAAGCAGGCAAGATCATCCTGGCGATTTCCGTTATCCTCTGGGTGCTCGCAAGTTATGGCCCTGGTCAGAGAATCAAATTCGCTGAAGAAACGGTTGCGGCCAGAGTCAATGAAAGCAGAATCAGTGAAGAAGAGTTTAAAAAACAGGTTGCTGCCTACAAGTTGGAGAATTCTTACGCGGGGATTTTTGGTAAAATAATTGAGCCTGTAATCAAACCTCTTGGCTTTGACTGGAAGATCGGTATTGCCCTGATCACATCCTTTGCTGCCAGGGAAGTTTTTGTGGGTACCATGGCCACTATCTACAGTATTGGCACCGACGACGAAGATGTATCCACGATTAAATCACGGTTACAAAAAGAGATCAATCCGTCCACAGGGAAACCTCTTTACAATACCGCGGTAGCCATGTCCTTGATTATTTTTTATGCGTTTGCCATGCAATGTATGAGTACCCTTGCCGTGGTTATGAGGGAAACCAAATCGATCAAATGGCCCATACTTCAACTTTTTTATATGTCCGGCCTGGCTTACATTTCTTCATTTTTAATATATACACTGCTCAAATAGGTAGCCGTTCATTTTTAACCTTGAAAAGTACTAAATCAAAATCTCTTCTCCCGATAAATCCCTTTGCCGTATCCGTGTGGATAATTTTCAAGCAAGATCGAAAAATTAAAACGAAAGGTTCATTATGCGGATTGGCTTTTTCAGCCTCCTGGTACTCGCGGTGATCAGTACCAACATGGGAAACCGGGTCCTGTTGAACGTTTTTATTTTACTGTTTATCCTTGTTTTTGGAATAATGAACTCCATGCGCCATTAGATCAAAATTGATTCAAATCCTTATGGATTCCTGTATAAAGTTAATGGAGAAAATGGGGATAAAGTGAAATAAGTCACCTCGAGAAATTTACGATTTTCAGAGGCCGACCGAGATGTAAAGACTGGACTTCCCCTGATTTTTACCGGGGTTACGGCTGGCGAAGTATGGAGACGGTGAAAAGTGGATACAAGGAAAAATGGATTGGTAGAGAAGAGGAAATGCGGAAACATGAAGGAGTGGATACCTTTCAAACGGGAGACGGGTGGGGGACCGATTGATGTTTTCTGATAAAATCTTTAAGGTTAGCGAATATTCGCCTCCGGATTAGTTTTTCTTCCTCATTTTTTTATGTAAATTGATTATCACTTGTCGATTTACAAAAGCTGGATAGATCAGGGGACAAGGATGGAGTTATATAAAGGGCAGAATTTTGTATCCATCAGCATACAAATTATGATTTTGTATATTAAAAAAAATAACCAAGCAAGATCATGAAACTTAAGATTCTGGCTTTCGCATTAGCCTTCGTAGGCTCAGCATCTCTTTTTGCCCAACCCGGATGGAATTTTCCTGACAATGAAAAAGACAGCCTCCTGGCCGCTGAAAAAAATGCATTGTACACGGATAATATCAAAACAGGGAATTTCAAAACCGCACAGGCGCCATTGGGATGGTTACTTATCAACGTACCGGACTTAAATGAGTCAATTTATATTAATGGGGCCAAATTATATGAAAATCTGGTTGAAATCACCGCAGATCCCGAACAGAGAAGGATATATGAAGATTCTGCATTACTTATGTACGATCTTCGTATTAAATACTTTAATGACGAAGTGGATGTCCTGAATCGAAAAATATACACGGCCTATGGATTCTTCAAAGACGAGCCGTCAAAATTCGAGGAATTGTATAAAATGTATTCTTATGTCTTCGATCACAACAATTATGAAGTCTGGGATCAGAATCTACTGGCCTATATGGACGTGGTAAGGAGATATAAAACAAACGGTGGAAATATTCCTGATGAGAAGGTACTCGAGATCTATGATCAGATCATTCAGATCATAGAATATAAAAAGGAACATGGCGAAGAGGATGAAAAACTGGAAAAAATCAAGGATAATGTTTACCGATTACTGGCCAACATCATCAATATCGATTGCGATTTCATCGAGAATAAAATGGGGCCATCTTTACGGGATAATCCGGATGATCTGGGACTGGCCAAAAATATTTTCAGGTTTGCTTTTGCCGGTAAGTGCATGGAAATCCCCATCTTCCTGGAAGCGGTTCGGATCATTTTTAAAAAAGAACCCAATTATGGGATGGCCAAACTGATCGCAGACCGATCCTACGTCAACAAGGATTATGAAACGGCACTCGAATTTTATGACAAGGCCATGCTGCTCACCGAAGAAAACCTGAAGATCAGTGAATTATATCTGAATCAAGCCACCATCAACAGTACCTTAGGCCATAAATCAAAAGCCAGACAACTTGCCTACAAAGCGTTGGAAGCAGATCCGGGCAACAAGGATGCTTACACTACGATTGGAAATCTGTATTACAACAGTTATCAGGAATGTAAAAAAGGCATCGATGAGGTGGAGGACCGCGCTGTTTTTTTTGCCGCCTATGAAATGTATAAAAGAGCAGGTAATGCGGACGGGATGAAACAGGCAAAAGAGCAGTTTCCTCTTATGGAAATAATCCATACCTACAATAAACTCCCCGGGGATCCGGTGCACGTCGGTTGTTGGATCAATGAAACCTATGCGGTTCAGCGAAGGGATTGATTCCGGGTGTTCCAAGCTCTTCTGGACAGGTTTTTTATTTGTCTTTGTACATGTTAAGTGTAGTTCATAAACAGACCGCGGAACAAATCCGGACTTACATCTTCGAAGAAAAGACCCTTCCCGGATCTGACGGATTATGGAATTGATACACAATTCCGGGAGCTTTATCCGATTACTTTTAGGATTATTGAACAAACCCAGCATTACTTGGTTCTTCAGGTTGATGAATCTGACTCCGGAGCAGCTGGTATGAATTAGAATTTGAAAGTTGCAATCATCCGGTCGGTTTTCCCTCCAAACCCAATAAAGCAAAGCGAATGCTCAATAAGTCCTGCCGACGAGAGATAAGGGCTCATTTTCCCTTCCCTATGTTAAAAAAATAGGTTCTCATCCCGAGCTTTGCGAAGGATCTGTACTGATCTAATTTTGCATCTATTGTATTTAACAAATATCAAATTCTCCAAAGATTTTACCTGGTTAATTTTACATACTACATTTTATGCCCTTAGGGATGCCGTTAGGCACCTTCTACATCTTATTTATATTTGCCTCTGCGTTCCCTTCACTATGAGAATAATTCATTCCTTTCCATAGCTCCATTCAGCAAATGATCAATCTTCAACTCTTCTCAGATAGACTATATTATTCTCCGTATTGAAAGGAGACCTCAGATCCAAAATCTCTCCCCCCTCATGCAATTCCGGCTGACTGATATCACCATTAATCGGATCGAACCAGCTGCTTTCATATGTGCCCTGGATTTCCTGCAGATTGACCGAAACTGAAACTGTATCAGGCAAAAACACCAGGTAAGACTCACCAATATCCGCAAGGCAAAATTCCGTCGAAACAAGGGTTGATTTCGGCACCATGCTGGTCAGATCGATGCTGTCGGCAATCATCCGGGTAAACCTAAGGCTCTTTCTGAGCGGCTCAACCCACGCATCATCATAGGAGCCGGTCAGCACACTCCGGTCATAAGGATCCATGAAGATCGGGTTCAGCCCCCTAATGAAACTTTTCCAGGCCCAGTTCGAATTACCTCCTATCCCCCATAAATGATCCGTATCCGCAACAATTACTTTAGTCCCATCCCCGGCAGGCGGATCATCCCGGTAACCCCCATCAGGATTAGGGGAAATCCAATCGGCTGGACTGTCAAAAAGAGCCTGGTTACTTCCACCTTTGTATTGAAAGGTCATCCCTACCGGATGTTGCTTTGGCAATTGCTTTTCGTAGTTTTTGATGAGCTTGATCATATGATACTGCCACTCCGTTGAGGAGGGTTGACATTCATTGGCTATTTCATATAAAACAAAATCGAATTCATTCAAAGTTTCGATCACTTTCTTTACATAATTTTCCTGAATGCGCAGGATCTTTTCATCCGCCAGTGTATGTATATCCACGGCACTGCCATCCCCGTCTGCATCCCCATCGATGCCATTGACGTTGTTTCCCGGATGAAATGGATGATTTGCATAAGCATTGGGCGAAAATTGAAGTCCCCAGCCTTCAAATAACATGACGGAAACATATATGCCGGAATCCCCGGCCATCCTGACACGGGTTTTCAGCCTTTCAAAATAGTAATCATCGTAATCCTCCAGATTAAAACGCAATTTCCCGTCCAAGGCGTTTCCGGGACCGGTCCTTGCCCAGGGATGCGGGAACACCCTCAACACCTGTGCATCCTTTTCATTGTTTCCCCGGGTATCCCAGTTCAGGAGTTCCCAGGCCCAGAGCCTGAAAAAATTATAATTATGATGTTTCATCCAGCTCAGATATCCGGGATAATCAAATAGTTTAACGGAATCGTCGTTAACCATATCAACCAGGTTGTTCCAGGTATGTGCACCTGTCAGATAGATCGCTTTCCCCCGATTATCTGTAAAGTATCTTGGATTCTCAGCAGAAACATGCAATGGTCCTCTGTTCACCTCCGTTTGCTCGGTAGATTTACATGAAAGCACTATCAAAATTGTACTGATTGACAGAAAGGTTAAAATTCGGCTCATGAGAATGTTATTTATTGTAAGAAAATATAAAACCAGATTCTGAGCAGTATCCGTCAATACATCGTGTTGATTGCCTTCCTTGTGGGCATTTCCCTCGGGATACGGTTCTTTAAATCACCTAACCATGGCCATAATTTCTGCTTATTCAGATCCACCTCTACCACCGCGACCGGATTATCTTCCGTCGCCTCCGTTATTATTTCTCCCTCGAGATCAAATACAGCCGATTTCATATCATAGGATGAGGATACCAGGTATACCTGATTCTCTATGGCCCTGGCTTTTGCCAGGGTAAGGTTGCCACCCCAAATCGGTAGAAAGATTACTTCAGCCCCTTTCATGGTCAAAGTCCGGGCTGTCTCCGGAAAGGTTACATCCCAGCAGATCATCATCCCGATCCTGCCAAAATCAGTGTCAAAAACGGGTGAAGAATTACCCGGTGTTACCCCTCCTTCAATTTCTTCCCTTGGCAGACTTAATTTCCTGTATTTTCCAGCCAGTTCGCCCTTTCTATCCATCAGAACCACGGTATTATAAACCACCCCTCCGTCGGACTCGAGAATGCCGGCCACAATATACATTCTGTATTTCCTGGCCAGGTCACCCAGGAAATTTGTGGTTGGTCCTGGCAACGGTTCACTGGCAGCTATATAATCAAGTGATGTGCCGACAAGGGTTATGGCTTCCGGCAGACACACGATATCGGCATTTACTGATGCGGCCTCCCCGATCAGTTTACCAAATTCTTCCAGGTTTTCCTCGGGGTATTGATTGCCTTCTGGACGATAGTGTATGGTTGCCAGGCGGACTGGCCGACCCGGTGGAGCATCCGTTTTTTCGAATTCCATTCCCCCGAAATGTACCTTACCATCTTTATCCCAACGGTAGATCAATTCGATCCTTGCCCGGGTGGCTTCACCGGGGACCTTATATATCTGACGCATTTCCTCCCATCCTCCGGGATCCACAATTCGGATCACTGCCGGATATTCCGCCCTGCCGACCTGATCTCCCTTATCATCAAACCAGAGGATCCTGGCAAGGATACATCGGTTCTGTTCTTCCACTCCCTCGGCTTTATAATGAGTGCTGAACAGGTAATAATTTCCCGGAACGACCTCGAAGATCCTGAACCAGTGTCCGTTAACAAAGGGGAATCCATTCCCGCTGATCATCAGTGTTGGTTTGCCTTCATAAAGTAATGTATTATCACGGGAGAAATCGGGAGCGATGGTCTCCCGTTGAAAGCCGGCCTGCCAGCCGGATAAATCATCATTATTCCTGTCTGAAGGGAATCCTTCCCTTATCAAACAAGTCGTTATCAAAAGAAATAATATTAATCCTGTTGGTATATGACAGATGATCATCCAGTTATTTATTCCTTTAATGTATCTCCTTTAATAAACTGATCCATCAAATTAAATTTTTTCTTCCTGTTTTCCCATCTTTTCCTCGCATATTGCTGCATATCTTTTATTGTATCCCTTTCATCAATTATTTCAAATCCCAGCAGTGTCTCGATAATATCCTCCATGGTAATGATGCCCTGCATCCCGCCATATTCATCGATAACCAGGGCAATATGTTCCTGTTTTTCAAGCAGTTTTTCCCATACGGTAGACACAGCCAGGCTATCATTTACAATTACGATATCGCGTTTTACATCTCTGAGATTAGATTCACCTTCTCCCTTAGCAAGTTTTTCAAAAACCGACTGCCTCAGGACATAACCCGTAATATTTTCCACATTCCCCGAGAAAACGGGAATCCTGGAAAAATGCAACACAACCTTATTTTTTGGGAAATTTTTCAATTTCATCAGCTCATCTGCAGTTGAAACAACAACCCTCGGGGTCATAATTTCCTTTATCCTTATGTTTTTCAACCGGATCAGGTTTTGAATTATCTTGTTCTCCTTTTCCTCGAAAATTCCCTCCTCTTTTCCAATCCGTGCAAGCACAGATATTTCTTCCCTGCTTGTAGTTTTTACAGCTTTATTATTTGATAAAAATCTTGTTATGTAGTTCGACATGATCACCAATGGATAGGTAATGAAAATGGTTATCCTGATAGCCTGTCCTGCAAGAGTTGTCAGGCTTCTCCAGTACCGGGCACCGATCGTTTTTGGAATTATTTCCGTAAAAATCAAAATCAAAATGGTCAGAATTGCAGAAACAAGGCCGAAATACGTATCGCCGAAAACTTGTGTCGCCTGGGCTCCGACACCAGCAGCTCCGACAGTATGAGCGATTGTATTCAAGGATAAAATGGCAGATAACGGCCTGTCAATATTTTGTTTCAGACGGATCAGCTTCCCTGATATTCTGCTCCCCTTTTCTTCTTTCATCCTAAGATAGGAAACAGGTACTGACAGCAATACCGCCTCCATGATCGAACAGATGAAGGATACAATTAAAGCAAGGAAAAGATAGAATAATAGTAATGCCATTGTTGGATACAGTGAATTTAAATTTTCCGGTCAGAAATCATCCTGTAAATATCCCCGGATCAGGATAATCATGTTCTTTTATGAATTTTTATACATTTTAATACGGCCTTCCGTTTTATCCTGAACCGCATATCATAGATCCGGGGTGAAGGAATGAATGTTGCTACCGTTCTTTATATATACGAGTACTATTATGTAAAATATTCAAAAATGAAAGAAAATCAACAGGTATTCTATTCCGGTTTATCTTAAACAAATTTCACTTAATGGCTACTATCAGCTCCAGTATAATTATTCCAAATCTGCCTGGTAACATTTCCAAGTGCATCTCGAATCTTCCTTAAATTATTTTTATATTCGTATTACTTTTATAGTTTGATTCATCATTTTTCAATATAACACTCATGAAATCAACACGCAGAAAATTCATAACCAATACCACAAAACTCACTGCGGCGGCGGGGCTTTCGGGTTTCATGCCATCCATCTCAACAGCGTCTCGGCAAAAGGTTTCCGCCAACGATAAAATTATTGTTGCACTTGTCGGGGCTAGAAATATGGGTTATGGCATCCTTAGCCATGCCATCAATCAGCCTGGTGTTGAATGTGCGGCAATATGTGATATTGACGACAGGGTACTGGGAGATAAAACAGAAGACGTATTCCTAAAAACCGGTAAACGCCCTCAAAGGTATAAAGATTTCAGAAAATTATTAGAGAATAGGGATATCGATGCTGTTATTGTCGGAACCCCCGATCATTGGCATTGTCTTCCAACCGTTTATGCATGTCAGGCTGGAAAAGATGTATACGTTGAAAAGCCCATGGCCAACAGCATAGAAGAATGTATTGTAATGGTAAAAGCCGCCCGGAAATACAACCGGGTAGTCCAGGTTGGGCAGCAACAGCGAAGTGGTGCCATGTGGAAACAGGTAATGGATAAAATTAAATCAGGAGGTATCGGCCAGCTTCGCAAGGTTCAGATATGGGCTAACTTTAATTATGGAGTCGGGAGGCCTAAAGTACCTGACAGCCCGGTTCCTGAAGGAGTGGATTTTGACATGTGGCTGGGCCCGGCCCCGGATCGTACGTTTAACGAGTCAAGGTTTCACGGATCATGGCGTATGTTCTGGGACTACGGTGGTGGCCTGATGACCGACTGGGGCGTTCATCTGATCGATATGGCATTATGGGCAAAGGATATCAACGATCCACCCCTCGCCGCCATGTCTTCCG
>Ga0209536_100005669_pt1 | contig 19331 bp, 16 predicted proteins | sample DeeMarSeWOR28_12_FD_187461 | JGI IMG/M metagenome (GOLD analysis project Ga0209536, IMG submission 187461) | Marine sediment microbial communities from White Oak River estuary, North Carolina - WOR-2-8_12 (SPAdes) (version 2) | ecosystem: Environmental > Aquatic > Marine > Intertidal zone >...
CTGGAGGATTGGTTTCTCAGCATTCTGCCGATCGAAGACGAGATGTGATGCCGAAGAACTGGAGTTGGAAAGCAATTACCACACATGCTGTGATGGGTCGTCGTACGAGGCTGGTTGTTCGCGAGATTCTCTGAACAACCCCGCTGCCGCTGCACCGCGTTCACTACTCAGGTTTGCGGCGCCAGGGCGAGCAATGCGTAGACACGAACCTCGGTCGAGCTCAGGATCCAACCGCGCACGGACACCACGTTGTTCTCCGCATAGTCCGAGCGTACCGCACCATCCAGCAGTGCAAAGTCTGGTGCGGATCCCGTCACGGCCGTTTTCCCCTGGTGCGTGAGTGCTGCATCGATACGGTCGAGCAACACGGTTACGTTGGCTTCGTCGGGACGTGCGAGCAGATAGTCGCGACCGATCCGAGCCGCGGCGGTGCGCTCGCCAACCGCCTCCAGGAGCCAGGCCGGGATCCGCGCCGTGGCAGGCGTAGCCGCTTCACGCTCGCAGGCACCCACCTCCACGAGCAACACACCCGCTGCCAGCGCCCTGAGGAACGCTCGACGCCCGCTCAGGGTGGTCATCGGAATTTCTCCTGCAGATGTTCGGCAAGACGCACCGCCAGCGCCACAAGGGTCAGGGTGGGATTGGCGGTGCCGCAGGTGGGGAATACGGAGCTGCCTGCGACGTACAGATTGTCGATGTCGTGTACCTTGCAGTTGCGATCGACCACGCCCTGTTTGGGATCATCGTGCATGCGGGTCGTGCCCATATGGTGACTGCCGCCGATTACCTGTTCCGGCCATTGGCCGTCATCCTCGATGTCCACGAGCATGCGCCCGATGCCCAGGGCGCCGAACTCCAACGCGAGCGAGCGCATGTGGCGTACGACGCTGCGCCGGTCCTGCTCCGTTAGCCGCCAGTCGAGCCGTATTCGCCGCAGGCCCAGCGCATCGCGGGTATCGGCCAGCGTCACCCGGCTGTCGGGGTTGGGTACCTGCTCACACGCACAGCCCAGGCCCAACCACACCCCGAGGCGTTGCTCGGCTGTCTCGCCAGCGGGCGCGCCGGCCTCGACAAGGAAGGGGCGTGCGGCGCGCAGCATATCGGCGTGGGCTGCGGCCTTGTCCGCGTCCGGATGGGGGACGCTGTCTTGGCGGCGGTAGTGTCCCGCGACGCCCACTTGCAGGGTGGCATTGAGCAACCGTTCGCGACGCATAAATTCCGCGGCGGGCTTGAACGCTGCGTTGACGTAGTGTCCATCAGCGGGAATGTTTTCGCGGAAGATCTGCGGCAGGCGTTTTTCATCGACCATGACGATTTCGCCAAAGCCGGGCAGGTGCGGATGCTCCATAAAAAACCGACCGACCAGATCATGCTGGTTGCCCAGCCCCATGGGCATCACGTCATTGGACAACAACAGCAGCCGCGGATTTTCGAGACCGCCGGTTGCCAATACGAATTGCTGCGCGCGAACGCGGTGTTTCTTACCCGTCAGGGTGCGCACGTCCAAGTGCGTCACGGTGCGTGCATTGGGGCCGGCCGCGATGTTGACGACATTGGCGTTGAGCAGGATCTGAATGTTGCCCGCTCCCACCAGCTCATCCTGGTAGCGCGTACCAAAGTGGGTCGGCGGACCGTAATGCACGAAGCCGAGCACCATCCTTCCGGTTGCCAGCTGCAGCAGCGCTTTGCCAGTTTTGCGCTGCCAGTAGGTGGAATCTTCGTAATTGGCTGGGGCAACCTCTACCAACCCATCGGCTGTCGCATAGTACAGCATGAGTTCATCGCGACCGAACGGCCAGCCGCTGTGGGGAACCCAGTCACGGGCCTCGAAATCAATCACGTCCAGCGGACGGCAGAAACCGCCCCAGTGATTGGAGCTGCCGCCGAAGTAGCGCAGGCGAGTGGCGGCCAACGGGTAATCGATGCCTACACTCTCACCTTCGTAGAGCGCCTGCGTCTCGGCGGTGGCCTCCAGAGCGCCTGATTCGATCAGGGCAACACGCAGGTTTCGGCCAGCGAAGGCGCGGGCGACGGTGATCCCGGCCGGCCCAGCGCCGACGATGGCCAGGTCCGCGGTGAGGGTGCTGTTATCGTCCAGAGTACGTGCGTCGACGAACATGGCGTTTGTTTTGAGGCGAACAACATCGGGATAAGCGAACAATCGTTGCTAATAGTAGCCGCAATTGTTGTCTGCCCCAAGTAGCAGGAGTCGTGGCGCCAATTTGTGTTCCCGCGCCAGTCTCAGCATAAGTGGGGTGGCAATGATGGCTAGCGTGTCGTTCATCAGCAGGGCTGAGGCGGCGCCGCTGAGACCGAGGATGGCGACGACCAGTCCGTCGGTGGTACGAAACGGTCGCAACAGTCGATAGGCCACGGCATAGAGAACGCCGCTGTGGAGCATCGCCTCGCCAACAACGAACATGCCGAACAAGAAGACCATCACCTCCAGGTCGATGGCCGCCAGCGCGTCGGTTGGTGCGATCTGTCCCGTGAGCACCACCACAAGCGCACCCGCGAGCATGCTTTGCCATATCGCGATTCGCAGTCGCCCCACTTTGCGTGCGGCAACCAGAGCGAGGACCCCCAACAGGGTGAGCAGGGACACGTTCATGCTGTGGCTGTCTGGGCGCCGCGCGAGCTACAGTGGGAAAGAGGATGAGATCGAACTAGTCTACTTCGGGTGGGTAGCAGGGGTGTAGTGATCACCAAAGCCGTGCAGGGCTTAATAGTAGGTCAACAATAGTGAACAAATAATAGGCGACAGGCCACGGATAGAAAGCCGGTCTCGGAGCTATCTCTCTCCAATACAAGCGGCGATTGTGTTCCCAGGCTGCTCGGCCTTCTTGCCCTGGGTCCGCGCTAACTACCTTGCTTCTCAGGAGCGGGTGGCTGCGCCGGCGGTGCATACCATTGGTCCTTGGGGACCACTTTGGGCTGCTCAGTATCCCTCTCGTAAGCGGGGGTCATGATCTGCACGCCGTACTCATTGAAGACGTCCTGGATGTTCTGATGCAAGGCGTTGTACAGAGACATAGTTCGCCGTGGCGTCGTGCAATACGCATTCAACTCGTAATTGACGGCAAAGTCGCCGAGTGACTTCTGCAGCACGAAGGGCTGCGGGTCTTTCAACAAGCCGCCGGTCCGTTCTGCGGCCAGCAGCAGCATCGCCTCCACCTGTCGCCACGGTATTTCATAGCCAATACCAACGGTGGTGTGCAGGATCAGTCCGTCCTCACGCGCCAGTGAACTATAGTTGACCACTTCGTTATTGAGTATCGTCGAATTGGGAATCACAACTTCCTCGTTCTTGAGGGAGCGCAAGTGTGTGACCAGTAGCCTCATTTCGGCGACATCGCCGACTGTTTCGCCAATTTTGACACGGTCGCCAACCTTGAAGGCGCGGCGATAGGTCATGGTGTAGCCGGCAATGATGTTCGAAATGACGGACGATGAACCCAGTGAGAACAATACGCCTAGAAATATGGATATGCCCTTGAATGCTTCCGAGTCCGAGCCGGGAATATAGGGATAGGCCACGACAATGGCGAAGACGATAACCAGAAGACGGATAATCCGATAAGTCGGCCATGCCCATTCGGGCTCAAAACTCGCGAATGTGACCTTGCCTTTGCGAACGGCCGAAAAGAATCCGCGCAGAAGGCGTAGCACATAACGAACGATGAAAAACAGAATGACCAAGAAGATCACATTGTCCGTATAGGTGAGTAGGCCGGTGCCAATAGCCCGCACTGGATCGAGGACCATATGTAGCAGTCCATAGGACAGCTTGCGCGTCCAGGGAAGAAGACTCAACGCGAAGTTCAGGTACCAATAGACAGCGCTCAACAGCAGTAGGGCGTGCGCCAGCTTGAGCGCTCCCCGCACTGCTGTCCAAATTTGTTCGGCATCGAGAAGTTCTACTGATTTGACCTTGAGACCATCGATGCGCCACCCGTAGCGGTGCGCGATGGCGATCTCCAGGCGACGAAAGGCCGCGCGCAGTCCAACGACGACTAAGGCTAATATGATTGTAGCCGCTAGCACGTAGCCACTATTGATCAACAAGACTTGCGGGGAGCGGTCGCGACGGTAGGTCTCAATCGCTTCTCGGATGCGGCCAAGATAGACTTCCGCCAACAGGCGACGTTCGATACCGGCCAGCTCTGCGTCGGCATCCACAACGGCCAGGATCATTGTTTCACCGGCAAAGATCTGTTCCCGATCGGCGCCGGAGACAGCTTTTAGTTCCTCTACCGAAATACTTGGGTCGCTGGCAATCGCCGCGATACGCGCCTGGATGTCCCGCGCCCGCCGTGTCGCGGGGTAGGCGCTGATGCCGCGCACCGGGAACAGGTCATAGCCGTCGACTCTCACCGTCGCCGCCTCGATGCCTTCGGCGGGCAAGGCGGGCACCCCATCACCCTGCCCGAACACTTGGCTCGGCAGGAGTAGCAGTGTCAGGGCAAGCAGCAGTCGCAATCCGAATTCGGCGGGGCGTGAATGCCCTCCGTTCGCAGGGGGGGTGTGGTGACTGGACTGGTCTGACATCAGCGTATTCTCACCGGGCGTGGCCATCGAGCAGAATGGGAGCAGAGAACAGTTCCGCAATATTAGTCACAAACGCCGCGTGAACCCAGTTGTTTCCCGAGACAGGGGGAAACGGAGTCAGGACACAGAACTCGCCAGTAGCTGGCGCTTCCGTGTTCTGACCCCGGGCGTGGTGGTTCTTGGCTCTAGCCTTCCTGTATGGATCGCAGATAGGTGATCAGCGAGAGAATCCGACCTTGCACGAAGAGCTCGGCGTTGAGGATGTCGTACATCTCGCTGTAGTACTCGACCGCCTCCTCGGTGTACTCGTTGCCCCAGATCGGCATGTCCCGGGTGCCATGGGCCTTGATGTTAGCCCGCCCATCAACGACCTCGAAAACCCGCTCAAAGGGGAATTGTCCGCCGTTCTTCTTTCGGAGCACGGTAAGGTCGGTCGGGGCGATTTTGAGCGAGTCGACATAGGGGCCGTCACCCTTACCGGTGGCGCCGTGGCAGACGGCGCACTTGAAGGTGTATTCCCTTTCGCCGATGTTCTTGTCCGCTGCCCAGGCAGTCGAGGCAAAAACTACGCCAATCGCAAACAGTAGCAGTCTGGTCCAGATGTTCATGGTTCTCCTCCTTTTGACGCTTGCGCCAACATCAGTGTCGGACGGGGCACGAGACTGGGGCTGTTGCTATATAAGGAAGGATAGTCCGCTTCCCAACAGACTCCGGCCAGACAATGGCCGAGTGCCTTAGGGGGAAAAGCGAACGGCAAATCGGCGCCGCCTTCCGAACCTGCCAGCTGAGCTTGGGGCAGCGTCTGTGACCTATTTTCCCGCTTTCGCGTTCCGACACTTCAGGACTGTTGAGTAGCGGAACATGTTGGCGCGCGTTCGTGATTCCAACTCGAGGTTGGCGTGCTGGAGAAACTCGCGAAGTGGCATGTGAGGGCGTTGTGAGATCAACCGGCTCAGGGGCTTGAGCAGGCGGTTGTACGCAGCGCACACGGGATTGCGCGAATGGAAATGATTGACAATTACAATTGTGCCGCTGGGCTTGCACACGCGACATATTTCGTTGAGCAGGGCCGCGGAATCTGCCGCCACGCCGACAATGTACATCGCCAATACCGCATCGAAGCTGTCGTCACGGAACCCCATTTGCTGACCATCCATCTCCAGGAACTCCGTCACCGAACCCGGCCGCTGATCAGCCGCCCTGACCCGAGCCTTCGCCAGCATCTCCTGCGACAAGTCGATCCCGGTGAGCTCCACAGCCCGCGGATACAGGGACAAGGATAGGCCTGTGCCGACGCCCACTTCCAGGACCCGGTCCCCAGGCTCGAGTGCCAAGGCCTGGATCGCTGCCTTACGGCCCGGTTGCAGAATGGGACCGTACACGAGGTCGTACCAGCTGGCGGCGCGCTGGTAGCGCGCCATGATCGTTTGGTTGACTATTTCGTGGTTCGGTGAACCGGGTTGCAACATTTAATGGCACCTCAAATCGCCATGCGCGGGGACAATGAAAATGGTAGTAGAAAGAATACGAAATCATTGGTGACAAACCAATGAAATTTGAACGGAAAGTCGAGTCAGAGAACAATTGGCGCTAGTATTCAAGAATAATGGTTCTCTGACCATGATTCGTGACTGACAACGCTGTCCGAGAAGGATATGGGTGAACTGATATGTGCAGATACACATATATCGCTACGGCGCTGTCCTTGATCTTACTCACCGGCGCGGGGTACGCGCAGGAGCGTGGCGCGATCAAATTGCCGGCGCCGGTGATGACGGGTGGCATGCCACTGATGCAGGCGTTGAAGGCGCGTCACTCCACGCGTGAGTTCAGTGGTAAGGCCCTATCGCCACAAGTGCTGTCCAATTTGCTTTGGGCGGCGGCGGGGGTCAATCGTCCTGATAGTGGCAAGCGTACAGCACCCTCAGCGAGGAATTGGCGCGAGATCGACATCTACATCACGCTGCCGGAGGGTGCATATCGTTTCGATGCGAATGAGCATGTGTTGCTGCCCGTGCGTAGTGAGGATCTGCGCGCTCAGACTGGCGTGCAGGACTTTGTCGCGCGGGCGCCCGTCAATCTCGTCTACGTTGCCAATCTGGACCGTATGCAAGGGGCGAGCTCAGAACACAAGGATCTTTATGCTGCCGCCGACACCGGCTTTGTTGCCCAGAATGTGTATTTGTTTTGCGCATCCGAAGGGCTGGCAACCGTCGTGCGCGGGTCGGTAGACAGAGAGGCGCTGGCGCCGATGCTGGGCCTGGGTGAGTGGCAGCGCATTATCCTGGCCCAGACGGTCGGCTATCCAGCCAAGTAGGTTTCGGAGAAGCCGGTGGGTCTGTCTTGCCAAGGGCCCCTAGGGAAGGTGTTTTCCTCCGCGGATGCCTCGCGCTCTAATCCGAAAACCGTGATGCGTTGTCTTTGCGTGTAGCGATCGCGAGTAGAGCCACAACCGAACAAGCGGTCAAAACGGCGGCGGTGAGAAACGCCGTCGCCTCGCCGAACCATTGCCACAAGCTACCAAACAGTACTGCACCAGGCAGGGCCAACAAGCCGCTGATCATGTGATAGGCGCCAAAGGCCGTCGCTTTCTGGCCGCTGCGCGCGTAGTCGCCGATAAGCGCACGTTCTGCCCCTTCGGTGAAGGCAAGGCTGGCGGCATAGGCAAGAAACAACGCCCAGATTGTTGCCCCACTGGTCGCCGTGAGAGCCAGGGCGATGAGTACCAGAATACGGGCGGTCCAGCCCACGACCAGAACGGGCAGCCGGCCGTATTGGTCGGACCAGTGCCCACCGGGTATCGCGACCACGACCTTGACCGCGCTGGCCGCAGCCCACAGCAACGGCACCCAGACGATCTCCAGACCCCGTGCCTGGGCCCACAACACCAGAAAGACCTCGGGCGTCGTGGCCAACGCGAGGCCGCCGGCGGCGATGATCAGCGCACGTAAGCGTGCGTCCACGCCACGCCAGCCAAGGGGCGAAGCGATCGGTTCGGCGGGAGCGAGACTGGGTGTCGTCGCCAGACCAAACCATAGCAACAGCATCACCAGGATCCCCGGCACCACCGACAGCAGAAACACGTCTTGCAGCTGGACGCCCCAACCGAGCAGCCCGAACGCCAGCAATGGACCGACTACGGCGCCGCCGTGATCCAGTGCGCGCTGGAAACCGAATGCCCGGCCGCGCAGTGCGCTGTCCGTGCTGGCTGCGATCAGCGCATCGCGAGGCGCAGTCCGCAGCCCCTTGCCAACCCGATCTACAAAGCGCAACAGCAACACCCACGACCATCCCAGGGCCACTCCGATGAGAGGACGGGCGCTGTTGGACAGCGCGTAGCCGCCGAGTACGAGTCGTTTGGCGTTCCAGCCGCGGTCGGCCAGACGACCGGACACCAGCTTGAGCACACTGGCGGTGGCCTCCGCCACGCCCTCGACGAGGCCCACTACTGCCGCGCCGGCGCCGAGTAAGGCCGTGAGAAACACCGGCAGCAGGGGGGTGATCATCTCGCTGGCGGCATCGTTCAAGAACGAGACCAGACCGAGTACGACAACGGTTCGTGGCAGGAGGGTGCGGCTCATACTAGCCCAGGCGGCCGAGGCGGCGCAGGCTCAGGGTCAGCGCCACGGCTGCCAGCAGCAGCATGAGACCGTACTCAAACGGATGGTCGGTGACGCCGCCGCCTTTGAGAAACACGTCGCGCACCACCACCAAGTAATAGCGCAGCGGGTCGAACCAGGTCAGCCACTGTACCTCCTGCGGCATGTTGGCGATGGGAAACGCGAAGCCTGATAGCACGACCATGGGCATGACGACGAAGAACGCCAGCAGCATGGCCTGCTGCTGGGTACTGGCATAACTTGAGATCAACAGGCCCAATCCCAGGGTGCTGCCGAGAAATAGAAGACTCCCAAGCAGCAACGCGAGCGGATCGCCGCGCAGCGGTACGTCGAACCAAACCACGGCGATCGTTGTGATCAAGGCAACATCGGCCAAACCGATGCATGCCACCGGCACCATCTTGGCGATGAGGAACTCGAGCCGGGCCACCGGCGTGACCAGCAAGCGCTCCAGAGTACCGAGCTCGCGTTCACGCACGACGCTCATCGCGGTCAGGATCATAGTCGCGATCAGCACGACGTTGGCCATGATGCCGGGAACGAAGTAGTCGCGATCATCGAGATTCGGATTGAACCAGGCGCGTTCTTCGATCGCCAGCAACGGCAAGTTTCCGGTGCTGAGCTGGGCATTGCGTTGCAGGATGCGGCTCAGTTCGCCGACGATCATCAACGCGCTGTTCGAGTCGGAGCCATCGGCGATGAGTTGGATGCGTGGTTGGCGGTTGAAGTCGGCCGCGAAGCGGACCGCGGCCTGGATGTCGGCGCGGTCGATGGCGATGCGTACCTGCGCCATGTCGGCGTAGTAGTGCAGCGTATAGTGACCCGTGGCCGCTATCGCCGCGAGCGCGTCGCGGCTCGCCTGGGTGCGGTTCTGGTCGACGACGCCGATGTCGGCGTGGTGCACATCGAACGTGGCGGCGTAGCCGAAAATGACCAGTTGTACCAGCGGCGGGACGACGACAAAGAAGCGCATGCGCGGATCGCGCAGTACCTGGCGAAACTCTTTACCCAACAGCACGCGCAGGCGCAGCAGACTCAAGCGCAGCGCGTTGATCACGGTTGCAGTCCCAACTTGGCCGCGCGCCGCAAGGTGACAGTGCTCAGCAGCACCACCATGACCCCCAGCGCCAGCACTTCGGTCCACAACAACAGTGGACCGATGCCCTTGAGAAAGATCGCTTTGGACAGCGCTACATAGTAGCGGGCCGGCACGATCAGTGTGAGGTAGTGCAACACCGTGGGCATGTTCTGAATGGCGAAAATAAAGCCGGACAACAGAAAGGCCGGCAGGAACGTGCTGACCAGCGCGATCTGACTGGCGAGCAGCTGATTGCCGGCGGCGATCGAGATCATCGCACCCTGGAGCATGACGACCACAACAAACAGCGCCGAGACCAGGGCCAAGGCTGTCACCGAGCCACGCAGCGGCACGTCGAAGATGTAAACGGCGGCGGTGGCAGCCACGACCAGATCGCCCATGCCGATCAGAAAGTAGGGACTCAGCTTACCGAGCAGAAACTCTTTGCGACTCAGCGGCGTCGTACGCAGCATGACCAGGTTGCCTTGTTCCATCTCGCGGGCGATGGTGAGCGAGGTCATCAACGCACCGATGACGGCCATGACGATGGCAATGACGCCGGGCAGGATCGCAAAGCGGCTTTCGCGCGCTTCATTGAACCAGACCCGATCTTCAATGCGGATCGGTGGCCCGCTCTGTCCGAGTGTCAGGGCGTAGTCGTTGACCAGGGCCAGGGCGTAGTTGCGCACTAGCCGGGCGGTGTTGGCGTCGACGCCATCGAGCAGCAGCTGAATGCGGGCGTGCCCGGCGGCGAGCTGTTGGGCATAGTCGACCGGTATGACCACACCCGCCCACACCGCGCCAGCCTGAATGTCAGCGCGCAGGGCACGGCGGTCACGGTAGTGGTAAACGACGCGAAAGGCGTGACTGGCCTCGAACCGTGCCGTCAGTTCGTTCGATGCCGCATCGTGGCGTTCCTGTAGCACGCCAATCGGTGCATCGGTGATGTCGAGACGGATGGCGTGGCCAAACAGGAACAACAGCATCGTCGGCATGAGCAGAATCAGAGCCAGACTGCGTGGATCGCGCAGCAGATGCCACCATTCCTTGCGTGCCATCGCTCTCACATGTTGCCAGCGCATCAGTGCTCGGCCTCGCTGCGCTCCAGCACGGCGACGAACACATCTTCGAGCTCGGGCGCAACACGCTCCAGGCGCGTGATGTGGACACCGTGCTCGCGCGCGGCCGCTCGGATCCTGGCCAGCAGGGAATCTACATCGGCACCCGTGCGCGCCCGAATGCGCAACCGCCCGGCATGGGTAATTACTTCGCGGACGTCCGACCAGGTCGCCAGCCATGGCACGCAGGATTCGCAATGCTGCGCCTCGAGCTCGACCATCGGTGTGCTCAAGGGCCGATGCAGCAGGTGCTCCGGAGCGTCCTGCTCAACGATGCGCCCTGCGTGCATCATTGCCAGGTGATCGCAGAACGCGGCCTCGTCCATGTAGTGCGTGGTCACCAGAATGCCGATGCCGTTTTCCGCCAGATCGTAAATGAGCTCCCAGAAGTGCTGGCGCGCCAGCGGATCGACGCCCGACGTGGGTTCATCCAGAAACAGCACCGCTGGTTCGTGCAGCAGAGCGCAGGCCAGCGACAAGCGGCGCTGATAGCCCAGCGGCAGCTCACGCGCGGGCCGCGACGCCTGGGTCGCGAGCGTCAGGTAGTCCAGCGCCCAGTCGACGCGCCTGCGCGCGGCCGCGCGGCCCAGCCCGTACAGACCCGCTTGCAGGCGCAGATTCTCGTGCACGCTTAGATCGCCGTACAAAGCGAAACCCTGGCTGACATAGCCGATGCGCCCGCGCGCGCGGCGCGGGTGTTGCACCATGTTGACGCCGGCCACGCTCATCTCACCGGCATTGGGTGCGAGCATGCCGCACAGCATGCGAATCGTGGTGGTTTTGCCGGCACCATTGGCACCCAGCAGCCCGAATACTTCACCGGGGGCGACGCTGAGCTCGAGCGCATCCACAGCAGTGAAGTTGCCGAAGCGGCGCGTCAAACCACGCGCCGTGATCGCGGGTTCAGTGTGCATCACGCTGGCTGTGCTCCGCGGTTGTGGCGAGCTGGTAGAGTGCAGCGTCATGCAAGGTGGGCCGGCGCGCCTCGGCCTGCAGGCCGACTTGGGTGAGACGCTGCTGGAGCCCGGTCAGTGACAAGCTTGGGTCCAGCCAGGCATTCAAACGCTGACCCACCGGATAGAGCAGGCGCACGCCGTCGACCTCGCGCACTCGTTCACGCAACGCGCGGGCGTTGGTGCCGGTGATCTCAACGAAGTTCAGCTCAGTGCGCGCCAACAGCTCTTCGGGCGTGCCCTGCATGCTGAGCCGGCCCCGCTGCAGCAGTCCGATGTGGTTGCAGCGTTCGGCCTCATCCATATTGGCTGTGGCGTAGAAGATGGCTACGCCGTCGGCGCGCACGCCTTCGAGCAGGCGCCAGAACGCCCGGCGCGACACCGGGTCCACACCGGTGGTGGGTTCATCGAGAAACATCACCCGCGGTTCGCTCACCAACGCACAGGCCAGGGCGAGCTTTTGCATCATGCCGCCGGAGAGTTGACCGGCGCGGCGCCCCTCGAAACCGTTCAGGCCGGTGCGTTGGAGCAGATCGGCGATGCGCGTTTGGGCACTGGTGGCGCTCAGATCATGCAGATCAGAAAAGAACTCGAGGTTCTCGAGCACCGACAAGTCCCGGTACAACCCGAAGCCCTGCGGCATGTAAGCGATGTCCTCACGCAGCGCTGGCGCTGTCGGGTCCTTGCCCAGCACGCGCAGCGTGCCCTCGGCGCCGGTAAGCTGGCCCGCCGCCAGGCGCAGCAAGGTGGTCTTGCCGGCGCCGTCCGCGCCGACCAGGCCATAGATTTCGCCGCCGCGGACTGCGAAGCTGACGCCCTCGAGCACGTCGTGCTCGCCGTAGCGAAAACGCAAATTGCGAACCTCGATCAGCGAATCGGTGACGCTCACGTCTGGGGCTCGAGGGTGAGATCCGCCGGCATGCCGACTTTGAGCAGGCCGTCGGGGTTGGCGACCTCAACCTTGATCCGATAAACCAGGTCGACACGCAGCTCCCGGGTCTCGACCGTCTTGGGGGTGAACTCCGCCTGCGGCGAGATGAAGCTCAGACGGCCCGTGAACGCTTTATCCGGAAGTCCATCGACACGCACCGTCACCGGCTGACCCAATTTCACCCGCGGAAGGTCGGTCTCGCGCAGATAGGCTCGTATCCATGGCACGGACAGCTCAGTGATACGCAGGACGGGCTGGCCCATGGCCAATACCTGACCTGCCTCCGCCAGTCTGACGCTGACGATTCCAGCGACGGGACTGGCGAGCCGCGTGTAGTCCAACTGCCGCTGGGCAGTGGCCAGTGCTGCCTGGCGGGCTGCGTAGTCGGCCTGTGCGCGCTCGATGTCCTCGCGCCGCGGTCCTTCGCGCAGCAGGGCAAGATTCTCCTTGGCCTGGGCCAGCGCGGCTTCGTCCACATCGCGTTGCAGCGTCATCTGATCGAGTTGCTGCTGTGAAGCGAGTTGACTGGCGACAAGCTGCTGGAAACGGCGCACTTCAGCGCGCGCGTACTCGAGCTCCGCCTGGGCGCGAGCCAGGGCTGCCTCAGCGACGCGCAACTCCTGGGTGCGGGTGCCGGCTAGCAGGGCGGCCAACACCATGTGTGCGGCGTCGGTTTCCGCCTTGGCCCGCTGCAGCGCCAGCTCGTAGTCAGCGGACGCGAGCTCCGCGACCGGTTGTCCGGTGTGCACGGCGTTGCCCTCATCCACGTGGAGCACAGCGAGACGCCCGCCGACTTGAAAGCCCAGATCTACCTCGCGCGCGTCGACGGTACCCGACAGGATGATGCTGTCGGTCTCGTTCGGACCCTGCCATGGCCACTTGCAGCCACCGAGCGCCACGGCAAATGTCAGCAGGCACCAGCACAGCGTTGCCCTTGCAGTAGCACCGAACCGTTCGACAGCGGGACGACGGTGCAGTGTGACAGCGGGGCTGACCTTCATGAGCTGGGGTCCTCGATGGGCGTTGTTGGTGTTTCTCGAGTGATACTTAATAGTGTAATCACACCAGGTCAACAAATCCGTGCGGCGCCCGAAAAGGTCCGTGGGCTGAACTAGTCCCTTGGTTCTAAGAACGTTCAGATTGCGGCGCAGAACGTTCGCGGCTTGGGCTGCGCTCACAGCCTACCGCGGCTTGTTTCTGCGCCGGCGCAGCAAGTGCCATGTCCAGATGAGGGTGCCAAGCACTGCGATAGTGGCGAAGACTTGCGCTTCGTAGTGTTTGACCTCGCCGATCACCAGCTCGAAGATTCGTCCGAACACGTATCCGAGTACGCCGATGGTGATCGCCCATATCATAGCGGCGATCACATTGAGAGCCGCGAACCGTAGTGTTGACACCTTGCTCAGGCCAATGGCAAACGGCGTGACAGTGCGAATGCCATATAAGAAGCGAAAACCGAGGATCAACAGCACGTGGTGGCGGTGGAGCAACTCCAGCACCCTCGCCGTGCGCTGCCGCCACTGTGGATGTTTGTTCAACCATTCATGACCATGGCGACGACCCAGGAAGAAGTACAGTTGGTCACCTGCGAGCGTGCCGCCAAATGCCGCCGCGATCACCCACGCCAGCTCCAGATAGCCGAGATGCGCCGCCAAGGCACCCAACACCAGGATCGTCTCGCCCTCGAAAAATGTGCCGATGAGGATGGCGGCGTAACCGTAGTGTTGGACAAATTGGCCCAGATCCATTGGCAAGGGGTCTCTCGAAATGCGCACCCGGACAACGCCCGAGCGCCGGCGCGGGAGGTCGATGCGGACGCCTGTGCTCGCCCGGCGTCGCCAGATTTCAAAGTGTAGAACGAAAGACCGCGGACGAGCGGGCCCCGAGCCCGCGTGCCGGTTTCTTTTAGAGCGAAAGCAGCCAATGATGTTTACAATCGCCGGACGCTATGTACCACCTGGTCTATTGACGGTAGCCCCTGAGTCACGCCCCCGAGCACACTATGCGCAAGAACGTTCTTATCGCGATTGTCCTGCTGGCCGTAGCCGGTGCGTCGGCTTGGTTCGTGTTTCAGGAACAGTTGGCGCCCGAGAAGAAGTCGAAGTCACGCGGTGCTCGCATCGTGCCGGTGGAAGTGGCGAGTATCGAGCGCGGCGCCATCGAGCTGCGCCGCTCCTTTACGGGTACCCTCGAAGCGGCGGCGGAGTTCGTTGTCGCGCCCAAAGTCAGCGGGCGCATCGAGCAGCTCAGTGTCGATCTTGCCGACACCGTCACGCGTGGTCAGGTTGTGGCCCGGTTGGACAACGACGAATATGTGCAGTCCGTGCGCCAGGCGGAGGCCGACTTGGCGGTAGCCCGGGCGAACCTGGCCGAAGCCAAGAGCCTGCTAACGCTGGCCGAACGGGAGTTGCAGCGCATCGAGGACCTGCGCAAGCGCGGGATGACCTCGGCATCACAGGAGGATGCCGCCAAGGCCGATCAGTTGGCCAAGCAGGCCCACGTGGAGGTCACCCAAGCGCAAGTCGCTCGTGCCGAAGCACAATTGCAGGCGGCCCGTATCCGGTTGAGCTACACCGAAGTGAGCGCAGGCTGGAGCGGCGGCAATGAACAGCGCGTCGTGGCCGAGCGCTACCTGGACGAAGGCCAGACCGTGTCAGCCAATGCGGCGCTGCTGCGCATCGTCGAGCTGGATCCGGTTACCGCGGTGTTCTTTGTCACCGAACAGGATTATGCCCGACTGCAACCCGGGCAGCAGGTTGAGCTCAGCACCGATGCCTATCCTGATGAGTCATTCGACGGGCGCATTGTGCGCATCGCGCCGGTGTTTCGCGAGAGCACCCGCCAGGCACGGGTAGAGCTACGCGTCGCCAATCCTGAACTGCGGCTGAAGCCCGGCATGTTCGTGCGGGCCACCGTGGTGCTGGAGCAGGTGGCCGACGCGACGATTGTGCCCGAGCAGGCCCTGGTAAAGCGCGACGGGCAGCACGGGGTATTCTCCGTGGCAGAGGACGGACGTTCAGTTGCGTGGCGCCCTGTGCAGGTGGGAATTCGCGAGGGCCAGCGGGTGCAGGTCAGCGGAGCGGATATAGGTACTCAAGTGGTGATCCTTGGGCAGCAACTGCTCGACGACAAGTCCCCCATTTCAATCGCCGAGTCTAGAGGCGGAGCCGATCAGTGAGTCTGGCGCGGGCGAGCATCCGCCGGCCGGTGTTCACCAGCATGGTGACACTGATGGTCGTCGTGATGGGCGCGGTGTCCCTGCGCCATCTGCAAATCGATTTGCTGCCGAGCATCGAGCTGCCAACCATCACCGTGCGCACGGAATACGAGGGCGCGGATCCCATTGTCATCGAGCGGCTGGTGACGCAGATCGTCGAGGAGATCGTTGCCACGGTGCCGGGCGTGGTGGAGATGAGCTCGCAATCCTATGAGAGCAATAGCCGGGTGCGGGTGAGCTTCGCCTGGGGTACCGATCTGGATGCGGCCGCAGCGGACGTGCAGGCCACGCTGCAGGATGAGATTAGCGAACTGCCCGAGGACATCGTCGGTCCACGGATCAGCAAATTCGACGTCGACACCTTTCCCGTGGTGCTGCTGGGGATCTCCAGCAGGCTCGATCCGGTGGAGTTGACGCAGACGGTCGAAGATCAGATCCGCTATCGTTTCGCACGTGTGCCCGGTGTTGCCCAGGTCGATCCGTGGGGTGGCTACAATCGTGAAGTGCGCATTGAAATGGATCCAGCCAAGCTCAACGCGTTGGGTCTGCCGCTGAATGCGATCCTGGACGCGGTGCGCAACGCTAATTTGGATCTGCCCGCCGGTAAGCTCGAAGAGGGGCGCTATGAGGTGACTCTGCGCGCGCCGGCTGAATTCACCGACCTCGATCAGATCCGCAACACGGTCATCGAGCGCCGGGATGGTGCCGTCGTGACACTCGGCCAGATCGCCAAGGTCACCGATACCTATGAGAAGCTCACCCGTGTCATCCGCGTTAACGCTGAGCGCGGCCTGCGCATCGCGATTCGCAAACAACCCGAAGCCAATACCGTGGAGGTGGCACAGCGCGTGCTACAAGAGGTCGAGGCGGTCAACCAGGCCTTTCCACAGATCCACGTCGTCCCTGTGATCAACCAGGGCAACTTCATCGAACGCGCCATTACCAATGTGTCGCGTTCGGTGTTGTACGGTGGCTCGCTGGCGGTGCTGGTGCTGTTGTTCTTCCTGCGCAACGTGCGCAGCACGCTGATCATCTCGGTCGCCATCCCGATCTCCGTAGTCGCAACGTTTGCCCTGCTATACGCCGGCGGCTTCACCCTGAACCTCATGACGCTGGGTGGGTTGGCGCTGGGCGTGGGTATGATGGTGGACAGCTCGGTGGTCGTGCTGGAGAATATTTTCCGGCGTCACCAGGAGCGCGGTGAAGAGGCCGCAGTGGCTGCCGTCAACGGGACGAGCGAGGTGGCGTCCGCCGTCGTTGCGGGTACCGTGACCACGCTGGTCATTTTCCTGCCCCTGATCTTCGTGCAGGGCGTTTCCGGTGTGTTGTTCAAAGAGTTGGCCTACGTGATCATGTTTTCGCTGGCCTGCGCGCTGCTCGTGGCGCTGAGCTTGGTGCCCATGCTGGCCTCGAAGTTACTCGCGCACAACACACAGGCGCAGCAGGGTTGGAGCGCACGCCTTGCCGCGAGTGCCGGCGCGGGGCTCGAGCGGTTGGAAAATGCGTATCGCGATCTGTTGCACAAGGTGTTGCGCGTTCGGGGGACGGTGGTGGCAGCGTCCTTCGCGGTTTTCGCAGCCAGTCTGTTGCTGCTGCCCCTGATCGGTACTGAATTCATGCCGCCGAGTGACGAGGGCGAGGTGCGCGTCACGGGCGAGATGGAAGTGGGTACGCGGCTGGACCTGATTGATCGCCAAACGCGGGTGTTGGAGGAGGCAGTGTATGCCAAGGTGCCCGAGACGGTCTCTTCGGTGGTCACGGTGGTCACCTCCGGCACGCGCGGCAGCGCCAAGGCAACAGGCGAGATCCGCCTGTCGCTGTCGCCCGCCGGCAAGCGGAAACGCTCTAACGTTGAGATCGCTGATGATCTGCGTCGCCAGTTAAAAGAAGGCATTCCCGGCATGAAAGTCCGTGTGCGGGCTCCGCAAGGACAGTTTCTGCTCGAGCGCATCCTGGCCAGCGAGGAGGGCGTGACCGTGGAAGTGCGCGGGTTCGACCTCGATACGTTGGGTGCCCTCTCGCGCGAGGTTGCCGATCGGATCGCCGATGTAGGGGGCGTGACGGATATCGAGTTGAGCCGCGAGGAGGGTATTCCTCAACACGAGATCCATGTCGACCGGGCCAAGGTTGCCGATCTGGGCCTGAGCGTGCGCGATGTCACCGAAGTCATCGAAACCGCGGTGGCGGGCTCCAAGGCGGGCGAGTACCGCGTGGCCGGCAACTCCTATCGGATTCTGGTCCAGTTGGAGGACGCGGAACGACGCTCGCTCGACGAGGTCCTTGACTTGCAGCTGCGCACGCCCGCCGGCGAGCTTGTCGTGTTGCGCAATCTCGTTGCGACGCAGAGCGGGTATGGGCCGGTGACGATTGATCGCAAAGACCGTCAGCGCCTGGTTTCGATAACTGCCAACGTCGCTGGGCGCGATCTGGGGTCGGTGGCGGCGGATATCCAGCGGCGCCTCGATGAGATCCCGCGGCCGGTGGGCTACGATCTGCTTGTTGCCGGCAACTTCGAAGAACAGCAGAAGGCCTTTCGCGAGCTATCAATTTCGCTGCTGCTGGCGTTGCTACTCGTATACATGGTGCTGGCCTCGCAATATGAGTCTTTGCGCGACCCCCTGATCGTCATGCTCTCAGTGCCGCTGGCCGCTGTGGGGGTGCTGATAACGTTGGTAGCAACCGATACCACGTTCAATCTACAGTCCGCGATCGGCTGCATCATGCTCGGTGGTATCGTCGTCAACAACGCCATACTGCTGGTGGACCAAAGTGGACAGTTGCGCCGCGCCGGTATGGACACGCACGCGGCACTCACCGAGGCCGGGCGGCGCCGGTTACGTCCGGTATTGATGACCACCTTGACCACGATCCTTGCGCTGCTGCCGCTTGCCTTCGGTCTTGGCGAAGGCGCCGACGCTCAGGCACCGCTGGCACGCGCCGTGCTCGGTGGTCTTACCGCCTCAACCCTGATTACGCTGGTCTTGATCCCGGCGGTCTATTCACTGTTCCACCCCGATCCCGGCACGGCGGCCAAGAACTAGCTCGAGCAAGAGTGCTGGTGAGGGCCGCGGCTCACGCGTAGTGTTGTTTGTCGTCGACGACAATGCGCTCACATCTGCGAGGGCCGGCGTGTTGAAGCGGTGTCGCCGGCACCTCGGTAGTGCCTTGCGCAGCAGAGCGCGGTGTGGTCCAAGGCCTCACTCGGGGCATCTGCCGGCTTGCAGGCGTACTAATTAACGGTGCCTGTGCCGATACACGTGTCCTGATTTCTGAACGCCTCTTGCTCCAGGCGCTGCCATTCGTATTCCTTGCGATACGCATCCGAGTCAGGGTACTTCTCGAAAGAATAAGCGAGATAATCCAAGGCCCGCTGCCGACAACAATCCGTGTTTGCCAGTTCGGCACCGATCATGAAAGCCAGTCGCGCCACCAACGCACCATCATTGGGTCTTACGCTGAGAGGCTCTATTGCCTCGATCCCGTTGCCGTCTTTGTCATAGAAGACCATGTAGTGGATGACGTGAGACTGACTCGCCGACGCATCCTCAAAGGCACTGCAGGGGGTTGATTGGCCACTGGTGCTTTCGCAGACACCCGTACCAATGTGGTGTGACGACTCCGGTATTTGGGCGGGCGGTGCGGTATCGCACAACGGACCGGCGTCGGCCTCGTACGCAGACCACCGGAGCCGCTCGCCGGCCTCGTCTTGTTCGACCCGGGCTACCGCTTTGGGTATGGTCCCGCCGCGGTAGTAGACGCGATATCGTATCCCGTTTGACTGGTAGTCACGGCACGCGAATAGCTGGCGTTGCCCGCTGTGGAACGACTCACACAACCAGAAATCGCGTACCAGCTCAGTGGCGGGG
>Ga0209536_100005670_pt1 | contig 19328 bp, 16 predicted proteins | sample DeeMarSeWOR28_12_FD_187461 | JGI IMG/M metagenome (GOLD analysis project Ga0209536, IMG submission 187461) | Marine sediment microbial communities from White Oak River estuary, North Carolina - WOR-2-8_12 (SPAdes) (version 2) | ecosystem: Environmental > Aquatic > Marine > Intertidal zone >...
GGCGAAGATCTAAAATTTCGGTCATCAGCGCCACCACATAGGGTTGCGAAATGGTCTGTCCTTCACCGATGGGTAACGGCCGATCCGCGTAGGCAACCGACAACAGATTGTCCGGCACAAAGCGATGCCGGGGGACGGTTTGCATGGCTTTTAGGACCCGAGTGTCTGAAATTCCCCGATCCTTGATGGTTGTTTTAACCATGTTGAGCCGTGCTTTTTGCATATCAGGCCCATCAGAGATCCCATCCGCATATCCGACAGAAGTAAAGATAATGAACGCCATAAAAGACAGGATACTGTTTTTCATAAATCGCTCCAGTTCCAAATACACCTGTTGCAATCCTCAATGAGGAACAGTCGAGGATGCTTTAGATCTATTTGAGCATGATTTCTATCTGCCATTACGCTTATCTTTAAGCAACAATTTTATAATTCCAACGCGCCAGTTTGGAATCAGTCTTAGGGGAAGCACTGCCTTTGAGGAGCGCTTCGCTTCAAACGGGAAAACATGCCATTAATACAAGTCAGCACTCAAGCTCATCTTACTTCGGTCGTGTAAGCCAGCAGCCAGATGCTAGCAGCCAGAAGCTGCTCTGTAAAGCGTTACTCCTGTTTTATCTATTTATTCGTTATGAATTAGCGTATAGCACAAAACGCGACCGTTGTCAGGAAGCAACGCCATTGCTATCTGAATGCAGAATTTTTTTGCAGTTACGCGCTCTGGCTGGGGCGACCGTTCCCAGTGCGCGGCGGCCAAAAAATGAAGCTCTGTAAAAGACTAGCTGTTGATTTTTTTGAATTTGATATATAATGAGAACGTATCTCGCCATCGGGTATCTGAAAACCCAATTGCCAAAAGGAGTGTATGGATGCCATTGTTCGGTAAGAAGGATAAGAAAAAGGAAAACCCAGCGCAGCAGGTCAAGACGGTATTATCGCAGAATGAAACGTCCTATTTTGGTAAAAACCTAATAATCAAGGGCCGCGTTTCAGGAAATGGCGACATCATCATTCTGGGTGGCCTTGAGGGCGAATTCGACCTGCGTGGCCGTGTCAAAATTGCGCAGCCGGCCAAAATTAAAGGTGAGGTCAAAGCAGATGTTATCTCCGTCAACGGCAACGTAGAAGGCAAATTGGCTGCAAAGCAACGCTTGCATTTGGATCAAACCGCGCGCATCGAGGGAGAGATAAGCACCCCCAGGTTATCCATCACCGAAGGCGCTTCTTTTAATGGTGAGGTCACCATGAGCGGCCGCGTAACAAAGGAATCTGGCGCTGCTGCAGTAGGTGCCAAACCAGCCCATCAAAAGGAAGGCGCGCCAGAGCCCCGTCAAAAATGAGCGCTGGCGGCGTTCGGTTGTTAGACGAGCACCCCGATTCATCAACGGGCATGATCACTACAAGAAGGAGTACTTTCAATGCAAAAAGTAAAGACCGCCGATTCCACATCCCTGGTGAGTCAAAATGTCAGAATTGAAGGTGAGATTCAAGGACCTGAAAACCTGCACGTAGAAGGTTATATTAAAGGCGCCGTGGCCCTGTCGGGCAATATTTTTGTGGGTAATACCGGCATTGTTGAGGCTGATTTAGAGGCGAAAAGCATCATTATCCAGGGCGAGGTTACTGGTAATGTAAAGGCCCACCAGCAGCTGGAAATCCATCCGTCCGGCAAACTCATCGGAGACTGCACTGCAGGTTCCATCGACATCAAAGAAGGCGCTGTGTTTGAAGGTCGTTCCATGATGATAAAAAAACGGGAAGCTTCGGCAATGCCGCATTTGCAGACGAGCAAAGGGTCTGGCAAACATCATCAAACAAAAGAAAAAACAAAGCCATAGGCCTTTTACGTGCCATTTTACCCTTTCTGACATTCCGATTTCATAAATCCTGCCGTTACGCCTAAATAATCTGCTTCAAGAATGGATATTAGATAGGTCACTGATTTGAAAATGGTTTGGGATGGCAATTCTGACCGATTCCATGACCTCTGATATCATGTTGAATTTGATGATGGGAGCCTGCATTAACGCAATTTATTGGACGGGTCACCCTCACGCACCATGGCATCCAGGATCTGGCGCTCCTTTTTATTCGGCAGGATGCCCTCCAGTTCGGCTTCTAAAACGATATCGCCGTCCGTATTAAAATAATGCGCTTTCGCTTTGGCCCGCTGACGTTCGTCAATCTGGGTGATGGTAAATGTGCAGGTGATGGTGTCGCCGAAATAAACGGGTTGTCTGAATTTAAAGTTCATGACCGATGCCAGCCAGCCGATCTGCCCGCCGACTTCAGTCAGCAGACTGCCCACCAGCAGGCCATGACATATACGGTCCCGAAAATGCTTGGCAGAGACAAACCGCGAATCAAAATGAACTGCATTGTAATCACGGGTAATATCGGCAAAGGCTTGCATGTCCGCTTCGCTGAATTGCCGCATGATGGTAAATGTATCACCCACCTGTAAGCCTTCAATCGTTCTGTTGCGAATTTTTGACATGGCAGCTCCCGGATCGCCAAATAGGGGGATTACAATTTTTAGCGCCAACGGATGTGAAAACCTGTTTTACTTCCGAGGTCAAGTTCGCTATAGATCACCATCATCCGATGTATCGATTTGGCTTTTAGCATATTTTTAGCATTTGTCCAATACGCTGCACGGGCCAGAAGCAGCATTTAATTTAGCTTTGACGGATTCCGATGACCCGACGTTTCATTTTTGCTATTTTATTTTTCTTGCTGAGTGCCACCGGGCTGCCGGCAAGCGAGCCGGCCGTATTGGAGTCGCAAGAACTGAGGGTTGTTTATGATGGGGAGCTCGAAAAAACTGCCCGTCAAACCTTACAGCTTTACGCCGATACCAAACAGGATCTGCAGGCGCTGTTTCAATGGCCGGTGGCCTTTCGGCCGACCCTTGTGTTGATCAATGACCGACAAAAATTTCAGCAAATGGCCGGCCATCCGATGGTCGTTGCTTATGCGCTGCCGCATAAAAATGTCATGGTCATCGACAATACGCGGATGACGACCACCCCATTTAATCTGCGATCGACGATCAAACACGAATTGTGCCACCTGATGCTTCATGATCACATCAGCGATGACCGCCTGCCCCGCTGGTTGGACGAAGGCGTTTGCCAGTGGGCCAGCGACGGCTTAGCCGATATCATCATGAACACGCGCCGGGCTTTGTTGCCGGCGGCGATTTTGTCAGAGCGGTATTTTGATCTGGCTGCATTAAATCAGCGCTTTCCGCAGGAAAAAGATGCACTCATCCTGGCTTACGAACAGAGCAAAAGTGTTGTCGAATATATTAGTCGCACGTACGGTTCGCAGAGTGTTGTGGATATTCTGACGCTGTTGCGGCAAGGGATTCGGCTCGAATTCGCGATCGAAAGCCGCTTAGGGATATCATCTGATCAATTGGAAGCTCGGTGGCGAGATTATCTTAAACAAAACATCAGTTGGTTTACCTACCTGTCTACCCATTTATATGAAATTCTGTTCGTTTCAGCCGCTGCATTGACGATTATAGCCTATATTCGACGAGCTTTGCGCAAAAAAGCCTATGCCGATGAGGCTGACGCATCAGACGAGTTCGAGCCCTAAGGCACAGCCGCCCGGCCGGGGGTTTCCCATTTAGATAAAGCAAGCCAAAGATGGCGTATCGATGGCAATGCCCGCTCAATCAGTTTGTCAACGTTGCTCGTGAAAATGCTGAACCTGATAGGTGGAGATGTCGAGTTTGGAGCGTTGCCAGGCATCTGCTGCAATGCCGGCTTTGACGCATAGATGGGATAAAAAATCCGATGCTTGCGGTAGCTGCGCCCATACCTGTGGTAAAAAGGTAGCGCTAGCATGATCTTTGCGCAAGATCACGCCATCCACACCCGGGCGCAGTTTTTTTACCAGATCGGCACCATCGTGGTACTTGAGCGGCTGAGGCTCGGAAAGGATACTGACTTCAATTTCAACTTTTTCGAAATCAGCCGCATTGAGCGGCGAAAATCGCGGATCGTGAAAAGCGGCATTGATGGCATTGCGGTTTACACCGATTCGGATAGGCTCATCAGATGTGAGGCTACCGATACAGCCGCGAAGTTGTTTGTCGAGCGTCAGTGTAACAAAGGTTCCGCAAGTAGCCTGAAAACGGGAATCGTTTAAACCTGCATCCAGTGCATCGATGTCGTGTTGCGATATCTTTTTCGCAAACCGCTCGGCCAGAGTTTGTCGTGCCAGTTTGACCAGCAATTGTCCTTGTTCAGGGGTTAAATTTAGTGTGTCCGGGTGGTTTTGCATCTGTATTCAGTACAAAAGACAAAAAGATTCGTTATCGATGGTTTTGCGGGATTTCTTCAAACTGGGTAATTGCCAAACAAGAATACAATGAGTGTCAATAACCTGTCAAACAAAAATGGTCTGGGCCAATTCCGTGAGACGAATCATACCCAGTCTGTTTAGCATTCAGGAACTGATTTTAAAATCAGCTCTAAATCGTTGCCTCGAGCGTGGCCTCATCAACATCCGCGTCAGAAATCTTATTCTCTGTAGCCGCCTTAACCCACCATTCTTCCCGAAACATGGATTTGTAGAGATTATTGAACATAAAAGCCAACAATGTGTAAGCGGTTAACCTTGTGCTGGTCTGCTCGAGTCTATTTAGCAGTTGTTTTTGCTGTTCGGCATGCAGTTTTAGGGTGCGCAGATATTTTAAGAACACAACGGCTTTGGAATGATCCTTGGGAGCCTTGCGCAGGGACCTCAGTTTTGTTTCAAATTCGACGCATAGCTGTTCGATTTTTTCAGGGGTGGATTCAATCAGTCGTTGCTGACTTTGCGGACTTTCAAAAACCGTTTGATTGCTGACGCAGCGCATTATTTTTTCAGCTGTGGCTTTAAGATCTTTATGAAGGACATCGCTAAACATCTGCTTGGCTGTTTCCGGCACGTTGAAAAAAATCGATTTTAAAAGGGTTTCTTTTTGTTTCATTTGCGTCTGGAACTCCAGCAGCGCGCTGCGCCAAAATGCACGACTGACATCAGCGACGATTTCGGTTTCCAGCATGCCTTCTATTTGACCGAATTTTATTTTATTGCGGATATCGGCAAACAAGCGGGCGGTATGTTGGAACATCAGCTCACCGGTTACCGTTTTAAATATCATGACCAGGGTGGCATACCAATCCTGCAAATGTAAAATTTTGTTTAAATCGCGAAAGGATTCATAAAGAACCGCATTGCTGAAAAAGTGTGAAGGGGTCGCATAGAAGGGTGTGCCACCCAGTAACGGTTGTTTGAGCTTTCGATTTTTTTTGCGTTGATAATCTACGGCAGTCTCGACATCGATGATGCCAAGCTCATATTCATCAGCATTCATCAAGAATAAAGGATACTTGGAAGGATTACCGGCTACGAATAAGTTATCTGGTTTCAGATCACGCATGGCGACTTGTTTCATTCGCAGCCATGCCAGCAGATCCAGCAGGTTCGTTATGATACCGGCCATTTGAGGCTTATTTTGTTCAAAACGGATCCGATGTACATATGTGGTAATGGTGTTGCGGTATGCCGTCACCGCGTCTATATATTTTGTTATGTGGAGCTCTATCAGAAGATTTAATTCATGTACCAGGTTATTAGATAGACCGCTTTCTTTGGTGGAAACCGCTTTGCCGGCCAAATGGCACAGAAACCAGCTTTGAACGCGAAACATCGAAACATTCGATGACACCCCGGAATCCGTAAAAAATTGGCGAATCGCTGCCTGACATTTGTCATATGCCTGTCTGATATCAATACTGATGGCTTCTTTGGCTTTGCCATAGCGACCGCGGAACTTCTGGATGTCAAAAATGGTCTCTGCGTTTTCGATGACCTCCTCTGCGAGCGCGTCTTTAACATCGTGCAAATTATCAATGATGTGGCTTAGAAAATAGTATTTTGAAAAATCCATAAAAAATACGAACGTATTTTTTATTTTAAGATTCTGTTGGTGTCGGGTATGCCGACGCAGCCAGGCCACATATTTTTCCTCGAGTTTTTCGGTCGGCAAATCGCTGCTGTCGGGTAGTTTATGAATCAAATTTAATAAGACCGACACTCTTGGAATAATACACTCTTTAGGCGCAAGCTTATCGACGATCTCGCCTTCCTTTTTGATGCTTTTGATATAGTGTTCAAATTCAGAAATGGGTTTGGCCGGTATCTTGACCACCAAATGAACGTCATAGATCACATAATAACACTTGCTTTTGCTGCCACCCTCCTCGCCCAACGGCCCGATACTCATCCGGCGCCGCATCCAGTCCCCGCGATGTTTGATCATCAGCTCATAGACGGTGTTGTCTCCGTTCGCATTGCCCGACAATGATCTTGTTTTCATTGGTGCGCCGGGGTCGGCTCCGACCTGGAGTCTGAACACATTTAAAAAATATTTCAAAATATCGGACCGCGTGATTCGGTGTTCGCCGTCTTCATCCGACACGACTGGAGGCGGTTGCGCATCTTTGAGCGTTTTTGATGAAGGCGCGGATATCTTGGCAGGCCGACGATTGTGAGCGAACAAATGAATCACCAGCAAGATGATAATGCAACCCAAAGTGCTTGTCAGAATGGCAATGACCCAAAATGTTTTTTGACCGAAGGAATGACTGGTACCCTCGGCAAAGTTTTTAAACTCATTATTGCTATCTGCAAATTGGCGGGAGATGAAAAACTGAGCATGTTGGATGAAGGATGATAGAGTCGATTTTCCATAGTAGTCGATTTCATGCTTTTTGGCGACAAATGTTTCGCTGTCAATTTGATAAAAAATGACATTGCCGGTATCCCAGGTCCTGTGAACCATAAACACGGTGCCGTTTTTCATGATGACGACATCGTTTTTCATATAATCGCTTAAAAACAAATAACCGGCACTGAGGATGACCAGTAGCAACAATAGTGTCAGTTGACGCATTTTCATATTCGATTATCCCAGTATCCTCGTCATTGTATCATATTCGGCGCCAAGGACGAAGCGATCACGGACATAAAAACTTTTAATCTATTGAAATTAAATTAAATAATTTCATAAAGGCTCTAAACATAACTCAGCTTGTTTTAGGTAAACAATCCATGCTTTTGTTATCGGGATACCCGCGATTTTCTTGAATATTATTTTGAGGTGTTCGCGCCAGCAGTCGTTTTGGTAATATACCGAAAATAAATAATTAATCGGAACCGAACAGTGGACCTGTCGGATGGCAACGGCCGCGCTTTTGATTGACCCCGTTATAATGATCTCCTATACTTGGCTTATATTCTGTCCCGAATATTTAATTTTAGGTGGCACTTCCATATGAAAACGCATCTCGACTGTATCCCCTGCTTTGTCCGCCAGACACTGGAAACAATCAAACTGGCATCAGATGATCCGATCCTGCATAAAAAAGCGATGCGGGAAATGATGGGCATGCTCAGCGAGATGGATTTTGAAAATGAACCCGTCATCATGGGGCGTGAGATCCAGCGCCTTATCCAGCGCTTGAGCGGCAATCCAGATCCTTATAAAGCGCTTAAACACCAATACAATCAGATGGCACTCGATCTATATCCGCGGCTTAAAGAACAGGTTAACGCAGCTGAGAGCGGGTTTGAAGTAGCTGCTCGTTTAGCGCTGGCAGGCAATATGATCGATTTTGGAACCGGTCGAATGTTGGATCCTTCCGATGTAAGCACCACCATTGAACTGGCACTGTCTGCAAACCTAAAAGGGGATATCCAATCTCTTTATGAAGCGGTTGCGGCATCCCATTCGATCCTTTATGTGGGAGACAATTGCGGGGAAATCGTATTTGATCGTTTGTTCATTGACCAGTTGATCCCAGATCGCGTCACTTATGCCGTCAGGTCAGCACCCATTATCAATGATGTGACCCTTGAGGACGCCATTTTTACCGGCATGACAGACCGGGTCCGGGTTATTGACAGCGGCTCGGACGCTCCCGGGACGTTGCTGGCTGAGTGTTCGCAGACCTTTAAAAAGACCTTTAATACTGCCGATTTGATCATTGCCAAAGGGCAGGGCAATTATGAAACATTACACGCCATTGACCGGCAGATTGCATTTATGTTGAAGGTAAAGTGTCCGGCGGTCGCTCAACACATTGGCCATGAAATCGGCAGCTATGTCATCAAATTGCGCAGCGTTGGTGCAATGCCGATTGGCCCATATGAGGGCGCGCCTTGATTCGCGCTAGCAACATGGCTGGTAATCTACTCAGACGGTATTATTTTTGTATAAAGACAGATAGGTTTGTTTAATCGCTAAAATCGACATTTTTGATCATGTGGAAAATCATCCTCCTTATATTAGCTGGCCTATACACGCTTAACCCGTTTGATATCGTACCGGATTTACTGGTTGGCTGGGGATGGCTGGATGATGCGATCATCTGGATCCTGTTGTGGAAATTTCTCGTATCGCGCAAGATAAGGTCTGCCGGCAATTATGGTTTTTATGAGCACAGCGACAAGCGCTTTAAGACCCATGATCAAAAAAGGTCTTCAAGCCAGAAACAATCAGATCAAAACGATCCGTATGCCGAAGAAACGGGTCCATGGGATCCGTACCGAATGTTGGGCGTCGACCGCAATGCATCCGCCGATGAGATAAAACACGCCTATCGGGAACTGGCCAACAAATATCATCCGGACAAATTGGCGCATCTCGGGGATGAATTTAAGGAACTGGCTGAAAAGCGTTTCAAGGAAATTCAGCAAGCCTATCAGGAATTGACAGGGAAGGGGGCATAGTGGTTTTGAATCCCTGCTTTGCAGCAGATAAAACACTCGGCCGACTGGCGAAATGGTTGCGTTTGCTGGGATTTGATACCCTGCTTGAATCCGAACGAGCGGACGAAAAATTTATTGACAGTCTTGAAAAAGATCGTATCCTGTTGACCCGAACCCAGCGGATTCGCAAACAATCTGCTGATCGAAAACTGATATTTGTGGAATCGGATCACCTCAGGCAGCAGTTGAATCAAGTCGTGCGGGAACTGGGTCTGAAAGCGGAACAAACTCGGCCATTTTCCAGATGCCTGCAATGTAATGTGCCGATCGTAGCGGTTGATAAAAACATTCTAAGGGGACGGGTACCGGATTATATTTTTGAAACACACGATCATTTTGATCAATGTCCCCAGTGCGATCGTATCTTTTGGCCGGGTAGCCATACCCAAAGAAGTCTCGAAAAAATTCGTCATCTCTTCGATATCGAGTGAAGTGATATGTCAAAAGAAGTCATTGCCCTTGAGGCGCGTTTGAGAAATTGCAAAAATGTACGCACGTTAGGCGTGCGATCCAATTTTTCTGATTACAGCCCGCAAGAAGCGGAACTAATCCGACAAGCAGACAAAATTTATTACCCGACGACCTTTTATGCTGATCTTTTTGATACCATCGGCAAACCGACTTTTCCAAGCTATCATACGTACAAATGTGTTCAGGATAAAATAAAGCAAACCGCATTATTCGAACTGCTTGATTTGCCGCATCCGCGTACGCGGGTATATTACGGTAAGCGCCAAAAAAAATCCATTTCGAATCATTTTAGGTATCCGTTCATTGCAAAAGTTCCGCGAGGATCCGCCTTGGGACGCGGTGTTTACCTGATCCACAATGATTCCGAGCTGCGCATTTACCTTGAGCAAGTGAGTCCGGCGTATATCCAGGAATATTTGCCCATTGATCGGGATATCCGTGTGGTGGTCATTGGCAATCGCATCGTGCATGCATACTGGCGCATTGCCCCGCCAAATGAATACCGTAGTAACCTGGCAGTCGGTGGGCGCATCAGCCTGAATGCCGTTCCTGCACGTGCGCGAGAATTGGCGTTGCAGGTTGCGCATGCCTGTTGCTGGGATGATGTCGGCATTGATATTTGTGAATATAATGGCCGGTATTATGTTTTGGAAGCCAATATGAAATACGGCAAAGAAGGTTTCAGGCAAGCCGGTATTGATTACCATCAGTTAATGGAATCCATGATCGCCAATGAAGAGATATGATAAAGATATAATGGGCTTTGCGCGTTGCGTGCTGGATGAAGCGGAAGCGAAAGGATTGTCTGGTATGGCGACCCGAAATTCGGAGGCGATTCGTCGAGCCCAAGAAAAATATGCGGATACCGATTATCGCCAGGCGTTTTCAATTGATGTCGATCGCATTTTACACGCCCACGCCTATGCACGTTATATCGATAAAACTCAGGTTTTTTCGCTGATCAAAAATGATCACATTACGCACCGCGTCTTGCATGTTCAGCTGGTTTCAAAAATAGCGCGTACCATCGGGCGTTATTTAAGTTTAAATGAAGATCTGATTGAGGCGATCGCCTTGGGACACGATATCGGTCACGCTCCCTTCGGCCATGACGGTGAGCACGCCTTGTCAGTGTTGTGCGAAGATCATGGTATCGGTGCATTTCAACACAATGTGCAAAGCGTGCAATTTTTAGATAAAGTGGAACGCAAAGGCCTGGGCTGGAACCTGTGTTTGCAAACGCTTGACGGAATTTTGTGCCATGACGGCGAAGTGCACAATAAGATGCTGCAACCAGCAGCCGCAAAGACCTTCGCTGCATTAGATCATGAGTTGGAGCGCAAGATAAACGACCCCGCGACCCGCCTGGTTCCGATGACGCTTGAGGGGTGTGTGGTTCGAATCGCCGACACCATCGCCTATATTGGCCGTGACATTGAAGATGCCATTCGGCTGAATCTCATCGATCGCGCTGATTTGCCCCGTGACAGTGTCGAATGCCTTGGGCGCACAAACGGTACCATCGTCTTTAATCTGGTGACCGATATCATCCAAAACAGTTTTCAAAAAGAGCATGTCGCTTTTAGTTCGGATGTATCGCAGGCCCTCAAACGCTTAAAGCAATTCAATCTGGAACGAATCTATTTAAATCCCAGGGTAAAAGCGCATTCTGCAGCGCTCCATAAACTCTTCAGCTTTTTATTTGAGCAATATCTTTCCGATATCCGACAAAAAAATAAGTCATCCGTTATCTTCAGCCAATTTCTTAACGGCATGTCTGCATCTTACACTGAAATCCATAAAAGCGCAGAAATAGTCCGTGATTTTATTGCCGGAATGACAGATGCGTATTTTCTAAACCAGTGCCCGGCTGACATGCGCCCATCCATCCAGCGCTTGTAACCGCATCGCCAGCTCCCGCCAGATAGCATTAAGAATATGATGGCGCATTTTCTTTGACGATTTGACTATTCAACGATTCAACGAATTAACCAATTACAAAAAAGCGCTTGAGTTTTATACCTAAACGCCGTAAATTAAATGTACATTTGAAGTTTTACAACTGGATGAAAATACTGCTTTTTTTTAAGGCAGGGGTTCTTGCTGCAATAAAGAAAAATGGAACAGTGGAATACTGGATGCTAAAAGGAAGTCATTCATTATTTGCAATAATGTGCAGCCGAATTTATTTTTTGTGCAACATTGCAATTTCACAAGACCCATTATTCCAGAATTCCAACATTCCGATTGGGCGAAGCCCAAGCTTGAATGTTCCGATATAACAAACAACTCGAGGTCTATGCAATGAAAACCATGTGGGCTCCCTGGCGGATTGAATACATTTTGAAAGACAAAGAAGGTCGATGTATTTTCTGTGCAGCCTTGGCGGATCAAGATGATTTGACGCTCTATAAGGGGCAAAAGACCATGGTGACCATGAATAAATTTCCTTACATTAACGGGCATCTGCTGGTTGCTCCCATAAGCCATATCGCCACCCTCGATCAACTCAATAAGTCTGAGATGGGCGACTTGTTGGCCACTGTTGAGCAATCCGTGGGAATCTTGAAAAAAATCATGCAACCCGATGGGTTCAATGTCGGCCTCAATCTGGGTAAGGTGGCGGGGGCCGGCGTTGAAGAACATTTGCACTTTCATATCGTGCCACGCTGGTTCGGCGATACCAATGCCTTAACGGTGTTTGGTGAAGTACGGGTGATTCCCGAACACATAAAAGCGACCTATAAAACTTTAAAGCCATACTTTGATAAAATAAATATTAGCAACTAAATTTATTATATTTAATACTATCAAAACTTGTGATCAGCGGTCTTGACTTGCACTTGAATCAAAATTTTGCCATAGTCCCCATTTCGGTGTTGACACGACCCTGTTATATAAACGCAAAAAAGCTAAGCTGTTCTAATTGATGAGCCCACCCAAATTAACTCCCATGCTCAAACAGTACCTCGCGATAAAAGAGGCCTATCCGGATACGATTCTTTTTTATCGAATGGGTGATTTTTACGAGATGTTTTTTGAAGATGCTCAGGTGGCTTCGCGCGTACTGGATATTACGCTGACTTCCAGAAATAAAAAGGACGAATCTCCGGTTCCCATGTGCGGTGTACCGCATCGCGCGGTCACGGGCTACATCGCTCGCATGATCGATCACGGTTACAAGGTGGCGGTTTGCGATCAGATTGAGGATCCGTCTATTGCTAAAGGATTGGTCAAACGGGATGTCGTGCGTGTCATTACCCCTGGCATGATCATCGATGATTCCTTTTTGGATAAACGGTCCCATAATTTTGTTTTGGCGTTAGCGCGTCATGGCGATAATTTCGGGTTGTCCTATCTGGACATATCCACCGGTCTTTTCCGTCTGGTTGAATCTGATAATCAGGCCGCCATCATGGATGAATCCTTGCGCATATCCGCCCGTGAGATCCTGCTGCCCGAATCCGCCAAAAGCGATCCGCAAATGGCGTTGATTCGGGGGGCCCAGATAGACCGTGCCCTTACCTATCTGCCGGACAGTGCCTTTGACTACAAACGGTGCTATAACCGGCTCATCAAACAGTTTAATACGATTTCATTAGAAGGCTTCGGATGTGAAGCCCTGCCTGCCGGCGTGCGGGCTGCCGGTGCTCTTGTTTTTTATGTACGCGAGACCCAGAAACAAAAAATTAAACATCTAACGCATCTGGAAACCTATTCTCTGGGCCATTATCTGCTGGTAGATGATTCCAGTTGCCGCAATCTGGAACTTGAAAAAAACCTTCATTCTGGCACTCGACGGGGCACGCTCATCGGCATCATCGATCATACCCGTACGGCCATGGGCGCCCGTTTGCTCAAATCGTGGTTGCGATATCCACTTACCAAAATTGAAGACATCCAGGCCCGCCTCGAAGCCGTCGCTGAAAGCAAAGAAAATATCCAAACCCGCCAGGGAATACGCGAACTTTTAAAATCCGTGTTTGACATCGAACGGGTGAGCACCAAAATCGTCATGGGGCATGCCAATGCGCGGGATTTGATTGCGCTGAAACGATCTCTTTTAGTGTTACCCCAAATCCAATCTCTGGTTGCGACGCTGACTTCGACGCTATTTCAGTGGAATGAGAATCTCCAACCGCTATACCAATTGTCGGAAGTGATCGAAAAGGCGATCCGAGAGGACGCACCGCCGACCATCAACGAAGGCGGGATGATCAAGCCGGGCTACCATACGGGTCTAGATGAACTGGTGAAAATCAGCCAGGAAGGCAAGGGGTGGTTGGCTAATCTGGAGGCTCAGGCACGGCAAGCCACCGGAATTACTACACTTAAGGTGCGCTACAACAAGGTTTTCGGCTATTATATTGAAGTGCCCAAAAGCCGGGCTTCGGAAGTACCGGCAAACTATGTCCGCAAGCAAACCTTGGTCAATGCCGAGCGTTATATTACCGATGAGTTGAAAACCTTTGAAACAAAGGTTATAAATGCAGAAGATCAGCGCGCCGCCCTTGAGCTTGACATATTTAACGAGATCAGACAAACGGTTGTCCAAAATTATAAACATTTAGAAGGTGCGGCTCATTTTTTAGCACGTCTGGATTGCCTGCTGAACCTGGCCGAGGTGGCCGATCAAAATGCCTATTGTCAACCGGAAATGACCCTCGATGGTCTAATTCATATTGAAGACGGGCGTCATCCGGTGGTTGAAAAAATGATCACCGGCGAGCGGTTTGTGCCTAATACGGTTTCAATGGATAATGAAACCAACCAGATTTTGATCATCACCGGTCCGAATATGGCCGGAAAATCCACCATCCTGCGACAGGTGGCGCTGTTGGTCATTATGGCACAAATGGGATCGTTTATCCCGGCTCGCAAGGCGACGATTGGCGTTGTTGATCGGATTTTTACGAGGGTCGGTGCCTTAGACAATTTGTCCCACGGCCAGAGCACGTTTATGGTTGAGATGCAGGAAACGGCCAATATCCTCAACAATGCCGGGGAACGCAGTTTGATCATAATGGATGAAATCGGGCGTGGCACCAGCACCTATGATGGACTCAGCATTGCCTGGGCGGTAGTCGAGTATTTACACGATTTGCATAAAAGCGGTGTTAAAACCTTGTTCGCGACCCATTATCATGAATTAACCGAGCTGGCTGTGCAAAAGGCGCGGGTTAGAAATTACAATATCGCTGTCAAAGAGTGGAATGACGAGATTATTTTTTTACGCAAACTGGTGGAAGGGGCCACCAATCGCAGCTATGGCATCCAGGTGGCACGTTTGGCCGGAATTCCCGAAGGCGTCATCCGCCGATCTAAAAAAATACTCTACCGCATCGAAAATCAAGAGCAGGACTTAGCTGACTCTTTGTCCGCTTCAAAAGACACCCAGCCAGGTGCGGTGCAAATGGAACTATTTGATCATAAATCGCATTATTTTGCGGATAAGTTGGCCAAATTGGACATTGCAAAGATGACACCGCTGGAGGCACTCAATTATCTGAACGAACTCCAGCAAAAGGCCAAAAACATTGCCGATTAAAACATCTGAAAAACTGCGATACAGACCGAGACCAAGTCCAGATGGCGCAACGACTTCTGATTCGATGGAATGATGGTATGCGGCGTGATGTGCAACGAAAATCGACTTTAGTTGGCGGAAAACTCCTGATACGGTCAATGGCTTTATTGATGTTGGCGGAAATGCTGCTTTTTGCGGGAATTTCGTTAGCTGCTCCCCGTGATACCTATTTTGAGGCCGAAACCTGCTATCGTAATCTGCGCCAGAATTCCCAGAAAATGAAATACCGCCACAACTGGATGCGGTGTATTCAAAAATTTCAATCCGTTCATAAACAGGATCCCGACGGCCCCTGGGCGGCCGCCGGGCTCTTTATGTCCGCTAAACTGTACCAGGCGCTGGCCGGCTATTCCGGCAATTCATCGGATCTGGCTGAAGCCCAGGAAATCTTTGGGCGAGTTGTGCAACGCTATCCCCAGAGCCGCTATCGGAAAAAAGCCAGTCTTGAACTGCGCAAGATGGGTAAATCCGCCGTCTCAACAACAGCAAAGCCGGCTGCAGAGGCGAGGGGTGCAAATAACATAACGCCAAAAGCCACCTATATTGAGGCCGATGCCTGTTACCGCAATCTGCGAAACAATTCCCAGAAAATGAGATACCGCAGCAACTGGCAGCGCTGCATTGAACAATTTCAGTCTGTCTACGATAGAGATCCCGAAGGCCCCTGGGCCGCAGCTGGTCTGTTTATGGCGGCAAGCCTTCATCGCAAACTATATGCCTATTCAAGGTCTTCAGATGATCTTGCAACCGCAGCGGAACTATTTAATCAGATCATCGACCAATTTCCCGAAAGCCGCTACAAAGCCAAAGCCAGCGCTGAAATCAAAACCCTGCCGGATGCCGTCAAGACGCGCAGAAGGGCTCCGGTTGATCCGATTGCCGACAAAATACAGACCAGTAAGGCCCAACAAGCACCATCGCCAAAAGACCCGGTATCCTCGACGCCATCAGACCCGGGTGGACCGGTCACGGTGACCAACCTGCGCCACTGGTCCAATCCCAACTATACCCGGGTCGTCGTTGACGTTAACAGAGAAACAACTTACCTTCATCATTTGCTTAAAAAGGATCCCTCTATTAAAAAACCCCAGCGCCTGTACGTTGATCTAAGCAACAGTCGCCTGGGCAAGAATATCCGCAAGAGCATTCCGATTCATGACGACTTGCTCAGTGATGCCCGGGCGGGACAGTACACCAACGATTCTGTCAGGGTCGTCGTGGATATCAAATCTTTTGAGACCTATAAGATTTTTTCCCTCAAAGATCCTTTTCGAATTGTGATTGATGTATGGGGCTCAAAGACGGCCAAAGCACCGGTCACACCCAGCCCGTCTGCGACAGTTAAAAAAGGCGGTAAAATTCCGCCCGGCTCGCTGGCCAAGCAATTGGCGCTGGGCGTTCGGCGGGTGGTCATCGATCCGGGTCACGGTGGCAAAGATTACGGTGCACCAGGTTATCTTAAGGGCGTGCACGAAAAAAACGTTGTTCTACAGATCGCCAAACGGCTGGCCAAAAAAATCAAGACCGAGCTGGGACTGGAAGTTATTTTAACCCGCAATTCGGATCGATCTTTAACCCTGGAGGAGCGCACGGCCTTTGCCAATACCAAAAGTGCCGATCTTTTTATATCGATTCATACCAATGCCTCGCGGGATCGCAGGGCTTACGGTCTTGAAACCTACTTTTTGAATCTGGCCACCGATGAGGAGGCCATCCGAGTGGCAGCCATGGAAAATGCGACTTCGACTAAAAATATCAGCGACCTGCAAAAAATTTTATTTGATCTGATGCAAAATGCTAAAATCAATGAATCCAGCCGCCTGGCCGCCTTTGTCCAAAGTGCCATGGTTGGCCATTTAAGAGATAAGCGCTATACCCGCGTAAAAAGCAAAGGTGTCAAGCAAGCGCCGTTTTACGTTCTGTTAGGTGCGCAGATGCCCTCCATCCTTATCGAAACCTCTTTTATCAGCAATCCGCGGGAATGTAAGCGCCTGGTCAACCCCCAATACCAGGATCGCATCGCTGAAGGCATCGTTAAAGGGATTCGCAATTATATCAAAGCAACCAGCCCAACTGCTTTTCAAAGACAAACACGCCAGACACAGCCCCGGGGTTAGTTTTCTGATTATGACCGATAAACCATCCGATATGGCCCCACCGTTTAATCCGTATCTTGCCTTGCTCGTCGCTACACTGGCAGTTTCCACCGGTGCTATTTTCGCGCGCCTGGCAGATGCGCCGGCCCTGGTGATTGCGGCTTACCGGGTGGGGCTTGCAACGCTGATTCTGGCGCCCATCGCAGGGTGGAAAGCCCGTGATGAAATTTTGAAGCTGTCCAAACGGGATCTGAAACTGGCGGTCATATCCGGCTTTTTTTTGGCCCTTCACTTTGCCACCTGGATTTCCTCACTGGATTACACGTCGGTGGCCAACAGCGTCGTACTGGTCAATACCAATCCGCTGTGGGTCGGCCTATTGACGCCTTTAATTGCAAAAGAACGGGTGAAACGGGCGGCGGTGTATAGCATTTGCATCAGCGTCATTGGCGGGGCCATCATCGGTTATGGCGATTTTGCCACCGGCGGCAAAGCGCTTCTGGGAGATGGTCTGGCGTTGGCCGGCAGTATATGCGCGGCGATTTATCTGCTGCTGGGCCGCAGTCTGCGGCGCAAACTGTCTTTGCTGGCGTATATTTTTATATGCTACGGGAGTGCTGCAATTTTTTTGTGGACGATTGTCCTGTCTTTAAGAATGCCCATAACCGGCTTTAGCCACGGCACAGTGGCTGCTTTTTTCGGTATGGCGCTCATTTCTCAAATCCTCGGACACAGTACTTACAACTGGGCGTTGAGATGGCTCAGCGCGGGTCTCATCGCTGTTAGCCTGCTGGGTGAGCCCATCGGCAGCACGATTCTGGCCTATTTTATTTTCGATGAAGGCCTGACCGTTTATAAGGTTGTCGGCGGTGTCATCATTCTTTCAGCTATTTATCTGGCGGCATCAAGTGAAAGCCGCACCAATAAAAAATAAACGTGTAGCTGGGAGGCTTGGATGCTGGGAAGCTATGAGGCTTGAAGTGGTGAATGGCTAATAACCGTCAAGCATTCTGGCCTTATAGCCTTTCAGCCTCCCAGCCTATTTGATTTTAAATTTGACAAAGTTCTTTTGATCCTTTAACAGACAAGTACTTTCAGCACGAATAGATAAGGAGGAAATTTGATATGGCGTACGAGAATATCATTTATCAGGTCGATGACGGTATTGCTACGATTACCTTTAACCGACCCAAAGCCCTTAATGCACTGAATTCAGCACTTTTGAAAGAATTTTCACAGGCACTCGACGCCCTTGCCGCCGATGACACAATTCGTGTTCTGATCCTCACCGGATCGGGTGACAAGGCCTTTGTGGCCGGTGCTGATATATCCGAGTTGGCCAAGTATAATACGCTGACAGCAAAAACGTTTTCTGAAAATGGACATGCAATTTTCGCTAGGCTACAGGCACTTCCGGTTGCCGTCATCGCAGCTGTCAATGGTTTTGCTCTGGGCGGCGGCACCGAGATTGCAATCGCCTGTGATTTTATCTATGCCTCGGAAAATGCGAAATTCGGGCAGCCGGAAATCAATTTAGGATTGATTCCTGGTTTTGGCGGTACCCAGCGTCTGCCGCGGTTAATCGGTGCCAATCGGGCCAAAGAACTGGTCTTTACCGGCAAGATGATCTCTGCGGCCGAAGCCGAACAAATAGGATTGGTCAACAAAGTGGTAGCTGCGGATCAGTTGATGGCCGAGGTTATGCAAACGGCCCGGGAAATTGCCACCAAAGGTCAGGTTTCTCTACGAGCGGCGAAACAGGCCATTAACCACGGGCTGAATACCGATCTGGCAACCGGCATTCACATTGAAGTCGAAGGCTTTGGAATGTGCTATGGTAGCGCCGATGCCAAAGAGGGCACTGCAGCTTTTCTTGAAAAACGCAAAGCCGACTTCAAAGGAAGTTTGAAGGATTAAGCAAACTCGGCTGCTGGCTGCTCGTCTCTGGCAGCTGGCTTTTTACGCGTTCATGATGATTTGATTGTTCGAGGACAAGTACGAGAACGAGTACGATAAGGTTACCTAAAACCTTCGTCCTCGTCCTCGGTTTTTTACCATTACTCCATCACACCAGTTGAATCGATTATGGAGGACAAACAAAAATCCAAGCTTCAATTCATTTGGGGCACCCTACTGCTTATCGCCGGAATAGGGGTTTTCTTTCGGATCCCTCAGATTATGCCTGAAATAAAGAAAATTGAACATTTTGCGCCGTACATCTTTTTTATTTATTTTTGTTTTTATTTGATCGCTGTGCTGCTGGTGGTCGGCGGTGGCAGGAAAGTCTACACTTATCTGAAGAAAAAAGATTAAACTCGATTCCCTGTCTACCTGGAATGGTG
>Ga0209536_100005672_pt1 | contig 19327 bp, 12 predicted proteins | sample DeeMarSeWOR28_12_FD_187461 | JGI IMG/M metagenome (GOLD analysis project Ga0209536, IMG submission 187461) | Marine sediment microbial communities from White Oak River estuary, North Carolina - WOR-2-8_12 (SPAdes) (version 2) | ecosystem: Environmental > Aquatic > Marine > Intertidal zone >...
AGAAACATTAACTGATGCAGAGTGGCTGTCAAGAAAGTATTCCTCCGCATTTGCACCTTCAGCTGAATTTCCAATTGTTAGACTGATAGGCAACTCCAAAATCCAGGTATTGCCAGCTACAGCCAAAAGCGTCGTGTTGATGTATTTAAGACAGCCGGCTACAGCAAAGTTTGGCTATGAGCTTAGTCCAACAGGTGATGGATGGATATACAAAGAAAGCACATCTGAACAGGTAGATTGGCCAGAGATTGGTCATACAATGATTCAGGATAAATTGATCGGCTTGCTTGGTCTATCCCTCCGGGATCCGGACCTTATACGCAATGAAACTATTCGTAAAACTCAAAATGAAGATGTCTGATGTCAACGATTAAAGGATTAAGTGAACGTATCTTACGGATCCTGGGAGGAGGTAACATTACCAGGGATAGTAAATTTCATATCCTGGATGTTCAATACCTGGTGCGTGATACAGCTGCTAAACTAATAAAAGGAGAATGGTTTGCTGAGCGTAACGAGGGAGGGAAGATCATAGATCCCCGATATATAACTACTTTCAAGGGATTGATAGTAAAAGAATTTTCCGACACAAAGGAAAATTATATCGATATGCCGGTAGACAATTATATCCGTCTGCCTTATGGAGCCGGGATCCAATCCGTTAGACCGGATACTACAGGTGTCACCAGGACAAAACATACCAAATTTGTCGAGAACAGGGCATTTATCCCTATCCCCAATCGGTTTGAAGATATCTATTTCCAGCTCCCTGCCGGTGCTCTTGAACATCAATATGGATGGATGGTCCGTGGAAACAAGATTGTTTTCACTCAAAAGGATGGAAAAACACTTAAACAATTCGATATCACTACCGTGATTGTCGATGTTGTCAGCTTCGATTCCAAAACTTTTCAGCTTACTGATGAGCTGCCATTGTCAAGTGAACTTACGCAACAATTGATTGCCGAAGTAATTCAGATCCTACAAACTGGATCTACTCCTGTCAGGGATGTGATAAATGATGAAAATCCAAATATTATAAGAAATACATAATGGGATACGTACTACTTGATAATATCGTTCGAAGTGCCATTGCTAACAAAGGGCATAATACACTTCATTTGTATGTCCCATATCTTCACTGGGCATTCAGAGGATTGGAAAAATTTCAGAGAGAGGGAGTTTATACCGATATCAGATATACAAAAGATTTTTTAGACGAGAATAACTGTTTGCCATTTCCTAGTGATATGCTTATGTGGAATAGAATAGGCATGGTTAATAATGGCCAGGTATTCGTGTTTATCAATGATCAAGGTATTAGCCTGGATCCGGAGGACCAGAATTCAATCAATTCTGCAGCGCAGGGATTATTCTCATATGATTCTGACTCAACAGATGTGTTGTATTCGACAAATGTATATGTGGCATCCTCCCAGGGCATTGTGCAAGTAGATTTTTCCCGGGGGAATACCTTCCGGGTGGATTGGGTTGGCCGCAAATTTCAGGTATCTCGCAGCCTAGGAGAACAGCGGGTATACCTGGAGTATGTGGCTCGCGCCTTCAATCCGTCTACCCAGACAATGGTAAATGAAGTCATAACTGACTATCTGGAAAAATATATCTATTTCCGGGAATCACGATTTAATAATGGTTCATCTCATCGTGAGACCATAGCAGCTGAAGCTGAATGGATGGATGAGAGGGATGAGATCCGGGAAGCATTCTCAGATCTTACCGGCGAAGGCTTATTGGCAGCATTGACAAAAGGAACACGTAAATCAATCGATCAATGATACAAAAGCATGTTTTCCTTGGTATGAACCAGGACACATCCCCCAAGGATCTGCGTCCGGAAGAATATAGAAGCGCTCTTAACCTGGTTGCTGTATCCGAAGGTGTTGGAGCGTCTACCAGGTTAGAAAATATGCGGGGAATGCGAGAAACTGCCATGCCAGTAGATTCTTCGTCTATTTGCGTCGGAATGTGGAATTACCGGGAAAAGAATAAGATCTATGCTTTTTATTCCGGAGCCATAGACAGTATTATTGAATATGATGGTGTGACGGATGTAGGAACTTTACTGATGCAAAACAATCTCCTGGGTTTGTCGATCGATTACCCGGTGATCGATGTTTTCATTGTAGAAAATCTCCTATATTTTAATGATGCATATCATGGAATGCGCAAAATCAATATCGATTACGCCAAAACAGGAGCGCTCAATACAATCAATGACGAACGGGCGATATCGCTGATAAAACCTCCACCACTTACGCTGGTAACGTCCAACAGAAGTACAGATCCTGTACTTACCCTGATCAATCCCAGGATACGGATTACTCCCCTTCAATTTGCTACCAGGTATGTTTATGGAGATGATGAGGTCAGTGTGATATCTCCGATCTCCAAGATCTCCCCGGCATTAGACTATGATTTCGAGACCAATGCATATAACCGGGTTGATGTTGTGTTGTCTATTGATAATGTATTGAGCCCAATCATCGATCGGGTTGAATTACTGGTCCGTGAAAAAAATGATGGTTTTTGGTTTGTTTATGAAAAATTCGATCCAGGTGAATTTACGATCTCTAATCCGGATAATACAAAATCAGTCCAATATTCACTTTACCTGGATAGGAGCGGAGCGGTATTGAGCGAGGAGGAAACCGGATCCAGCGCTGAGAGTGTGCCAAGAGTTTCATCGTCTATGGCTTTGATGGAGGATCGTGCCTTTGCTGTAAGTTCAGTTGAGGAATATGATACTGAACAGGATAATTGGGATTGTTCGATAAATATTGCAACGGATCCCCTGGCAGCCAGCTTCGGTATAAACCAGGATATTTATAAACCTATATACTACAAAGAAAATAGTTTTTATACCTGGGGATTAGTATTCTTTGACCAATTTGGTCGAAAGACTGCTCCGGTTGTACGTGCCAATATGACGAAGCAGATCCCGAATAATTTATCTGCCTACCAGGTAAATAAGACATTGCTGGCTGGGACCGAGAATTCATGGGTGATGTACAATCACCCGGATGCATATCTGGCTAACCCATTGTTAAGCGGGAAACCACCATCATGGGCAGTTAAATATCAGTTTGCACGTTCAGAGAACCAATCATATCAAACCTGGTTCAAGGCAAAATTCCTGGTTATGCCATTACATAGCACCCAGCCGCATGATGATGAACCGGATCCATTGCTTACAGAAATTTATCTGGACAATGGTTATTGGTATCAAAGCATGTACAAGATCCTAAAAGAGCACCTGGCCAACGGAAGGGAAGTTTATTTAGCTGATTATGTTGACCTGGTCATCCCGGATGGATTTCCTTTGCCGATAGACAAAAATTCCCTGGTGCGCCTTGCCTTTAAACTCCCCACCAGGACTGAATTCATTGGTACAGATGTAGCCAAAAAGGAAATTTATAACATCATTCAAATCGAGAACGGAAGGATCCGGATCAAAGGATTGAATTGGGTAGATATGGTTCAGCTCTATACCGTGGATCATTCACCGGTTACAGGTATTGGTTTTGCTACAGCAACCAATGAGATTCCTTATGATAATGAATTTTATCTGCATTTCGAGATCCTTAACCCAATTGTCAGAGTTGCCAATCCTTTATTATATGAAACCGGCAAAATCTATGATATTGTTAACCCGGGGACAGCTTCCAGATCCTTTGCGGCTATTCATGAATCAATAGATGGAGATTCTTATTATGCAGCAAACCAGGATCATGAACGTGCATTCGTCAATAATCCTGATGGTAGCACACATGCGGTGCCAAAGATAACGACCAATCGGGATAACCGGTATCTGTTCACAGTTAGCTGGGCATCGCTTTCACCGATCATCGATAGACAGCGAGCTGGTGATTTCACTGGCCAGGGATATGATGTGGATTCAAATGGAATTTATATTCGTCGCCTAGGGAGAACGACATATGAGCAATTGGCTAATATTGATAATCCTGTAACAATTGAGAAGGATCTTACTGTTCTTTCACTTGAATCTGGTCTGTTTACCAGGACAGCTTATAATTCCAGGGGAAGGGTTACCGTAGAAGTACCAAATCAAAAGGAATTGCATCGAGGAAGCCAGGTGCGCTATTCCCGGACATTTATCCAGGATTCATTGATTAACGGTCTGTCTAATTTCCCGGAAGAAAACAAATATGCCATCAGCTCCGATCGGGGAGATATTACCAAGCTTATTGCGTCTAATGAGCGTGTCCTGGTTGCCGTGCATACCAGATCCATAACCTCCCTGTATATCAACCAGCGATTCATTAACTCCGGAGAAGGAGAAGCATTCCTGGCCCAGACAGATAAAGTCATTGGCGATAGTCGAAAGTTATTGCTCAATTATGGGACAAAACATCCGGAAAGTGTCATAGCACATGACAGTAGGATCTATGGATTCGATTCCATTATGTCTGAGCCCTGGCGACGTAGCCAGGACGGCATAACTCCGCTCGCTTTGACATATGGTATGAAAACTTATTTTGAGACCAAGGGAGAGCAAATAAGGACCGTACAGACCCTGGATCCGGCAGCTACCATCACGGTCCTGGGAGGATATGATCAATGGTTGGATATGTATGTATTGACATTTTCGCAGATTGAGTACATTGATGGAACTGGCAGCCCTGTTACGATACCAGCTGAGACCATTGGATTTTCAGAACGTGTCAAGCGCTGGGTATCATTCTACAGTTTTAAACCGGAATATTATTCATCCATCATGAATAACCTGGTTTCTGCAAAGGATCAATCACTTTGGCGACATATGGATACGGTAGACAGAAACTTATTTTATGGTGTCTATTATCCATCATCCATTACAATTGATGCCAATGAGAGCAATGACAAGCCAAAACGATACATGAATATCGGGATATCCTCCAATAAGAAATGGACATTGACCTGTAAAACTCCGGACGGAAAGGAATCATTGTTGAATTTGACACATTTTATACAGAGGGATAATATCTTTTATGCTGATTTTCTGAGAAATAAAAATACACCTACTGCGAATTTACTTCCCGGAAGGATCCCATTGCTCCATGGTGAGAAGCTTATTGGTGAAACTATGGAGATAACATTGACAAATAATGATTCAGAACAGGTGCGCCTGGATGCCATATATGTAGGCTATAGTCCTATGACAGGTCACTTGTTAAGCCAGAGTTAAATAACGATATTTGAGCTATGAAAAAGATCTTGTTTTATGTTGATTTCTTTTTAGACCAGCTGGTTAAAGAAACCAAAGGAAAATTATTCATTGTGCCTGCAGTTCTCGCTGCACTCATATCCGGAGCTACAACGCTTGGAACCAAGGTAGTTGAGGATATCCGGGCCAATAAACTGGCGAAAAAAGCTGATAAGGAAGCGGCCCAGGAGAAGCTAGAAAATGCTAAAATAGCTGAGAGAGGGCTAGATGTTGTAAAAGGAATTGTCCGTCAGGGAGATCCTACCCTGGCAGCTAAACAGCAACAGATCCAAACAGCGGCATCGAATACCATCGGCAAGGCCGTTGGATCCAGCCAGTCTGTCCAGGAGATTATCAATGCAGCGCAAAAAGTCCAGGGAATTGCGACAAGTGCCAATATCAATGCATTATCGGAAGCTGGACAGTTTCAAACTAATGCCAAAAGTTTACTTGCGTCTAAATTTGGTGAAGCCGGAAGATTACGCCTGGCAGGCAATGCAGCGATAGACCAGCGATTGCAGGAAGCATTGAATGCCATTGGATACAATGCCCAGGCTGGTGTAAGTACAGTATCTAATATCGGTAAAATGGTTACCGATGCAGTAATATATGGTGGAAAGGATCCATATAACAGGCCAACCGTTTAACTTTTATACTCATGGCAATAAGTTCAGTAGCTCGTAAAGCAATAGTACCAGAGGATCGATCCCTGCGCGATGCCTATCAGATTATTGGTAAACAAATGGAAGTCGAAGGGAAATTGGCATTACAGCGGGAAAAACTCCGACAGGAGCAGGTAAAGCAGAAAAATGAGGATACTGCCAAACAATTTAAAACCTTACGGGAAATAGACAGCCCGTATTCTCCGTATAATGAGGACTTCGATAGACGGCATGAACAAGTCCAGAATGCTTTACTAAATCCCGGGCTTAGTGTCCAGGCAAAAGAACTATTGCTGACAGATCTAAACCAGTATTCCAAACAGACAGCCGTTGTCAAAGCTGCCATTATAAAAAATACTGATGATAGAGTAGGATCAGAGGAACAACGCAAATTCAGGGATGCAGAAGCAATTTCAAAGGCCCAGGTTGGGTATCTCATGGATAAGGATGGTAATCCAATGCCACCAAATGATTTTGATATCCACAAGCTCGATGAAGCAGTAGACAATAATCTCAAAACATATAATACCCAGAATATCATCGATGCATGGATGAGTAAGCAAAAGGCCACCGTTGCTACAGAAATAAGCTCTAAGAATCTTGCCAGCGGATTTTCACGGAATGATGTTATCCAGAAGATGGGAAAATTTCTGGTCCTTAATGCAAATAAGGATGGATATGAGATAGACAGTAAAACCGGCAAACCATTGGTCAATATTACAGGGGAAAACCTGGAATCTTTTGAGGAATTTTCCAAGGGCAATGTCCTGGCTATTGATGATTATGTAGCAAAGAATAAAGGAGCAACCAGGTTGGAAGCAATGAAGGCTATACTGGAAAAAGCCGGTCATCTCACCGCTACTGAAACTCCGAAAACTACCTTGCAGGCTACACCAAAAGACACAGGTACAGCCGGCGACCGTGCCCAGGAGCTGGCAGATGCCAGAAGCAGGGTTGACTTTTTCGATGCGTCTATTACAGAAGGTGGTCAGAAGATCCTTTCACAACTCAAAAGCCGTGGTGGTGTTGTGGCAAATGATACCGGGGAAAATAAAACCGGTGTTGCTCCCATACCTGGTGGCCAGCGCTTCACCATTGTAATAGATCCTAATAAGGTTGTAGAAGTTCCCAGGACATTTATCAACGCTTCCGGAGATGAAGTTGAGTTCAATACACTTACAACTAAACAAGGTAAATTCATTGTAACGAAAGTTGATGTAATGAATAGTGATCCATTAACTGGTTTGATTGAGCTTAATGCATTGTGGGATAAAACACAGCCTGTTAGATTCAAAATAGATCCATTAGACTTCATCAGTGAATATAATAAAAAACATTCCGCTGACCAGGTAAATCCATTTGGTGGCGCTTTCAGTGGAGAAACAAATCCATTTGGTGTAGAATTGAAATAGATGGCAAATCCAGCAGTAGTTCCAGACAAACGCGAGGCAGTCTACAATGCCCTGGCTAAAGATGACAAGTATAACAAATTCATCCCCGGGAACTATGAACAGTTTTCAAAAGTCCTGGAAGATCCGGAAAAAGCAAAGCTTGTCTATGGAGCCCTAATCAAGGATCCTAGATACCGTCCATATTTACCTGATGAAAAAGGTTGGTTAGACATATTCAAACCACAATTCAAAAGCACTCAGCTGTATCCACCGGAAGGATCCAACATACCACCAGTGGTCCAGGAAACTCCAAAAGTGGTCCAGGAAACTCCAAAAGTGGTCCAGAAATTCGAACCGAAAGCTGCGGGAGTTCCACGTGAAACGGAAACAGCACTCCCGGAGGAGCTTCCGTCTAACCAGCAAATAGCAGATACTCTTATCCAGGATCTGGCCAAGCGACAGGAAATTGCCCAGGGAGATATTATCAATGAACTGCAGGCAGAGCTTGATGCCGGCAATATGACCGAGGAGGAAGCCAATAAGCAATTGCAGCTCCGCTATCAACAGGCTGAAAAGGATCTATTCGCTCAGATCGATGCTGAATATAATCAGAAAGTCCAGGATGTGGATATCGAGAAGATGCGTCGCCAGGTTGAAGCCGGGCAATTAACCGAGAGCTTTACTACCAGGATTGATGCCAGACGAGAGCGTACTCCGGAAGAATTAGAGACAGCCAGGGAAGCAGTACAGAAAGCTGATCAGCTTAGACAGACCTTCAATACAATTGCCAAGGAACAATTAGACAAGATTCCTGAACCACCAAAACAACCAATCCTGGGTGAAGGATTAGCAGTTGGATCTATGCGTTTACGAGGAAAGCTTACTCCCGAACAAACCATAAATAAATATACCAGGGATATTTTCCAGCGCATGGTTAATATGAGCAATGAAGATGCGGCTGGTTTCTTTTCCGGAATGGGTGACCAGGGAGATAAAATGATTCCATTTATAGGCTCATTGGCAGAAATCCCGGAATTAATGAAAAAACGGGATGTACTCAATAAACCAGAAAACGAACGGTCTGAATCAGAGCAATTGCTTGTAAATGCTATCGCGTTGATGAATACCTTCGAGCGCAGTGGTCTAAAACCTACGACTTATGAGTGGGGAGAGATGGTTGCGCAAATGTTGCCATTCATTGGCGAATTCGCGGCTACCTCCGGAGTGGCAACCGCTACAGCCAAAGCAGTAGGAAAAACCCTGATCAAGGCTGGTGTTAAGAAAGGATTGGTGAATTATACTGCCCGGGGAGTTGCCGGAGCTATTGCCCAGACAACAGCAAATCCCCAGCGCTATATTGGCGAGACTTTAAAGCGGATGACTCCGATCGACCAGGCAATACTTAACTTAAAAGATAAGGAATTAGGGGAGATCATTAGACAAAAAGGTGGTGAACCAGTTGGAGAAGCAGCATTGAAGGGATATCTGACCCAGGTATCGGAAATGCTTACCGAACGATTGGGTTTTGCCTATGGCAGCGCTGCAACAAAATTTATGAAATCAAAAGTGGCAAAGGTCATATTGAGCCCTCGCACACTTGCAAAATATACATTAAGCCAGGTAGCCAAGCGCCGTGCAATTGGTTCATTAGCAGACCTGGCCAAGGTACAGGAAGTCACCGGATTCAATGGTCTGATAACTGAGATCTGGGGTGAGGAACTTCCTAATGCCATTCTCAATGAATTGATAACAGGAGATAATGGAAGGGATCTCCTGGACAAACTCAATCCATTAGACGAAAGCTACCTGAAAATGATCGTCCCAATGATGATCGTGCAGGGAATGATGTATACGCCTTCAAAGATCGCTAATCTTGCTACTAAAACTCAGCAAGTTGCTCCCCAGGTAGAAGTCACTAAAAAGACACAGGTTCCTCAAACTATCCAGAAGAAACCAGTCCAGACAGAAACTACCCAGGAGAAACCAGTCCAGAAAAAAACTGTCAGGACAAAAACTGTCCAGACGGAAACAACTCAGGAAGTCACCGAGAAACCGCTCAAAAAGAAATCGATCGGCCAAAAGGTTGCGCAGTCATTACGTAATAAAAAGTTAAAACCAGAATCAAATGCCGTTCAAAAGCAAAAGACAAATGAGGTATCTGTTCAGCCAGAAACCAGAAGTAGCGAGAGAGTTCGCCCAGAAGTCCAAAGAAAGAGGGATTACACTCAGCACCCTACCAGAAAAAGTCAAAAAGAAAAAGTCGAAGTATCTACCAGGCAGGTATCGCAAATAGACCATAAGAAGATTGCTGATACAGCCAGAGAGGAAGCCGTTACCTTCACTTATCCGGATGGGAAAACCAGGAAGATTAAAAAATTCACTCATCCAATTAATAAGGCAGATTATGGCTTTTTCACTGATCAAACAGGCAGAGTTGTCAATATCAAAACTAAAGCTGAATTCGACAAGAAAGTGGCTGATATGGGCAAAAATGCAATTAAGATCTCGTCTAAAAAAGCAGGGGTATTATTTTCTCCGGAAGTTCAACAGGAGAAACCGACAGCTGAAAAGCCGGTAATTGAGAAAAAACCTTTACCGATACCTCAGACTATCCGGGATCCCCGGGCAATACGGGCTCAGCTGTCAGCAACCATCGCCAAACAAAATAAGATTGGGGAACTTCTTAACAGCTCAAAAGAACGGGGAGAATTCACAAAGAAAGGAATACCAAGGCAGGATGCACCTCAAAGCGTAAAGGATCTGTATGAACAGCAACAGATAAATAGAAAGCAAATAGCTCAATTGCGTACAGACCTGGAAGCTGCAAAGATCAAATCCGAAGCTCCCCCACCTAAAAAGGTATCCCAGGTCCAGGAATTGGAAAATATACGCACCGAGATTGCAAGCCTGGAATCAATAATGAATATTCCGGCGAATAAGAAGCTCAGAAAGGGCATAGGTAAACGATCGGACATTGAGCGGATACGTAAGCTAGTCCACAGGGTTGGTGAGCTTAAACGGCAGCAAAAGGCGCTTAAAGAACAAATTGGCGAAACACATCATATTCTAAAAGATGTACACCAGATCGATGAGACTGCCCGGGTTACCAGGGATGCCGCACCAAAGACAAATATGGGTATCACTGAAACAGATTATACCTTCTCAGCCCTGGGCATTGAAGGCAAGATCCAGAGTGTGTCTATCCAGGGTCAGCCAGATATTTACTATGCTCGTTCATTAGACGGGAAGAAAGCTACTTTTGGATCCGATACCGCAGCTGAAGCTATCCGGGAGCTGCGCCAGCAAGAGCCAAGGAAGATCACTCAGACAGGGAAACCTGTATTGGATGTTAAAGGTGATGTCCCTTCCAAATCTACAGGTAAGACAGTAAGCGCTTTACATTCATCTCCAAAGGTTGTCAGAACGGAGATTGAATCGCGCAAAGAAGGTGAAACCTATCGTAAAATGAAGATCTTCCTGGAAGGTGGAAAAATTGCAACTGTCTACATTACTGCCAGGGGTAAGGTCGTAGATATCAACAAAAAGACTGGTTTGCCTAATAAATCCCTTCGTTTTAACCAGGTGTTAAAGGATAACCCGGATCTGATCGATCTTATAAATAATCCTAAAAATGCCAAAGTTACAACCAAGATCCGTCTAAATACAGATCCGGATGTTGATCATGCTATCAAGGATCCGATGTCCTATACCGAGAAAGGACGTGATTTTGCCCGTAAGATCCGTGCCAGGAAATATGTAAGTCCCCGGGGAGCGCTGCGTGCGTCACTCGGTTTTGAGGAAGTCTATAACGCTGCCCTGGAAATTGCAGCTACGATCATGGAATCTGGTGGACAGTTCGTAGATGCTCTCAGAGCTGCCATGAAACATATCCGTCTATCAGAATGGTATGACAAACTTCCACCGGATCAACAGATCCTCCGGGAGAACCAGGCAGAGGAGGAAATCGTCAAGGCATACATGGAAGCCGGGATCCCATTAGACGGTAAAAAGATATCCGAGGAGGTTAAAGCAGAACAGGCCAGGATAGAAAAGGAAAATGTTAAATTGCGTAAGGATGAGATCCAGCGTATTATTTTCGATCGTCGTGCAGCCATTGCTGTATCATCCTATCAGACCAGGTTATTTGTCGAAGCCATCAATCAACAAACCAATAAACTGGAACGGGAAATACTTCCATTCATCATTGAGAAAACCGGGATCCCTAAGAATCTGAATCGTCCGGATCTGGAAAAAGCATATGCCGAACGCGATGTCCAGAAATTAGACAGGATTGCCAAAGAGATCAAGGATCATAACGACGCAGTATGGGAACAGATGACAGAAGGCAAAGAAGATATGCAGCAGGATCTGGTCCAGGATTACATTACACACATATGGGATATTCCAAAGAATAAATTCACCGATGTAGTCACGTATTTCACAACTAACAATAAATGGGCGAACAAACGATATATCCGGACCTTATATGAAGGAATAGATCGCTTTAAACTTTCTCCTAAAATGCTCGATATCTCGCAGATCCTTACCGTCCATGGATCCATGGCCAATAATGTCCAGGCAAATAGACAGATGTTGGAAGATCTTAAAAACATCCGGATCGGTGGCAAACGTGTGATCCTGCATAATTCAACCAGCCCTCCATTCAACTGGGTAACGATCGATCATCCATCTCTCCGATCTTTCAAGGTACAACCTGATGTAGCCAATTTGCTTAATCCTATCTTTCAGCGCACTATTGGCAAGGATAAGAAGATAGTCCAGGCAATTGAAAAGGCTAACGGTGGAATTAAGAGTATGCAGCTGACAATTTCCCTGTTTCACCACGGCGCTTTAATTGAAGCAGGATTGCCATTACTTGGCCTGCGTACTTTCGATGCAGTATTCAAACAATCAATAGGAAGGGGATTACTTGCAGCCAAGAGCAAGATCAATGGAAATCAGACCTGGGCACAATTACCTTATGCTTTTCAGAAATCAGTCCTGGCAGAGGATGCGCTCGAGCATGGTGTGCAATTAGGTGCGTCTATTGATATTCGTGTCCAGCAATTGGAAAGTATGTTCGAATCAGTAACCAAATGGGCTGAAAAAGGTGGTAAGGTGATTGGAGGTAAAAAAGGTGGATTTATTTTCAAATTACTTCCTATGTTAGCCCAGGGAACCATTGAAGCCAATAATGCACTATTGTGGGATTATTTGCATGATACACTGAAACTGATGGCTTATGAGAACCTGGTGCGAAAGATCCCGGATAAATATGATACTCCGGATCTGATCCGTAAATATAAGATCGAGCAAGGTCAGTTTGTAAATGATTCATTTGGTGGCCAGAATTTCGATGTGCTTGGAATGTCACCATTGATGGTCCAGATTGCCAGGTGGGGATTACTCTCTCCGGACTGGACGATCTCAACACTTAGACAGGCAGCTCCTTTTGTCCTGGGGATCCCATATTATGGAGTTCGTGCCTTCGGAGCAACTAAAGCTGCCGCAGCCATTGGTAAAGCTATGGGAGCCCAATTTGCAGAGACAGCTGGTGTCCGGGCCCAAACTGGTATAAACTTCTGGTGGAAAGCAGGATTGATCTATACGATTGCCTATAGTATGTATAACTGGTGGGAGCGTGACAAGGATATGAAGGAACATCCGGAGGCGTATACCAAGGAAGAAATAGACAATCCACTTTCCAGATCGATGTGGCATAACACACAAGGCCATCGCACTCATGTGTTCGCCGGTAGGTTTGATGATGGCCAGGAGCGCTATCTACGTGTTGGTAAGCAGTTCCGGGAGCTTCCTGAACTATTCATTGATGATGTACCTGGTATTAGTGTAAGCTTCCCAAAACCATTCGTTAAGAAACTTGGTGGTAAATTATCTCCATTATCTCAAATCTTGTTAAAAACCTTTACAGGTAAGTCCGGATCCGGATATGAGGATTATGAAATGAAGGATAAAAATTCCTGGGAATGGAGCGCTGCCTGGGCAAAATCGATCGCCACTTCCCTGGGACCATTTTCATTTGCCGCTGCCTACCGGGATGACAAAGAATTCAATATTTCAGATCTGATCTTTCCAGCGTCTAAAGGGATGAGCTTTTCTAAGGGATTGACCTATTTGAAACATTATATGGCCAAGGGGGATGCCGATACGATGACATTGATCATGCGGGAAGCAATGCGGAATGGATTGAACCATCGTGCGCTATTTACAGCCGCTCTGACGGAGTTTAAAGCTGAGCAAGCCACTGAGCTGGCCAGGGAGATCAAAACCATAGGAGATGCATATAAAACACTTCAGTCAGGAAAATTGAGCGAGAAGGAATATAAGATCCTTGAAAATAGAGTAAAACGTATTGAAAGAGATAATGATGAGCGTATTGCAGGTGAGGAGCTGATCATTAAGAACCTGGAAGATTGGATCAAATTCCAGGAAGAAACAGGAGATCTTAAAGAGCGAGACATGAAAGCCCTGGAAAAAGCAACTGAATCCCTAATGTAAAATAAGAAATAATGGATAGCGCCAGTTTTCAATTCACTTTTAAAAATATAGTTGATCATGTCTATTTCATGTCAGTTTATGGCTTAATGTTATGGATCATTCTTCATTATAATTGGCGAAAATATCATTATCGAAAACGTCAGGCCCAACTTCTGGAAGCCTTGGTCAATGAAGTTGAAATAAAGCCCAGGATGAAAAAATATATGGAAAAGGAACTTGCAGATATTCAAAATCCTATACGGTTTTGGTTTAAAGAAAATGCATCATTAGTTGTAGCGGCTGTATTTGTTTCATTTACACTGGTAGCCTGGGATGATGAGCTGTTAGACGGATATAATTCTTTTGTCGAGCAGGATATCACGTTAGACAAATGGATGTATTTAGCACCACCATTCATGACAATGACAATTTTAAAGATTATATTTAAGGACGAAAAGCTTCTGATGAATGACAACTAGCGAGTACTACAAGAATAATCCCAAAGCCAGGCGTATCCGTCTACAGCAACAGAAACAGTATGATAATGGTCCTAAACGTCAGAAGATCCTGGCTTATCACCGGGAGCTGAGTAATTACCGGGAGCGCAACAAAAAAAGACGGGCCGCAGCTGAGCAGAAAAATGGAGGGCCGGTAGACGCTATTCACTCAAAAGGCAAGATCATTGGATTTGGTGATCGATCGAGGAACCGAGCGGAGCCGAGATCACGGAGGGTGTTGAAAAAATAAAATCAATCCGAACATCGTCTATCCGTTTCACCTTAATCTGTTTCATTTCAAATTCTACAATAACATCCGGATTATCATCCGGGAGATATCTACAACTTACAAGTGTATCACCAACGATCTTTGCCCGGGAAGCCAGGTTATCCCAATCCATCTGATGAACACAATAATTGTGGATAGTTAATTTGGTTGGTGTTTTGATTTTTTGCAATCCCTTCATTTTTAGAAGATATATAAACTTATCCTTTACTTTCCTTCGTGCGGCCCAGTGCAAACGCATTAGACCATCGGATCCATTGAGGGAGGGGGGCAGATCCGGAGGGCGAAACTGTATAATTGTTTTCATTTTCTAACTGCCAGGAATTTAGCCAGGGTAAGTAATTTATTGGCTACATAGTCACCGAATGAATTGCTAATAGGCGTACCAACATCCTTTTCCCATACTGCATCGGAGATATTAGTAAGATCTCCCGCTGAGATTGCCTGGGAAGTTGCATAGGCATCCGCTGGTACCGTATCCCGTATATTGACCGTATAAGTTCCAAGAGTTGGTAACCATGGATCCCCACCACCATCGACCAGGAGATATCCATTTGTCAGGTAAAGTGTATGATTCGCTTCATATGGTCGCATTTTCCATCCATTAAGCAGGAAATAATAAGGACTGATTTTGGTTGGTGGTTTGGTTAAGTTCCCACCTACAGGAGCAAAGGGGAATTTAAATTTATGATAGGCAGGTACGTCTAACCAATCTTTTTTTATGTGGCTGTATAGATCAACCTGGACATCAACAGTAATTACACCACCGACGGGAGCTATGCTTATGTAAATTACTTTATTATCAAAATCGTAATCGGCAACGTGAGCCATTATTTTCGTTTTCCTTCTTTTCGTGCAAATTCATCGGTAAGTACCTGGATCCTGGCATTGATCTCGTCCGGAGATGCGTCTAAAGGAATAGACACTCTTTTCATGACAATATCCCATTCTTCCCAGACACTCATTAATCGCAGAACGATCATGAATGGATTTTCTCCATGGATATCCCAGCTGATTGCGAATTTTTTCCATCCTGCAAAGCCAGGTAATTTTTCTACAAACTCTTTTAATCCCTCGGGAGCATTAGGTTCAGGTAAACCCTCTACAGCTGCATGATGATATTTGTAGCACCAATAGCGCATCTTTCTTAGATAGGTTCTGCCTAATAAGCCTGTTTTTTCAAGCCAGGAAATATCATATTCACCTCGAAGAAGATCCCCATCAAATCGACGGGATCTTTCTTCAAGGCTCATGATTTTATTTTTGTTCTTATTATCCATGATTATGGATTTAGATAAGTAAGCTCATCAGGAGCGTTGACTGGGAATGAAAGCCCGGTAGTTCTGGTAATGGTAAATTCTGCGAATACCCATTCCGCTAAATTCAATCCCTGGGCAACGATAACGACAGGTGCATCTGTTCCAGAAGTTCGACCTCCCTGGACATTGTTATCATAATCGAAGTCAAATGACTGGCTGGCCACCGTGATCTGTCCCTCGATCGGGGAAGCTGCATTGTTGTTGACGACAATGGCACTCTCTGTATCAAATGGCTTTTCATCAACAGTTACTGAGTCACCAGCTGATTCGTTTATCTGGGTATTACCAAGTGCATCGGTATAATCCACAGCTGTATTGGTTGGTGTGCCGGTTGCAACTTTAACACCATTATTATCCGGATTGGTGAGAAATCCTGAAATAATGAAATAATCGCCGGCTCCTATATCGAAATCACCACCAGTAGTATTTAGGGTAGCATTGGCTCCGGAAGCTCCGGATATCGAGATATCAGTCCTGGTTTGTGTTTTTGTATACTTGAAATACATGCGATACAACGTATCTGCATCTGTTTCATTTACCAGGTTAGCGGAAAATACGATGTTACCTGCAGCAGTAAAGGGATAAGTACGACCAGCTCCGGTTGCAGGAACGTCCTCGCTGTCTAAACCACCAGTGTCTACGACGATATCATGCAAAACAATATTGTTAGTATCATTGGAGTTGAAATCATCGAAGTTCACTCCTGGCCATGAATGTAGGATATCACCTACCCAGTAGGCTAGACGAACAGCAACAGCGCCGTTCACAGTTCCATAAGTGTCGGAATCCGGATCATCATTGATGTTGCCGGCTTTGGTCAATTCATTTTGAACAAATAAGTAGATCTGTTCTTTGGTCGGCAATGTGCCACCTCCATTATACTGTACGGCCCGGTTGAATGCATAATAGTTGGTCCCTATCTGACGTTCGCCAGGATAAGCTTCCCAGGTAGCAGTACCTGTAAAAGATGCCCAGCCACCGCTTTCACCACCTGTAAGCGTACCAGCTCCTGTACATCTTGCCCATCTTCCCACACCATCCTGGACGACATCATCTACTGCGTAGGATGTTACGGCTGCAGTAGTGAAACCAGCTCCCCGGTAGTACTGCAATTGCATATTGTTATATGGTTCATTGGCACCGTCTATAAATGCCTGGGTGACGGATCCATCGTTTTTGATATCATTGGCATTGGCCAAAGGAGCACGATAAGCGATATAGGTGATTGCTGAAAAACCCTGTTCAGCCAGGAGGTTATAATCAGAATAGGTTCGTTCCCAGACACGAAGGAAAATTTTAAGGAAATCCCTGTAATCATTGACACCACCATCAAAGATCTGGATGGCTTCGTCTAATGGACCAGTTTTGTCGAAGTCAGTGACCGTTTGGTCAAAGCCAGCGACTTGTTGATAATTTGCTTGCTGCGTATTATCATACTGAGTACCCAGGGAAATTATACAAGCGTATTCACTTCCGTCTATTTCCTGCCAACCTGCATCGCGGAATAAATCCCTGGTTTGCTGGTCAGCTGGTTGCCAACCAAATTGCCAGACGAATTTAGCTTCGTAAATAGCTTTGAGCGGGAATTTAAACTTGTTCAATGTTGTATTCGTCCTCCATTCTTCTTTAAGGAATGAATAAATACATTGCTTAGTTACCCCGGATGTTGATCCAGGGCTTGCATCTGTAACACTGCCTAATAAGGTTACCTTAATTGTTTTGGCATCAGTATCGACTTCCACCTCCTCGGTGGTAGCAACTCCTAACGTCAGGGCGAGATCATCGGGATCAACAATTTTAGCCATTTTTTAAAGTTTAATAGTTAATAAATACTACGGGTTAAAATAATTTGCATCTAATTTCTGATCAATTGGTATGGATGCAGACGCATCCCCCAAAATTACACCTAAGATAGTAATGTTTTCATAATCCTGGTGTGTCACATAAATATCTACCTCAACATCTCCGGTATATGTGTAGCTATATTGCGATTGTCCGGAGGATGTTACATTTTCCAAATGATAGACTTCTGTATCATCAGCTTCACTATACAGCTCCCAGGTTAATGAGCTGGCTGTATTAGTAAGCGCTTTGTCTAAGAATAATGTCGTAGCGTTATTGCCGGTCACATAATATCTCCCGGCATCATTTCCGGATGTGATATACAACAGATGGCCCTTATACGCATCGGTTGTCCAGGAATTGGTAGTTACGAAGGATCGGCTGCCGGTTGTGGTAGATCCATCAGATCCGGTGTCTACTGCCGTTCCCCTGGACATGTAGGTGACTTCTGAATCTACTTTCATACCGGTTAAGGTATGAGTCCGTGGATCGACGACCAGGGTAACGGTATCCCCGGATCTTGCTTTCTTATAAGTAACTCCGGAACTGCATTCAATCAGGTTAACGGTCCAATCTGTATCAGATCCTTTATCTGCAAAATAAAGAGTTGAGTCATTCTGGCCATCACTTCCATTGAAATCTGTTCCGAAATCGATTCTGCGTAAGGTCATTGTTGATGGTGCGCTGGCTCCAAACTCAATGGCATGATGAGCAAGAGCTCCCTTAGTGAAGGTCATATCATTAAGCTCTCCATCCGGATCCAGGTTAACATTCCATTTCAGTGCAGCTGTGTCTGCCAATACTGCGGATTCAAGGATACTGCTTCCAGCCAGGTAAGCTCCGGATCCTGCGTCTACCTGTCCGCTTCTGGTGATAATGACATTGTTGAATGTGCATTGAATATTTAAAGCGAATGAAGCAAAATTATCAAAGGATCCTCCATTTAATACCAGGGTACCACTGGTGCCGGTAACTTCAAAAATACACCTGGTATCTTCGGTTGTATCATAAGCGATATAATATTCATCTCCGGTATCCCAATCATTTTCAGCTCCACCTGCGAGTGTTGCCAGAATATTATTGGTTCCGGTAGCGGTAACAACTCCCTTGGATCCATCCGTGACGTTAAAGATAGTCATGCCAATGAATAGACCGGTTGGCCAGGATTTGGTTGAGTCGGTCATTGTACTGGCATTGTTAGATCCTGTATGTGTGCCAAATGATACACCAGGTTCAGCCAGGAAGTCCTTTAATTGGTTATTTAATTCACCGGTAGAAGCAAATATCCCATTGGTGATCGTGACAACTGTACTTGCATTGCCCAGGTTAATCCTGAATTTAGCGAAGCCGGTTGCAAAGTGCCCATTTCGCCAGGTAACAACCGGGCCGCTGTCTGTCAATACGGTAGCTACAGCTGATTCCGATGTGTTTTCTCCGATCGATAGACGACCATTGACAAAGAATTTTCCGTCTACTGAGAAGATAAATCCAAATCGGTTACTTGAAGTTCCCTCATCATAATCGACGAAATCCTGGAATACTCCATCCGGATCCGTGCTATCACCACCGGTAAGGTGAAGGCCGGCTCCAATGTCTATCGCATCGATG
>Ga0209536_100005673_pt1 | contig 19326 bp, 15 predicted proteins | sample DeeMarSeWOR28_12_FD_187461 | JGI IMG/M metagenome (GOLD analysis project Ga0209536, IMG submission 187461) | Marine sediment microbial communities from White Oak River estuary, North Carolina - WOR-2-8_12 (SPAdes) (version 2) | ecosystem: Environmental > Aquatic > Marine > Intertidal zone >...
ACCAGACCTTTTTGCCTGAGCCCGGGGTGACATCCATCGGTTTGAGCTCACCGTTTTTGCTGGGATGCCATTCTTTTATCAAACCCGGATTGGTGACGTGAAGATTATAGGTGTCTGTTACGCGTGCCATAGATATTTAGTTTGTTAGTCAAAAACGTTATCGCAAAACGTTAGATTTGGAATACCCAAAAAGCGTTTTCAGCATCCGCATATCGAACTGTTATTGGCAACTGACAAATTCGGTGTGGCTACTTCAATAATTACTTACTAGTCATTGAGTGCTTCCTCGTAACTAAATTATTGTGATGTTGTGTGGAGCGACGTTAAGCCCCTATGTGACGCCGAATGCAGAGCGATGAGGGCTTCCTTGGGTTTTCGAGCGGTTACGTTTAGAAAGAGAGCAGTAAAATTTATTGATGATTGAATGTCGCTTTTAGAGATACACTAGCGATTGGGATTACCGTTTGCGTTTAGAACCAAGGCGAGCTCTACATCGAATGAGTTATTTTTTACGCGTAAGATCATTCTTTATAAAGCATTTTTGCGCTATTGTGTCAACAACCCATTTGCAATTTTTTCGATGACGGAAATTTTTTTACCTAGGATGATATCCACATTCCGGGCTCTGCATTCCAAAATCAATCGTCGCCGTCCTCCGGTTTCAGGATGATTCGCGCATCCACGATACTCAAGCCGGTTTCATAAACGATGACAGGATTCAAATCCATCTCTTCTATTTCCGGATAGGATTCGACAACTTCAGAGCATATCAGCAGCAATTTTCTGAGCGCTTTAGTGTCCCGGGGGGCCTGGCCTCTGAGACCCTTTAAGATAGGGGCGGATTTTGTTTCCTCGATCATTCGCTTGGCAGCCGTAGGAGTGATAGGCAATACCCTGAATGCCACATCCTTCAAAATTTCGACCATCACTCCACCCAGGCCGTACATGATTACCGGCCCGAATTGATCGTCAATTTTTGTGCCGATTATTATCTCAACGCCCTCATCTGCCTGTGGGCATACCAATACCCCACGAATATCAGCATTTTTATTAAATTTGATGGCGTTGGCTATGATGTCTTTGTGAGCCTCGTAAATTTCGTCCTCCGAGCGAAGGTTTAGTCGCACGCCGCCGGCATCACTCTTGTGAAGAATATGTGGAGAAACAATTTTGAGCACAACCTTTCGATCCAGTTCTTTAGCGAAAGCAACAGCCTCCTCCGCCGTTGCTGCCAGGCAATCTTTGGATACTCTTGCGCCGTGAAAACTTAGCAACTGTTTGGCTTCGTGTTCCAGCAGGTACCGGCGATTCTCTTTTCTTGCCAATGCAATGATGGCGTTTGCTTCTGTTCTGGCTTTGGATCTCCAGTTCATTACAAAGTTGGTCTTGAGATGGTAACTGCTCAGATATCTTCCGTATTCCGCCAAGACTGCCATGCATTTGACGGCAATATCCAGAGAATCATAAACTGGAATATTATAATATTTTAAGAGCTCTATAGAGTGCGTCTTTTCTGATGCATAAAGGCTATGGACGATGATGGGTTTTTTACGTTTCTGAACGAGTTTGCCCATTTGATGGGCCGCGTCCTCTTCCATAAGGCTCAGGCTTTCTGCAAAGCGAATACCATAACCGCCAAAAAGCCCCACAATAAGCAGCCCGCCGACATTCGCATCATTTAAAATGATGCGGGCACAGTCAGCAAAAAGGGCGGGGTTCGCATCGGTCCCACCGGCGACGTCAACGGGATTGGGCAATGATGCGGCTGCCGGCAGGATTTCTTTTAACTTGCCCTTGGTCGTATCACTAAGCTCAGGGATCTCTACGCCAAGATCGGTTAAAAGATCCGCTGCAATTGTAGCATGCCCGCCACCATCGGCCAGAATAGCCACCTGGTTGTTTTTAATCGGGGGCAGACTCGACAGAGTTTCGGCTGCAGGAAACAGCTCATCGGAGTTGTCGATGACGATGATGCCGGCACGTTTAAAAGCGCCCTTAGCCACCTCAGATATTCCGGCCAGCGCACCGGTATGTGAACCCGCCGATCGTTTGCCGGTAACCGAGCGTCCGCTTTTGAGCATAATAATCGGTTTGTGCCGTGTTGTTTTATATGCTTGTTGCAAGAATTCTCTGCCTTTGCTCATACCCTCGACGTACATTAAAATGGCCTTGGTTTTGGGATCTTTCTCGAAGAACTCCAAGTACTCATGAAATTTGATGTCGGCTTCATTGCCGACCCCGACGTAATATGAAAAGCCCTTTCTGCTTTTGATTTTAGCCTCGGTGATCAACGTTAAGGCCATGTTGCCGCTTTGGGTAAGAAGGGCTATGTCTCCCGGGGGAGCATCCCGCAGACCGACTAGGTTAAGATGGTCATTCACATTCAGCATTCCGGATGTATTCGGGCCGATCAATCGAATATTGTGCTTTTTGGCAACTGAAAGCATTTCCTTTTCAAGCTTTTTCCCGTCTGGTCCGGTCTCACCGAAACCGGCAGCCAGCACAACAGCTCCCCTGACGCCTTTTCTGCCGCAATCTTCAAGGACATTCGGCAGTGATTGTGCCGGTGTGGCAATCAAGGCGATATCCACGGGATCTTCGATATCCGAGACAGTCCGGTAACATGTATATCCTAACACGCTTTTCTCTTTAGGATTGACCGGGTAGATTCTACCTGCATATTTTTCATCCAGCAGGGTTCGGATGGCCTGGAAACCCCGTTTGGTTTCATTTTTAGATGCACCGACAATGGCAACCGATTCGGCGTTTAAAATTCGTTCTAAATTCATGGACTAGTTTTCCAATTATTTAGGTTCAGAGATTTCATTTACCTGCAGCCATCAACGACAAGTAGGGTTGACCAACCGCCCGATCATTTTTTCCTCTGCTCAAACGCTTCCAAGGACTCTTGGCGTTCTTTGGTTGATACGCACGTCAAGCAGGCTTCAATTTCAAAATCCATCAAGGCCTCGAGACTGATCTCACCCCGGGCCATTTGCAGTCCCTTTTTTATCATTTTTAGGGAAATGGCTGAATTGGCGGCGATTTTTTGGGCCATCTCACGGACTTCCGTTTTGAGGTTTTCAATCGGTACCGACTTATTAACCAGACCGATTCGTTCGGCTTCTTTGCCATCAATATACTCACCGGTAAACAGAAGTTCTTTGGCTTTGCCGGGTCCGATTAGATCTTGAACCAATCGAAATGCTCCCCCGGTCACTGATGAGGTTACCTTAGCCTCCGGAGAGCCGATCTGGGCGTTTTCAGCAGCGATTCGAATATCGCATGCAAGTGCCAGCTCATATCCGGAGCCCAGTGCATATCCGTTAATGGCAGCAATGGTGGGCTTTTCGAAACGAATGATTTTACGGGATGTCTCCTGGAGTTCTTCCAGGTACTCCCTGTATTCTTCTATGCTTCTGGTTTTGGATTCTTTTAAATCCGCTCCGGTAGAAAACGCTCGTCCTTCTCCGGTCACCACGAGAACTTTTATGTCCGTATCATGTTTGGCATCCTCGAGAGCTGCCTGAAAATCCAGCCATAACTGTTTGTTCATGGCGTTTAACACCTTAGGACGGTTCAATTTTATGATCCCCATTCCCTGGTCTTTTTGGTAAATGATACATTCAAAATTCATCTTTTTCCCCGTTTCGCCGATACTATGACTAGGATATGCTTTGTGTCATTAGCCCGACAAAGATAAATTCAGATCGTGTGGGGTCGTTTCAATTTGTGACCGATAACCGGCATCCACCAACTTGGCCTTGGGTTAGCCGATGTTCGGCATCAAGGTCCACCTGATGGCCCATGAGTCTGTTTCAGGATCTTTGTCAAGGCACACGATGCCGCTGTTCTGAAATTTTATGATCGGTTTATCGGATGAACCCGTTACTAGATAAGAGGCCATACGTTCCATAAACGGAAGATGCCCCACCAGCATCGTATTGGCTTTTGGGTCAATACTGGATGCAAAAGCGGTCACATCATCCATAGGTTTTAAGCCGGTCACACCTTCAATGCCGGCCTCAGGGTTTAAGGCCGTCGCAAAAATTTGAGCCGTCTTTTGTGCTCTGGTTTTACCGCTGTGTTTGATTTGTGAAACATTGATCCCGTAGGTTTTTGCCACTTTGGCCATGCGATCGGTTTCTGAGATCCCATTTTCCGAAAGACCTTGATCAGGATCGACGTCTTTCGGAAGGCTTCTGCCGTGCTGAACAAGGTAAAGTGCCATCGTACTCATCCTCCTTGTAATATTGGGATATAGGTACTATATAAGTATACCCCAACTAAATAGGATAAAGGTCTTAAAACATCAACATGTTTTTATCTATAAATTTTTGATGAATGAACAGTGCTAACGTTATGCGAATTGTTACTAGACCGGATTTTGATGGGATTGTTTGTGCAATCCTTCTTTCGGAAGCTTTCGATATCAGCGAACCGATAAAATGGGTTGAGCCGAATGCCATGCAACGAGGGTTTGTAGAAATCCGCGAAGGAGACATAATTGCCAATCTACCGTACAATGATAAATGTTCCCTCTGGTTTGACCATCACTATACCAACAGAATCGATGGTGCCTTTGAAGGTGTATTTAAGATTGCGCCTTCAGCGGCCCGATTAATTTTTGATCATTACAAAGAACGTTTTAAACGAGACTACAGCGAGCTGGTCACCGCCGCGGATAGAATTGACTCTGCAGATCTTACTCTGGATGAAGTTCTGCATCCCGAGAAACATGGCTTTATATTACTGTCAATGACGGTTGTGAATGGAAATGGTTCCGATGAGGCTTACTGGAATAACCTGGTGGAACTTCTGCGTGAATTCAATATCACGCAGGTTCTTGAGGATGCTGACGTAAGAAAACGCTGCGACGATGTGATCACCCAAAATGAAAAATACGCCCTATATTTAAATCAACACACGCGGCTGAACGATCATGTTTCGATTACGGATTTTCGAATTTTGGAAAAAATTCCTGCCGGAAATCGATTTCTGGTCTATTCTTTGTTTCCAGATTCGGTTGTCAACGTCAGAATCCGATATGAGGACAAAGACAAAGAGATCGTGGTTGTAAACGTCGGGCATAGTATTTTTAATCCGCATTGTAATGTGAATGCCGGATTACTGCTGGCCGACTTTGAAGGAGGGGGGCATCGCGGTGCGGCCTCTGCCCGTTTTCATGTGAGCAAAGCTGAGGTTTATATTTCGAAAATCATCGATGCGTTGGTAAAAAACGAAAATAATGAAATTTGACACAGGTATAATGTAGATCAACCCGTTTTCGGTTCCGGCAATTTTAGTTCGGTAAGCAACACGGCCAGAACCGACAAAATCGTAAAAACAAATACCCGCCACACACCATTAATTAGCATATCCGATGTGCCGATCGGGTTGTCATGGCCAACGGTTGACGTTGCTACAGTGCTTAATACTGCCACGGCAACGCCACATAGTGCAGCACCGATAATTCGTTTCCAAATCGCAGCCCCGCCAGCGCCAAGGGTGACAATTGCACCGCACATCATTGGGACAATCACAGCAACAAACCAAATTGACTTTAGACTCGGCAAGCTGCCAAATTGGTTCATATATATCGCATCGATAGCTGCAAGGATGCCAGCTGCGAGGATTGCGCATACGCCAATATGCCAGTATCGCGGCTGGATTGTTGCTCTGAACTGGTTTCTTTTCTGCATTCTGCGGCGGATGGTTAGCGGCCAGTTGTAAAACAAACTATAGATTTTATGTTCCAGCAAAGCGCCGCGCTCCCCAAAAACCGGCACAATGTGGACAGCTTCGGTAGCCCAGTGACCGGCCATAAATCTCGCCAAAGCCGGGTAGCGGTATGTCATCTGGATGGGAAAGGCCAAATACCCAATGTATTTGAAAAATCCGAGAAAGACGGCAATATTATAGTCTCGGAAATTTCTCTCCTTGATGACCAGGTACAGAACATATAGGCCGCGAACCAGTGAACCCGGAGAAATCGGCACCACTTGAAATAGTGCGATAATTCCGAGGCCGATGGCATATGCCTGAGTTCGGGGTAGTTCCGGATGGGTCAAAACATATAAGATTGCAACCCCAACCGAAACAACCTGGGTAACCGGCAACGTACAAACGTGAACTGCCAGACTCTTGAGATACTTCTGTATGAATGGCTCTCTGATCTGAGACAGGATCACGTTCGCATCTTCATCACTGAGTAAATGTTTATTTTTTCCTTCAGTCACCATGTCCCTGAGCCACTGTTCGCGCAGCTCATTGTTGAAATACAACCGCACCGGTCGCAACAGATAATAGTGCAAACGTTCTTTGGCATGCTGCCAGTCTGTTATAAATCTGTGGATACCCACAGGAAACAATGACAAGGGCCAGTGGTACGCACAGCGCCACGTTTGGGTGGTCACATTCAACGTATTTTGATCATTGATGCGGCCGGATCGGTGCCAGTTAATCAATTTTTCGATACATTTTGCGCGAACGGATCTTCGAAAATAGTCAAAGCTGGTTAGAGTTTTACGGTAATGCTTGCGCCAGAACGGTTGCCCCCAGATACGCCTGAAAAATCGTCCGATAAACGGAATAAATCCCAGCATAAGAAACAAGAGTGTGAATACCTTGCTATGTTCCATTTTCTGCTGACAGCGCGCGTCGATGAGATTTCTGACCTTCCAGCCGATGATGGCGCTTTTGAACATCGTGGACCACAACCGCGGACTGTAAAGGAGGCGTACATGATTGTGGGTAATATCCGGGATTGAATTGCGGTAGGTATCCTCTGCTGACCGTAACTCTGCCAGCATCGGGTTCATATCGGCAAATTCGTCTCTATGTACACTGATAAATCGCGCAAGGGTGTTTATATTTCCCCGGTCAAATTGAACCAGACTTCCGCGCACGAGTCCGCTGAAAATTAATTTAAAATCTCCGGGACTCATCGGTAAAAATGGCAAAAGCGCAAGTCCAGCCCGAAAATCGACAGCCGTCAATCCTTCAGATGGTGTATCCTCGGAATTGTTGCGTTTCAAGCAATTCGGTTGACTCTTCCAGGTGGACCACTCGTATTGTCTCGCAAATTCGTGTGCACCCATCTCATGCAACAATGCAACAAGTTGGCGCATGAATTCATATTTGGCCCGGTACTCCGGCGAACCTAATCTCTGGTTGTCAACCGCCTTACCTTTTATCCAGCGTTTCAATAAATCCAGGTGATCGTCCACTTCAAGGCGCCAGGTGCGGCCGTCTAACCACTCGCTTAACTCGCCGCAACTGCCAAGATTTGCATCAACAAATGTAGCGTGGATATCGACCACTGATCTTTCATCATTGAATTTTAGTTTTGTTCCGCGGCGAATGAATTTTTGCCACAGGGCACCGGCTCTCGCTGCTGCAGGATTTACCTGAAGTTGAAACGGTCCCTGAAATCCGATCCAGTAGAGCGTATTGCGAAATAATTGTGAAAAGCGGCTCGGAGGGATCAAGATTTTCATGGCATACACCCCGCCCACCGCGAGATCGCCTATTTCTTGATCTACAGTTAAAATATCCAGCACTCTCACACGATATACCTGACCGGCAAATCCGCCTCCGACAAACTTATCAATCTTGAGGCGAACGGTGGCTTTGTTCGATTTTTCTACTCCTGTGACTTCGTATTCCAATTCCGTACCGGCTTCATAGCGCTCTAAACGCATCGGTCTATGCAAGGCTTGGCTTAGGAATTCCTGCTCCAGTTTCCGATAAACATCAGTGGAAGAACTTATTTGCATTCTTTTTAGTCCAGGCTTTCCGGCAAACCAATCGATAATTGGGCTCCGAATTGGTTGCTCATTCGTGCCGTCCTGATAAAATAGTGCGAATGGGCACCCCCAGCAAATTGGTTCATCGAGTAAAATTGACGGTAAGGTTTAAAACCCTAGATGATATCACATATTTGGAGATCTTTTTAGGATAAATATGGATAATTTTTGGGTTTTTAAGATTTTTTGAACGCGGTTTTTGGGAAAAAGCAGTAGGGGCATTCTTCCGGCGGTTCATCGGCATAGTGAACATATCCGCATATACGGCAACGCCAGGCTGTTTTACCCGGTTCGCCTTCGACGACGGTCGGGTCCATTTCACGATGGATCGGTAGCTCTTCCAGCGGCGGCATCACGGGTTGATATACGTTCATGGCATAACCGGAAACAATATAGCGCTGTATTTCACTGGTGCCTTCATAAATTCTAAAAAGGCGTGCATCCCGCAACAGCTTTTCAATCGGAAACATTTTTGTATATCCGTAACCTCCAAAAATTTGCAAGGCCTCGTTAGCGACCTCAAGTGCCACTTCCGTTGAATAGAATTTAGCAATCGAGGCGGAAATCGTCGGATCCAACCCCTGGTCGGCTTCCCAGGCAGACTTCCAAACCAGTAGTCGCGACGTTTCAACCTTCTGGAACATTTCGGCAATCTTGTGCTGAATCGCCTGAAAGTTAACGATTTTGGTACCGAAAGCGCGGCGTTTCTTGGCATAATCAATGGCATACTCCATAGCTGAGCGCGCCGTGCCGACAGCAAATGCACCGATGGCCGGACGGGTGCGTGCAAATGTCTGCATGGCGAGCACAAATCCGTCACCCGGTGGTGCCATAACATTTTCCTTTGGAACCCTGACGTCTTTAAAATTCAGCCCTACCGTATTGGATCCGCGTTGACCGAGTTTGGGTATTCTCCTGCCGACGGTCACGCCCTCCCACTCTTTTTCCACCAGAAAGGCACAGATCCCTTCATGCTGAGAATCCGGATCGACGGTCGCAAAGACTGACATGTAATCAGCAATACCGCCATTTGTGATCCAGTATTTGGTTCCGTTCAGAATATAGTCTTCTCCATCTCGTTCTGCCTTGCAACGGATACCGGCAACATCGGAACCCATGGTCGGTTCTGAGGTGGCAAAGCAGATAAGCTTGAAATCGTTTAAAATTTTTGGGAAATACTTTTTTTTAAGCGCCTCATTTTTTGAAAGCTTGAGCGGTTCCATTCCGAGGGAATTATCAAAGATTGATGTGGCCAGTCCCGGACAGGCGGCAGCAAATTCTTCAGTCATTACCACGTTGTCTACCAATCCCCAACCTTTGCCACCGTATTTCTTAGGAATTTCACCGTTTATCAATCCCCTGTCATAGGCTTTCTTTAAGACCGGTACAGGCGTCTCATCGATCTCATCATAATACCAGGCTACGGGCAAAATTTCTTTTTTCGCGAACTCTCGCGCTTTTTGCTGCAATTTTATCTGTTCGGGAGTCAGGCTGAAATCTAACATTCAATACCTCCAATGGAATGCATTTTCTGCGGCCATGCCAGGTAGGGCAATCATTTTCAGGCAGCATTCTGCAGAAACGTCAATAATGGCATCGGATCTTATACAAGATTGGCGAATAAAAGGCAATATCTTTGATGGCGCCAAGATTGTTGAAACGGTGCGGGTTTCCGTCAAAGCGGAGTTCAATTTTGATTCCCCGCTGCAGCAGCAGGGCGCTTCATTTTCTCTTGACCATCCGGCAGTCTCAGGGTATTTTGATTCGCTTATGAATTATCCAAAGTGAGGAGTCGGCGATGAAAAAGTTGGTTTATCTAATTGTGTTAGGAACATTTTTAATCAGTGCCGCAATCGGTATGTCGGAAGATATACCCATTAGTGAGGCGACTACCGAATGCCTCGATTGTCATTCTGCGATTCATCCCGGTATTGTGAACGACTGGCGAAGCAGCCGTCATTCCAAAGTCACCCCGAAGCAGGCTATGGCGGTGATGGGTCTGGCCCGCAAAGTCTCCAGCAATACCGTACCGGAAAATTCGCAAAATGTCGTTGTGGGTTGCGCGGAATGCCATGCCCTAAGGCCGAAAGCCCATGCTGATACATTTGATCATAACGGTTATGATATCCATGTTGTCGTCAGCCCAGATGATTGCCGAACCTGTCATTCTCAGGAAGCTGCTCAATACTCAAAAAATATTATGTCACACGCGTATAAAAATTTGGCTGATAATCATTTTTATCGGCTACACCAGCGGAGTATTATTGGGAAAACGGAATATAGGGCCGGAGAAATTACATTTAAGGAATCCGATGACGCCACCGAGGCCGAGGCATGCTACTATTGCCATGGAACAAAACTTAACGTCACCGGCAAAGAAATTCGTGATACCGAGGCCGCCGGTGAGCTGGAATTTCCGGTGATCGAAGGCTGGCCGAATCAAGGTGTAGGACGAGTGAACTTGGACGGCAGCTTGGGTTCCTGCTCGGCCTGTCACACACGCCATGCTTTTTCTATTGAAATGGCCCGCAAACCTTACACCTGTAAAGAATGTCACGTGGGTCCCGATGTGCCTGCCTATAAAGTCTATGCTGCTAGCAAGCACGGAAATATATTCTCAGCGATGAATACATCCTGGAATTTTAAAGCCGTGCCTTGGACTATTGGAAAAGATTTCACGGCACCCACCTGTGCGGCATGCCATATCAGCCTATTGGTTAATGAGGATGAAAATGTGGTTGCCGAGCGAACTCACCAAATGAATAATCGTTTGCCATGGCGCATTTTCGGTTTGATCTATGCCCATCCGCATCCGAAAGAACCGGACACTAGGTCTATTCGGAACAAAGACGGATTGCCCTTACCCACCGACTTTGCAGGTGGGTTTGCCTCGGATTATCTGATCGACAACGAGGAGATGCAGATCCGACGGGACGCAATGCAAGCAGCCTGCTTGAATTGTCATGGTTCGTCATGGGTCGAAGGGCAATGGGACCGGTTTGAAAATACCATCAAAACGACCAATGCCGAGACGCTGACCGCCACCATGATCATGAACGATATTTGGCGACTCGGATATGCCACAGGGGCTGAAAAGAATTCCAGTCCGTTTGACGAAGCCGTCGAAAAACGGTGGACGGATACCTGGTTATTTTATGCAAATACGACTCGCTTTGCGTCTGCTATGGGATGTGGCGGCGACTATGGCGTGTTTGCCGATGGACGCTATCATCTCTCCAAAGCAATTATGGATCTGAACGACTGGCTTAAGTTGCGAAAGCGATTGAGCGTGCCGTAGCAAAAAAGGAGGTTTTATGCGCTTCTGACTTAACGGGTATTGAAGACCGAGAGAAGGATGCGGAAGGCAGGGTCGAAATCGACTCTGCCTTTTTGGTTGATTTTTAACCGGTATTTCCGTTAACCAAATTAAAACGTTGGGCAATGCTAATAATATCTATAAGTTCTGTGAGTTCAAAATTTCCATCCAAAGCCAAACTTACCGGCTCATTTTCAGAAAACTCACCTACATAACTGTTAAGGTAGTTCGAATCCGCGTATTTCGCCAATGCCCGGTTTGCTTCCTGTAGGGATTCCTTTTGTATCGACATCATTGCTCCTTTCGTTCTATCTCTTCTTCGCTGGAGACAGTGTCTATAATTCACAAAAATATAGGAGAGGATATACGCAAAAAGCATACAAAATTAGTATAAGAAGCATTGTTATGTTCTATCAAATACTTAGAATGATAAGCTTTGAATTTAGAAGGTTTTTGGTATGAAATTGTGAAATTAGCGTTATAGAAAATATGTAATGATTTACATATTCTCCTGTTCTAGAAAAGCATGTGTCGCAGCTATGAGGTTTCGCTCACCTTAAATCATAACACTCAATATCACTGGTACTGCAAGGAGCACTTACGATTCGTTGCAATTTTCCATTCAAGAAAGCAAGGTAATACATAAACCGCGACTGACCGATATTATAAATCCAAATCGGACCATAATCTTGTTTTGCAGCGATATCTAACGGCTCCCCACATTTTTGTCTAACAGATCGATCTGAATCCCCAAGGGCAACAAGCCCTCCCGAACATCTTAAGGACGGTTGATCGGCTAATGAATATATATCCAGTGAATATGACTCTTCAGAAAAAATTATCAATACCGCTAGGGCGGCCCCAAGATAAAGTAAATTTTTCACCATTCTATCCTCCACTTCTGGGCGTTACATCGTCTACTGGGTCTATTCTATAAATAAAACGATAAATTAAGGCGCAGACTGCACCGGATATTGCGCCTGCGATATGGGCACTGGGCAAAGTAACAATTCCCTCACCCATATCGCCTACGAGCATACTGTGCTTTGATATTACTTGGTGCGTTAGCATTATGCAGAACACGAAAAACATCGTGACGGCACCTGTCTTCCATAGCCAATGCTGTGCAAAGTAAAGTTGTACCATGAGTATCGCATACAGGGCCCAGTCAACCGCAGAAAGACCTCTGTAATACATAATTTCAGGATTAAAAACGAGAACAGTCGTAGTAATCAAAATAGACGCAATCAAAAGATAGATAACATATCGAATGACAGAATATTTTTTTTCGAAAGTAAAAATAATACATAAATAGCTCAAGGCCAACAAAACAAATGTGTCGACGACCACATGTCTAAAATTCCAGTGGGTAAAATGACAGGTGATAAATAGATAAATTTTGTATGAATATACTTTTTTTCGGTCAAACTGGAGGGCCTGGGCAAGGGCAGGTAGAAAATATACAACAAATGATACTGCTGACAGGAATAACGGAATGATATACAATAAAAATCTGCTCTTTCTTTTTGTCACTGAGCTCATTCGTCATTTTGGAAATTTGATCGTAAAAATCCACTAACATGTATCAGTACTCCTAACTCATTTCAAATGAATTTTGGTTTTTTACCACACGCAACATCATATAGTCGTCTATGGCCCCCGCATACTTTAGGGCATTTAACCCATTGTTTTTTCTTTCAAGTATTTAGATAATTCTCCGATAAATAATAGAGACGTTGCCCGGAACCCAGTTTCAAGGTTGATTTTTTTTAACGTTTACTGGGCACAGACGTGCTGGTTGGACAATATTTATCCTCATTACCCTGAGTAGCTATGAACGAGACTGAATTTTCCAATCTCAATAAAACGGTTCGTATGGATGATGATTCAGATGTTAACACAGGCTGCAGTCATCCCTATCTCGTCATTTATATTGGCAACGCTAGCGGCCGTCGGCATAAACTCGTTCGGGGTCTTATGACCATTGGCCGGTCGAATCAGGCTGACATTACCATCGAGGATGAGCGGATATCCCGCATTCACTGCGTCATCGAATGGCTGGGCGAGACCATCACAATTCAAGATAAGGGATCAACAAACGGCACCTATGTTGGTTCACGAAAAGTAAATCGTGCTTCTTTGCCGCCGGGTATTGCCCTTCAGCTAGGCCACTCCATAATGAAAATTGAATACAAGAATGAGGCGGAGATTAGATCGGAGGAAAACTTATTACATAGGGCGTCCATTGATTCACTTACAGGAGTATTTAACCGCCAGCATTTTATCAAACTTGCCTCCATGGAGATTACCTATGCCGGCAGGCACCGACTTCCTATGGGCATCATTATGATGGATATCGATAATTTCAAGTGCGTTAATGATAACTATGGTCATCAGATTGGTGACATTGTATTGGCGCAGTTTGCCAATGTTGTTCTTGAAAATAAACGTAGTGAAGATCTATTTGCCCGCTATGGAGGCGAAGAATTTATTATTATGCCGCGTGGCGAAATTGACAAAGATATCATGTACATTCAATGCGAGCGCCTCCGGCGGGCTATCGAGAAGTTTGAGTTCCATTTCGATAACGCCCGTATACGGATGACGGTATCGTGTGGCTTCCATTTCAAAAGAGTCGAAAACAGTGATGTTGAGACTACCTTGAGTAACTTGATTCGCGTAGCCGATCAGGCGCTCTATCTTGCCAAGGAGAGGGGAAGAAACCGAACAGAAGGTCTCCTGTAGCCCCTCCTTAACACCTCCATTAAATCCTTGTTTTCCAGGCAATACGACATATTGAAAATATGCCGGTAGAATGATATGTTGCCGGTTCTGGGATTTATGAATATCCCCTATTTTAGCTCCTCATAATTCTGAGGTGAACGGAGAGACATTATGTTGGTAGATGCGCGTGACGATAGAACCTCTGCTTACCGTGTTGATTTGGAACTGACGCCCGAGCAAAGCGACCGATTTAAAAAACAGATCGAATTTATTCTCGAAATCGATAAGCTCAAGCGGATTCGGAGAAAGACCGTTTTGCTGGATCGATCTCAGCAGGAAAATTCGGCTGAGCACTCCTGGCATATTGCCATAACAGTTTTCATTTTATCGGAGTATGCGAATGGTGAAAACATCGATGTTTGCAGGGTGATTAAAATGCTGCTGGTTCATGATTTGGTTGAAATAGATGCCGGGGATACCTACTGCTATGATGAACACGGCAGGGAGAACCAGCCCCAGCGTGAGGAAAATGCCGCGGAACGAATCTTTGGAATCCTTCCGGCTGATCAGGCAGCAGATCTTCGAGCTCTATGGGATGAGTTTGAGAGAAGAGAAACGTCCGAATCTAAGCTGGCGAATGCGTTGGACAGATTTCAGCCCTTTCTGCACAACTACTTTACAGAAGGTCAAACATGGCAGGAGAACGATATAAAGAGCAGTCAGGTAAACGCACGCATGCAACCGGTCAGTGACGGCGCTCCCGTATTGTGGAATTATGTCAAGACCTTAATTGAGGATGCGGTTGAAAAAGGATATCTTCTAAAATAACTATTCCAGGATAAATTCACTATACTATGTTACCCAGTCATGCAGGATCACCCCCCCAACCGATTATTGACGCGAAGAACCTCACCCGGATATACCCTTTGGGGCACGGTGAGGTTGTGGGCGTCAATCAACTCGACTTTGAAATCAAGGCCGGCGAACTTGTTACGTTAAAGGGCGAAAGTGGTTCCGGCAAGAGCACATTGCTATCTTTGTTGGCTGGACTCGACCATCCGACTCACGGTGAATTGCGGGTTGCCGATCATGATCTGATCAAAGCGACTCCCGCTGAGCTTACCGACTTTCGAAGAACTGTTGTCGGAATGGTATTTCAGTCATTTAATTTGATGCCCACCTTGAATGTGCTTGAAAATGCAAGTCTTCCCGGCCTTCTTGCTGGAAAGGATCCTCAGAGCATTAAGGCCAGGGCGTTGGAGCTTTTAGATTGGCTCGGACTCTGTGATCGGTTGACCCATTTGCCGGCTCAGCTTTCCGGCGGAGAGATGCAACGGACCGCCATTGCCAGGGCGTTGATAAATGACCCAGACATTGTTTTGGCCGATGAACCCACCGGAAATTTGGACAGCAGCAACGGCCAGATCGTCGTTGAACTGCTGGCAGAATTGAACCGCAAATGGAAGCGGACAGTCATCATTGCAACGCATAGCAATCTGGCAGATGCTTTGGCAACCTTCAAACTTTATCTGAAGGACGGAGCGCTTATAGATCAATCATGCAACGCCTAACCTTTTTCTTCCGATTCTTTGTCTGGTTCAGTTTGCGCAACATGCGCAAACACCCAGGCCGAGCGTTGACCGTGCTTTTAGGGATCGCGTTGGGGGCGGCGGTGTTTACGAGTGTGAGGCTTTCAATTCATGCGTCGCTGGATTCGTTTACCCGCAGCATGGCCGTGATTGCCGGCCGTGCCGATCGGGTGGTGATGCGGCCGGGCGGGCATGTCCCCGAAGACCTGGTGCCTCGTCTATTGAGACAATCTTCTATTGAACGTGTATCCCCATTGTTGACTACCTATATCAGACCTGCCCAGATGGATGCTGATCCTTTTCTCCTAATCGGATTTGACCCGATTTTGGACCGATTCTTCAGAGATTGGCAGATAGAAGATTCCAGCGGTCAACGCGCCTCCTGGCTAGAAATAATAAAAGATCCGTACACCCTGATAATCGGAAAGCCACTTGCACACAAATTACAATGCAAGCCGATGGACGTTGTCTCCATGGAACATGCCCGACAAACCGCCGGATTTCGAGTTGTGGGAACGTTGTTGCCGGAAGGTCTGGCGTTGGTGGAGGGCGGTTTGGTGGCCCTAACCGATATCGCGACGTTTCAGGAGTTCACCAAACTCTATGGATTGGTGGACAGAATTGATGTGCGCTTTAAGCCGCATGCTTCAGCCCAGGATTTGGAGAACATTAAGAATCTGCTTCCAGAAAGCGTTGTATTGAGTTCCCCGTCTGCAACCAAAGAGAGCGGGCAGGCAATGATACGGGCCTATCAGCTAAATCTCTCCATCTTGAGCTTTGCGTCTTTATTCGTGGGGATGTTTTTGGTTTACAGCCTGGTGGCATTGAACGCAGCCTCACGGCGCCACGAGTTGGCCGTTTTGCGATCCACCGGAGCTTCGGCGAATCTTCTTTTCCTGGTGTTTCTAACAGAGGGGGCGCTTTTTGGTATTGTTGGTTGGATCACAGCCATGCCGATCAGCAGTTTCTTAGTTAAATACTTACTTCAGGGTGTCAGCCAGACTATTTCGACTCTCTTTGTCCGGATACAGGTAGATAAACTCTCCTTTAGCACGTGGGAAATATTACTGAGTTTCACCGTAACGGTATTTATTTCCTTAGTAGCCGCCTTGCAGCCTGCGCGAGAGGCGATGCTGGTGTCACCCAAAGAAGCTCTTGAAATCTCTCAGCACGACCTGCAACCGAGAAAATCACCACGTAAACTTGCTCTGGGAGGGGTGATGTGCATCCTACTGGTGATACCGCTATCTCAGCTCCCCGGAGTGTTGGGTATTCCTCTTCCGGGCTATATCGCCATATTATGCCTTTTTGTTGGATTTTCTCTGCTGTCCCCGTGGATATTGACACGCATGGGAAATGCCCTGTCACCGCTAGTTCGACGTTTCGCCGGCATACCCGCATATTTGGCCGGAAGGTACGTCCGGGATAGCGGAAACCGGACGGCTGTGTCCGTGGGGGCGCTTATCACCGCCGTGGCCTTATTTGCATCGCTTGTGATCATGATCTTCAGCTTTCGCCAAACGGTTGAAATCTGGACTTACCAGACGGTGAGCGGGGATTTATTTTTGACTACAAAACTAAATGAGATCAACCAATTTCGACATCCTCTATCCAACGAGGTGGCGGCCTGGTTTAAATCTTTGGAATCAGACGTTGAAGCGGTGCCTAATCGCCGGTATTTTTTGACACACAACAATTTTCCCTATGAGTTTGAAGTTCTGGATCTGAATATCTTTCTGAAATATGCGGACTTTTTCTGGATGAAAGGGGATCCTGAAAAAATTCGACCGTTACTGAAGCGCGGTGAGGGCGTGATCATTTCCGAAGTCTTTTCAAACCGCACGGGATTGTCCATTGGTGATATGTTCCGAGCCAACGTCGACGAATCCTCTGTGGAGTTGCCGATTCTGGGGGTGGTTCGGGACTATCGAACCCAAGGAGGCGTCGTCTTTTATTCTTTCGACCATTTCAAATCACGTTATCACGATCCTCGCTGGGGTGGGTCGCGCTTCTTTTTTCGCGACCGCAAACAAGATTTGAGCATCGCAGTTGCAACCTTTCGAAAAAAAATCATTTCGCGTTGGGGTGATACCCTGGATATAATTAACGGCAATGATTTGCGAGATGCTGTTCTGAGAGTTTTTGATGAAACCTTCGCGGTGACAACTGTACTGCTGCTCATTGCCCTTGTAATTGCGGCCTTAGGTATTACAACGACCCTGACGGTTCTGGTGCTGGAACGCTCCCGACAGCTAAACACACTGTTTGCTGTCGGAGCCAGTTTGGGGCAGATTCGCGACATGATATTCTGGGAAGCCGCATTTTTGGTCGCAGCCGGCGAATTAGCCGGTATCCTATGCGGTTTCATGCTGTCGTATTTGTTGGTATATGTAATCAATCGGCAATCTTTTGGATGGACGTTTTTGTATAGTGTGGACTGGGCGGCGCTGGGTTTGTCGTTGCCGCTGATCATCCTGACTGCTTTGGCATCCGCGCTGCCCGCCATACGCATGGTGTTCAGAGAGCCGCCGGCAATGTTGCTCAGGCAAAGATAAAAATAGATTTGACTCGAATATGATGGATTTAAAAACTATTATCGTATGCGTTTGCCTAGGTCTTTTTTTATTTGTTCGGCCGCTAATTGCTGACGATGAGGATGGTTTTTTTTCCGTCAGCGGCCCTTGCAATCTTGAATTTCCCCGAGATCATGGAGCTCATCCAGGATATCGGACTGAATGGTGGTATTACACCGGCAATCTGCGTTCGGATTCAGGGAATCACTATGGATTTCAGTTAACCTTTTTTCGTAGTCAAATCTGCCCGCCGGATTCTAAAAATACGTGGCCCAAGCCCCCTTCGAGGTGGCGTACTGAGCAGATTTATCTAGCTCATGCAGCAATTGCGGATATCGCTGCTAAACGGCATTTTCAGGCGGAGATGATTTCACGGCAGGCACTGGGCCTGGCCGGTGCCTCGATCAGGGCGGGAACCTTCGTTGTGCGTTTAAATAATTGGTCAGCCCAAATTGGTTCGGCCGCGCATGTGCTAAGTGCAAACACCGATGAATTCACATTCGAACTGACCTTAACGCCTGAGAAACCGCTGGTCGTGCACGGCCAAAGCGGATATAGCCTCAAGGGATCAACGCCGGACAGGGCCAGCTGTTATTATTCATTCACAAGACTCGCGAGCGAGGGTGAACTATCTGTACTCGGAGAAAAAGTACGTGTAACCGGAACTGCCTGGATGGATCATGAGTACAGTACAGCGCTTCTGGAACCAGGACTGAAAGGTTGGGATTGGTTCAGTTTGCAACTTTCAGATCAATCTGAAATTATGGCATTTTTATTGCGGGCCGATGACGGAAGTGTCCACCCTGCCTCCAGTGCAACGGTTGTCGACGCCTCGGGCCGGACGCAGCATTTGAATAAAAACGATTTTGACGTTATCGTATTAGATACCTGGAAAAGTCATCGATCAAACGCGCGTTATCCGGCACACTGGCGGTTGCAGGTTGCTTCCTCCTCCATTGATTTGGCCATCAGGTCAAATCTTCCGGATCAGGAAATGCGTACGTATAAAACTTCCGGTATCACCTATTGGGAAGGAAGTGTCGCAATCAATGGTACGAAAAATGGTAGGTCTGTCGAAGGTCAGGGGTACGTGGAGCTGACCGGCTATGCGGAAGCATTTGATGCACCCTTGTGAAATCAAATTTTATTGACACCGATTTTCAATTTGCTTATGTTGCGTGCAAGTGTTTGAGCTTAAGAGGTGTTTATGTTTACTAAACCCCTTAGTTGCATAAACAACATGGCAAAGAGTAGATAATGGCCCGCAATAATTACGGATATGACAGCAAAATAACTAAATTTTGGATATCCCCATT
>Ga0209536_100005674_pt1 | contig 19323 bp, 19 predicted proteins | sample DeeMarSeWOR28_12_FD_187461 | JGI IMG/M metagenome (GOLD analysis project Ga0209536, IMG submission 187461) | Marine sediment microbial communities from White Oak River estuary, North Carolina - WOR-2-8_12 (SPAdes) (version 2) | ecosystem: Environmental > Aquatic > Marine > Intertidal zone >...
GTCGTCATCGGATAAATAATCCGGCAGGCTGACAATGGGTCCATATTTAACTGTATTTCCATCTAATACCATCCGTTGTTGAAAAGCCCCATCCAACTGATAACCAATCGCCAGGTTATCGGGAGTCAGGTTACCCATTCCCTTTAAGGTGTATTCCCGCCCTGAATCCATATCGGGTACATCGGCACCCATTGTGATCCTGTCCCCGGTTTTCCAGTTCTTCACTTTTTTACCCACCTTCACTATCCTACCCGCAAATTCATGTCCGATCACCGTAGGAGGCACTACCCGCTTATTTCCGTACCGGAAGATCCTGACATCGGAACCACAAACCGATACCGATTGGGGTTCGATGATCATTTCCTCGGCCCCACAGGAGGGTTCCGTAACCTCTTTTACCGTGATTTTATTTAGTGATTCCAGTATGGCGGCTTTCATCTCGACACGTTAACCTTTTAATGTAAATGTTTAACTTGATATTGATCAATATATGATTAAATTTGTTATAAATTTATCAAAAATTAATCAAATATGAAAGCCCTTGTGTTGAAAGCAAACGCAGATTTACAGGTGGAAGACAGGGACATTCCAATGCCACCTGCATCCGATAGCCTGCTGATCCGGATAGCTGCATGTGGAATATGTGGTTCCGATATTCCAAGGGGGTTTCATCATGGAGCTTATTTTTATCCACTTGTAATGGGTCATGAATTCAGTGGCATCGTGGAAGAAGAGAAAGAGGGGAGCCGTTTCCGGAAAGGAGACCGGGTAGCCATCTTTCCGTTAATCCCTACGGATCCTGGGGAAAAGGCGTATCAGACCGGCGATTATGCTTTATGCAAATCCTATGATTATTTCGGATCGCGTAGAGACGGAGCTTTCGAGGAATACCTTCATGTACCCGAAGCAAATCTGTTCCGAATTCCGGACCATGTAGACGTACTTCATGCTTCCATGACTGAACCCGCTGCCGTGGCGCTTCACGGAGTAAGGAAGATGCATATAAATGCGGGAGATAGTGGCTTGGTGATCGGGGGAGGCCCAATTGGGAATATGACGGCGCAATGGCTCCGGATTCACGGGTGCGATCCGGTATACATCACAGATGTCGATCAGGAAAAACTGAAGATCGCCCGTTCAATGCATTTTGAAGTGATCGATAGTTCACAGGAGGATCCGGTAACTAAAATTTTGGAGATCACCGAAGGAGAAGGTGTCAGGCGGGTGGTGGAAGCCTGTGGATTGCCTCAAACCTTTTTACAGGCCATTCAATCGGCTTCAACATTCGGGGAAGTGATCTTCATGGGAAATATCCATGGTGAATTTAAAATCGGCGAAAAGGAATTCTCTACTATATTGAGAAGGGAATTATCTATCTACGGCACCTGGAATTCAAAGATTGTTCCGACCGGAGAGGATGACTGGTCAATTGTTTTGAAATATATGGACAAAGGCTTGCAGGTGGCCCTATTGATCAGCGATGTGGTATCCCTGGACCAGGGGCCGGAAATATTCCGGAGCATTCTTAACCGGGAAAAATTTCATAACAAAGTGATTTTTAGCATCGGATCCTAAAAAAATGATTTTGTTAGGCATAAAAACAGATCCGATCGAAAACCGCTATTCCTTTTCCTGGTTATTCGATATCGTTGCCGATGAGCAGATCCCGTTTGTTCAATTAGGATCTTTTTTTGAACTTTATTCATTGGAAGATGCTTATTTTCTGGAACTTCGAAGACTGGCGGATCAAAAAAATATCAGGATCAAGAGTGTATTTACGGCCCACCGTGAGTTAGGCGGCTTTTTTTATGATAATCCCTACATGGAGAAGGTGGCCAGGGCCGGATATGAAAAGCTGATCCATGTGGCATCGATCCTTGGAGTGGATTATTGCGGGTCGAATCCAGGGGCGGTATACCGTGACCAGAAAGATTTAAAGAACAAGGGAATAGAAAAGTATCTTGCTCACATGAAAGAATTGATGCATCTGGCTTTTGAAAAAGGACTTAAAGGATTGACCATTGAACCCATGTCTTCTCTTTCGGAGCCTCCAACCACCCCCGAGGAAATAGACCTGATGATTTCAGAGCTCAATTATTACCATGAAAAATTTCCGCATAAAACCGTCGCCGTATATCTATGCGGGGATATCAGTCATGGCCTGGCCGATCAAAATTACCGGATTGTGCACTCCAACATTGAATTATTCAGGTATGGAATCCCCCACATGGCCGAATTACATTTTAAAAATACGGATTCTATTTTTCACAACACCTTTGGTTTTTCTGAGGAGGAAATGAAAAAAGGAGTTGTAAACCTGGAAGAAATACATGAAATGCTGCTGAAAAACAGGGAAAAAATACCGGTTGACGAACTGGTAGGATATCTCGAAATAAATGGTCCAAAAGTGGGAAGGGATTATTCTGATCCCCTTCTGGAAAAAGCCATCAGGGAATCTTTGCGGACCCTCAAACGTGTCTTCAGTTAATTATTCTCGTAATATCATTTTAATTATTCGAATTATAGAATTCTATTTATATTTTTGGATAGATTTTTTTGAGCGGTATCTATGAAACAAAGCAAGCTGGTTGCCACACTCGATGCGATCGAAGAATTCGAACGAATCCCGGTTCCTGAAAATAAGCTGAAAGGATTAAAGAGTTTTATCGGGATGTATGCAGGGGAGCATACGGCAGGTACTGAATTTGTAATTGGACCTTTATTTGTTGCTCATGGAGCTTCAGCAGGGGCGATCGTCATCGGTCTTTTTCTGGGAAACCTCCTGGCCGTTTTAAGTTGGGGCTTTTTAACGGCTCCCATCGCCACGAAAAGAAGGATAACATTGTATTATCAGCTCGAAAAAATATGCGGATACCGGTTGGTATCCATGTATAACCTGGTGAATGGGTTGATGTTCTGTTTTCTTGCTGGTTCCATGATCGCCGTTTCGGCCACCGCGGTAGGGATTCCTTTCGATATAGCCATGCCTACGTTGTCGGACTGGCTACCCACGAGTATCGGGTGGATCGTTACTGTATTACTGGTTGGCCTTGTAATTACGGTAGTTGCGATCCTGGGATATGAACAAGTATCCAGATTCGCCAATCTTGCCGCACCCTGGATGATCCTGATTTTTCTCGCCGCAGCGTTTGCTGTTATGCCCGAATTGGGAATCCGTTCTTTCGGTGATTTCTGGCAGGTAGCCAATGACAAGATCTGGACTGGGGTACCACTTGAGGGCCAGAGCAAGTTTACCATATGGCACACAACATTTTTCGCCTGGTTTGCCAATATGGCAATGCACATCGGGATGGCTGATCTCTCAATCTTCCGATATGCAAAAAAATGGCAATATGGTTTTTCTTCTGCCACCGGCATGTATGTTGGACATTACCTTGCCTGGATGGCTTCAGGAATTCTCTATGCTTTTTTCCTGGCGAAATACGGCTCAGGAGGCGAATTCGCGCCTGGTAAAATAGCTTATGAAGCGGCGGGCCTTGCAGGAGCCATTTGTGTGGTCATCGCCGGATGGACGACGGCAAATCCAACCATTTACAGGGCGGGTTTGGCATTTCAATCGATCAATCCGGAATGGAAACGATGGAAAGTGACCCTGGTTACCGGTTTGGTAACCAGTATAGCCGCTTTTTTCCCTGCACTTGTGATGCGCTTGCTCGATTTTGTTGCTATTTATGGTTTTGTGCTGATGCCGATGGGAGCCGTAATATTCATTGATTTTTATTTGATGAAGAAATTTGGCCTTCAATCATCCTATGCTGAGAAGGTCGATATCAGGTTTAATTGGGCAGCCGGTATATCCTGGTTCCTTACGTTAATCATCGGATTGATATTTTATTTATTTTTAAAAGTTGAGGTATATTTCCTCGGACTTCCCGGATGGTTTATTGCTTCGGCATTGTACATACTCATGAGTTTCCTGGTGCAGAAAAGAACCAGGATCACGGCTTAAAATCAAATGATGAGGACAATTTTAAAAATAATTTCATTCATTGGTCTCGGCGTTACCATTCTTCCATCCGTATTGGTTCTTACCGGTACGATTAGTATGGAGCTGAATAAAAGCCTGATGATGGTCGGAACCCTGTTATGGTTTGGAACCGTAATTTTCTGGATGAATAAAGAAAAGGAGTCAAGCATTGACCCGGATGGATAAAAAGTCTTTTAATAGCCCACCACATAAGATCTTCGTTTAATCGAGCCCCCCGGATCAGGCAGGACTGTTTCTTCGGGTTGAAAAACGATCGCTGTTATCTTTCAGCCTTGCCTCAAGTTCCATCACTTTGTTACGTTCCGTCTGCAATTCTCTGCCGAGTTTTATTTTTTTCTCATGTGCCGATTTTTTCAGGGTTTCGAATTCATCCACCAGTTTCATGAATTCTTTTCTTGTAACTCCGTAAAGTTTCTTACTTCTCAAATGACTGGTATAGCCCATAAACACCAGGATGGCAAGCCCCAAGATAATACCCCAGACAAGGATATTATAGGTACTTTTCGAGATAAGTATACCAATGAAAGAAATACTATCCGCCACATTCCTGCTTTTTTGAAGTGCTGATTCGAGGTCACCAATCTTAAGGTTCAGTTCTTCAATTTTGGAATTCAGATCAGCTATTTCCTTTTTTCTTTCAGCCACTTCCTGTTTATAGCTATTAAGTGAATCTTCAACACTCTTCCAGAAAGAATTTAAGGTGGCTATTTTGATAACCTTATAGGCGTTATAGGTTTCCGCATTTTGATACATGTCCCGATATGATCCGGAAAGGGATTGATCCGTTTCCTCTTCAGCAGGTTCCTGGGAAAATGCGACAATGGGTATATAAAAAAGTAAAAAGAGAAAGGTTAATTGCTTCAACATGTCTTTCATATTTTTAATCATTCAGATTGTCATACCAATTGGTACAAAATAAAAACAAATTTAAATATAATTAAACCACCAGGTTTATAAATTATACCTGTGTAATAGCTTAAAGATTATGTAAGCAGCTTATTTTATCAAAAACGGACGGTAATACAATTATACATAATTTAGGTTATAACGAAAATGATGAAAGGGATATTATGCAAAAAAAATACCTTTCCGGATCAATTTAAACGGATTTCACGTATTTAGACATTATTTACCGGCTGAAACCTTTCGGCGATAGTTTTCTACCTCCCAGTTCTCAATAAATTTTATCTGCTCCTCCGTCATGAAATGTGGCCCACCGAAATAATTGGAATAAAAGGATATTTTAATAGCGTCAAGAAATACATCAAGTGCAAGTTCAGCTGTTTTTTCGTTGCCATCAATGGCAATTACCGGACCTTTTTCTACAATAATTATTTTGGGAGAATATCCAAATTCCTTTCGATACGATAATACTGATTTTTCAATGGATTCAGGATGAATGATTAATTCCTGTGAAACGGATAGGATCAAAGGGTAAGCCTTACAGTAGACAATCTGGTCAGGAATGAAAGGCCGGTCGATTCTGGAAATAGAATTCCAATCCTTTGAAAAATGGGCAATCAGTGTATTGAAAGAATAGGTATAATGAAGATCCACTTCAAGCATTCCTGATAATATCGAAATGATTTCATCTATCGGACCTTGATAATCAATAGGTTCTATTTCAATTATGCCCTCTATCTTTTCCATGATCTTATCTTTTATAAAATCATAGTATTTTTTGATTTCCATGATGCTGTTGGCTCCTACAAAAACCCCATGATTTTGAAGGAATATAATATTCGGTGCTCTTCCCAGCATTTTTCTGTATTCTTCTAGATATTCCCTGACGGTTTTAGAAAGAATGTATCCGGGATCCGTATACGGTACATACAAAAACTGATCTCCGAAAAGATCTTTAAGATAAAATTCAACATCCTTGGAACAAAGAAGTGCATTGATCAAGTAGGGATGAGTATGAACTACAAATTTATATTCAATGAGTTCATGAAGTGAAGCCTCTACAGAGGGTCTGAGTTTATTTTTGCCTTCTACCAGGGAATCCAAAAGATCTTCCATGACTTCCTTTTCTCGCTGCTTGACCTCTAGACTGTATTTTTTAATCATGATGCCGGAAAGTTTCATCCGTTCGAGAACCGCAAATCCTTCTTCGGTAATTGATCCGAGTGATAATCCACTTGCTTTTACGTAGAGATGCTTTGAGTCCTTGTACGAAGTATTCCCCCCACCTCCCAGTGTAAAGTCTTTTCTGGCTCCATAAAATCTAGATATTTCAACCAGATCCGCAATTTCCTTTCTCATATCCTGAATTTTTAATTTGTTTCCAGATCATTCTCAATTTCCGGGATTATATCGTAGTAGCGGATACCCGAAATGCGGTCGGTATGATCCGGCCTGGTTCTTCGGGTAGGTGGGAAATCATCCGTTTCGTTCATCCATTCCTGTAATACGCCAAGAAGATCGTAAGCAATACTTCTATAGTCCGGATCCGGGGCAAGGTTGTGATATTCACGGGGATCAGAAGAAAGATCGTACAATTCTACCGAAGGCCGGGGTACGGAAAAGATAAGACCCTGTTCTACCGTAAGAGATTTTTTTTCTTTTTTTTCCAGCAGACTGTACCAGGAAGGACTGTTGGCAAGATCCGCGGCGGTACCGTGCGGTTTCTCGGTATATGCATTTAAAATAAGTTTAAAACGATTCGATCTTACACTTCGCATATGTTCATCGCAATCATGCCAGTTCCGTTCACTGAATATAAAATCCCTTGTAAATCCGAAATTTCCCTTCAGCAATTCAGTAAATCCGGTCCCCTGCATACCTTCCGGTTTTTCAATCCCGGCGAGGGAAAGCAGGGTCGGGGCCAGATCGATAATGCTGGTCAACCCATCATACAGTTCACCTTTTGGAACATTGGGACCGGACACGATGAAAGGCGTTTGGATTCCCGTATCATATAAGGTTCCCTTTTCCCTTGGAAATGGAGCCCCGTTATCGCTTAGAACCAGGATATACGTACTCTCGGTCAATTTTTTATTTTCAAGGATTTCAAGATAGGAACCAATCACGCTATCCATCCTGGATATTTCATCATAGTATAAGGCGATGTCTTTCCTGGTTCGATGGTCATCCACCAGGTGATCGCGTACGATGACTTCGGAAGGTGAATGGGGTTGTGCAATGGCATTTTCTTCATATACCCTGTGCGGATCATAAAATCCGGTCCAGAAAAAAAATGATTGGCCATTGGCCTGTTCGAGGAATTTTTCAAAATCGCCAAATTGATCAGAATACCAGTCAAATTGTAAATTTCCATATTCTCCCCAATGGGTTTTCCCGTTATGTCCTGTATAATAATCAGCTATCCGCAAATAATAGGTGATAAATTTTTCATTTGCAGGGAGGGGAGTATGCAGATCTTCTGTCCGGGTGGTATGCGGATATTTACCGGTAAGTATACTTATCCGGGAAGGACTGCACTGAGGTGACGTGAGAAACATTTTCTCAAACATCATCCCGCTTTCGGCCAGCCGGTCGATATTCGGTGTTCTGATGGCAGGATTACCGTAGCATCCCAGGTCCATGCCGGCATCATCGGCAATCAGGATCAGAAAATTCGGGGGTTTCTGGGAGGTTTTTAGCGGACTGGGAAAAATATCAAACGGAGAGAATATAACAATGATCACTAAATAAAATACACTGATCGCGGACATAAATTTGGCGTTTTTCATGATATGACTATAAAATCCAAGAAATTTAGATAAAGTTAATCCGAAAAATTTAAAATTTTTTCTCAGGAACTCCTCGGTGCCCCGATAACGTCCGGGGTGCTTGGTTGAGACTCCCGTGATTGAACTTCTTTAAACAAATTAATGGCAGACCTTACCTTCTTAAACCCAAGTACAGGCATGCTTTGATTACATAAACCGAAATGATGGTTAGCTTCGTTAACCGAAACAAAAGCGAAGGCAGATTATCAAGACTAACTACATATACCCGTGAACATCAATGGGGTGTCCGATTCGGATTTCTGTAAATTTTATTTAAATTAGAATAGGGCAGATATCGTTTTTTGGACGTCCGGATTTTATCGGGTCCGATATGTATTAAATTTAAATACTTTATATTTCCTGCTACAATTCTCACTACATGTGTTGCATATCTTATCGCCAGCTGGATAGGGAAGAGACGTCGTTCTGGATGTTTTTTTGATTTTATCAATTTCTGACTATATTTTTAACTTGGGTTAGTGTCAGTATTTTAATAAACTTTTCCATACAGGAAATATAAAAATTTGGTAAGGGAGAATTATGTCGGGTTATTACCGGGAAATACTGTACACCCAGAATTGAAAAACGTATTTTTATGTTTCTGGATTTCCGATCGTCGACTCGGTAAGCAGAGTAGTTCGGGCGAATAAAATACAGTCAACTGATTCAGCAAAGTAATCATTATATCAATAAGGTGGTACCGGAATTTTAAGCACAATTGTATCAGTAAGTGGGTATTGAGGTGGTATCTACCTGGAAGTGGGAAGATGGAATAAAAGATCATTACTGTATTTCATTTTATTTTACATTTATGGAATTGAATTGTAACCAATCAAGTAAGTTAAAACAGGAAATTGAATTGATCCCGGAATGTAAGGCCGAGATCCACGGGGCTCCTGTTACGGTACCTGAGGTTGGAAACATCAAACGGGAAAAAGCCAACCATGGGGATGTTATTAACACGGCTGCGAGGATACAGGCAAAATGCAATGAATTAAAGAAAAACCTTCTGGTATTTTCTGAAATTATGAAAGGATTGCCAGGAATCCCTTATCAAGTGTTACACGTTGGGAAGGTGGCATTGAGAGGTAAAAAACAGCCTGTTGATATTCATGCAATCGACAACACCAGCGTTCTAATTCGGGAATAGTCAGGAAATTGAAAGTATATTATGAAAAAGTATTTCCAGGGGAAAGTAATATTAATTACAGGGGGAGGGGCCGGTTTGGGTCGTGCCTTGTCGCTGGAAATGGCTCGATGCGGCGCCAGATTACACGTTCTGGACTTAAGCACGGATAAGGCTATTGATACAAAGGAATGGATCATTCGGGAAGGCGGATCGGTCAGATTTCATAAAGCAGATGTTACAGATTTTGCTCACTTCTCTCAGCTTATCGATGCTATTTATGAATCAGACGGTAGAATTGATGTGCTAATCAACAACGCGGGAATCAATATTACCGGAGAGGCCAGGGATATGCAAAAGGAGCATTGGTATAATCCGCTCAATATTAATTTAATGGGGACGGTAAATGCCATTTCATTAGTTTATCCCAGAATGGTTGGACAGGGATCCGGTCAGATCGTTAATATAGCTTCCATGGCCGGATTGGCCCCTATTCCACTTATTTCACCTTATGTGGCTTCTAAATTTGCAGTTGTGGGATTGACCAGATCGCTTCGACTCGAAGCGGAGGGTTTGGGCATTAAAATTAACCTGGTTTGCCCTGGGAGATTAAACACTTCCATCCTGGAATCCTCCGATATTCTCAAAGTAAACAGGGAAGAATTTATGAAACAGATACCCTTTGCACCCATGCCTCTTCCGGCCGCTGTGAAAAAAATTATAAGAGGAATGATTGCAAATAAGCCGATGATTATTTTTCCAGGATACGTACGATGGCTTTGGTGGGCAGATCGATATTTACCCTTCGTATTAAAGCCTTTCTATCGTTATAGCCTCATTAAGTATAGAAAGCTTAGAACCGAGAATTTCGTTTGATCTCTGCCCACAGTAATTCGCGGAAAATCAGGAGAGCAAATAAATCAAATACAGTAATGTTGGGAGGAAGGAATCGTCAAAGGTTTTCCGGAACCGGTTTCAGGTAATTCTGAAGAATATTTGTAATGATGTAATTAGAATATTCAAGTGTCCAGGAATTTTCCTCATCCCTTTCATAGTTCCTTTCTATTTTCTGCAGAGAGATTGAAACATCCTTTTCATTCCAGTAATATCCCTTTATAATTTCTTCGTAGTCACCCGATCCGTCCATTATCTCGTCGTATTCATGTTTGCCGGAAAAAACCTTATCAATCGAACGAATGAGCGGAACCAATTCCTGGTCGCTGATGTTCGTTTTTCCAATTTTTTCAATGTATTTATCTCCCAGGATTGTAAAAACAACCTGCTCATTTCCAATAAGAACGGCTTCTTCTGTTTTCATTGAACCAAAAATATCAACATTCACAATCTCAATCTTATCCCTGTCGATTAAATCACCGACCGAATATCCACTGATTTTGTACTCAGGTTGATATCCGGCGTTTATCTCCTTTACCTGTATTTCCTTCTCCTTCAAAGCGTAGATACTTGATGCGGACATTTCGGAAAACAGGATCAGAAAATGATTGTCAATATATTTTTTTATGCCAATGGTAAACGTATCCGGTAAAAACAGTGCTTTCGTGATCACAAAATCGATCATGCCATCCTGCTCGATCATATCCATGGACGTGGGTACCAGCTTTTTGATTATCAACCGGTCCCTGCCGATGTATTCGATGGGTATCAGCGTATCGCCTTTCAGCTGATGGGATACCGAATCCAGATACTTATAGGAATGATACTGATTATCCTCAATAAGAACTCGATCCTGAGTACCCCAGGAATAATTGAAGATATCTCCTTCTGAACCAATCTTCCTTACTGTTTTTCGGCAGCAGGTGAATGATATTAAAAAAATTATAACTATAACGGGAAAATAATACTTCATGAATCCTCATCTATCCTATCCCTAAAAATAGGCATTTTATTAATATCCGGCTTTTAATATTATCTTTATCTCAAATGATAGTTACAATTAACGATCACACGAACATTTTGGTATTTGCATTTCATTTCAATTAATATTTAAATGTGATTTTAAATTAATTCCCGTCAATTCGCATCCTATGAATAAAGAAAGAGAAGGTAAGATTTCCAGATCCGGAAAACCCAAAGAAGTGGGTGAAATTCTTGAGGAACAACTTGAAACCAGTTTGAAGGAGTTCAACCGATCCAATAAGGGATTGTTTATGTCGGCCTTTACGGCAGGGCTGGAAATCGGTTTTAGTATTCTTTTAATGGGAACCGTGATGACCAAGTTTGGCTCCAAATTAGATCCGGAAACCCTTCACTTTTACCTGGGTCTTTGTTATCCTTTAGGTTTTATTTTCGTCATCATAGGAAGATCTGAATTGTTTACAGAACATACAGCATTGGCCATCCTTCCGGTATTAAGCGGGAAAGTTAAAATCAAGGATCTCTTTATTTTATGGGGGATTGTGTATGGAGGAAATATACTGGGCGGTTTTTTATTCAGTCTTTTAAATGTCAAGATAGCACCCGCCATCGGGATAATCAGTCAGGCATCCTTTCATGATCTGGCTTATAAACTCATCGATTATGATTCCTGGATCATTTTTTTAAGTGCCTTACTGGCTGGCTGGATGATGGGATTGCTGGGTTGGCTGGTGACCTCTTCCCAGGAGACGATCAGCCGGATTCTGGTAATAATCCTGGTTACGTTTACTATCGGTTTCGCCGGATTGCACCATTGTATCGTCGGATCAATCGAAATGCTCAGCGGCATGCTGGCCAGTTCGGATATAACTCTGGGAGATTATCTAAGATTTCAATCCTGGACTACTCTTGGGAATTCGGTAGGAGGGGCTGTATTTGTAGCCATTTTAAAATATAGTCATGTTCGGGTATGAAGAATTATTCCACAAGCACACAGCGGACCCCATCCCTGTCCATTTCAGCAACACATTGATTACAATGGTTACATTCAGAAATATGACTTCTATCTTTTTCAATATGGCTGATAAAATCCGGATCATGGATTAAGGCCCTTCCAATGGCGATCATATCAAATCCTTCTTTCATGATCTGATTTACCCCGTCGGCCGAAACTACTCCACCCAGATAAACGAGTGGGAGATTTACTGCCTGACGTATTTTTCCTGCCAAGGGTAAAAAGAAATTTTCTTCAAACCTGTATTTTCTAATGATAACTTTCCCAAGAACCGCCATCGCAATTTTTTGTATGAGTTTACGTTCTGCACGGATCATTTGCCAAAGGGGAACCTCTCCGCGCATTAAGTAGAAGGGAGTCTTGCTGGTATATCCTCCACTCAGGACAAGTGCATCTGCACCCGATTTCTCAAGGGCTCGGGCTATTTCTATGGACTCATTAATCTTGAGCCCTCCGACAAAACCATCCTCCAGATTCATCTTGCAAAGAACGGGATAGTCCTGGCCCACCGCCTCCCGAACCTTTTCCAAGACGAGCAAGGGAAAACGTAACCTGTTTTTTAAAGATCCTCCGTATTTGTCGGTCCTAAAATTAATGGTGGGGCTTAGAAACTGGCTGATCAGGTAACCATGCCCCATATGGATTTCAACCGCATCAAATCCGGCTCTTTTTGAAAAAGAAGCAGCGCTTGAAAAAGCTTCAGCCGTCTGAAATATTTCTTCCTCACTCATTGATTTGGAATAGATGAGCCCTTCCATCGTTCCGTACATATTTAATCTACGCGAGGGTGCCAGCGGATTTTGACCTTTGATCTGTTTATTCCTGCTGAAATAGCCACAATGGGTAAGTTGAATTGAAGCAGCACAACGATACTGATGTACGGATGCAGTCAGGTTTTCCAACATGGGCATAACCTCATCGTGAATATACATCTGTTCAGCATGGGTTCGCCCCATGTCATTTACAGCTCCATAAGCTACGGTTGTCATGCTGATGCCACCTTCTGCCAGGCGGCTATGAAATTCAGTCAGTCGACCTGTAGGCATTCCGTTTTTATACATACCTTCATACGTGGCCGATTTGATGAACCTGTTTTTCAATTGGAGCTTCCTCAGCCTGAAAGGTGAAAAGGCATGTTTTATTTGATCGTCTGGATTAGACCGTAACATCATACGAAGTATGTTCCAACATTAAAGGATTGGGTTACCCGTAAAAACCATTTTTATCCCGAAAAAGAGGATCTTTTCAATTTATTTTTTCCTGTTTTTACTGATCTCCTGGGCGTCGGTTACTGCAATGGCCGCCATATTGACGATGTCATTGACTTCATCTCCCCTTTGCAATACATGAACGGGTTTGCTCAGGCCCATCAGGATGGGTCCTATCGCTTCGGTTTTACCAATGTTTTCAACGAGTTTATAGGCTATATTTCCAGCTTCCAGGCTGGGGAAGATCAGGATATTTGCTCTTTCTTTCAATTTGCTGAAAGGGTATAGTTCATTCAGGATCATAGGATCTATGGCTGTATTAGCCTGCATTTCGCCATCGACCAGTAATTCAGGATGTTCCCGATGAAGGATATCAACCGCCTTTTGTACTTTTTTACTCAATTCATCCGGGTTACTACCAAAATTCGAAAAAGATAACATTGCGATTCTTGGTATTACATCGAATCGCTGGGCAATTTCCGCCGTGCACAGGGCGATATCAACCAGTTGTTCGGCGGTTGGATTTATGTTTACGGTAGTATCTGCAAAAAAGAAAACATCATCGGGTGTGAGAATGATATACAGCCCCGATACCCTTGATACATTAGGTTTCATCCGGATAATCTGAAGAGCCGGCCGGATCGTTTCCGGGTAATGGTAAGTGAGTCCGGAAACCATTCCATCGGCATCTCCCATATGTACCATCATGGCACCGTAATAATTGCGGTTTTTAAGTAAATTGAACGCTTCCACATGCGTAATACCTCTTCTTTTCCGTAGCTGATAAAGTTCATCCGCATATTTATCCCCATTACCCGAATTTTTTATGTCCACGATCTCTATGCCGTTGAGGTCCAGATGCAATCTACTGGTCTTCTCCTTTATCATTACCGGGTCACCCAGCAGGACCGGAGTGCCGATACCTTCATCAAGTATGATTTGAGAGGCACGCAGGATCTTATCTTCTTCTCCCTCGGGGAAAACAATTCGTTTCGGATTGGTCTTAGCCCGGTTGATGACCATTCGCATGATTTCCCTGGAGCGGCCTAATTTAGCTTCCAATTGTTCACGGTATACATCGAGATCTATTTTCTTCCGGGCTACGCCGGTTTCAATAGCGGCCTTGGCCACTGCAGTCGCTTCCCAAAGCAGAACACGCTGATCAAACGGTTTAGGAATGATATAGTCTGGTCCGAAAGTAATGGGTTCATTCCCATAAGCTCTGATCACTGAATCCGGGACATCTTCTTTGGCCAGGGCAGCCAGTGCCTTGGTAGCAGCCAGTTTCATTTCTTCGTTGATCGATCGTGCACCCGTATCGAGGGCACCCCTGAATATAAAAGGAAATCCAAGTACATTATTCACCTGATTCGGATAATCGGACCTGCCGGTTGCCATAATCAAGTCATCTCTTACAGATTTGGCATCCTCATAGCTGATTTCAGGATCCGGGTTGGCCATTGCAAAAATAATGGGTTTGTCCGCCATGGATTTAACCATTTTCTTAGTGACGGCATCTTTGATCGAGAGCCCGGCAAATACATCGGCCCCTTTCATGGCATCCTCCAGTGTGCGTACTTCCGTTTCAACTGCGAATCTTTCCTTGAATTCATTCATGTTTTTCGTTCTTCCTTTATAAATAGCTCCCTGGCTGTCACACAGGATTATATTTTCCCTTTTCACCCCCAGGGATACATAGAATTCCGCACAGGCAATTCCAGCCGCTCCGGCACCGTTAAATACAACCTTAACCTCATCGATTTTTTTTTCTACTATTTCGAGCGCATTCAGTAATCCGGCACCGGAAATAATGGCGGTTCCATGTTGATCATCGTGGAAAACAGGAATATTCAGCTCTTTCTTCAGGGTTTCTTCGATATAAAAGCATTCGGGGGCCTTGATATCTTCCAGGTTTATACCTCCGAATGTGGGTTCGAGCAACTTGCACAACTTGATGATGTCATCAGGATCTTCCGAATTAACTTCGATATCGAATACGTCTACATCCGCAAATCGCTTAAAGAGGACTCCTTTTCCTTCCATGACGGGCTTCCCTGCCAATGGGCCAATATTACCAAGGCCCAATACTGCGGTTCCGTTGGAAACGACCGCAACCAGGTTACCTTTTGCGGTATAATCATAAACCGAATCCGGATTTTGATGAATTTCGTTGCAGGGATGTGCTACTCCCGGTGTGTAGGCCAGGGCAAGATCACGTTGTGTGGTGCAGGATTTAGAAGCGATAACTTCTATTTTACCATGTCTTCCATTCTTATGATAATCAAGGGCGTCTTCTTTTGTAATTTTCATGATTTGTTACTGATCAATGTAAAAAATTATTGTCTGGCATATAGCTACGAAAAAGATAGTGAAAATTAATCATGAATTCAATATTTGCAAATTATACCTTTCAAAATCCATATTTATTCTCATTTTTTAAAAATCATCTTTTGGATTTGATCCCTTCGCCTTTGAAATTAACTGGAATCGTATTTTGGTTGGGATCATGGAGCAGGGCTTTTCAAATGGATCGCCGCAGGTACGAGAACCGTCTGGTCAGGAAGATGAAGATTCAAGGTGCAGGAATAAGGATCTCCTCTACGTGATCATTGGGTCCACATAGAGGAGAAATTTTTAATTGTTCTATCAAAAAATACAGTTTATCATTGCGGTACAAGGCAAAAGTCATTATAATAATTGCAGGATAATATATATCAAGGCGATAAGGCCCGCAGCCCCAATAAGAATAAACAAGGCAAGCGTAATTTGTTTTTTCAGTTTTATCTCCCTTTCCCTGATCCTGAAATCATCTTCATTTCGAAGATCCTTTAATAGTGATTCCAGGTTATTAATCTTTGATCTGAAAAAGGGAAAATTGGCAGCCATGGAAATAATAATCCCGAGGAGCATTAGACTGGTAAGCACGATTACATCCGTTACGTCTCGGAAGGGATTTACATATCCGTATTTAACGGCATGATAGATCATGCTGCCTAATGCATAAAACATGGCAATTGAAACAGATAGAACAACTGGATACCGGATCAGATTGGATCGATAAAATTTCAGCTCGTCCCTGATCAGATCCTCTATGCCTCTTTCCATGGATTGGACCTGACCGATTCCTTTTAAGAAAAGGTTTTCTGCTGCCAGACAGATCAGCCCCGTCAATATAAAAAGGGTAGAGGTGAACAGGACAAATGAATTATCCATGTATAAAAACAGAATGAAGAGGAAGCCTGCCATCAGACATAACTTAAATATCATATCCAATTTGAGGGTCTTTTTAATGGAACCGGAGAAGTCGGATGATGCTTTTTTTAATAATTTTTCCATCTCAGTAAGATTAAGTTGTTGTGAATTGTTTTCTGATTCCTGCTGCCATTGGTGGAACAGGTTTTCATCTATATGATTATTTTCTTCGTTCATATTCCAATACCTTTTTGAGTTGTTTTTTAATACGGTTGATACGTACACCGATATTATTTTTATTCATTCCCATAATTTCGGCAATCTCCTGGTAGCTTTTTTGTTCCAGATACAATAGCGAAATGGCTTTGTCGATCCGGTTTAATTGATCGATGGCCATATGCAAGCTGATTTTTTTATCTTCCACCCCCGGATTCTGTATTTTTTCCTGAAAATATGTCCGATTTATTTCCCGCGAGGTGTATTTTTTCCTCTGCCGTAATAATGCAGTGTTAAGGGCGATTCTATACATCCAGGTACTGAATGCTGCCCGGTTTTCAAATCCCGGGTATGATTTCCATAACTGGTACAGGATTTCCTGAAATAGGTCTTTTTTGTCTTCCGGATTATTTTCATAAATCGACACAATTTTGTGAAGGATACCCTGATTCAATTCGATATCTTCAAGAAAACGTTTTTTCATTTTTTTGTTGATTCATTCTATTAGTTGCATGGAATGCTAAAAAAATTACACGGCCTACAAAATTGATTTATTTCAAAGTAATCCTAAATTTTTCGAAATAATAATTATTTTATATCTGGTCATGATTGGTTAACTTTCATTAATCAATCTTAAATCAGATGAAAAGGAGAAAATTTTTAAAAAGAGCCGGATTAGGTGTTTCGGCTTTTTATGTTGTTCCCAGGTATGTATTGGGCGGGCCTTCGCATACCCCTCCGAGTGATAAACTAAATGTTGCGGCCATTGGAGCAGGTGGCAAGGGATCTCAAAATCTGGAACGGTATTTCATGGGCGGAATCGATAATGTAGTTGCCTTGTGCGACGTAGACGACCGAATGGCGGCAGATTCCAGGAAAAAATGGCCGAAAGCGCCCTACTATCGGGATTTCAAGGAAATGCTGGAGAAAGAAGGGAGTCAAATAGATGCCGTCATCATCAGTACGCCGGATCATATGCATGCGGTTCAGGCCATGGCTTGTATGGAGCTTGGAAAGCATGTTTATGTAGAAAAGCCACTCACTCACGATATTTATGAAGCAAGAATGCTCACCATGGCAGCGGAAAAGTACCGCTTGGTTACACAGATGGGTAACCAGGGTAGCAGTGGTGACAGTACCCGGTATGTGGAAAAGTGGATTCAGTCGGGATTGATAGGAGAAGTCCGGAAGGTGCATGTCTGGACCAACCGGCCTGTCTGGCCGCAGGGAATTCCCACACCCGGCGGTAAATATGAAGTACCCAAGGAGCTTGCATGGGATTTGTGGCTTGGAACAGCCCCGATGAGACCATTTAATCCAATTTATGTTCCGGCAAACTGGCGTGGATGGGTCGATTTTGGAACAGGTGCGCTTGGAGATATGGGCTGCCATTTTATTGATGTTCCTTTCCGTGCGTTGAAGTTAGGATATCCCGAGTCGGTAGAGTGTTCTGTGGGGCAGGTTTTTACAGGGTTCTTTGAAGAGGCTTTTTATTCGGATAGTTATCCGCCATCCTCCAAAATACATATTCAATTTCCAGCTCGAGGAGAGATGCCCCCGGTGGAAATGGTCTGGTACGACGGGGGTATCAAGCCAAAACGTCCGGATGAATTATTGCCTGATGAACCGATGGGTCATTGGGATGGAGGCATGATCTTTGAAGGGACTAACGGAAAAATGATGGCTGGATTGTTTGGAAATGACCCCACTTTATTACCTACCTCGAGAATGAAAGATAAAAAACTTCCGGATCCTGAGAAACCTTTTGTTGAAAAAGGGGATGTCGGTCATCAGCAACAATGGGCAATGGCCTGCAAGAAGGGATACGGAACTTATACCAGTTCGGCATTTTCGGAAGCAGGTCCTTTAACTGAAACCGTCATCATGGGTAACCTTGCCGTGTTAAGTTATAATTTAAGGGATGGCGATGAATTTCCCGGAAGGAAAAAGCTTCTCTGGGATGGTGAAAATATGAAAATTACCAATTTCAAAGAAGCCAACCGGTTCGTTAAAAGAGAGTACCGGGGAAAATGGAAATTATAATCCGGAAACCTGTTATGCTGAGATCTTTGATTTTTTAAGGTATACCGTATGGTCGTAATTCCAGGAACTTTCCGGAAACCATTTATATAATTCGCCGAGGTCTTTTCGAACGATTTTTTTATAGAACACCGGTACTTCATCTGTCTCTCCTTCAAAAAAGTCGCGGAATTTACGATCTTCTTTTAGATTTTGTCTTATTTGTTTAAAATACCTGATCCTCCCGAATCCTTCCGAAGAGATGGCTCTGACCAGGTTCATCCACTTTGCCGTAGGATGTGAACTGTTTTGCAGTCTTCTGCCAATGGCTTTCCAGGAAAAAGTATAACTGGTCAGATCGATCACATGGTCATAAAAATCAATCCACTCATAATTTTTGGGTTTCACATTCATGGCCATATGATTATTGAGAAAATGAAAAGGAAATGGCCGTACGCGATTTTCTCTTTGATATTCCAGGTTTATAGGTGCCGCTTCTCCAAAGGCCGTTAATAAGGTATAACCAGGCAGGGCAGCCGGCACGGTGTCGACAAATTTTTTAGTCAGTTCAAAGGGTTCCCTGCCTTCGTCCGAGTCGAGTCCCATGACAAAATTGGTTTGCATATAGGGGATATATTTCATGACCATCTTGACATGTTCCGATACGTGATCCACCCTTTCCGCTCCGGTTCTTCGGGCCACTTTGGATTTATTGCCCAGTTCAAACCAGGATTCAATACCCGGCAGCATGCCCACACAACCATTTTGCTTCAGCCGTTTCAGGTTATTTTCCGTAAGGATGGCCAGGCTTGATTCAGCGATAAACTGGATGCTCCCGTGGGGTGCGGCTGTCTCAATAGCGTCCATATACTCGTTAAACCTTATTCCAAAATTGGGATCGTGCCATCCGATCATGGGTTTTTTAAATTTCG
>Ga0209536_100005675_pt1 | contig 19323 bp, 23 predicted proteins | sample DeeMarSeWOR28_12_FD_187461 | JGI IMG/M metagenome (GOLD analysis project Ga0209536, IMG submission 187461) | Marine sediment microbial communities from White Oak River estuary, North Carolina - WOR-2-8_12 (SPAdes) (version 2) | ecosystem: Environmental > Aquatic > Marine > Intertidal zone >...
ATTTATCGAGGCGGACGCTATGGGGGCAACTGGGATGTTTTTTGGGTTCTGCATTTTTTAAATCTACTGAAAGGTAATCGCATTTTATGTTTGTCGGCCTCGATATTTATCGAGGCGGACGCTATGGGGGCAACTGGGATGTTTTTTGGGTTCTGCATTTTTTAAATCTACTGAAAGGTAATCGCATTTTATGTTTGTCGCCTCGACATTTATCGAGGCGGACGCTATGGGGGCAACTGGGATGTTTTTTGGGTTCTGCATTTTTTAAATCTACTGAAAAGTTACACCGTTAATGTTTGGCATTGGACTTCCAGAACTTATCCTTATCATGGCAGTGGCCCTGATTGTCGTGGGGCCGCAAAAACTCCCCGAGCTTGCCAAGGCTCTGGGCAAGGGCATTTTTGAGCTCAAAAAGGCGGCTGCCAGCCTGAAGGAAAGTTTCGAAGAGGAAGATGAAGAGCATCCGGCCTGGAACCAGCAAAATGCAGACCAGGATCCAAACAAACTCCTTGAGGCCTACAACGACCTCCCTGAAGATGCCTTGCCCGAAAGACCTGCGCCCCAGCCTGCCGGAGAAAACGATGCTGATGCCGAGATAAGCGCTACCACTGAAGAAATCACTCACGCCATTTCTCCTGAAACAGAAGACGAAAACAGGGAAGACAAGAGCAAGGCATGATCACCACCTCGGCCCACCTCGAAGAACTACGCCAGAGGCTGATTGTCTCATTTGGTGCAATATTTCTCTTTGCCGCGCTCTCCTATGTTTTCGCCGAGCAAATCGCCCGTTTCTTCATGACCCCCCTTTTTCTTGCCTCGCCGACCCTGATAAAACTCGTCTATACTAACCTGACAGAGGCCTTCATCACCTACCTCAAGCTTTCTTTTCTTTTGGGCATAATTTTCAGCATCCCTGTCCTGCTCTATGAACTGTGGATGTTTGCTGCGCCCGGGCTGCATGCCAATGAAAAAAAAACCGTCCTCACCGTAGTTTTCTGGGCTACCCTGCTCTTTGCCGCAGGAGCAGGCTTTGCCTTTTTTATTGTCCTGCCCCGGGCCCTGCATTTTTTCATGGGCTTTGCAAACCCGCAGCTTACACCGCTGCCAAAGCTTTCCGGCTACCTCACTTTTGTGGCCCGCACCTCTCTTGCCTTCGGACTGGCTTTTGAAATCCCTTTTCTCATGGTGGCTGCGGCTAAGATCGGCTGGGTCAAACGCAGCTATTTTTCTACAAGGCGCAAGTACTTTTATCCTGCCATCCTGGTGCTTTCATTTCTTCTTGCAGCAGGAGATCTCATGGCCGCCGTCCTCCTCTGTCTCCCGCTTTTTGCCCTGTATGAAGCAGGTATTCTTATCATCAGGGTTTTCGCCGGAAAACCTGCAAACAGTAAGACCCAGTCCAATGGCCAGGATGGAAATGCCTGATTTTCTCCCTTAAGGCTTTTACGGGAGCTGAGAATTTAATGTAGATAATTAGCCCGGACCACCCCAATCCGGATTGCCTCCTGTCCTGCCGTTTCACATTTTTACCTGCATCAGCAGATAGATACCTAAAACAATGAACTCGAAGAAGAACAAAAAGGTTAGAACCCGCCTGAGAAAGGTTTGTCTCGTAATCCTGGATTTGAATTGCTTTACCGACAACCTGATTTCACATACAAACCAGGCCAGGAAAGAAACAGGAGCGTGTTCTAAACCTGCACTCGTCTGGTGAACCCGAAAAGCAGCTCATGGGTGCCGCCGAAATAAAAAATTATCGGCATCCGGATGGAACAGAAAAAGGAAGTGCTGATAAGGGGAAAATCAGATTGTAAATGTGCAGAGGGATCTCATGAATCATTCCGCCATGGCAACTCGGAGATTTCGACTTCACTTGTTATTGTTGTCTATAAAGCGGAGCGTTTTGATCAAGTTCGCGATGGCATCCTGTAGTATATCCTCAGCCCCTTTTAACCAGATAATGTCATTGTCAGGATTTTGTGCAAAGTCATTTCCCTTACAGGATTCTCTCAGTACATATAATCTGGCGACAATTTTTTTAAGCCGATGATATTCGGCAGCATGCTGATGAACAATGCTGGCTGGTAGATGAGCTGTTTCGTTTGTAATAATTTTGCCGCCCGGGGTATCCGGGTCTTGATTCGAAGGAATTTCTTCGCTCAGGAAAAAATGGGAAACCTTTTCCAAACCCCTCTGCGGCTTATTATTATCGTTCATCGTTTGTGTAAACTATTGCCATAGTGACACCCTAATGCTTTAAAATGAGGGTTGCCAGCAGCCAGGAAGATCTGTCACCCTTCTGAAAACCCGACTATCAATCTAGGTCAAACCTGAATCAGTGAATTTTCCCCTCCGCGCTGATCATCGACAGTGTCGTTGTTTGCCGGATCAGAAATCCAGTTTCCGTTTAACACGTACTTGTATGCATAAGCTCCCGGTTTAAGCGGGATGGCCTTAAGCCAGATCGATTTGCCCTGATGAATCCTCCTATAAAGGGATTCGGGAACCCAGCCGTTAAAATCTCCAGCGATCTGTACCGTTGCATCCGCCGGGGCCTCAAGACTGAAAACAACACCTTTTGTGGCGGGATTCATCATCTCTTCAGTTTTCTTTATTGTACTGGGAACATGCATTGCAACAACAGTGTCATCCGCGCTGTTTATAATCTCATGGGTCAGATTTTGGAAATCTCGAAAGGCATTACATTTCCTGTCATAATCAATAATCGGTTTTCCAAGACTGGCTGCTTCTTTTAATGCTGTACAGGAATTAACAAAACTGTTCAAACAGTTCACGGGGAAATTTTCTTTTAATTGTTCAACCATTTTCCTGGAGAAATTAGTTCGCATATCAATATTATTGGGTAAAATTTTAATTGAAAGCTGGTGCTTAACTTTTTCTTCGATGATTCTGATGGTTTCAAGCAGCTTATCCAAACCATTCAACGAGAAACTACTTGGATCAACGGGAATGATTATTTCTGATGAAGCCATCAGGCCGTTAAATGTCAAAAGACCGACACTGGGTGGGCTGTCAATTATTATATATCCGTAATCATCCTGTATAGTTTTCAAGCACTGAGTGAGTTTAAATTCTCTTCCCTCAGCACCAGCCATTACTTGTTCAAAGGCGCTTAAAACCACATCACTGTATAGGATATCGAGATTATCCCGTAATTGGTGAATCGCCTCTGTAATTGGTATTTCACCAAGCAGGACTTCATAAATACTTTTTTCAGATTGATCGGGCTTAAAGCCGAGACCAAGGGCGGAATGCCCTTGCGGGTCAAGATCAATTAATAATACTTTCTCCCCATTTTCAGCCAAACAACTTGCCAAATTTACGACTATTGTCGTTTTTCCACAGCCACCCTTTTGATTTACGAGTGTAATTCTTCTCATAACCCCTTCCTTACGGCAATGTTTCTACGGTCTGTTATTTCAAAAAAGTGTGAATTATCTACAAAAAGTATAGGTGCCTGGAAGTCACTTTTAGTCCACGTCAAAAATTGCTGCAGCACTCATAAAACCACCCCGAATACCTGACACATAGAAAAGCTATAATGAATCTCAGAACAGACTGTCAACGAAAAATCTCAGCGCCTGGAAAATAACGTTTTACGTCAAAATAGCTTGCCCAATTGTTGCTATGTCAAACCTGTCAAGGTGTTAACAGTCGGGTCGAAATATTCGATTCTATGGCAATCTATTCAGCCAACAATAATATGGTGAAATAACCACAATATGGTGAAATAACCACAGGGCTGGTGATATCACCATATATTCTGGTTGTATCCATATTTTGCAGAAGACAAAATGCAGTATAACTATTTGCAATAACTGGATACTTTTGTTTTTTGACTACTAATGGCATGTGATTTGCTAAGTTTATTATAAGCTGTCAATTTCCTAAAGGATGGCAGGTTAGGAGCAATATTTTAAGATTGCAAAAATCAGGAGGCAACAAAATGGCACAGTATACAGAAGAAATCGCCGAACAGAAAATGGTGACCGTTGACAAGGTTTTCATGGGCTTACTTATCGGGATTGTTGCCATATTAAGCATTTGGTTCCTTAGCGGTTTATTATATGTAATTTTAAAATGATAGGCTCATTTTAGAATTACGTGTTAAATATTGGGCTAATACGGTGTAGTCCATAAGAGGGAATGTTTTTTCCACAAAACATTCCTTTTTTGTTTGATTCCATCAGTACATTGATATCTTTTTATACAATTATACCCCTAACTACAGAAGCTGCAGAAACATCAAAGATTCATTTTAACTAAAGCAGCATCATTTTGCCGCCTATATTCCAAGGTCTCTACAATTATTGACTTCCATTTGCTCGACAGTTTAGTGCATTACACATCCATACTTCCTGCCACAATTGAAGTTTTCCCCAATATTCCTTGGTTGCCATGTGGTGAAGTTATCAGAACTCAGACTTCATTCCATTTTATTTGCTGGTATAGCTGCAATTCTGCAATGTTGCAAAAACAAAAAGCAGAGTCAAATATATGACTCTGCCTATTGTGGGAAAAGGGTCTCTCCATGTAAAGTATTTTTGTGATTTTAGACCCTTCCTCTTTTCATCTGTATATAGCAAAAAGCGAGCCCATATTCACAAAAACAGGTTATTTTCTTTATTTTTTCTTTAATTTCTTATAGTTAAACTTCAATGCCGAACGTAAATCCGGCGCTGTGCTACTGGCTACCGATTTTATTGTTGGGCAATTTCACTGGATGATATTGGTTAAATAACCAGAAAACAGTGTGGATGTCAGGATTTGCTTGCCAAAATGTAGATGTTTAAAAGGGTAACTGGAAGATTTCAGCAATTGGTGCAGCAATAATAAGTATAATGATCACCATGCCCATGGAGTGCGGGAATTAGTAACAGCAGAGAGTTTATTGAGTAAAATCTCCAGATAGAAAATCTCTCGGCTGAGTACTTCAGTTCAAATCGTCCGGGATTCTGCAATGGTGCCAGGGTTACAGCCTAATCAAGCTGTAACCCTTTTCTTTTCAGGCGGCTCCATGCAGGACTTAGAGAATGTGTTTTTTGGAGAGCCCCAGTTCCTGCATGACCTGGGTGGCTGTCTCTTCTATGGATTTTCCTGCGGAAGAGACAATTGGGATATGGGATTTCATATAGATCTGTTCCGCCTGCTTCAGTTCTTCGCGACAGGTGGAAAGCCTGGCATACTTGCTTGCAGGGTAGCGCTTTTCCCTGGCGCTTTGGAGTTGTTCCGGAGAGGTTGTCAGGGCGACGACCCGGCTTAAATTCTGCCGGATCATCTCGGGCACCCTGTAGCTGTTCAGATACTCAGAGGTTAGGGGGAAATTGGCGGATTTAAGACCCATCTGGGTTGCCAGAAAAACCGAGACCGGCGTTTTGCCGGCGCGTGAAACTCCCAGAAGTATGATATCAGCCTCATCGTATTCGCTGACCTTGGTCCCGTCGTCATGGGCCAGGCAGTAATGGATAGCCTCTACCCTCTTGTTCATGGTCACGTCAGTCGCATGCCGGGCAAAACCCGGCTCCCGCACGGCCCGGGTTTCCAGGCAGGTTTCCAGGCGCTCCAGGAACAGTCCATACGCTTCGAAATATTCCACTTCCGGTGAATCAAAAACCGCACGCACCTCCGGATCAAGGATGGTGCTGAAGATTATAGGTCTGCGGCCGCCGGAGCGTTTCATAATCTGATCCATCGTCTTTTTGGCCTCGGCAACGGTCCGTATAAAGGGAAATTTCTCTTCAGAGAAATTCACCTCCGGAAACTGACATATGAGAGCCTGGCCCAAATTGGTGGCCAGGATCCCGGTGCTGTCTGAGATATAATATATATCCTTAGAGCTCCACATCTTCCATGACTCCTTTCAAAACGGTATGTGTTATTCTTTGGCGCCGACCGCTGCCATGTAGATTACCGATTCCTCCTCACCGTCAAGTCCAAGCAGCCTGTTTAACCGGTCATCGTAAAATGCCGCCACCGGGCAGGCCCCAAGTTCAAGGCCTTCGGCTGCCAGCAGCAGATTCTGGCAGATATGGCCTGCATCCATCATGACGTAGCGCAAACCCCGGTGGCCGTACTTGGAAAAATTCCTGCGCAGAATGGCCGACCATATAAAAACCACCCCTGCCCTGGCCATGAAACTCTGCCCCAGGGCGGCCTCTGCCACCTGCTTTCCTACTGCGCCCTTTCGCATTGTCTCCAGGCTGAAATCCGCCGGTTGGAAATGATACAGGCCCGGGGATAATGATTCTACATTCTGTACGGAAAGGTAGGTCTCTACCGGGTAAAGGGCCCCGGCCGAGGGCGCGGTCCTGAAAAAAAAGCTGCCGGCCCTGCCGCTTATTCCCTGGCCGGCCCAGAGCAGCATGGCAAGGTTTTCCATACTGAGCGGGCGATCGGCGTAGCGCCGCCATGAGCGCCGGTACTGCAGGGTTTCATGCAGGCGTTTCTCCATTTCCCAGTCCGTAGGCAATTTTATCTTATCCGCCTCAGCATACTGTTTAAATGGGGGCGCAGGCGCAATATCCAACCGGGCCCTGCGCTGCAGGGTCTGTTCGTCGAATTTTGTTTCCTGCAGATAGCGGTAGCCGAGAGAATTTTTCAGATCATCCATAATGAATCCTTTAAACTCTGGTTAACATTTAGCCTCAGAGAGTACTTTTACTGGTACTTCTGAAAAGGTCTGTAAACTCTAAATAAAAAAATTGTTCCCTGAATTTGCCTTTTCACGCAGCCGAGCAAGATGCACGGCACTCTGCAATAACCGCCCTGATCTCCTTTTCCTGCTCTTCGATGCTTTCAACAAGTTTGAACTGCACCACGGCCCGGTCCAGGTTCTGGTCACTGCGGCTGACCTTGAAATAGGTATTGCCCTCCAGAAAATCAGTGTAGAACCGGAGCCCCAGTTCAAAGGGAATAAGCCTGATAGCATCATATAGAAAATCAAAATCCGCCCCGGTGAGAAACCTGTGGGCTGCACCTGCATAGCCGCGTAGAACAGACGCACACAGTTTAAGATCAAAGCGGACCGCGGAAAATTCAAGGGTCTCTTCTCCCAGGGTATTGCAGCAGGAACGCAGGCAGTCGCCGATATCGTAATGCACCAGGCCGGACATCACGGTGTCAAGATCAATGATGCTGACCGCCCTCCCCGTCCTCCTGTCCACCATGATGTTGTTGATCTTGGGATCGCCGTGTATGATGCGGGCCTGCAATATTTCCCGCCTGCGTGCCTCCTCCAGCACCGGGGCCCATCTCCTCCTGTGCGCAACAAACTCCCGGCAGAAACCGGCGGCTTCCCCGGCTTCCATACCCCTCCCGGAAACCTCGTCATAATGCTCAAGGTAGTGCTCGATATTATGAAACCCCGGCAGGGTGTCATGCAGGAGTTCAGGGTCCAGGTCGCTGGCCAGAAAGTGGAAGACGCCCAGGGCCCGCCCCGCCTCCCGGGCCTCATTCGGGCCGGAAACCCGTTCCAGGGGGATTGCCTCCCGGATAAAGCTCAGCGCCCGCCAGAAAACACCATCCGCATCAATGAAAAAATCCTCTCCGTCAGGGGCGGCTATGCTTTGCACCATCTGCCAGTCTGCATCAATCCTGCTAGCGCCGGCCTGCATCACTTTCTGCATATGTTCGCAGATAAGCCGCAGGTTGTGCATGATTGCGGCAGGCTCTGTAAAAACCTGCGTATTGACGCGCTGCAGGATAAACGGCTCTGCCCCGTTGTTCTGTTTCACCAGGTAGGTGTCATGGATGATGCCCTGGCCGTATGGTTCCACCCCGGCAATTGTTTCCTCCGGACCAATAAAATTCTCAGCAGCCCGTGTGACCTTATTCATTGAATGAAACCTGCTGCCGGGTTGCCTTCCATTTCCGCCTCTTCTTCATTGATGCCTTTGCTTTTACATGATTATGGTATAAATGATCTGTTAACTTTTTCTTTACATTGATAAAGTATGGTAATGCAACTCTTGTTTCAGAATAATGCGCTGCATTTTAATTCTCAAACCAAGGATACCCCGATGAGCCGCCATGAGACATATATGAAAGAAGCCCTGCGCGAGGCCGGAGAGGCCCTGCTGGCCGGGGAGTTCCCGGTGGGCTGCGTTATGGTGCATGGGGAGGAGATCGTCAGCAGGGGCAGAAGGATCAATTCCATTCCTCCCGATGACAATGAACTGGACCATGCGGAAATAACGGCACTGCGCAAACTCTTCCTGCAGCACCCGCAGATCGAGCCCTCGAAAATAGTCGCCTATTCGACCATGGAGCCCTGCCTCATGTGCTATGTGACCCTGCTTTTAAACGGCATCCGCACATTCGTGTACGCCTACGAGGATGTCATGGGCGGCGGCACCTCCCTTGCTCTCAAAGAACTCGCCCCGCTGTACCGGGAAATGTCGGTTTCCATAACCCCACATATCCTGCGCCGGGAAAGCCTGCAGCTTTTCAGGACCTTTTTTGCCAACCAGGAAAACACTTACTGGCAGGACAGCCCCCTGGCTCGCTATACCCTTGACCAGCTGGCAGGAGAGCCCGGAAAATGAGCCCGGCACACGCAAAGACCGTTGCATTCAAGCGCGGGGAGAGAAATGTTTTTTTTCATGTCCTTACTGCCTGCAACCTCTCATGCCGCCACTGCTATATCAATCCCCGGGAGCACGGCACAGATACGGTACCACGGGAGAACCTGGAAAAGTGGCTTACCCTTTTCCAGGATACGAACAGGGAGACCAATGTTATTTTCCTGGGCGGCGAACCCACCATGCATACTGACCTGCCCCATGCAATCCGCTTTGCAAAAAAGCTGGGCTACGTTTCTGTCACTGTTGATACAAACGGCTTTTTGTTTCACGATTTCCTGGGCAAGGTCAATCCGGCAGACCTGGACTTTTTAAGTTTCAGCCTTGACGGTCCAAGCCCTGAGGTCAACGACATGCTGCGCGGACCAGGTGTTTTTGAGACGTGCACGGCTAACCTGCAGAAAGCGGTTGCGGCCGGATTTAATGTCAGCCTGATCTACACGGTGAGCAGGTACAATATCGATCACCTGCATGAAATGGTGCCCCTGTTGAGCCGGTGGGGGGTAAAACGCTTCTTCATCCAGGTGATCGGGATCAGGGGCAAAACAGCCCAGAACGGCGGGGACAAATGGCAGCTCACCCCTGAGGAATGGCTGGAGAAAATTCCCCTGGTGGCAGCTGAGGCGGCGGCCCATGGCATAACAGCCGTTTTCCCCAAGGTATTTCTGGAGCCGGGAGAAAAATTTGAATGCGCCGGCCGGGTGGCGGAAAATTACTTCATCTTTCCAAACGGCAGGGTTTACCAGTGCCCCCTGTGTGAGGATTACCCCATAAATGGTTACAGGATTGCAGAAAACACACTCATCGCCAACAGCGGTTTTACCGAGACCAGGCTCTTCAGCCTGGATATCCCCGAAGGCTGCGTGATCAATAAGCTCCTGCAGCCCGAAAATCTCAGCTATGACGCCCAGGGCAGCCCCCTGTATAAAATCTCCTGCTGCCTCCTGAAGCAGGAGATGAGTCCTGAATAAACCCGGGCTCTCACTAGCTGCCGCAAGCGGCGCCTGCTGCATTTATTTCTTTTTTTTCTGGCCCCTTTTCTTTTTGTTCCCGGCCCCGGCATTTTCCGCCTTCTGTGGCGCAGCATCCAATGCCAGGCCGGTTCCGGCACAGGCGGTGCATTCCTCGGTTGAAAGCAGAAACCTGCTCACACCCTTGAAAAAACTAACCTGCCCGGTCCCGCCGCAGATATCACATGTTTTTTTCTGCTCTTTTTTTACCATGGAAGGTATTGTACACAGGAAAATATTTTTTCACATGGCGCAATTTTTCTGTTCGTCATCAGGGCCCGGTTCAGGTACCCTGCAATGACGTGGCATACTTTATAAAACCTGATGTGGTCATTCCGGCATGAATCCTCACGACGAATTCGTCCTGATAGTTGACAGGGACAACAATGAAACCGGCAGCGCACCCAGGCATGAGATGCGGGCCAGGGGCCTGCCCCACCGGGCCGCCTATATCCTGGTCTTTAACAGCTCCAAAGAACTTTTCGTCCAGAAACGCACCATGGGCAAGGACATCTATCCCGGCTATCATGACGTGGCGGCAGGCGGCGTTGTCCTTGACGGTGAGAGTTACGATGAATCAGCCAGGCGCGAACTGGAAGAGGAACTGGGCATACGGGATGCAGTTCTGACCCCCCATTTCACTTTTTTTTATGAGGAAGGCACCAACCAGGTCTGGGGCAGGGTTTATTCCTGCATCCACGACGAAGAAATGACCCTGCAGGCGGAAGAGATCGAAAGCGGCTTTTTTGCCGATCCCGCGCAAGTTCTGGCACTCAGCAAAACAAAAAAATTCACCCCGGACGGGATTCATGTGCTGAAACGGTATCTGGAGTTACAGGATAAACAGGGGTCAGGAGTGAGGAATGAAGGTTAAAAAAAACGGAGTAGCCGAGTTTTAGAGCGATGTCGAAAAATCAGTGAAACTTTCCGGCAATTTTGCACAAAAGATCGGGGATTTTCATACAGACCCGAAAGGTATAATTTTTAAAGTATATTGATTGATCGCTTGGCTATTGTGATTTTTTATGTAAATTTATAATTTTTACCACCATACAGTCAATTTATCCTAATGCCTGCCGGAACAGTCTGGCGTGATAAGGAGGGAGTATGATTTCATTACATGTGAACGGGAAAAAGAAGAAGGTTGAAGTGGCCCCGGATACCCCATTATTGTGGGCTCTGAGGGATAACCTGGGAATCACGAGTGTCAAATACACATGCGGGATTGCAGAATGCGGGGTCTGTACGGTTCTCATTGATGATAAGGCTGTCCGCTCCTGTTCCATTTCAGTAGATGAGGCAAAAAAAGGCAGGATCATCACCATTGAAGGGCTGCCGGAGGATCATCCCGTCAAGATTGCCTGGATTGAAAAGCAGGTTCCCCAATGTGGATATTGCCAGCCGGGCATTATGCTCCAGACTGTTGATTTTCTGAAACGCCAGCCGAACCCGACGGCAGAGCAGGTCGATGATGCCTTGGATAACGTCCTTTGCCGCTGCGGGTCTCACCCCAGGATAAAAAAGGCTGTTCAGATGGCCGCAGACCTGAGTAGGAAATAGGGGGGCGATACGATGAAGACTGATATGACACGGAGAGACTTTCTGAAGAAGAGCAGCCTGGTCGTCGCTGCAACCGCTCTTCATGGCGAAATAATCCTGTTTAACGCTTCACCGGCACAAGCTGTTACATCTTCTGCCTTCAAGCCCCATGCCTTTGTTGAGATTGGAGCGGATGACACGGTAACTGTCTGGCTTGGCCAGACAAATCTTGGCCAGGGCACCCACACGGGCATCTCGATGATCGTGGCCGAAGAGCTTGATGCCGACTGGGAGAAGGTCCAGGCTAAAATGGCGCTGGCCGCAGAACCGTTTAATCACCCCCACGCCAATATGCAGTTTACCGGCGGCAGTACCAGCATCAGGGACCGGTGGGATATTATTCGCAAGGCTGGGGCCGCAGCCCGCCAGATGCTTATTGAGGCTGCGGCAAAAAAGTGGGGAATTGCTGCCGGCACATGTAAAACGAATAACGGCAAGGTGGTTCACCCGGGTGGGCGCAGCCTGAGCTACGGAAAGCTTGTCCAGGAAGCGCAGAAACTTCCTGTTCCTGAAAATCCGCCGCTTAAGGATGCAAAAGACTATCGCATTATAGGCTCAAACAGGGACCGCCTGGATATACCGGACAAGGTGCAGGGCAGAACCAAGTACGGGATTGATGTAACTGTTCCTGATATGTGCATTGCAGTAGTGGCACGTGCGCCCCGTTTTGGCGCCGCACCTGAATCATATGATACGGACGCAGCCATGGCGGTCAAAGGTGTATTGCAAGTGGTGCCCCTGGAGGACAGGATTGGGGTGTGTGCCGATACCACCTATGCAGCGCTGCAGGGCCGGAAGAAGCTCAACATCAAGTGGACGCCGGGTTCGCATCCTGCGTTTGATGATGCGACACTGGATAAGCTGTTTGCGGAAAACCTGGAAAAGCTGGGTGCTGTTGCTGAAAAAACCGGCGATGCAAATAAGGCCCTGGCTGAAGCAGCCGTAACAGTAGAAGGCGCCTACAAACTGCACTATGTCTCGCATGCCCAGCTCGAGCCTGTTAACTGTACGGCCCATGTTGAAAAAGACCGCTGCCGTTTGTGGATGCCGACCCAGGGACAGACGTGGGCCCAGCAGGCAGCGGCTGCGATTACCGGGCTGCCTTCTGAAAAGATCGAAGTCGAGACCCCTCCTGCCGGAGGCGGGTTTGGCTTGCGGGGCATGACCGACTCGGTTAAGGATGCAGTATCGCTTTCCCGGGCCATGGGCCGCCCGGTTAAAGTCATGTGGACCCGGGAGGATGATTTTGCCAACGATTATTTCCGCCCGGGAACTGTCAGCAAGATTCAGGGAGGCCTGGACAAGGAAGGGAAAGTGGTTGCCTGGTCGCAAAAGGTTGCTGCACCATCAATTATGACCAGGTTAATGCCATCGCGTGTAAAAAACGGTATAGATAACAGCGCCATTCAAGGCATCTCGGATATGGTCTATACACTGCCTAACCGCTCTGTGGAGTATGTTATGATGGATCTGCCGGTCACCGTCGGTTTCTGGCGCTCGGTCGGCTACTCAATCATCACCTTCACCGTTGAAACGTTTATGGACGACCTGGCACATGCAGCCAAGCAGGATCCGGTTCAATTCCGCCTTGATCACATGGAAAAGGGCTCCAGGCCATACAGGACCCTGTCGCTGTTGGCGGAAAAAGCTGACTGGGGCGGCAAAGTACCGGCCGGCCGGTCACGCGGCATTGCAGTTGGGACCTGCTTCGGCTCCTCTGCTGCCCATATGGCTGAAGTGTCCGTTGACAGAAAGAGCGGCAAGGTTAAAGTCCACAAGGTGGCCTGTGCCATAGACTGCGGACCTGCAGTTTATCCGGATGCCATAACCGCCCAGATGGAAGGGGCTGTGGTCATGGCCTTGAGTGTGGCGTTTAATGAAAAGATCCGGTTTGCCAAAGGCGGGGTCAAGACTGCCAACTTTGACGAATATCCGCTTTTGACCATGTCCGACGTACCGGAGGTTGAAGTATATATTTCCGAGAGTGTCCACGAAATTGGCGGGGTCGGCGAACCCGGCATTCCAACGGTTGCGCCGGCGGTTGCCAATGCCGTATTCAATGCCACCGGTGTCAAGTTGCGGGAACTGCCTTTTAAAAGGGAGCTGCTGATTAAAGCGTGAATACAGAGAAATGAGAGAGCTTTTTCAGGAGATATATGAATCCCTTGTCAGCGGGAATGAACTGGCAGTTGCCACCATCATAAGCGACAGAGGGTCCACTCCCCGAACCTCTGGATCAGGTATGGTTGTTTACAGGGACGGGAGAATTTCCGGAACAATCGGGGGCGGCATTGTTGAGGCCGACGTGATCCAATCTGCCTTAAGCCTTTTCAAAAAACACGGGGCGCTTGTATCCTCTTATGATTTCAACCAGACCGGCAAGATGGATGACATGGACCTGGTCTGCGGCGGACATATGCAGGTACTGGTGGAACATGTATCTGCAGATAAGGAAAACCTTGAACTGTTCGGCCTGATGTGTGAAGAAATGAGAATGGCCCGCCCGTTTCTCTGGGTTGGCAGGGTTACTGAGAACGGCAGGCAGTTGCAGGTAGACCGGGCAATGCACACTGCAGACAACAGGTGGCTAGGTCCACTTCAGCAAGAGGCTGTTCTGCAGAAAAGGCTCAACGGCTTTACTATGCGTCATGACAAAACAGCATTGCTCCAGATAGACAAACATCAATATGTTGTTGCCCCCGTCCTGCCGCCTGATACAGTCTATCTTATCGGTGCCGGGCATGTGTCAAAAGAGATCGCACTGCTGACCAGGCAGCTCGGCTTCAGAACACTGGTCTTTGATGACCGGGAAGATTTCGCCAATACCGAGAGGTTCCCGGGTGTTGACGGTGTCTATGTCTGTAAAGACTTTGCCGGTATATTCGAGGAGTTCAGTGTCATCCCCGGGAGCTACATCATCATTGTTACGCGGGGGCATCGTTTCGATAAGGAAGTCCTGGCCCAGGCTCTGGGAACAGAAGCGGCATATATTGGCATGATCGGCAGCAGGAAAAAGAGAAAAACCATTTACCAGGCCCTGCTCAGTGAAGGTTTTGCGCAGAGTGCCCTTGATCAGGTGCATTGTCCCATCGGCCTGTCAATTGCTGCGGAAACACCGGCTGAAATCGGTGTAAGTGTCGCGGCAGAACTTATTCAACACCGCGCCAGTCGAAAATCCCATGGCTGAGAAGAGAATTGGCGCCCTTATCCTGGCAGCCGGGTTTTCTTCCCGCATGACAGGATTCAAGCCTCTTCTGGAAATTAACGGGAAAACACTGGCAGAGCATGCTATAGGACTTTTTCAGATTTCGGGAATTGCTGAAATTGTTACCGTGCTCGGATACCGGTCAGAGGATCTGATTCCTTTAGTTAATGCGGCCTCATCCCGCTATGTGATCAATGATAACTATCAGGCTGGCATGTTCTCATCAATCAAACAGGGAGTAAGACAACTGCGGGAAACATGTGATGCTTTTTTCCTGCTCCCTGTTGATATCCCTTTTGTCCGTTCTGCCACAATCCGGCAATTGCTTGATGCGTTCAATAAGAACCCGGCAACCCTTATCTGCTATCCGGTATTCCAGGCGAAGCGGGGCCATCCGCCACTTATTGCCTGCAGCCTTGCGGACCGGATCCTTGCCCATGGGGGACAGGATGGCATGCGGGGTTTCCTGAGACAATACGAAGACCGGGCCCTCATGGTTTCTGTAGACGACCCATTCATACGGATGGATATTGATACAAATGAAGACCTGTCCCGCATACAGAATGAATTGCAAAAGGAAATCTGAAAAACGGGATTCAGGGCCTTTCATTCATTCAGGCAAGCAGTGTTGACTTTTGACACAGTTATGACAATCTTCAAAGTATCAGGTTTTGGAAATTAAAATAAATAAGGTAAAAATATTTTCCTTCTGGAGTGTCTAATGTCTGAAAGAATATTCAAAGTCTTTAAGATGGTTCCCGGTAAAGACAGTTCGTACAGGAAACCCATACATAATCCCAGAAACCATGAGGTACACCTGTGGAGGATAACTCCGGGAGAGTGGATCTATCCCCATACCCATCCCCGCACGGATGATATCTGGTATATTATCCAGGGAACGGGCGAATATTTTTTAACTGCAGAAGAGAAAAGAATCGTGAAGCCGGGCGATATGGCAATAGCCTCGCCAGGGGAAGTACACGGGATATTCAATTCCGGTTCTGAGGATGTGATTCTCCTTTCAGTGCTTGCGCCGCTCCCGGTTGAGATAAAAGAGGCTCCCGGTTTCGAGTATCCCGAATAACTCTCTTCTTTTATGAAGACCCTTTAAATGTCGGGGAGATAATCCATGGGGCTGCTCAACCTGCTGCTTAAAGATCCGCTCGGGTTCATCATCGTTGCCGTACCGCTCCTGTATTCCATCATTTTCCACGAGTTGGCGCATGGCTGGGTAGCCTATCGGCTGGGTGATCCCACTGCCAAGTCGCTGGGCCGTCTCAGCCTCAATCCCCTCAAGCACCTCGACCCCATGGGCACCATGATGCTCTTTCTTTTCGGCTTTGGCTGGGCCAAGCCGGTGCCGGTGAACTTCCACCACCTGCGTGACAGGCGCAAGGGGATGATACTGGTCTCTGCCGCAGGGATCGTCACGAACATGCTCCTGGCGTTTCTTGCTCTTTTTCTTTTCCGGCTGCTGTCCCTTTCGCCGTCAGGTATAGCGGCGCAGCTTCTCTATTTTTTTGCGCGGATCAACATCATCCTGGCCGCGTTCAACCTGATCCCGCTGCCGCCCCTCGACGGCTCGAAAATTCTCATGGGCTTCGCATCCCCGGGCATCCGGAATTTCCTTTTCCGTTTTGAGCGCTATGGACTTCTCATGATCATCATACTGCTCTATTTAGGTGTTCTCGACCCTGTAATCCGCTTTTTCGAATGGATGATCCTGATGCTTATCAAACTGCTGCTGCCCTGAATGCCGGTTATTTTTCCAGATCGGACAAGATACGGTCAATACAAAGCTCTCGCCAGGTAGACCTGCCACCCTTTTGCCCCCTGTTTAACTCTGATTGCCTGCCGCCACGTCAATATTTTGGCAAGAAAATGTGATTAATGGTACCATACTTGTTTGCGGCCGTTTTTTGCGGCCTGTTTGCTGTTCCATCTTTGTATTTATCAAAAAGGATTCGAGTCGATGTGAACAACACAATAACCCTACTATAGGACGGAGGGACGCAATGTTTAGACGCACATACGATGACAAAGTTAAAACAACCCCCAGCGAGAATAAAGAGCCTGAAAAAAAAGAAGTGAAAGAAGAAATGCCGAAAGAGGTTCCTGTGCGACCGCCGGCATCAGCTGTCAGAAGTTCAAATGTGAACAAGATCCTGAAAGGCAGCAAGCTCATAGGAGATATCAATGTTACCTGTGATCTGGAATTGAACGGAGACGTTGAAGGCAATATAACGTCACTGCAGGATTCAAACATCCTGATAAAAGGGGCCTGCAACGGAAATATCGAGGCAAAAGAAGGCAGTGTTGATATTGAGGGTGAACTGCGCGGTGGAAACATCACCGCTGGGAAGGATGTAAAAATATCCGGCAAGTTCCAGGGCGGAGAAATTAAGGCAGGGGGTAAAATATTTGTCAATGGTGAATTCAATGGAAAACTTGAGGGCAATGATATCGAGATAGGGGCAAATTCCAGCGGCAAAGGGGAAATATTTTACAAGGAATATATCTCTATCTCCCGAGGGGCCAAGGTCGAGGTGAAGATTTCCCAGACCAAGGAAGCCCTTAAGGAGGTAAAGTCCTCTTTCAGGGCGAAGCCGGCGGATACACTGCCAGTTAAACAGCCTGTTAAACAGGATGACGAAAAAAGTAAAGAGGAACCTAAAAAATCTGCGGCAGAAGATACGAAGCCCCTGGCGAAGTCCGGCGGCAGTAAATAGAGCCGCCTTTAGCGGTTTATTGAATCATTTCATGGAGCAGGAGCCAGGCAAAACTTGCCTGGCTCCTGTTTTTTTATCCCGGACTCAATAGCAAGGAGTAAATTATCGATGAAAATTTTGGTGCTAACCGATGATCTGGTAACAGGTATTAACGATATTGATAATCAACACCGACAACTTTTCAAATGGGCCAATGAAGTCGCTGCCGACGAGGTGCTGGCGGATGACGGGAAATTCATGGAGGCCGCCAATAATCTACAGGAATATGTAAGCGCTCATTTCCGGGCTGAAGAGCAGGCCATGGAAATGTATGGTTTTAATGGTCTGGAGAAACACAGTTCACAGCATAAAAGGCTGATGAGGGAGGTCGGCCAACTGTTATTGCGCGCAAAATGGGAGGGAGCGAGCAAGGGATTAAAGATTGAACTGCAGTATATGTTCGCCGACTGGATTACGCTGCATATCAAGGAGTGGGATAAAGCCTTTGCAAAATTTATGCAAAGAAATGACCTGACAGCTGTGCCCCTGCCTGACGTGTTCGATTCTTAAAATATGGGGTAAGCCCTCAATGGGAGTTTCCCATATACCTCCGCCTGCGTTGGAGTGATCATTCTTTGGGGGACAGTTTCAGTCGTCAGCCGTTTTGTTTGCTGACAACTCAATTCTGTCCCGGTTTTGGTCCGGACCGTTCCAGCCAATTTAGCTTTGTATCCCTCCTCTGTCAGGGTACTATTCTCAAAAGATATTGTTAACACGTTTTGGTGTTGACCAAATGGACATTTTGATAAAACTCAAGATTGTGGCAAGAAAGTTGAAGAAATAACAACATAACTCTAGAAGATCTAATTAATACCTTAACTAAATTTTTTTATGGGTAAATCAAATATTCGTCTTGTCCATAGTATGGCTCGAACAGGGAGTACTGTAATATCCAAATGCCTAGCCTGCATGAAAGATGTCATATTGCTCAGCGAAATACATCCATTGGGCATCAAACAATTTAATCCGGTTAGGCAAGCTCAGCAGTGGTATAATCTTTTTACAAACTCTGAATTGCAAGAGTATTCCTCCCAATCGCATACCTTCGTTTCAGTAATTCGATTAATTAATGACAGGGTTGAGTTCCTTGGCAAAAAATTAGTTTTACGTGATTGGGCTCATTTGGATTTTACAGCGGTACCGTTTTTACCTGAACCAAGCTACCGCCTGATGTTATATGAATCTCTGGTCAATGATTTTAATTTATTAAGAATAGCTATCACCAGGCATCCCATTAACCAGTGGCTTGGTCTCTCAAAACTTCATCGTGTCCAAGATAGATTAACTTTGGAACAATTTTTAACAGACTATCTACGTTTTGCTCAAATAACGAAGGAAATTGGTTTCATCCGCTATGAGGATTTTACCCATGACCCAGATGCAATTCTGGAACAAATCACATACTGCCTTCAGTTAGAATATGACCCTGAATATAAGAAGAATTGGATGAATTATACCAATATTACGGGTGACAGAAAAAATACGTGGCGGGAAATCAAGCCCTGGAGCCATCCTCAACTTGAAAAAAGCCTGATAAAAAGATTTACAAAAAATAATGATTACAGGGCTTCTTTAAAGATACTGGGCTATGAACATTTTAATGAATGAAATTAGTTATATTATAGCCCCATTATGATAGATAATTAATTGATATCTTGATAGAAAAGTATTTTAAAAACCTGGGAACATTATTAATCCCTAAATTTTACATTTCTGCTATGAATGAACAGTCGTGAACCATTCTCAAGGTGTTAATATATCCAATGGACACCAATGATTCTGGCGATTGAGATTTGAGAAAGGCCTGCTTTCATAAGTGCGTAAATCTGGTATATTTGTTCTCGGGTGAGCTGTCTCTAGTTTCTCATAAGTGCTCCTCTTTACTGTGTCGGTTAGAAAAGGATCTGCTTACAGCAGTTCGCCTTTCATGCCAACCCAGAAGAGTTGCATATGGAATATGAATTCAGGGAAATTTATATGAGAAAAAGTTATGAATATGCAAAATTTAGTGATTATGAATTAGGTAAAGAAATTACAAAAGAATTTTTTAAAGATTTTTTTCATCCAGAAGGATTTTTTCCTAGACTTATATGGGAGATACTTAAAGATCCAACTGGAATGTTAATGGACCTACCTCTTGA
>Ga0209536_100005676_pt1 | contig 19322 bp, 12 predicted proteins | sample DeeMarSeWOR28_12_FD_187461 | JGI IMG/M metagenome (GOLD analysis project Ga0209536, IMG submission 187461) | Marine sediment microbial communities from White Oak River estuary, North Carolina - WOR-2-8_12 (SPAdes) (version 2) | ecosystem: Environmental > Aquatic > Marine > Intertidal zone >...
TAATAGGTATAGGTGACTGAATGGGGAGATCCCTCCGTGGAAGCGATCCCGGGATAAAAGATATTGGCAGAAACCCCATTCCCTGTAAAGGTTCCTCCCGAAGGATTTGCGGAAAGGGGAATCCCGGGTTCGGAGTAGAAATAGGCCTGCCGGTCCAGTTCGATGTCTACCGGTGTGACCGGATTGACCGTCAGGGCCACCTCACCATAGGTGTTACCCGATTCGCCCAGCCGGTCCTCCACATAGGAGATGGTATATACATTGTCTTCGGTAGGTTCAAGCCAAACGGTATGCGGTGAATTTACACCGGTCAGTTCGAGGTAAATCCCGTCTTTGTCGCTGATCACCGCATCCCAGGGCCCCTCGCCGCTGAAATAAAGATAAGCCGCCACAGAGCTCCCTTCGCATACCTCTTTCTCATTGGAGAATATGGTGGCTGTGGGGGCTGCTGCCAGGCCGGAACCGGAGAGGGTGACCCCGTGCCCGAGCAACACTCCCGCGGCATGGAGCAAACCTGCTGCGAAGAGGAAGGTTGCGATTCGATTCATCAAAGGTCCCCGGTATCGTTGGTTTTTATCAGTGATATCATGCTGTTCTCCCCGAAGCTGGTGGTTCCCAGCATGACCAGTCCACCATCTTCCGTAATATCAATATCGGCCCCGTACTGATCCCCTGATGCGCCGTAAATGATCCTTCCTGCAGGATCGTGCGACTGGGTCAGGAACTGAAGAAATATCTCCCTGTTCCCGTTGGATTGCCTGGTGCCCACAATGGCATACCGGCCATCCCCGGTCTTCACGAACCGCTTCCCGATCAGGTCCATATTGTTTTCGGATATGGTAGTAAGCAGATCTGATCGGGTGATATAGAGACCATCCGTTTCAATCTGATGGACCGCAATCCTACTCCTCCCGCCTATGATCCTGTTGCCCAGAACCAGGAAACTGTTCAACCCGTCCTCAATGATACAGGTTCCTATCTCGTTTGAGTCATCGGTCAGGTTTTCGTCGATGGGACTCAGTTCATCGTCAAAATTGAGAATCAGGATATCGGTGGTACCAGTGGTTCCTATTTTGTCGTAGGTACAAACACAGAGGTAATGATCGCCGGCATTCAGGAGGTAATTGGCCGTCGTATTCTCCGCGTATGGGTTGTTATAGTTGAGCCCCAGGCGGATGGAATCCCCTTCCTGTTCCACTCCCATGATCAGGATGTCGGACCTGCCATCCTCCACCTTGTATCCGGCGAGCATAAAGCCCGAAGAGATCCGCTCGGTGGCATGCAGGATCGCTTCATCATTGACAGAGCCATAGCTTTTTTGCCAGTTGATGGTTCCCGCATTGGATACCTTGACCAGAAATATATCTTTCTGAGTAACGAGGCTATTGTCTAACGGACGTTCGATATAGCCGGCCAGCAGGAACCCTCCCTGCCCGCCCCTCACGGGAACGACGGTATTGGCCGCAGATTCCAGGCCCTGCTCCGTGAAATACTGGGGGAACCCATTTTTGAGGTTTCCGTACTCATCGGTGACGATCAGTATCATCCTTTTACCAATTCCAGGCAGCGAATCCACCCCGCAAATGGCAAACCCGCCGTCATCCAGCGGTTCCAGATCCCTGGCCTCATCCATCATGTAACTCCCGTAGAATTTAATAAACTGATCTGCCTGTTCCGGCGACATATCGCGCTCGCAGGAAATAATTATTGCAGCCAGTAAAGCGAAGAAAAGCAGATGATATCTCATGTTCATAGGAATCTAAAGATTTAAAGGTTCCACGCCATTCCGGCCATGAAACTTACCTGTTGCATCCTGAAATCACTGTCCACATGGTAAAGCAACCAGATCAGATCCTGATTCTCATACCGGTTTTCCGGTTTATTGACCAGGAAGATCCCTGCCGCATACCTTGATTCAATGAATATAAAGGAGTTTTCCAGGGGGATCCTCACCCCGATACCTGCCAGTCCGCTCAGGTTGAGTGCAGCACGGGAATCTTTAATATCGGTCTTGTCCACCTCCACATCCCTGAGCATCTCTGTATAACTCCTGACCCCCGATCCCTGTGCCGAAATCAGATAATCGCCCATTATACCCATGCTCAGGTAGACACTCACCCTCCGTCCATCCGGATTGAGCCTGAAATTGAAAGTGGCAGGAAGCTGAAGCCTGTATTCATTTTCTGTGTATTCATAATTTGCAAAAGAGACCGGTGTGGCTGCATATGAAAAACTGGTCCGGTTGATCTGAAGCCCGAATGAGGTCTCCACGGCCCTCCCGATCCGCAGATTCATGTTCACTCCCACCTGAAAACCGGGCTTCATACCGAAGCTTCCGTCATCCTCAGAAGGATCGCCTACACTGTATCTTTCCACCATCTGGGGAAAACTTATGTTGCCACCCACCACAAATCCCAGGGAATTTCCGTATTCAAATGGTGGTCGGACGACTGGCTGTCGGGTTGGCTGACGCTGGGGCTGCACAGGTGTTTCTTCCTCCTGTACCTCTGCCACCTCCTGGTCGGGGTCAATCCCCCGCTCCCTCAGTTTTGAATCGAGCAACAGTGCAAACTCGGCCGCATCACCCTCTCCTGCCCGGTAGTCCGGAAACTCATCCACAAACCTCTCCATCATTGCCCCCGCTTCATCCGGCAAATAATCAAAAAGGTATGCATTGATCACCAGCTTATAGGCCTCCTGCCTGGAGGCTCCGGACAGACCGCCTGATTCCAGGCATGGAATGAGCAGATCGGGGACCAGTTCCACCATCCCTGCCTCATATGCCTCTTTGGCGTCCTCAAGCAGCTGGTTACAGCCCACAACATCCTGCGAACAGATGGAGTGACTCCAGAAAAAGAGAGGAATGATAATGAGAATCCATTTGCGCATGTCGGGTTGTTTTTATTTGTTTATAGACCGGGACAGGTCTCCTCATATGGTATTTCACCATCAAAATATTGATCCCACTCATCAACGGTCAGGTTCCTTCCCAGCAACGAACAGAAATCCCTGGCCATCTGCGATGCTTCTGTTGGTCTGCCTACGAGTCTGGGATAGTCGACGCTGCCACTGTAAAAATAGCTGCTGTTGCCGTTAAAACAGACCGTAAGCACAAAACCGTTGTTCTCTGAGAATACCATCGGCCTGGCACCCCAGTCGGTAGCGTTCCATAAATATACATTTCCATCATTTGATGACGCTGCCACGAATCTGCTGTCCGGACTGTATGCCAGGTCGGTTACTCTGCTTCCCGGGCCCCTGAGTGTTGATTCAACCCGTCGTCCCGATCCGGAGAGTACCCGCAGTGTACCATCCAGTAAACCGGCAATGATACGTTGGCCATCAGGACTGTATACCAGGGATCTGACATGGTTGGATCCAAAATCAGAGATCATGCGAAGCTGATCCGGAGCATTGACCTCCAGTTCATATAATTTGCCATCCCTGGTTCCGAATGCCACCCTCCTTCCGTTGGAGCTGGCAGCCAGCGCCGAGGGCCTTGCACTGGTGGTTACCAGCGTGGAATTCTGAAATCCATCGTATTCCCACAGGACGATCCTGTTCTCGGTTCCTGCCGAAACGAAACTGCCTGTATTCCCCAGGTTATGAAGAAACAATACGATGTTCCCCTGCCCGGCATCGCTATGGATCACCTCCCCGTTGTTTTGAAGCTCAAGGAAAAGAAGTCCTCCGCCGTTGGTGCCGATGGCGGCGATCCTTCCATCGGGACTGACAGCAAGACATTCATTGTTCAGTCCGGTATTGGTCAGGGTGATCTGGGAAGAGCGGTTGTTGATGTTTCCCGAAAGAATCTTCACAGATCCATCGCTGCTTACGGTGAGGATACTGCCCGATCTGCCGAGCCATTCAATGGCTTTGATCGAATTCCTCAGATTGGGGTAAATGTTGTAAGCGGGTGAAATGAGCTTCTTGGTGGCCTGATAAAGTCCATTATAGATCACAGCATCATACCTGTTGCCATTGTTCCGGGTGTGGATCTGGTATGCCTGGAACGCCAGCAATCCCTGCAGTTCGGGATTCCGGTCAATATTGATGCTCTGACTGGCTACAAGTCCTGCCACGTCCAGTGCCCGGCGGCTTCTTTCCAGCCTGTTCCGCTCTGCAGCTTCTCTGGCTTCCCGTTCTTGTTCAGCCGGATCGATCCGGGGTGTTTCGCGAACAGGGGGTGGTGTTTCTTCCCTTTCGGTTATCCTTTGCTGTTGCTGACTTTCGTAGACCGGATCTGAAGTCTCCCTCTGCTGAGAATCCTGCTCTCTTGCAGACTGCTGGTCGGTTGGGGTTTCGGCAAATAGCTGCTCCTCCTGAACCGGATCATTCTGAAAAGGGGCATCCCTCTCAATGGGTTCAGAATCCAGGGCCGCCGTCCCCGGCTGGTCCATCGGTTCGTTATAGGAAGAAACTTCATTTTCAGGGGTATAAAGCGGTTCCTGCTGTGCCGTTTGATCCGTCTGTTCTTCCGGAGCACGGTTTCTGCCAGTGAAAAATACCAGTGCCAGTACCACCACCATTACCCCGAGAAAAATGGTTACGGCCCTGTTCATGATTAATTTCCGCTTCTGAAGGACAATCTTTCGCTCCTGTTCCCACGCATACTCCTCCTCACTGGTGTTGAGGAACACCATGGCACGCTCAAAAGCGGGATTGTACTGAACCCCCCATGCAGGACTCGGTTTTTGCGTGTTTTTCCAGATGATGGCCTGCTGAAGTTCAGGCGGCTTCCACAATTCGGTTCTCCCCTGCTGATAGAGTGCCGAAGCTTCTGACAGCTTCATGTACATTTGGATGGACTCGGCTTCTTCATCCACCCACTCCTTCAGCCTGGGCCAGAGCTCCACAAGGGCCTCATGTCCCAGTTCAACCTGGCTCTCAGGGGAGAGTGCCACCGGCGGGTGCGGGGCGATAAATGCGCGCCCCTGTTTTCTGAACACCTCCACCACGTCGATCAGCTCATCGACGCTGCACTGGGCAATGCGGGCAATGGTTTGAATCGGGGACTGCCTCCGGAAGACTTCGTTCTGTTCACCCTTGTAAGTGATCGACTTAAATAGCTTTTCACAAATCTCTTTCTGAAACTGGTTCAATTCCTGAAAAGCCTCCTCCAGGTGGTCCCCTATGGCATTTTTGAGGGTTCCAACAGATTGGTAATCACTTATGGTAATCGGTTTTTCCATGTTACCCTGCTGTATCCAGTAATCCCAGGTTCTCATCAGGGCATGCTGAAGCATGGGGAGTTGAATGTCGACCCCCTCCAGGTCGTCCAGGAGGTAATCCTCAAAGCCGGATTCCACCCTGGCTCCCGCCCGTTGAATGGGACCGAGGATCGCCTTGGATAGTGCCGCCCTGGTCATGGGAGCAAGCAGGTATTTGCTCCTGTTCATTTTTTCTGCCAGCGAGCGATAGAGGGAACACGCATCCATGAAATCTGAACGGATGGAGATCATCACGTAGATGGATGGCTTTTCCGATTCGATCGCACTGATCAGTGTGTCTACCAGCCGGGTGGTATCGGGATGCCTTCCGTTCTTCTTTTTCTTTCGCACCGTAGGCCAGCTGATGAATAATTCCTCGAACTGATCCACCACCAGGTAAAAGCTATGCCCTTCGAGTCCCTTGCTTTCAATTAGTTCTCCCAGGTCCATGGAACCCGAGACGAACTTGTTCACATCCGTTTCATTGATCTGGTGCGGGAATACGCGCTGAAAACCACTTGCCAGGCTCTCGATGGGGTTGAGGCCCGGTCTCACGGTAACCGGAATCCAGTCCTGTTTTTTATCGGTGATCAGCTCCGGGATAATTCCCGAATGGATCAGAGAGGTCTTTCCGCTTCCCGACGGGCCCACAAGTGCACAAAACCTGTACGTTTTGATCAGGTCAAGCACCTCTGCAACAGCTGTGTTCCTTCCAAAAAAGAATTTATCCTCTGCAGCAGTAAAAGACCTGATGCCGGGAAATGGATTTCTTTTTTGTATCCCAGTATTGGTTAACGAGGATTCACCCATTGCTACATTCCTTATCTCTAAACCACATCTTTTCAAACCGACCCTGCCTGGGTCTGATTCAAAAAGTCACAAAAAGCGTGCAATAAACTTCTTTCATCAAACAATAGTTCAATGAATTGCTCCCTGTCAATCAGGTAAGCCTCGCACGTTCCGATCGTACCAAGATAACTAATTTGCTCTAAAATGTCCGATTGATGCTCCGCAATAATAGCAATTCCGGATGAAAGTGGAGAAAACTCTTCTGCAGAATCCGATCTCGCAAGGACCACATAATTTCCCTCCGCCAGTTGCTCTTCGGAGAAGGAATGGAGTCCCGAAACCAGCTTGAACAATGCGTTGATCCCAACCTTGTCGAACAATTTCCACCTGGCCAAATTGATGGTAGATTCCATATACCACCCTGCCACATCATCATGCTGCGGAAAACTATTATCCGGAAAATCCAATCTTTCCGTCACCATATGGTACCGCTCGGGATCATTTTTACGCAATATTTGGGCTGCGGTTTCACGTATTTTGGGATTTGGGTGGAATCCCTGGGCGATGATCTGCTGTTCATCGAAAAACTGTTCCACTTTTCCCATCCTTTCTAGGACACAAATCCGGATGAAATCACCCATTTGTGTCCCGTCGCGGTTCAGGATCCGCTTTAGCAGGGTATCCACGGGAAAAATATGCACGGGATACAGTTCCCGGAGTTTGTCTATTTTTTCCCGCACTGCCACATCATGGAAATAGGCGATTAAAATGGATTTCAATGGCTCTCCCAGCAGCAATTCAAGCAGTTCCAGTGCCATTCCCCGGTCTTCTGTCTTTTTGTCCAGCAGGATGAGACGGATCCGCTGCACCGATTTACGGTCATACACCAGTGACATCAGCATCAGGATCAGTTCATTCACATCCCAGATCTCATGTTCAATGGCCTGAGCCACACTTCCCCCTGGGTCATCGGTCCTGACAACGATCCGTGCCGTCATGTTCCAGGTACCGGTGTGGACCATTTTGATGATTGCATTCTGTATCAGTGCCACCTGGATCTCTGAAGCATGAAAATGATTATCATACAATCCCCGCACCACAGATGAAAATATCTCCCGGTGATGATAATCCAGCTTATCCAGCAGCAGCTGTGCCGACCGTTCGCCTCCAATGGCTGAAATAATGGAAACGATCCGCAACTGCAGTTTCAGGCTCGCCCCCGGTTTATGAAAAGTCGTCTCCAGATCATCCAGTACCGCTTCTCCCTGTCTGACCAGTGAGGACCATGAAACGGCATATTGTCTCGGATCCTCCAGGAACCCGATCAGCCTGGCACCGTTCTCACCCGATGCGATGATTCCCGCAGTTGAGATGGCTACACTCTGTATATTGGGATCGCTGTTCCTGAAGAGGGAGATGACCTCCGGCAGGTAGGAGCGGTCATTCTTTTCAGCCACATGATAAAGGGCGGCATATACCTCATTGTTCACCCCCGAATCAAAGGCTTCCTCGATCATATTTTCCGGTTCCTGTTTCTCACTGATGAACCGGTCAAGACGCTCCTTGATGAACGCTTCCTGTATTCCCAGCCGGCTTCGCAACTTGCGCTTGCTCATGGTACGGATCCGTTCCTTGATCACAGGATCTTTTTCCCTGATCATAAGCTGACTCAGGGTGAGTTCCGGCAAACCTGGCGATGTATTGAGCAGGTAATCCCAGATCCGCTGACGAACCCCCGGATGGGGATGGGTGAGCAAACCGATCAGGTGTTCCCTGGAGGTGTAATGGAAAAAATAGGGATTGAACTCCAGGCTCTCCAGCGGAAAGGCTGTCCGGCTCAGATCCGATTTGGTGATCTCCTCCAATCCCTTGTCTGAAGTAACCTCGAACTGTTCGGACTGAAGGGTCAATTTCAGCATTTTGTGATAATTCCTGTATAGAGAGAGCCCGATAAACACCCAGATCACCAGGAATATGAACAGTACATAAGTCACATGAAATACTTGCACGAAGCTGAGTGTTACAAAAAACGCCAGCATCAGCCCGGAGGCAAACAGCGCAATCTGACTTAACACTCCTTCGATACCTGATCTCACATGGAGCCTTTCCCTGGGATCAAGTGCTTTATAGATCAGGTTCAGACTGGGATCCTCCATGGAGTCTTTCATGGTCTTGCCAAAGAACTTCGAAAGCACCACCATGATGAAGAAATAGGTGAAGAAACTGGCTTCGGTGGAAAACCCGTAACGCTCTCCGGCGATGGCAGATGCCACGGTGAGAAGCAACAGCAGAACGGGTGAGAACAGCAGTGTGGCCCTGATGCCGAATTTCTGCTTGACCCATCCAAACAGGAAACGTTTTACCATCCATGCCAGGAAAGCGGCCACTGCCGAAAAATAGCCCAGAAACGAGACCAGGTTCACTCCGCCCGGATAGCGTATTTCAGAGACCGAAAGGAACAGATAGTGGAGCAGGACAGCCACCGTCACACTGATCACTGCAAAGGAGGATATCAGTCCGGTGAATTTGCGCGAAAAGAGAAGGATGGGACCCGTACTGAATACCCTTTTCCTGAAACGGGTATGTTGCTTCCCGATCCTGTCCAATACAAAGAGCTGTGCCGCTGTGGCAACGATCAGGCTGATCATCGTCAGGTAGAGCACATTCTGAAGCACGACCCCCAGACGCACCAGGATTGGAATGGAGACAAATGCCAGGATCATTCCGCCGATCAGTGTGGCCTCAATAAGCCCCCCCAGCTGTTTTCCCCTGCTGGGTGAGAGGAACTCCCTGACGGTAATCCAGAAACCCAGCAGGGTGATCAGTCCCATCGGTCCGGCAAGAACGAAAATCACAAAATCGAAATGTGCCGGCTGGAGAAATTGAAAGCCGATGAGCAATGCGATGGTAATGGCCAGTGCGGCTGCCAGGTTCAGAATACCAAAAGGCCTCACTCCCAACTGCTTACTGAAATAGCTGTAGATGGTGGCGATCAGGATTCCGGCCACACCGGAGATCATGAGGGCAAGCGGGATCCGGTCTGCCCCGAATCCCTCCAGGAAAGCTGTATTGGCCTCCAGCTCCACACCCCCCACAAATATTCCCGTCGCTACAGCCTGGATCAACAGTGCCAGAATCATCGGCCGGTTTCCCTGCTCAATCTGCAATAACCTGCCTATCCCCGTTTTCATTAGCAAGGTCCATATAACCAGTACAATTAAAAAAAATATTGGATACCAAATGAAACAAGTAATGAACAGCCAGCCCGTATTGAACAATCTGTTACAACGGTTGTAGAATATTGCGTACATTTAAATTTCTAGCCATTCAGCATGTTCGGAACTGAAATAGCGGAGAGCAAAAAAATCGCCAGGAGACGCGAAATCGTCTTCGTCATCCTGTCCGGTCTGTTCCTCGGAACACTTGCTGTGCTGAACATCCTCGGAATCTCGAGGCAGATAGACCTCTCATTTAACATCGGTTCCATTCGGATCCCGTTTGTTGTTTTTGTCGGCGTCCTCCCCTATCCGGTCACTTTTCTGTGCACCGATTTTATTAGCGAACTGTATGGAAAGAAGCGGGCAAGTCTGCTTGTATGGGTCGGTCTGGGACTGAACATATGGGTGCTTTTTATTCTCTGGCTCGGGGGGGTACTTCCGCCCCAGACGGAACTGGGGCCAGATGGATTGCCGGCCATGGATCATCCGGACCATACCTTTTTCCAGATCAGGAAATGGACCAGTATGGCCACCCTGGCCTCGATGATCGCCTACCTCACCGCCCAGCTGGTGGATGTCCATGCATTTCATTTCATTAAAAGACTCACAGGTGGAAAGGCGTTGTGGCTGAGGAACAACGGATCTACCCTTACCAGCCAGATGGTGGACTCCATTGCTGTGATCCTGATCACCTATTTCTTCACCAACGCCATCTCCATCACTCCGGGTGAGACCGTGGCCCATGGATTGGTGATCCTGATCATCTCCAATTACATGTTTAAAATGACAGCGGCACTGCTGGATACCATACCTTTCTACTTTGGGACCAAATGGCTTTCAAGGTACCTTCAGATTGATCCCAATAAGGGTTACAGGAGGGAATCGTGATGCTTTGTTTAACTTTTACATTGCTTCTTCAAACATAATTAGACTTTAAATGTTTCAGTATCAAATAAGAATAGCTTGAAAACCCTGACCTCCAACATCGACACATCAGGTGATCTCTACATGACCAGGAAGGAGCACAACAAGCAACTTCTCACTGAGCTGCGTTCCAGGCTCGAATTTGTGATCAATCAAAGCGCTCCCGAGGCAAGGGAAATGCACATCTCCAGGGGGAAACTCCTCGCCAGGGACAGGATCAACCTGCTTGTGGACAACAATTCGCCGTTCCTTGAGCTGAGCACACTGGCAGCCATAGACCAGTACGATAACCAGTTTCCATCTGCGGGTATCGTTACCGGGATAGGTATCATCCATGGCAAGGAAACAGTCATCATTGCCAATGATGCCACCGTGAAGGGAGGAACCTATATCAAAGAGACCATTAAAAAGCACCTGAGGGCCCAGGAGATCGCTATGCAGAATCAGCTGCCCCTGGTATACCTGGTTGATTCGGGAGGTGTCTTCCTTCCCAATCAGGCAGATGTTTTTCCTGACAGGGATGATTTTGGAAGGATTTTTTATAACCAGGCGAGGCTCTCAGCAGAAGGGATCCCGCAGGTAGCTGTAGTCATGGGCTCCTGTACCGCCGGTGGAGCCTATGTCCCCGCCATGAGCGATGAAACCATTATCGTGAAAGATCAGGGAACCATTTTCTTGGGTGGACCCCCGCTGGTCAAGGCCGCCACAGGAGAAGAGGTCTCAGCTGAGGAGCTGGGCGGGGGCCAGGTTCATGCGGGCATATCGGGTGTGGTGGATCACCTGGCAGAAAATGACCAGGATGCCCTGCAGCGTTGCCGGGATATATTTGAATCCATTCAGACTCCTGAGCGCCAGAAGCTTGAAATCCACCCTGTAAAGGATCCGCTTTACGATATTGAAGAGCTATATGGCCTGATCCCCCAATCAGGACGTGAACCGGTGGATGTGAGGGATATGATTGCCAGGCTGGTGGATGGAAGCGAGTTCTCAGAATTTAAGAAGGAGTACGGAACCACCCTGGTCACTGGTTTTGCCAGAATCATGGGTTTCCCTGTGGGTATCATCGGAAACAACGGAATACTGTTCTCTGAATCTTCCCTGAAAGGTACACATTTCATAGACCTTTGTGATCAGCGGGGAATTCCCATCGTTTTCCTTCAGAACATCTCGGGTTTTATGGTGGGCAAGCAATACGAACATGGTGGCATTGCCAAGGATGGTGCTAAAATGGTACATGCGGTGGCCAATGCAAGGGTTCCCAGGTTCACTGTGATCATTGGCGGATCCTTCGGTGCAGGCAATTATGCCATGTCGGGAAGGGCCTATGAGCCGAGGTTTCTTTTCATGTGGCCCAATGCAAAAATCTCCGTCATGGGAGGCGAGCAGGCAGCGGATGTATTATCCACCATTAAAAAAGAACAGATGAAAAACCGGGGGAAGGAACTGGCAGACGAGGAGGCGGAAGCCATCCGCCAGCCCATCCTGGAAAAATATGAAAAAGAAGGATCAGCTTTCTTCAGCACCTCCCGGCTCTGGGATGACGGAATCATTGACCCGGCCGATACCAGGCGGATCCTTGGTCTGGCCATCTCCATTTCCCTGAACCGCAAATTCGATCCACCCCGATCCGGGGTATACCGAATGTGATATGAAACATACATACATCCATACCGAGTTAACCCCTCCCCTGGCATCCATTGTGTTGAACAGGCCTGAAGTACACAATGCGCTGCACATCGGAATGATCCGTGAAATATCAAGCCTGTGGAACGCGCTGGAATCTGACCGGAGCATCAACCTGGTCAGGCTCACCTCCAGAGGAAAGAATTTCTGTGCCGGGGCCGACCTCAACTGGATGCGTGAAGGGATGAAACAGAGTGGTGAACAATTGATCAAAGAGAGCCTGGAACTGGCAGATCTGTTCTGGTCCATTCGCTCCTCCAGGCTCATCACCATCGCAGCTGTAAAGGGCAGGGCCATGGGAGGAGCCATCGGCCTGCTGGCAGCATCGGACATGGTGCTGGCGGAAAGCTCATCCGTTTTTGCGTTCAGCGAGGTCCGCCTGGGTTTGATTCCAGCTACCATTGCCCCTTTTGCCCTCCAAAAAATGGGATACAGCCGCAGTCTGGAACTGATGCTCTCAGCAAGGAGCTTTACGGCAGAGATGGCTTCTCAGTATGGTCTGGTACATCTTGTATGCGAGGAAGGAGCGCTGGATGAGGTCACCAAAAAGATGACAGACAGTTTGCTGCTCAACGGACCCGTGGCCATGCAGTCGGTGAAGTCCCTGCTCAATAAACTGGACCATGGAACCCCGCGTGGTGATACCCGTCAACTGACCGCCGAGCTCATTGCCCGGCACAGAATATCTCCGGAGGGACAGGAAGGCATCACCGCATTCTTTGAGAAACGAAACCCCAACTGGCATGGAAAAAGCTAACTATCACAGAATACTGGTTGCCAACCGGGGAGAAATCGCGCTCCGGATCATCCGCGCCATCAGGCAACTGGATAAACTGGCTGTGGTGGTTCATTCAGATTTCGACCGGGATCTTCCCTTTGTTACAGAGGCCGATGAGGCTTATTCCCTGGGGCCCGGAGCTCTTTCGGATACCTATCTGCATACCGGGAAAATCATGGAAGTGGCCCAAATTGCACAGGTGGATGCCATTCATCCGGGTTACGGCTTCCTCTCCGAAAATGCAGCTTTTTCCAGGGCCTGTTCCGAAGCGGGTGTAGCTTTCATCGGTCCCTCACCCGAGGCAATTGAACTGATGGGGAACAAATCCAATGCAAGGGAAAAGGCAAAGGAGCTGGGTCTCCCGGTGCTGGATGGAGTCACCGGCTCCCTGGAATCCCTGATTGCCCGGAAAGAGGAGCTTCCTTATCCCCTGCTGATCAAACCGGCAGGAGGTGGTGGCGGCAAGGGGATGAGGATCGTCAGCCGGGCGGGGCTGTTTCAGGCAGAGGCAGAAGAAGCGGCACGAGAGGCTCAGAATTATTTCGGAACCAATGAACTCTATGTGGAAAAGTACCTGGAGCAGCCCCGGCACATCGAGGTGCAGGTAATGGCGGATCAACTGGGCAACGCGGTGCATCTGTTCGAACGGGAATGTTCCCTGCAGCGCAGATATCAGAAAATCATTGAGGAGGCGCCCAGTGGATTCATCTCGGCGGAAACCAGGGAGAAGATCACCGGAGAAGCACTCAGGCTGGTAAACGGAATCGGGTATGTCAACGCCGGAACAGTGGAGTTTTTGATGGATGCCTCGCAGCAGTTCTATTTTCTCGAGATGAATACCCGCATACAGGTTGAACACCCTGTTACCGAAATGGTCACGGGGATCGACCTGGTGCGAGAACAGATACGGATTGCAGAGGGCCATGCCCTCTCATTCACCCAGGAAGAAGTTGCCATTCATGGACATGCCATCGAAGCACGTCTCTATGCAGAGGACCCTGAGAAGGAGTTTATGCCCTCCTCAGGACGCATCGATATATATGAGGTCCCCGCCGGGGAATCGACAAGGATCGACAGCGGATTCCGGAAAGGGAACCTGGTGGAGCCCTATTATGATCCGATGCTGGCCAAGGTGATCACTGTAGGGAAAACCAGGGAGTTGGCGCTCAAACAGCTGATCGGATCGCTGAAGGAGTTCAGGATCACAGGGTTAAGGACCAACAGGGATTTTCTGATCGGGTTGCTTCGTTCGGCCCGATTTGAGCAGAATGAGATCCATACCCGTCTCATTGAAGATGAAATGGATCAAATACTCAGGATCATTCAACAGGACCGGGACCGGCGGGACAGGGAAACCCTGCTGGCCGCAGCCGCCATCATTGCCCTTCAGATAGACCACACCCGCCACACAGGGTGGACCGATCCCTGGCGCACGATTGGTCACTGGAGGATCCTTCCGGAAATTACGCTGATGGCAGATCACCAGACGTACCGGATCAGGTATGAACTGATGAAAGGAAGGGAAAGGTTGCGGCTTTTCCTGGAGCGACATCAGATGGATGTGTCGCTCGAACGCAGGCTTGGAAACAATTACTGGATCCGCTTTGACAACCAGGTATTAAAGGTGTGGGGAACCACAGACCGGTCGGAGATCCTGCTCGATCTGGACGGTCACCTCTACAGGTACCGAAGAATGGATATCCTCGACCGGAGGTACATCGGGTCGGCCGGAAAAGATGAGAACAGCGCCAAAGGTGAGATCGTGGCCCCTTTGAATGGAAAAGTCGTTCAAATCAATGTAAAAGAAGGTGAAGAGGTAGATGAAGGTGACCCCCTGCTGATCATTGAATCGATGAAAATGGAGAACAAAATCCTGGCAACGGCACAGGCCAGGGTGAAAAAAATTGAGACACTGGTGGGCCAGCAGGTCTATACTAATCAATTAATCATTACTTTAGAACTCATATGAAAGATCCTTTACTCAACGAAAAACACGAACAACTCAGGCAGCAGGTAAGAGAATTCGCAGAAAAGGAAGTTAAACCCCTGGCTCACAAACTTGATGAAGAGGTAATTTTCTCTGCGGAACTGACCAACAAAATGTTTGATATGGGCCTGCTGCGGATCAATGTGTCACAGGAGTACGGAGGGCTGGGACTGGATACCCTCTCCTACATCATCGCGGTGGAAGAACTTGCCCGGGTCGACGGGTCCCAGGCTGCCACAATTGCAGCCCATAATTCACTGGGGATCGCTCCCATTGCCAATTACGGAACAAAGGAACAGAAGGACCGGTTCCTGCCAAAACTGACCACCGGAAAACAATTGTGGGCCTTTGGGCTTACAGAACCGAACGCGGGATCAGATTCCAACAATACCGAGACCACCGCAGAGCTGGCAGATGGCCGGTGGGTGATCAATGGGAAAAAAATCTACATCACCAATATCTCTTCTTCCATGTCGGGTGGAATCACCGTTCAGGCAGTAACGGGTGACATGGGCGAGCGGAGAAAAGAGCTTTCGGTCATCCTGGTCGACAGGGATACTCCCGGTTACAGTGTGGAAACCATTACATCCAAAATGATGTGGCGTGGTGCCGATACAGGCAGGGTTTTCTTCGACGATGTGAAGGTACCTGAAGAGAACCTGCTGGGTGAACGGGGACAGGGTGCAAAAATCATGCTGGCCACCCTGGATGGAGGCAGGCTTTCCATTGCAGCCATGGGACTGGGCCTGGCCCAGGGAGCCTTCGAAATGGCATTTGAATATGCCTCAAAAAGAATTCAGTTCGGAAGACCCATTCGCAGTTTTCAGATCAACTCATTTAAGCTGGCGGATATGGCTACAAAAATCGAACTGGCACGGAACCTGCTCTACAAAGCCTGCTGGCTCAAAGACAATCAGCAATCATTTGGCAAGGAGGCTGCCATGGCTAAATTGTATACTTCTGAAATTTCCAGGGAGATCGCCAATGAAGCGTTGCAGATTCACGGGGCCCACGGGCTGATGAAAGACAACCCGATTGAACGGTTTTACCGCGATCAGCGCATCCTTGAAATTGGCGAGGGCACTTCGGAGATCCTCCGCCTGGTGATCGCCAGGCACCTGGGGATCCGGTGAGGTCAAGTCGTGCAAAAAATTCACTACAGGAAAGCAGAAATTTCAATTATGGAAACCCTCGAAAACAGAAAAAAGGATCACATCGAACTTGCTTTCAAATCGCAGACACTGCCCCCGGAAGTGGATGAGAGGTTCCATTATGAACCGATGTTGAATGCCCATCCTGCCGAAGGGCTCAAACCTTTTACCATATTGGGGAAGGAGCACAGAGTACCCCTCTGGGTAAGCAGCATGACAGGCGGAACGAAGCTGGCGGGAACGATCAACAGGAACCTGGCCAGGGCGTGCAATGAATTTGGAATGGGTATGGGACTCGGTTCATGCCGGATCATCATGGAGGATGATACCTATTTCGACGATTTCGACGTCAGGGACCTGATCGGAGAACATCTGCCTTTATGGGCCAACCTTGGTATTGCGCAGGTGGAGGCACTGGTAAAACAAAAGCAGGCTGGAAAAGCCTCGGAACTTGTGGAGAGGTTAAGGGCAGACGGGCTGATCATCCATGTGAATCCCATGCAGGAGTGGTTCCAGCCCGAAGGGGATATCTTCCTGACCCCACCCCTGGAAACCATACAACGGTTCATGGAGATCTTTCCCCACCCGTTGATTGTCAAGGAGGTCGGCCAGGGGATGGGGCCTGAAAGCCTCCGTGGACTTTTACAGCTGCCACTTCAGGCCATTGAATTTGCCGCATTCGGAGGCACCAATTTTGCAAGGGTGGAACTGCACCGGGATGAAGGCAGTTCGGGAGAACTGTTTGAACCACTCTCAAGGGTCGGGGAAAATGCCTATGATATGCTGGATTATGTGAACACCGTTGCAGAGAACCAGCAGGTGTCGTGCAGAGAGGTCATTATTTCCGGCGGAATAAAATCTTTCCTGGACGGATATTATCTGATACGGAAATCCAAACTACCTGCCCTTTATGGAATGGCGTCCACTTTCCTCAAGTATGCCAGAGAGGATTATGAAACACTCAGGAACTTTATGAAGGCACAGATCAGGGGCCTTGAAATGGCCTATGCCTATTTAACCATCAAGGAGTGACATGAAGCCCAAGTTGATCCAGGGATTTTCAAAACTGTCCAGGAATGAAAAGCTTGCCTGGATCAAAGAAAAACACGGGGTTTCGGACCGAACCCTGGACCTGATTGAAAGTCACCTGCATCCCGATCCCGGCCTTCAGACCATCTACGGGGAAATCAGTGAAAACAACATCTCCAACTTCTTTCTTCCCCTGGGCCTGGCTCCCAATTTTCTGATCGATGGATCGATCTATACGGTTCCCATGGTCATCGAGGAAAGCTCCGTGGTAGCAGCGGCATCCCATGCTGCGAAATTCTGGGCCGGGCTTAAAGGATTCCGTACCGAGGTGACCGGTATGGTAAAAACCGGTCAGGTACATTTCAGGTGGAACGGTGAACCGGAATCCCTTTTCAACGCGTTCGAAAAAGCAAAACCGCACCTGCTTGGTTCCCTCAAACCCTTCACAGGAAAGATGGAGAAGCGCGGTGGCGGCATCCGGGATATGGAGATCCGGGTTTCCGGTTCCGGACTGCCCGGGATGTATCAGCTCTTCGCCACATTTCTCACCGCAGATGCCATGGGTGCCAATTTCATCAACACCATCCTCGAAGCAATCGCTGAACGGCTAACCGGCGTGTTGCAGGAGTCGGGAGCATCCGGTTCCGCAGAGGTCCTGATGTCCATTCTGTCCAACTATACACCCGAATGCCGCGTGCGATGCAGGGTCGAGGGTAACACTTCCGTCTTCGACGATATCCATTCCGGAATGGCTGGAGAAACATTCGCCCGGAGATTCAAATTGGCTGTTGACATTGCCGAACAGGATCCCTATCGTGCGGTTACGCACAACAAAGGCATACTGAATGGCATGGATGCCGTTCTCATGGCCACCGGAAATGATTACCGGGCTGTGGAGTCATGTGCACATGCTTATGCCTCAAGGAGTGGAACTTACCGCAGCCTCTCCACGGTGGAACTGGACGGGAAGGCATTCCGCTTCTCCCTTGAGGTACCGATCGCCGTGGGGACCGTGGGCGGTCTTACCGGCACCCATCCACTTGCGGCAGCCTCGCTGGAAATACTGGGCCATCCCACCTCCGAGACACTGATGCAGGTCATCGCGTCTGCGGGTCTGGCCAACAACTTCAGTGCGGTTCGCTCGCTGATCACTTCCGGTATCCAGAGCGGACACATGAAAATGCACCTCGGAAACATCCTCAGGCAGCTGAATGCTACGGGGGAAGAGATGGCACTGGTATACGAGCATTTCAGGGATCGTACCGTTTCGCATTCGGAGGTGTCCGCCTTTCTCGAGAGAACCAGGAACAGTGAACAGGAATGATGGAAACCATTTACGCCCACGGAAAGCTTCTGATCAGTGCAGAATACATGGTTCTGCACGGTTCCAGGGCACTCGGTGTGCCACTGCAGTTGGGACAGGTTCTCAGGCGGACCAGGTCTGCGGATCCCGCCAAGTTCAGCTGGAAGGCGTTCGACCGGGACCGCCTGTGGTTCGATGCGACGATCGATCCCCTGCATATGAAGATCATCTCCACAAACGACCCCGTCAAAGCAGCATACCTGTGTCAACTTTTCAAAGCGTGTATCGAATTGATGCCTTCCTTCCAGGAGGATCTCTTTAAGTGGGATGTGGAGACACACCTGGAATTCTCTCCGGAGTGGGGATTTGGCAGCAGTTCAAGCCTGACGGCACTGCTTTCAGAGTGGGCAGAGGTCAATCCCCTTGAACTTCATTTCATGATATCGGAAGGGTCGGGATACGATGTGGCATGTGCCATCTCCGACGGTCCGATCCATTACTGGCTGAGGGACGGAGAACCACATTACCAGCATATTTCTTTTAAACCTCCCTTTGCAGATCACCTCTATTTTGCCTGGTTGGGCTCAAAACAGCAAACAGCCCGGCACCTGAGTTCCGTAGCCGACCGGCTCCGGCCCGGGTACGAAACCATTCACCGGTTCAGCCGTCTGACAGAGGAGATGACCCATGCAGCTGAGTTGAGTCATTTTCAATCTCTCATGGAGGAACATGAAGAGATCCTGTCGGGCCTGCTGGGGATGGAAAAGATCGCAGGTTCCAAGTTTCCGGATCTTCAGGGAAGTGTGAAATCGCTGGGAGCATGGGGGGGTGATTTTGTGATGATCGCCTCTGCCCTTCCCGAGAATGAGCTGTATGATTATCTTTACAGGAGGAAAATCGAAGTGATTTTCCGCTATCACGACCTGGTCTATGCCGGAAAAAACTTATAGCCAGCACCTGTTGCATGAAGCCTCTTCCCTGGAGGTTGCAGCTCTCTCCCCTTCCTCAGGATCTGCAGGATGGTCCTGCCCTTCCAACATCGCATTGATCAAATACTGGGGAAAGAGGCCTGTTCAGGTACCCATGAACCCCTCCCTGAGTATGACCCTGGATGAGGCCCGAACCCATACCAGGATCGACTTTGCATTCGATCCGGCGGATACCGACCCATCCTTCAGTTTCAGTTTTGAAGGTCAACAGGTTCCAGCCTTTGCCCGGCGGATCGAAGGTTACCTTACATCCATCACCCC
>Ga0209536_100005677_pt1 | contig 19319 bp, 20 predicted proteins | sample DeeMarSeWOR28_12_FD_187461 | JGI IMG/M metagenome (GOLD analysis project Ga0209536, IMG submission 187461) | Marine sediment microbial communities from White Oak River estuary, North Carolina - WOR-2-8_12 (SPAdes) (version 2) | ecosystem: Environmental > Aquatic > Marine > Intertidal zone >...
CATAAAATAGAACCTCTTCCTTACATTTCGAATCCCGCTTCAGCGGGACTGCAGCTTGCTGCAGGGAGCTTCAACAGTTATGTGACAAATTACCCCAACTAAAATAAGCCTGTTAGTTATCCCCCGTATTTTTAGTCACAGCCTTTTCCTCTTCCATTTTTATCCTGTTTTCAATCAGTGTGATCACTTGGCTAGGTGAAACCCTGAGAAGAAGCTCTTGAAACTGCGCCCGATAATTCTGTACGCCGCTGATGCCCAAAACGATAATATCGTAGACCTTCCAGGTGCCATTGCGGTTCAGCATTCGAACCTCCACAGGCACCTCAAGACCCTTCCAGAGCACATTGACTCTCACCGAAGCTTTTGAATCGTTTATCAACCGCTGTCCCAGATAGATGACTTTTTCATCCGCGTACCTCTCCTGCAACCGGGTAAGATAATATTTGCAGAGAAATTCGGCGAAAACATCGATGAATTGCTGCCTCTGGGTTGGAGAAAAACTTCTCCACCTGTATGCTAGAATCCGTTTTGAGAACTCCTTGAAATCGAATAATTGCCAGGCTGCCTCGCAGAGTTCTTCCTGCTGCGCGGTTTTCTTGTTGACGTTCAGATACTGAGGATCTTTCAGTATGGCGATACCCCGGTTGATGTTTCTTTGCAAAACATCTATGGGTTGCTCTCCTCTGCTCAAGGAGGGTAGGCCAAGTAGGATTAGTAGAAAAATAAAAAAACTTCTTGTCATGTGGGAGTCTCTTTGACTAAGTTTGCACAGTAGGGTGCAGGGTTTCTATCCTCCTATGGGCATAGGGCATAGAGCATAAAGCGTCAGGCATAGGGAAAGGATAAGTTTTCTTTGATTGTTTTTGCCTTGCGCCCTGTGCCTTAAGCCTTGCGCCGTTCCCTTGATGTGGCTCAAAGCCCCCCATGGACCAAATTTTTTACTTCGAGGTTAGCCCCAAGTTAGACTACCATCTCCACAACCTTTTTGTAACCCGGGCTGACCCAGCTTGACCTTCATGCAGAAATTGGGCTATTCTTTTACCATTATCATCGACTTCTCCTGATTGCCAAGGGATTAGCCAAAAACAGTATTCAGAGCCTAACCGAGATTGCTTCTTCATAGGGTTATGACGAGGAAAAGGATTTCTAAATCACTCCTGGCAGTACTGGCGGTGGTGTTTCTAATCGGCTGCGAAGTCTCGTTTTTCGTGGCCTTTAATGGGGGCACAAGTAGACTATTTGTGCGGGTCACAGATGCCAAGCCGGCACTACCACATGGGGTTGAGGCAGTATTCATCACCTTCGAGGAGTTTTTTGTCCACCGAGAGGGTGGAAAGTGGTACTCCCTGCCCCTATTTCAAGCCCCATATTCTGTAGACTTGCTGAAGTTCCACTCGGGCAGAACAACAACGTTGGTTCAGCCGGTCAGCCTGGCGTCCGGCACATATGACCGGATCCGAGTGTCAATCAGCGGCGCAGCAGTGCTGAGGGATGGCAGATTCTATGCTGTTGCTATTCCCTCAGGAAACCTGGTGATTGAGAAAGATTTTTACTTTGAGCTAAAAGACGGCAGTACCGTGGATCTTGCCATCGATTTTGATCTGAGCCAGTCCCTGGCAGTCCTCGGGTCTCCGTTAGCTAACTCATACAAGCTAAATCCTGTTCTCCATATAAATAATACTGAAGAGGCAGCGACAATTCGCGGTGAAATTGCCCCTGAGACTTTTGCTGAGTATGACACCATAGAGGCCATGGTCACAGTATTCATGGATAAGGATTTAAGTGGTGGCCTCAGTGCAGGGGATGAAGAGTACACCCGAATTGTGGTTGCTGGGGACGATCCGGCTTTCTCAATCTTCTGGCTGGTTCCAGAACAAGGCTATACCGTTCAGATTGAGATGGACCCCACCGGGCCTCCTGCATTCGAACAGTTTATTTTCCCTGCTGATCTGCAGAAAGGAGATACTTTTGAATTAAACCAATCTAGTTTGATTTAGGCGGGTAGTGAAATTAGAATCGATATTCAAGGGCGGCTGTAATGCTATTTTGGGTGATTACTTGACCCTCCACGTTTAATAGTAGATCAGGAGTCAGGTACACATTGAGGCCCCCGTAGGCACCGAAGTTATTCTCCTCTTCAAGGTCGTCCGAGTACTTGACTGAAGTGAAACCAACCGGAAGGTTTTCCTGCTGTTTGCGATCAGTATCTTCATTATAGGTAAAATAGATCGCTCCAGCATAAACAGCAAAGCGATTAATTGTATAGCCGATCTCTCCCTTAGCAGTAAAGTTCCACCAGTCAGACTCTTTGGAGAACTTATTTCCTTGAACTGACTGGTAGTCAGTTTCCAGCTTCCCCCTGAGATATTCACCTTGGAGAGCAAAGTAAAAACCCTTTAACCTGCCACTCTTTGCTTCGAAAAGATTCGCCCGGAATCCGCCTCCGTAGGCCAGGTTAAAGTCCTTAAAATCGTCGTAGCAAGCTCCCACATCCCCAAAGATTTCCAGGAAGTCTGTTATTCCGAACCCGAGACGTAACATGGTTAGATTCATATCTGTATCGAAATCGTTTTTTTCACCGCTTGATATCGGGACCTTCGTTGCGGTAGTCCCACCGTTTGTGCGGATGAGGGTGCGATCGGTGAGTTCAGTTTGAACCTCCCGGTAAGTGTGTCCCAAAGACAGCGAAAATTTGCCTCCGGGAATGTTCTGACCATCTCCTCTTCGCTGCAGCTCTCGCGTCTCCTTAGGAGGTTTCTTAACGGCTTTGGCAGCTGGCTCTGGTTGTTGATAGAACATTTTTTGACGTTCTTCTGCTGGGGTGACAGTGGTAGGAGGCTTTTTGCTGACTGCCGGTGCTGTTTTTGGGGGCCGGCTTACTTTTATGGTTGCGGCAGCCGCCCCTACCGGCGCCGCTTTCTTTGCCACACTGACCTTTTTCTCCAAGTCGTCGCGGATAGGATATTTTTTGAAGATCGCCGTGTACTTGGTTAGTCCTTTTTTCTTCAATTCAGAGCTTTGTAGCTTAGCTTGTTGCAAGGATGAAATTGGACCCACATAAATGCGATACCAGTATCCCTTGTTTTGCACTTGTTCGCCGCTAACTACAGCAGCAAAACCTTTTTCTTTCAGATCCTGTGCCACCTTGATGGCGTTTTTCTTGGCCCTGAATGAACCCACATGAATGTAATAATACTTCTGGGCAGCAAAAAGAGGAATTGGAGTAGTTACTACCCAGGAAACGGTAATTAGCGAAATTAGAGCCCACCACCAGATACTGCCTGTCTTTGCCGGTAAAGCCATGGCCCATGAACGATTGCGGTTGGACCCTGTCAGGGTTGCTGGTTTCACGGCTGTTACATCCCCTCCATTTCAGTTGTTTTTTGATTGCTTGGTTTCCGTCCCGATGATTCTTACACACTCTCGCAATAAAGGTGCCAACTGATAGAAGGAAGTTAAAGCTTCGAGTTCTTCAAATATAATGTGTAATTTCGAAGGGATAGTAGTTCGCCTGGATGGGCCACTAAAGGTGAGTGATCGAGATGCTGCTGAATCTCAAACACCAAGCTGCACTAAATACCCAGGGCATGGTGTTATGGTAGGCAGAGGGACTGTCTTGTTGACATTTTTCGTTTTAGTGACCATTATTGAATGATAATTAGCCCGGATATTTCACGAATCGCCTGCTGCGACCGAGGATAAGGCTGTCCTTCCGGGCGTCCTTGGGTGTCGGATCCTGCGACGTACCATTAAGGTACGTCTCGGGTCCAAACCCCTGCGGTTTCCCGGTGGCACACCCTTCTCCACAGTCTCGCGACAACGATTCATGAAACATCCGGGCTAGCTGTTAACCGTGAAGGAAATATGGACTTGTGGATTTAATACGAGATGGTCGGGAGTGTTGACTAGTTGCCATGATTGACAAGAATAGAGTGGAGACAGTCTTAAGACAAAGAGTATGGGAAGTGGACCTGTCCTCTTTGCCCTGGTGGAAGGGTTGGCTCACCAAGGTGCTTCGGATGTTCTACGTGGTCATACGTGATCTGCTTGACGGCCAACTCACTCTAAGAGCCATGAGTCTGGTCTACACAACGCTACTGGCCATGGTGCCATTGCTTGCAGTCAGCTTCTCTGTTCTGAAAGGACTCGGGGTACACAATCAGATAGAGCCTCTTCTGCTTAACTTTCTAAAGCCAATGGGTGAGAGAGGGGTTGAGCTGACTGCACGCATAATCGGCTTTGTAGATAGTGTCAAAGCAGGGGTCCTTGGCGCATTAGGTTTGGCATTTCTAATTTACACTGTTATCTCATTGATCCAGAAGATCGAGCTTGCGTGCAACGACACCTGGCACGTGAGTCGGAGTCGCCCCCTGTCACAAAAATTCAGCGACTATCTGAGCGTTATCCTGATTGGCCCTGTACTGGTGTTTTCCGCACTCGGCATTACGGCGTCGGTAATGAGTACAGCGGTAGTTCAGAAAATGGTGGCCATAAAGGTTTTTGGCAGTCTTATGGAACTGGGGACTAAACTGGTACCTTATGTTCTGATGGCTGCAGCGTTCACCTTCGTCTACATCTTTGTACCCAATACTAGGGTGCGGTTCCGCTCTGCCTTCACTGGCGGGCTGGTGGCGGGCGTCCTGTGGGAAGCCAGCGGCTGGGGATTTGCCTCCTTTGTGGTAAAGTCGGCCAAATACACTGCAATCTACTCCGGCTTCGCCGTTATTATCATGTTCATGATCTGGCTATACTTGAGCTGGCTTATTGTCCTGGTGGGAGCCAGCGTCGCCTACTACCACCAGCATCCCGAGTCCATGACCGCTCATCGGCGCGAGCTGCAACTCAGTAACCGCATGCAAGAGAAGCTAGCCCTATTGGTTATGTTCTTGGTCGGCAAGAACTACTACGACAACCTCCCCGCACTGACTTTGGAAAAATTCGCCCAAAGTTTCAATGTACCCATGGAAGCTTTGGAGCCCATAATGGCGGCCCTGGAGGAGTACGGTCTTTTGACCCAGACTGCCAAGGAGCCGCCCGCATATTTGCCCGCTCGACCCTTGGATACTGCAGGGCTCAAAGACGTTCTGGATGCTGTTCGTGGGGCGAATGAAATAAATGATCTCAAGCCGCAGAGCGAATCGGCGGAGCTTGCCGTTGGCCAGCTCGTTGACCACCTCGACCAGGCCATGGCACGGGCACTTCGGGGTAGCACGCTGAAAGACCTGGCACTATCAAAGCCGTCCCCGGTTAGCCTGGTATCGGAATCATCACAAAAGGTGGACCCATCTTAATAGCCTGGCTGAGATGGGGCTATGAAAGTAAGGCTGAGGGGGCCATCTATTGGTCAATCATGGCTGTTGAAGTAGGAGAGTTCACCTTGAAGAAAGTTGCGATCATAACTGTTATCTTGGCCGTTCTCACCTTTGGGGCTTTGAACTATCATTTCATTCTGATGGACAGCAGTATAAAGCTTCTGAAAAAAACGGACTTGACCTATGAGAACACCTTTGTTGACGCTAGGGGCGCGAAAAAATATAAAGTCTATCTTAACCCCGCTCTGGCGAAGGCGGGCATAAAAGATTTGTTCGAGGATGAGAGTATTAAAATTGGTAAGTAGTGGGGTGGTTAGCTACTATCCTGATGTCTCATGAGACATATATGTCTCATGCTTAAACATGATACACTTGTGGATGCTAGCATCCTTTGCGCTTTTATAATATATTATATTTCAACTGGTTAACCGGTATTGAATTGGCCTATCCCCGCATGTGTTTCAATAGTGTCTCATTAAACATCCGGCATTGTCTATATAGTCGAATAGTATTAGACATTTAAAACGCTAATATCACTTGATTTTATCTCTAATGATACTTATCAGCTGGATTGGCACGGAATCTGATAAACGAGTAATAATTCGATGCGGAAGACAAACTAAGGAGAAAAAATGGTTGACTCGAAATGTCCGCTTTGTGGCTCCCAGAGCTTTTTCGTTAAAGACCCTGATGATCCTTATGAAATATATGAATTTGATCTTGAAGAGGGAAAGATCATTTTCAGCTCAGAAGGGGATGAATCTGAACTGCCCACGGTTCAGGGTGAAACTGAGACGTACTGCAATCGTTGCGCCTGGCACGACAAACTAAAAACAATTAAATGATTGATGATTGAAGATTTCAGATTTGAGAACATGGATCTGTTGTTGAAATCTTCAATCTGCATTCTACAATCTAAAATCCTAAAGGAGGTTTCGAGATGAAGAAGGTGTTGATTGCCTACGACAGTAGGACGGGCAAGACTGAGAAAATGGCAGAGGGTGTTGCAGAAGGAATCCGCATGGGCGGGAGCGAACCAGAGCTCAAGAAGATCACCCAGATTAAGAACGAGGAAGAATTGCAGGGTTATGATGCATACGTGTTTGGTTCCCCCACCTATCACAGGGACATGATCGGAACCATGAAAACGTTTCTATTTTTGGCACAAAAGGCCAACCTGGCCGGCAAAGTAGGCGGTGCGTTTGGTTCATACACCCACAGCGGAGATGCCCCCGCCCTAGTGTTTGACACCATGGAGCACGTATTCAAAATGGAAATGACCAGTTTAGGTTCCTTCAATCTGAAGGAAGATCTTGTTGAAGACAGTGAAGGCTTGCGCGCCTGTCAGGATTATGGGAAGGGGATTTGTGAGAAACTAGGGTAGTTTCCATCCATGAATGGCCCTTTTCCGCAATCTCTGCGTCAATCTTCGGGATTTCTTGTGCGGCGTACCTAAAAAGTACGCCTCCGCGCAATCCCTTGATTTGACTCACCCGCACTTCTGCGGGATCGCCCTAACGGGCAGCCTGACGGCTGTCCAATTTCGCTATTCAGCGAAATTGTCCTGGACCTTGCGGAAACCGGGAACCCGCCCCAAAGGGGTGGGACTGAGTCCCCGCAGGGGACGAAGAAAATTCCTCATTCATGAAATGGAAACTCCCGTGAGGCTGGAAACATTTTGAATAAGCAAATAGAAGCCATGCCTTTTAGGCGTGGCTTTTATTATTGCGGAATGCCGAATTAAAAGAAAGCAGGCAGGAGGCAGCTAGCAGCGGGCAGAGAGACAATGCACATTGAGCAGTTATCAATTATCATCTGACATTTTACTTAAATGTTTCAAATAGTGTTATCTGTGAGTTTCCAATGATAAATGCGAATTGCGATATGCGAAATGACGATTGAGTTCCTCTCACGTATTGTCTACTGACTACTGGACTCTTTGTTTCTTTTTCCTGACACCTGACACCCGACACCTGAAACCTAGAACCCTGCGATTTGGAGCTTGAGGTGGGAGTTGGCTCGTTACTATGTTCGCTGGGCCAGACTCTCTCCTTGGTTTTGTTTTGGCACGGGTCGTGCTAGGTGTAGCGAGTTGAAGACAAAAGAATTTATCGATTGATCACCATGGGGTTGGGAGGAATAGAGAATTGAACATACTGATAAGTCACATTCCAGAAGAAGCCCTGATTGCCCTACTTCTGAAGGATTTTATTGAATCTACATTTCTCGGGCAGTTTGAGGTGTTACTGGGCAAAAATGTCAGCGACATCGGAGTGGGTGATAAATGGCTGGTGGAGCTTGATGGTTCATTGACCAGCGCGGACCTTCTTCTGGTGCTCTGTAGCCCTAAGTCCATTCGCCAACCGTGGATACATTTTGAGTTTGGTTGTGCTTGGACCAAGAGTATGGCAATCTCTTGCCTGTGTCATTCAGGCTTGAACAAAGTAGGTCTGCCACCACATCTGCGCACCTTTGATGTACTGGAAGTTGACGATGAAGGTTTCATGGAGGAACTCTTCGCTGATCTGGCAAAACGTTTCGGCATTAAAAGGTTGCCGCGTCTGTCTTATGACACCATGAAGGCTGAGTTGCGGGCCACCCTGGTATCGCTTGCCCACGGGGGCGAAAAGGGTGAGGCAAAGATCTCACCTGTGGCTGCCAGTGACCAGGAGCAGGGAGTGATTGAGGCCACAACTGAGTCTTTGTCCATAAAAGAGGTTGAAGCCTCTGAGGCACCACATCTCCTTGGCAAAGAGCTGGAAGAGAAGATCGACGAGCGGATTGAGGAGAAAATAAGAGAAAAAGAGGAGCCTAGCAAACCACAACCTCCGCCTAAAAGTAAACCGGGTGTTGTGGTTAAGAGAAAGAAGAAAAAGGACCGCAAGAAGAAAGATGCCCAAGCCGAATCCAAACCCGAAAGTGTTCAAAAAAGAGTTCTCACGCTCTTGGCGGAGGCCGGGGATACAGGCTATCCTTTGGAAGACTTGGCAGATCTAATTGGCATCGTTGAACCCAAATTAGAACCCGTCCTGGATGTGCTCAAGGATCAAGCATTCATAAACATATCTGTTGAAGTTGGCAGACCCCCCGAATACAAGATCGCCGCTAAAGGAGAGCAGTATCTGACGGAGAGTAAAATCTAAAACCGCCTAACGGTCGCTAAAGTCTTCTCCGGCTATCGCACTCAATGCTCGCGCCGCTTTCTTGCGAACAGTCCTGCTTTTGTCCGTTAGCGCGGCAGCCAGAGGTTCTATGGCACGCGGGTCTTTAATTTTTGCCAGCCCATCCACCGCATTTCCTCTCACCGTGGCATCCCTATCCTTGAGCGTTTCAATCAGGGGTTCCACTGCACGCGGATCTTCGATCCTGCCAAGTGCCTCGGCTGCATGGGCTCGAACCTCCCAATGACCATCATGCAGGGCATCAATAAGGGAATCCACTGCACTTTCATCCCCTATCATACCCAAAACTTCTGCGGCGCTCATGCGTACGTGTGGTTTTCTATCACTATTTGTCAAAACAACGATAAGGGGTCCTACGGCGCGTGGGTCCTTAATTCGCCCAAGTGCTTTGATTGCCTGTCTTTGAATGAGCGGGTCTTTATCATTTAAAACCAATATCAAGGGTTCCACAGCGCGAGGATCCCCTATTACTCCCAGAGCCTGTACGGCCTGACTCCTGACAAGCGGATCCTTGTCTCTCAGGCCAGCTATAAGAGGGTTTACCGCAGGTTTCCCTATTTTGGTGGTTATCTCTACTGGCTGCCGTCCAAGAGAAGCTGTGGCAGGCAATTGGTAATCTTCATCCAGGTAGCGCAAGACTTTGTTTTTGCTCCACTGAAGACGTTCGGCTATTTCGTCAGCAGTCAAACCCTCTTCTTGAAGGGACCTAACGGCCAGTAATTCTGCCTGGGGTTGGGATACTTGCAGATAGCCCTTGCTCCGCATGCAAAGAGCAAGCTCTTCCTCATCGCCCATAGCTGAGCGGCACGCCTCCAGATCAGATTTCCTCAACGAATCCTGAATGTCTTCTTGATACCATACCTTCTTGGGGGCGCAGGCGGAGAGGCAGAAAATTAGTAGAGCAAGAAATATGAGCTTCTGTTGTAAAGACATGGTCATTGGTAAATTCTCGTTTGCATTTGACATCTCACATTTCGCATTAAGCATTTAACATTTTAAACTGAAATATGGAAGCCCGCGAAAATCTCCTCTCTCAATGTGTAATGCGCGATGGCAGATGTGACATGACATTGGTCATCTGGCATTTAGCAATTCACATTTGGCATTTCACATTGTTCATCTATCTCGCCGCATCTCCGTTTCTCCCCGTCTCCGTGTCGCTCCAGTTCGCTTTCGTCCTCTGTCTTCTGACCTTTTTGTGTACTGCCTGCTTCCTAGCTCCGAGTGCCCTCTCAGGCTTTCCCTTTCGCCATGCGGACTTCCAGCCTTTGCACAGCGAGGGAGCAAGTCAAGGTTATTGCCAGATATAGTAAGGTGACAGTAATCCAGATCTCAAAAGTCCGATAAGTGGCGGCCATCAGTTCCAATCCCTGAAAAGTCAATTCCTGGATGGATATAACCGAAACAATGGAAGAATCTTTAATGAGGGAGATGAACTGTCCTGCAAGGGGCGGAAGGATGCGCTGTACCGCCTGGGGGAAAATAACGTAACGCATTTGCTGCCACTTGGACAAGCCGAGTGCATGAGAAGCTTCCCATTGACCCTTATCGATTGACTGAATTCCAGCTCGAACAATTTCAGCGATATATGCCCCCTCAAAAATGGCCAGAGTAATGAGGGCAGAGAGAAACGCTGAAAACATCGGAGGTGATGCAAACAGAATTTCACAAAGTCTTTGTACCATGACTGTTTGCCCCAGCATGAAGTCGTCTAGGCCGAAAACAGGCATGATCTGGCTACTTACAAAGTAATAGAAAATGAATATCAGAACCAAAGGAGGCATATTCCGGATCAATTCCACGTAGGATCGGCCAATCAGCCTAAAAAACAAGCGCTGACTTACGCGGCAAAGACCCATGAGAACGCCGATAATGGCGGCCAGAATGGTCCCCCATATACTCAAACGAAGAGTAGTGAAGAGCCCCTGCATAATCAGATTGGCTACCCACTTGCCGCTCTCCTGGTCATACCGAAAGAGGTACTGAGGTATTATTTGCCAATTCCATCTGTAATTGAGCCCAACCTTGACCCTGTAGCTCAAATAGACCACCCCAGCCAGGAGGAGACCGGAGACGATCAGGTCGAGAGGAGTTATCTTGGCTTTCTTTTTGCGCAACACAGTCAAGTCAGTCCTAATCCGTGGTCATTGCGCATTTCTCATTTCGCAATGCACATTAATCATTGAAAACTCACAGATAACAGTAATTTAAACATTTAAGTAAAATGCCCGATGATAATTGATAAGTGCGCAATGTGCATTGTCTCTCTGCCCGCTGCCATCTGCCAGCTGTCTTTCCCTATGCTCCATGCTCCATGCCCTATGCCTATGCAAATCCACAATCCTCATTCCGAATTCGTAAATCCTCTAATCCCTCAATTCCCTAATTCCTCAATCTACATTCTTCCTATTGAATCCGACTTTCCCAATCTCTGGTATTAAACCAGTAGTTGTGCAATGCTTGCAGCCAGCCTTCCGCCTCCACGGTCCGAATCCAGTTGTTGAAGTAATTGAGAGTGTCCAAGTCACCCTTGCGGAGGGCAAAGCCAATGAGCTCGCGTGAGAAAGGTTGGGTGATAGCGAATAGAGTGTCCGGATATTTGAGAGCTTGGTAAGCTGGAGTTGGTAGAGAGGCAACAACTCCATGCAGGTTGCCATTGAGCAGTTCTTGATAGAGCTGCGCTTCTTCGGAAAAGAGACGGAGCTGTGCTTTGGGCATTTCTCGCTTGATTGCGGGTACGGACGTGGAACCGAGCCGGGCACCAACGGTTACGTCGGAGCGGTTGAAGTCGTCTGGTCCTTTAAAGCCGGCGGCCAACTTCTTGTGGGCGCAGATAGTCTGACCGCTGTAGTCGTAGGGTATGGTAAAGTTGACCTTGAGATTACGGTCCGGACGAATGGTCATGCCCCCTATGATGACATCGAACTTACCAGTGAGGAGTGCGGGAATAATTCCATCCCATTTAGTAGGGACGAACTCGACTTTTACCCCGGTGTCTTTGGCCAAGCGGGTCGCAACGTCGACTTCGAAACCTATCAACTTACCGGTTTTGTCTTTCATGGCCCAGGGCACAAAGGTGGAGATGCCAACGCGAAGTACCCCACGCTTAATTATCTTCTCAATAGTACTCTCGGCTATCAATTGTTTCTGTAGCTTACCTGCAGAGGCTGAAATAGCCAACATGCACACTAAAATACAGATGGTTAGAGCTTGAAAGAATGCCCAGCGAGTCTTCATGTTTTCCTCCTCCAGTCTTTGTTCGAATAAAGCATGGAGCAGATTGAAATAATCTGTCTGACCTCATGCCCCTTACTCCATGCCCTCAAAGAATCTGACTAATGAACTGTTTCGTTCTCTCCTTCTGAGGGTTGGAGAATAATTTTTCTAGGGGTCCTTCTTCCACAATTCGTCCTTCATCCATAAAGATAACACGATCACCCACTTCACGGGCGAATCCCATCTCATGGGTCACCACAACCATGGTCATGCCTTCCTGGGCAAGAGTTTTCATAACATCCAAAACTTCGCCAATCATTTCTGGATCGAGGGCACTGGTTGCCTCGTCGAAAAGCATTACCTTAGGGACCATGGCCAGAGCCCTGGCAATGGCAACACGCTGCTGCTGCCCGCCGCTGAGTTGACTGGGGTAGCTTTGTGCCTTTTCTGGAATACCGACTTTTTCCAGAAGCATCATGGTCTTCTCCGCAGCTTCCTGCTTGGATTTCTTCCTAACGAGCGTTTGTGCCAGGTTGATGTTTTCCAGCACGGTCATGTGGGGGAAAAGGTTAAATAGCTGAAAGACCATGCCCACCTCTTTGCGGATCTCAAGCCGATTATCCTGGTTGTCATCGAGGGGTAGACCGTCAATAATTATGGTGCCCCTATCAAACTCCTCAAGGCCGTTCAAACATCTTAGCAAGGTAGATTTTCCAGCTCCAGACGGACCGATTACCACCACAACCTCCCTACGACGAATCTTAGTAGAGAAGTTATGGAGAGCTTGAACTCCGTTGGGAAACGTTTTGTAAATCCCGTCCACCTCAATAATGTAATCGCCCAGGGTTTTCTCCTGCATCAAAATCTCCAAAATGCTATTCCGTGGCACGCCAAAAAAATTTGAACCACTGAGGCACAGAGGTCACGGAGGAGGGTGTTTTTTCCCTGGTTGGGAGACGACGGCCAGGGAAAAGAGCCTCCGCCTTCGGCGGAAGCTCTTTGGGCATAAATCCACTGTTTGTGTAAAAACGTTGATTGCGCACAAAACAGACTGACAGTGCCCGACGCGGCAGAGCCACGGAGACGACGGCGCGCTGAGTTCTTTTGCCCGATCGCCGTCTCCCGATCGGGCAAAAAAAAGATCACTCTGTGCACTCTGTGTCTCTGTGGTGAACAGAAAATTCAAGATTCAACACTCCTCCATGAGCAGTTAGCCAAAATAATCTCAACTCGCAGCTTTCAAGCGCTGCTCCATGATGTCGGCAACGGTTGACAGTGTGACCGTTAGGATCAGATAGATGGCTGCGACTGTAAACCAGATCTCAAAGGCCAAAAAGGTTTCACTGATGATCACTTGTGCCTGCATGGTTAGATCATAAATGGCGATGGTGGAAACCAGGGCTGAGTCTTTGATAAGCGAAACCGCCTGACTAGTAAGTGGAGGTAAAACACGCCTAATTGCCTGAGGTAGAATGATGTACCGGTAGGTGTCTACTGTGCTAAGGCCGAGACTATGGGCCGCTTCCCACTGCCCCTTTTCGATGGAGACTATTCCAGCCCGGAAGATTTCCGAAGCATAAGCTCCCTCGAAGAGACTGAGTGCCAGCACACCTGTGGTAAACCGTCCGATGCCCAGTACCGGTGCCAGGACAAAATAGAAAAAAAACAACTGAACTAGTAAAGGAGTGTTGCGAATGAGCTCCAGATAGCCACGAGCCACCGCTCTACCCACCAAAGAGTTCGACATACGCAGGAGCGCAGTCAGCAATCCAACTACGAAGGCTATCACCAGACTCCAGCCACAGATGCGAAGCGTTACCGCCAACCCGGCAAGAAGCGGACCCAATATAAGATTGCCGTCCTCAAAGCTCAAAAGGTATCTGGACACCCGGTACCACTGCCAGTTATAGCCAAGCCTCTCCGTGCCCCGATAGATCAACCACAGACAAGCAGCGACAACCAGCAAGAATTTTATGATGTCACTCCACGGGTAGCGAAGAAAAGGAAGCCGAACACCGCGGGTGCTTTGGGAGTTCATTGGAGTCATGGCCTAACACCGAATAACAGGATAGCTTAGCAGTTAAGCAATACCGCATTGGAAACACAAGTGCAAGGCGCAACCATAGAAATTCGAAATGACGCTGGGCATGGAGCATGGGGAGAGAATTTCGAATTTCGAATTGCGAATTGCGAATTTGAAAAAGCATAGGGCAGACTGAATAGAGAGAAAGAGGGACGCGGGGAAACGGCGAGACGGAGATTAGAGGTCAGAGGTCGGAGGGAAAATGCACATTGCGCATTTAACAATTATCATCTGGCATTTTACTGAAATGTTTCGATTAGTATTATTTGTAAGTTTTCAATGATAAATGCGAAATGCGAAATGACGATTTAATTCCTATCAACTACTGGCTACTCACTACCTGCCCTGAGCCTGTCGAAGGGCTGACTAGTGGATTCTCTGTTTTTTTTCCTGACACCTGACACCCGAAACCTGACACCTTAATACTGAACACTCCATCCGTGCTGATTGCTCCCTTAAGTTGTTCTAGAACCAACGTCCCCCTTAATTAGTCACATGCCTGCGGCGTCATTAGGTCATTACGCTTCGCTGTCATTTGTTGTAATAAGCAGAAGGAGGCTGTCCGACAACCGTCCAAGGCGCCTAGTTGTCATTCTGAGCGCAGCGAAGAATCTTATAAACCTAGATACTTACGCCTTCGAGATTCTTCGGCTCACACCTCAGAATGACATTGTCGGACAGCCTGGAAGAGGGGATTAGGGGATTTGAGATTTCGGATTTCGGATTGCGGATTTAGGAAGATCGATGCTAGATAACGATTTACCGTTTACCATTTACGATTTGACGAATTAACTAATTTTCTAATCGGCAACGGACAACGGACAACTGACGAAGCACGTGGGTACATAGATTGTGCGGTAAGATAGGTGGGTAATCTACCAAAAAAGTGCTCAGAGATAGTGACTCAGTCAGTTCCGAGAACCACGGTGCCATGCTGAATTGCGTAATTAGAGCTGACTTCCCTGAAAAAGAGCCCCTTGCGGTAGAATGGGTAGTAAACTAAGCTGGTTGTCTCGACTTGAAGCTTTGCTTCTTTTAGTGAGTTGCGAGCGCGGCGGTTATACCTGGGCACCATTGAGATGAGAATCACCCGGGCAAGTTGTTCGGCTTCTGCGCCAGCCAGGCAAACACCCTCGAATCTTTCTTTTTCCAGACCTTCCTTGGCCCTAAGTTGTTGGTGGGGTGGACTAACGCAAAAAAGATTGGCCAACTTGGAGAGGGACTTGGTGCTTCTGATCTTGAAAGACGGAATCAGAAATTGAATTGATTCAGAACTGTTTCTTCCTTCTCTTCCTAGCGGAAGGTTTGGCAACAACTTGCGGAGATCGGACCGGGTACTCAAAACCTCATTGTTGGTTTGAATATGAGTTTTGATATCCCAGAAGGGCATGTAGCGGATATCATGCCCGAAGTTCTTAGGCACACCTACAATTTGATATTCCACTTCTTGATAACTGCCAGCGTTTTCGGTCCAGGCCCGGGTACAGGTGACACAAATGTGGGTCTTACTAGCGGGTGAGAAAGGGAGATCCCAGCCGCATACCGGGCAAGTAAATGGAATTAGATGGAGGTCACTGAAATTAGTTGCCCCTTCAGTCGATGTGCGCTTGTGGAAAAAAGAAGCCACATCCTGATCCCACACGGTTTTTCTGATGCGATTGGCTACTCCGTCGATGATGAGCAAGCCGCTCCTGTCATTTACTCCAACTTCCAGGACCCAGAAGGGAAAATAGACTAGAGAGCGGACTTCTCCCACTAGTTGTGTATCTTTGAATTCCACCCTAAAGCTTCGCTCTGAGAAGCCATAGGTTAGGAAACTGCTACTGTACTCCATTGCCTCCTGCAGACTGACCTCAGCAGGGAGAACAATGTCCTTATCGGAAAGTCTGGTGTGATGAAAGAGTTGCAGAGGGATGGCGGAGGTGCGTATTCCCAGAGACACTAAGTCAAGATCTGGTTCTTTGTAGGCTGGAAAAGAGAAATCGAAAAGCTTGGTTTTGAGTTCCTTGGCGTCATCCCAAGAGCGTATACCCGTTGGTGAAGTAACCTCCTTTTTACCCAGGAGCCAATGAAAGACCATTCCCATAATTCGCCAGTATGGAGCGTAGACTAAATAAAGTCCTTTCTTTTTCCAACGGTATGAATCTTTGCCGCTAAGTAACGATGAAAGCCGATGTTGACACTGTGTTTCAGTCCAGCGTGGTGGAAACATAAACCGAGGAACGCCAGACTTACCGGAAATTTGATTAATGGAACCACAATATTGACAACGAACCACCTCGATTTCTTCGTCAAAGACAATATCCCCCCCGCATTGGGGACAATCAACCTGTATCTGCATGATCTAAGTAGCCATATATCAAGGATGGTGCCGATTACGAGGTTTTGCTCTGAACAAGCGTTTAATGGAGTGCTGGAGTATTGGAGTGCTGGAAAGAGCAGAAGCTTCAGTTTCAACTTGAATTAGTTCTTTCAATACTCCATTACTCCACTGCTCCATTACTCCAGCAAGTTTCCGCATGAGGGAACACCTCACTAGCCCTTACCAGAGGTATAGCAGAGACTAATCATGTATATCTGCTTTGACCTATGGCAGTTCTTCCCCACAATCGTTGCAAAATTTGGCTTCCGACAATGCCTTAAGTCCGCACTTAGGGCAGTTCTTGGATTTCTTCTCGACCTTGGTACCACAATTCATGCAGAAATTGGCGCCGGCGGGAAGATCATTTTCACATTGAGGGCACTTGTTGATGGTCACGATTTGATGGCCGCAGTTTGAACAGAAACGAGCAACCATGGGGATCTGTGCCTGACAAGCAGGACAATCTGTCTTTTCGGTGGTGGGTAGGTGGCCTTCCTGCAAGGTCTTTTGAAGCATGCCAGGAATTAGCATGCCCAGGCCAGCGCCCAGACCCAGACCCATGCCACTGGCTGCATCTCCGGCCCCTTCTGCCGTGGCTGCATCACCCATTGCCTTGGCGGCTTTAAACTTCATAAAACTATCTAGATCACCCACTGCCTTCATACCGGCCTTGGCATCAATCATTTTTTGCACTTCAGCCGGCGGGGTAATGTTGTTGATGTAGAAGTCAAGCAGACTAATGCCATAGCGAGCGAAGTCGTCATGGACCCTGCTCTTGATGGCAGCGCCCAGTTCATCGTATAAGGCCGGTAAGTTGAAGATGGTGTCCAGCATTTCACCTAAGAGGTCGTTGACGCGGCTTACGATCACGTCGCGGAGGAAGTCGTCAATTTCCTCGGTATCATATATGCCTTGGGTGCCAACAAGTGTATTGATGAAAAGCAAGGGTTGGGTGATACGCATGGTGTAGGTGCCAAAGCCGCGAATGCGGACAAGCCCAAGTTCGGCGTCTTTGAAGGCAACCGGTTCCTTGGTTCCCCATTTGAGGTGGGTGAAGATCTTGGTATTGGCAAAATAGATTTCAACCCGGAAAGGGCTCTTGAAGCCATAGGGTAGGCTCAGGACCTTGGTGATCAAGGGCAGATTCAGAGTGGACAGGACATGTCGGCCTGGTCCGAGGATGTCGTAGGCCTTACCGTCCCGGAAAAATATGGCAGCCTGACTTTCTCGAACAACTAGCTGGGCACCAAATTTTATCTCTGCTGATCCTTGCTCAGGAATGCGATGCATCATGGTACGACCTGTTTCGTCGAACCATTCGATAACTTCTAAGAAAACGGCCATGGCCCGCTCCTTTCACTCGCGCAAAGCGGTAAGCGCATAGCGTGCCTGTGGCAGCGCTTTATGCTCTACGAAATCCGACAGATTACTTTTGAGTGAATATGGATTGTCGGTTTTGGATCCGTTCTTCCAAACTACCTACTACTTGATTGATGTTCTCTAGAGAGGATTTCTCCCACTCCTCATCACTCTGGACTTGCAGAGTGCTCATGGCTACTGCCAACTCTTCGATCTCCTGATGCAGGGACAGGTCATAGTCATACAGCGCCGCCAGCTTTTCCTCATCCACTGGTGCTGCTGCAAAAAGGCCGGCATAGCCATAGCTGGCAAAGCGTATGGTATCTGCTAACCGACTCAGCTTACGAGCAAGCCTGTCCAGAACTGCCAGTGGCTTGAGCATGGCCCGGTTGGTGAGTTCTGCCATTACTTGCTGAGTCTCTTCCACCTGCTCTTCGATTCGCGCTGCCAATTGCGAGCGGATGATCTTATCCTGCTCCCGCAGCCCCTCACGTTTTAGATAGGAGGGCATACCCGGGAAGATCCGCACTACACTCTCGAAAATGTTCGCAATTTTTTCCTTGGTGAGCATTGGTCCTCTCCTCTTAGGGTCAAGCCTGCCCTTATCACGCCTAAATAGGAGGGATATATCTGCAATAATCAAGCCAGAGCATTGGTCATTTGGCATTGGTAATTTCTCATTTATCAATGAGAATATAATGACTGAGAATGACACCGCGACAGCACTTAATCAAAATTAACTAATGCCTAAATCGAGAGATTCTCCGTTCACTGTCATTCTGAGGAGTCCCGCCGACGGCGGGACGACGAAGAATCTCAGAAGGCGGCTCCATCCAGAAGATTCTTCGCTATCGCTCAGAATGACATGGATGCTGCTGCCTGTGCTCGTGCCGTCCACTAGAATCGCCCAATTTAGATAATAATAAATGCGAAATGATAAATGCCAGATGTGAAATGGACCGCCTTGACATCTGCGCTTTCGTAATTATCGATAGAATAGTCTATTAGTTAGTCAGACGTTTTTGGGATTGCTTTTGAAAAAACTAAAGGAGGACAGATATGGCTTATACCTGTAAGAATTGTGGGGCGGTTGCTAAAGAACCTGGTCATCTGTGTAATCCTTGTGGAGATGCGGCTAAGTGCAACTTTTGCGGCACTCATGAGACGGATACAAAGCACATGTGCAAGGATAAGCTAGCAGCCATGAAGTATTCCTGTTCAGGTTGTGGTAGGGTCGCCATGGAGTCAGAACACCTCTGTGCACCAACTCCCATCGGATAGAAATTACTCAAATCAGCGGCAGGGGAGGGGGTTCTTTTACAATCCCTGTAACCTGCCGCGGTTTTTATTTCTGTCGTGTCGATCCACAACCCACAGGTATGGTTATCAACCGCTGTAGATTTCAGCGTGGCCGCTGGAGTGATGGAGTAATGGAGTACTGGAGTAATGCAAACTTATGAAATTCCAAACTCCAAGCACCAAATTACAAACAAATCCCAAATTCCAATATTAAATGACCAAAACGGGTTTGGAATTTCGAATTTTGGTCATTGTTATTTGCCCTTCGACTTGGCTCAGGGTGGTGAGCTTGTCGAACCATTTGATATTTGATATTTGTGATTTGAAATTTGTATTTCTCCCTTCTGCGGCAAACCTTTATGGTCCTCAATCAGGCTGAATCTCTTCTCCTCGTCTCCCTGGCCGCGGCCATTCTGCCCAGCCTCAGCCGGCTGTTGCGACTCCCGGCGCCGGTAATGGAGATTCTTTTCGGCGTAATTCTAGGGAAGAGTTTCCTCCACGTGCAG
>Ga0209536_100005678_pt1 | contig 19318 bp, 16 predicted proteins | sample DeeMarSeWOR28_12_FD_187461 | JGI IMG/M metagenome (GOLD analysis project Ga0209536, IMG submission 187461) | Marine sediment microbial communities from White Oak River estuary, North Carolina - WOR-2-8_12 (SPAdes) (version 2) | ecosystem: Environmental > Aquatic > Marine > Intertidal zone >...
GAAAAGGGTGAAAGACACGCCGATTGCATAGGCAGCGATCATCGGAGCCGCGATCGGGGCAGCCCTGACAGGCTTAAGGCCGGTTGCTGAGCTGATGACGATCAACTTTGCTTTTGCAGCCATGGATCATATCGTTAATGAAGCTGCAAAACTGCGCTACATGTTTGGTGGGCAGTTTACTATTCCCATGGTGATCCGCACACCTGGAGGAGGGGGCCGGCAGCTTGGCGCAACGCATTCACAGACTCCCGATGCAATTTTTGCCCACTTCCCGGGTTTGAAAGTCGTCGCCCCCGGGACACCCGAGGATGCCAAAGGCATGCTCAAATCCGCCATCCGCTCTAACGATCCGATCATGTTTATCGAGCATGCCACGCTTTACCAGGTACGTGGTGAAGTCCCGGAGGAGGATTACATGACTCCCCTGGATAAGGCGAGGATTCACCGCTCAGGGAGCGATGTGACCCTGGTAACCTACTCCAAGATGCTCGAGCTTTCCGATAAAGCAGCGGATCAGCTGTCGAAGGAAGGCATCGATGTCGAGATCGTTGACTTGCGCTGTTTGCGCCCCCTTGACATGGTACCTGTCCTGGAATCCTTCAAGAAGACTAACCGGGCAGTGGTAGTCGAGGAAGGCTGGCGCTCGTATGGGGTTGGTTCGGAGGTCGCCTCACGGATTTACGAACGGGCATTCGATTACGTGGATGCTCCCATCCAGCGGGTCGCGCAGAAAGAAGTTCCCTTGCCTTACAATCGGAACCTTGAACAGATGGCCTTGCCGCAAGTTGAAGATATCATCCAGGCGGTCAAGGAGGTGCTTTAATGGCTGAAATTGTTAATATGCCCAAGCTGGGCTTTGACATGGCAGAAGGCACACTCGTGCGCTGGGTGATCGCAGAAGAGGAAGCCGTTGAGAAAGGACAGGTGCTGGCAGAGATCGAGACGGATAAAGCAACCGTTGAGGTCGAATCGCCGTATTCTGGTGTCGTCAGGCGTCATCTTGTTGAGCAGGACGATATTGTTCCTGTCAGCACACCTATCGCAGTGATTGGTGATGGCGAAGAGGAGATCGATTTCGAGCAATTGCTGGCTGGTGTTGAAACGCTGGAAGTCGACCAGGCAGAACCACCAGAAGAAGAGCAGGCAGGAGAAGCGATACCAACAGAACCAATTGCGGTAGAACAACCCAGCCAGGAAGCGCTTAATTTACCGGATGGAGTGCGCGCTTCACCGCTGGCCAGGCGGATGGCTGAGTCACTGGGGATAAATTTGCAGCAGGTGCGGGGCAGTGGACCCAATGGACGCATCACGAAAGCCGATATCGAGGCTTACCGGGCTGCACCCCAGGTCAGCGCAGTAACACAGGTACCAGTCTTCCCTTCAGTTTCTGCTGATATTCCCCCTGACCGCAGCATCCCCTTGAGCAAGCTGCGCACCGCGATTGGAAAACGCATGGTGCAGTCCAAGGTGGAGTTTCCCCAATTCTTTGTCACGCACGAGTATGATGTAGCTCCCTTGATCGATTTACGACAGCAGGTCAATTCTCTCTTACCACAAGGTGAGAAGACATCGATCAATGATTACATCATCAAGGCAACGGCACTTGCCCTGCGGGAATTCCCCAACTTGAACGCCCGCCTCGACCCGGATGGGCAATCGGTCACGCAGTTTGGGCACGTAAATATAGGTGTTGCAGTAGCAGTGGATAATGGGCTGCTAACGGTGGTCTGCCGCGACGCAGATTTGAAACCAGTGCGCCAGATATCTGTCGAAGTGCGGGATATGGCTACTCGTGCCCGGGAAGGGAAAGTCAAGGTCGAGGACATTGAAGGCTCGACTTTCTCCATCAGTAACCTGGGCATGTTTGACGTGGAAGAATTCATCGCCATCATCAACCCACCAGAAGCTGCGATTCTTGCTGTGGGCTCCGCAAACCAGGTAGCGGTAGTCCAGGACAATGTAATTGTTCCTGGGTGGCGCATGAAAGCCACCATCTCTGTAGATCACAGGGTGAGCGATGGCGCTGAGGCAGCACTATTCCTGCAGGCATTAACGAGGTACATCGAAGAACCATTGCGATTGCTGGTGCCAGATTTATCAGGCCAGGTAAAGGCGTGAGCGAAGAACTGGCTCATATCCGCCGGAGATTATCAGATGAGGGGGAGAAGACAATAGCTTTTTTCGAATCGCTCTCAGACCAGGACTGGCAGCGCCAGATTTACCAAACCGGTTCAGATTGGCAGGTGCGGGAAATCCTGGCGCATTTCATTTCCGCAGAACGCGCTTACCAAAAATACCTGGGAGAAGTACTGCTGGGAGGCAGTGGTGCACCTGATGAAATGGACATCGATGAGTTCAATGAGGCGGAGGTGCCGAAAATTCAAGGTGAGCCAGAAGAACTGCTTGAATTATTTAAACAGGTGCGCATAGATACCATCAAAATGACCGAATCACTGCAGGAGTCCGATTTATCACGTGTTGCCAAGCATCCCTGGTTTGAAGAGCAGGAGGTTGGCTGGTATTTGAAGCTGCTTTACCGTCACAACACCATGCACCGTATGGATATTCAAAAAGCGATCCGCGCCGGCAAACCATTGCCTCCAAGTGAAGACCATCGCACTGGTCGCCAGGTAAATCCAACGCAATAGAATAAACTATTGGGTATAGGAGAAGAAATTCACAAGAGAGTGTAAATGTGTGACACTCTTTTTTTCATTTAACTATAAACCTTGTATCGATAAGAACCTGGTCAGACTACAACATCACTCGCTAATTATTCAATCCTCCTCACCTGCGCAACCTGGCTAACAATCATTAAGCAGAATGAACCATTCTGATTGCAATTCAATTTTTCTACCTGAACAAAGGCATGAAGTCCCCATAACATTGTATTTGCCCAGCAGTTTATTGTGGAGAATCATGGGGAGGTACTAGTTCATATTGGATCAAAAACTGTGAATAATTCCAAAAATCATGACTATGATAAACTTGACGCGGTTAAGCAGCCAGCAATCGGGATTCCTTAACTGCGATGAAGAGAATACCAGATTATCGATCAGTACAGGGATAAAGATGACAACTACAAATTTTGATCTGGGATACCTGGAGACCGCAGTTGATCTGCTGCAGAATTATCTCCTTTCAAAAGATCTATACTGGAAAATGAATGCCAGTTCACCACCAGGAGAACCCGGTTACCCATCCCTGACATTGGGTGCTGTGCTGCTCAGTCAAGCGCGGCTTGCTGCACGCAGCCTTACTCCATCGGAGGAGAGCCAGATCGTAAAACTGCAGAACCAGCTGGAGGGGATTCGCTCGAAATGGCGTTCAGCCTGGGGAGGAAAAGCAAGGGAAGAATTTCGCTACAGGTTGAATTTGTGGCGTAATTTCCTGGAGGAATTTCGTGAAGACCCCCACGGCAATTTTGATCGCTATAGCTACGAAGTCAGCCGACGAGTGATGCTGGATCTGCTTTCCCAGGAAGCAGATTACATACCCCCAGAGCAGGAACAGCTGCTGAAGGGTTTAGATCGCATCCTGGAGGGATTAATGCTGCCGGGAAATTTCGTGTGGGATCAAGCCCTGGCGGGGGGATTTTCCTCCGAGGTGTATCCTTATCTGTATTCCCGGCTGCGGAAATAAAATCAGCTACTCAGCTTTTTCGTAATACTCTGCCAATTTTGATTGGCCCGCGCCAGATTGCAGGCATGCGACCAGAGCATTCAGCTCTCCAGTTGGTTCTGTGGAGGTTAATGCTAGCAGGGGTTTGTGAAGCGTTTTTTGTAAATCAGGATCGATCTGGATTGGCTGCACATCACCGGTGATCCAGGAACGAGGGATGAATCCAATCGCGCCTGGGTCGCTGGAAACAGATTCCAGCATCGCTTGCGAAGTGGGGGCGATCAAAGCCTGGCGGCTCATAGGTCTGTCACCTAAAATTACGTTACTGAATAACGCGCTCATCAGGTTGGTTTCAGGGTAATTCCAGACCTGTACCTGCTGATCGAGTGTGCTGATTTCTGTCCAGTGTGCGATGCGCCCGGAAAACAATGCACTTAACTCGGTCTGGTTAAGCGCTTGATTGGGATTCGCAGGATTGGTGATCACGACCAATTCATCCATGTTCAGTGGGTAAGCGAATTCACCTTCCTGGGGTTTATCCCCCCACCAGATGACCAGGTCAGGATCGGAATAACTTTGATGTTCTCCAGGAACCTGTTCGAAAAAGATTGCTGCCTGCAGCAATTCCCTGGTGCATGCCTGCAGGGCATCCTGGATGCCTGTCAGGTATGGTGAATAAGAAACCTGGAGTGGAATAGGTGATGGGGGGATCGTCCCAGTTGGTGGACTGGTGCAGGCATATAGCACCATAGCCACAGCCAGGATCAGGATGCTGAATAATTTTTGGGACATGATTAACCAGTGTTCAGATGAAGGTGAACAGGAGAATGAGAAGACCCAGGACGGCACAGTATGCCGCGAAATAATAAAGGGAATAGCGCGTGAGGAAAGATAACAACCAGCCGATCGCCAGGTATCCGACAACAGCCGCAGTGATAAATCCCGGTATGTAAACCGGCAATAATGAACTCAGGTTTGGAATCTCCAACAAATCTATCACTGCACTCAAACCTGCTACCAGCATGATTGGAACCGCCATCAAGAAAGAGAAGCGGGCGGCAGCTGGTCTCCTGAAATCCCTGGTCATCCCACCAGCGATCGTTGATCCAGAACGGGAGAGGCCGGGAAATAAAGCCAGGGTTTGGAATAGCCCGATGATCAGCGCGTCCAACCAGGTGATTTTGCGTAATTGTCGCTGCCTCTTCCCGATCCGTTCGGCGATAACTAACAGGAGTGCTGTACCCATCAGGGCTATTGCAGTCATTCTTGGATCTGCGAATGCTCGCTCAATCACGTCTTTAAGCAGCAAACCTGCTATTCCCGCCGGGATCGTCGAAAGTATAATAAACCATCCCAGCCTGGCGGGGTGATTTTCCAATGGTTTTCTGCGCTTAATACCGCGGATTACACCGAGCAGGATAATGTAAAAATCCCTCCAGAAGAATGCCAGTACAGCGATCAGGGTCGCTACCTGTACCAGCACATCGAATACGAATGCTTCCCCGGGTGGAATATCCCATCTAAAGATAAACGGGACGATTACCAGGTGACCAGAGGAGGAAATCGGTAAAAATTCGGTTAATCCCTGGACCACTCCCAGGAAGATGGATTGTAAGACAGTCATCGAGATATTGTTTGAAATCTCCTGGTTATCACTTCAAGACCTTTCCTTGACCGAGACCTGCTCATGAAAGTGTGCCATGAATTCATTGAATTTCCCATTAACGATAGATTGGCGGATATCCCGGGCCAAAGATATCATGATATGCAAGTTATGAATCGATAATAATGTCGCTGCAAGTATTTCCTTTGCGATCACCAGGTGGCGAAGGTAAGCCCGGGAAAAATTCTGGCAGGTATAGCAGGTACATTCCCGGTCAAGCGGAGCATCATCACGTGCAAACTGGGCGTTGACAATATTCAGCCTTTCCCCGTAACGCATCAGTGCAGCATTATGCCTGGCCAGGCGGGTTGGCAGCACGCAGTCGAAGATGTCAATCCCGCGGCTTACACCGTAGACCAGGTCTTCAGGTGTACCCACGCCCATCAAATAACGAGGTTTATTCTCTGGCAAGATACGATCAACCAGATTCAGGGTGCTCTGCATCTCGGATTTTGTTTCACCAACGGATAAGCCGCCAATAGCATTCCCAGGAAAATCCAGGCTGGCGATGTATTCAGCTGATTCCTGCCGTAAATCATCATAGATACCTCCCTGAACGATACCGAACAAGGCTTGGTCTGATCGAGTCTTTGCCCGCTGGCAGCGCTCAGCCCAGCGATGAGTGCGAAGCATGGCTGCATGCACGTACTGTTTGTCATAGGGATCCGCACACTCATCAAAAGCCATGATGATATCCGCGCCGAGGCTTTCCTGGATATGGATGGAAATTTCGGGGTCCAGGCGTTGTTGTGAACCATCGATGTGGCTGCGGAATGTGACCCCATTCTCGTCAATGCGTCGATTCTCCGCCAGGGAAAAGACCTGGAAACCGCCAGAATCGGTGAGTATGGGTCCTGGCCAACCCATGAATTTGTGCAGGCCGCCCATCTCTTTTACCAGGTCCTCACCAGGACGAAGATGCAGATGATAGGTGTTCGCCAGTACCAGCGTTGCCTTGAGGTCCACAAGCTGGTCAGGTGTCATTGCTTTAACCGTGGCCTGGGTGCCAACTGGCGCGAAGACAGGTGTTTTCAGCACACCATGCGGTGTGGTGAAATCCCCTGCCCGGGCCCGTCCCTCCTGTGCTTCGATTTGAAAGCTAAATTGGGGCTTGATCACAGCCGTTGATTATACCCGTTTTCCAGTGATATAATTCCCATCGCTTGCACGATAACCCATGTTCTTAAGGAGAACAACATGCATCCGCAGTCGTCATTGCCTGGTCCAGAAGCTAAGGCGATCATTGCTCGCGATCAGAAAGTCATTTCTCCATCTTATCCACGCGACTATCCCTTCGTGATGGACCACGGAAAAGGGGTCTATGTTTGGGATGTGGATGGCAATCGTTACCTTGACTTTGCAGCTGGTATTGCAGTCACTTCTACCGGACACAGCCACCCGAAAGTCGTCGAAGCAATCCAGCAGCAGGCAGAAAAATTCCTTCACATTTCTTCAGATTATTACCATGAGCCATGGGTATCTCTTGGTGAACAGCTCAATAGGATTGCTCCATTCGAGGAGGATGCCGTTTCATTCATGACGAATTCCGGCACCGAAAGCGTTGAAGCTGCAATCAAGCTGGCCCGGCATTATACTGGTCGCAGCCAATTTATTGGGTTTCTGGGATCATTCCACGGTCGTACGATGGGATCGTTGGCTTTTACCGCCAGCAAGCCCCGGTACAAGGAAGATTTCTTCCCCATGATGGGTGGGGTAACCCATGTTCCTTTCCCTGATCCATATCGTCCACTGCTCGAATCCTTACCGGGAGAATATTACGGGGAAACTGTAGTACGCTATATTGAAGAACAGATCCTCGACAAAGTACTACCACCCTCTGATGTCGCTGGGATCCTGGTGGAAACCATCCAGGGTGAAGGTGGCTATGTGCTGCCAGCACCAGGCTTCTACCCTGCCTTGCGCGCCTTATGCGATAAGCACGGTATACTGCTGATAGTTGACGAAGTCCAATCAGGAATGGGCAGGACCGGAAAATGGTGGGCGATTGAGCATTATTGCGTTGAACCGGATATTGTCTGTGTTGGCAAAGGTATTGCCTCCGGTATTCCGCTTGGTGCAATTATTGCCCGCAAGCGGTTAATGACCTGGAGTAAGGGTTCCCACGGTAATACCTATGGAGGAAACCCGATTGCCTGTGCAGCAGCCTTGGCGACCATTGATCTGATCGAAAAACAGTTCCTTGAAAATGCAACACAGGTTGGAGAATATGCTTTATCCAGGTTAGAAGAGATTCAAAGCCGCAATCATAGCATTGGTCAGGTACGCGGGATGGGATTAATGATTGGAATAGAGTTTATCAAAGACCATCATACCCGCCAACCCGATGAAGAACTGCGAAACAGGATCATCCACCTGGCTTTCCAGAATGGTCTACTACTGCTCGGATGTGGAAAAAGCAGCATCCGTGTCTCACCAGGCCTATGTATCAACCAGCAGGAAATGGACGAAGGATTGAACATTTTCGAAAAAGTTATTGCACTTGCTGAACCAAATAAATTAACCGCAAATGCTGCCTGATATCCGGGTCCGCCAGCGGGACTACCTGTTGGAAATTGGGAGGGCAATTACCCAGGAGCTTGATATTGACAAGCTGCTTGCCCGCATATTAAACATTTCCGTTGAGATGCTGGCCGGGCAAGCCGGGTTAATCTCGTTACGCGGTGAGGAAGGTGGGTGGACGATCGGCACTTCCCATGGAATCCCGTCAGCCTTTCTGAATTACCTGGACCCACTGCTTAAAGGCATCCCTGATCAGGAAGACCCTGCAAAATTCGAACTACCGCAAATCAATGCACTGCTGAAGGAAGTGACCCGGGTAGCCAGCCTCGGTTTTCTGGATGGGGTTGGTTTGCCGCTCGTTTACCGCAGTCGTGTGGTTGGGATGATTTTTATTTTCCGCAAATATTCTGGCAGGTTCTCCACCAATGACCGTGCTTTGCTGCAGAGCTTTGCTGACCAGGCAGCGATTGCTGTCCGCAATGCCCAGTTCTATACCCAGATTCGCCGTGAGAAGCAGCGCATGGATACGCTGCTTGACTCGGCAGCTGATGGAATCCTGATCTTATCGCCGGATACCACGATCGAGCGCTGCAACCCAGCATTTGAAAAATTATCGGGTATCGTCAACACGCAGATACTGGGTCGCAAACACGCCGCAGTGATCATCTGGACACACATTGAGAGTGGCATTCCCCTTGATCAAGCCTTATCGCAGGGTTGGCCGCTAACACCCCATGCGACACTTTATGTCGAGGGCGATCTCAAACGGCTTGATCGCAGACCTGTGCCGGTAGGGATCACTTATGCACCCCTATTATCACCAGAAGGACAATTGATCAATATCGTCGCTACAGTCCGGGATATATCACACTTTCGCGAGGCGGATGAGATCAAGAGTACGTTTATATCTGTTGTGAGCCATGAATTGAAAACGCCAGTGGCACTGATCAAAGGATACGCGGGCACCTTGCGCAGGGAGGACGCGACCTGGGACCGGGCTGTGATCCAGGACAGCCTGGCGGTGATCGAAGATGAGGCCGACAGGTTGACAGAGTTGATTGAGAACCTCCTGGATGCTACACGCTTGCAGAGTGGGACCCTTTCATTAAACCGGACCGATCTTGCGCTTAAGAATACAGCTGAAAGGGTGGTAGAACGGTTCACGGTTCAATCCCCGAGTCACAAATTCGTCATTGATTTTCCTGATGACTTTCCGGTTATCCTGGGGGATGAGGATCGCCTCGAACAGGTTTTGTACAACTTGTTCTCCAACGCGGTCAAGTACTCCCCGGAAGGCGGTGAAATTCGCATCCAGGCCCAGGTTCGAATTGAACAGGTGATTATATGTGTGTCAGACCAGGGGACTGGTATCGCACCAGTCGATATTCCCTATATATTTGACAGGTTCTACCGGGCACCTGAAGCCAGTAAACGAACCAAGGGCACAGGACTGGGATTATTCCTGTCACGTGCAGTTATCGAAGCCCATGGGGGGCGGATTTGGGTTGACCCGCTGCCGGATCAGGGGGCTCGAATTTGCTTTTCCTTACCTCGCTCAGTTTAAACTGGGTATAATCTAGCCCGGGTTTGTCCTGAACTTTAATATCCATCCAGGTCGAGCCGGTAAACATAAAAATCAAAAAAATTCTCCCAGGTGCGCAACCTGGTTGCTGAATTATTTTGTTGAATTAGGAGCAACGCATGCCGCAAGCACAAATTAATTGTCCAAACTGTAAACAGCCCATCATGGCTGATGTAACCCAACTCTACGATATTGCGCAGGACCCGAGCCTGAAATCACAATTACTTTCAGGTATGTCCAATTTTGTCCAGTGCCAGTATTGTGGGTACCAGGGTACGCTGGCAACACCCATTGTTTACCACGATCCAGATAAAGAACTCCTCTTGACCTATGTACCAGCAGAAATGGGGTTACCGCGCAATGAACAGGAGAAAATGATCGGTAACCTGATCAATCAGGTTGTGAATCGTCTGCCGGCGGAGAAGAGAAAAGGATATCTTTTGACCCCAAAAGCACACCTGACGATGCAGGGATTAATTGAGCGTATTTTGGAAGCGGATGGTATCACGAAAGAGATGATCCAAGCCCAGCAGGAAAAGATTGAATTCCTTCAGAAATTGGCTGCTGCAAAAGATGAGAGCACCCGGCAGGAGATGATCATTCAGAATGGGAGCCTGGTGGACGCCGACCTTTTCTCAATCCTTGGTCGCTTGATTGAAACTGCAGCTGCAACGGGTGATAAGGAATCCACCCAACAGCTGGAAGCCCTCCAGACTCTGCTGATTGAGAACACGGAATACGGTCAGGAGATCCGCAACCAATCCCAGGAAGTTCAGGCGGCGATTGAATCCCTGCAGGAGGCGGGTCAGGATTTAACACGTGAGAAGCTCCTGGAGCTGATCATTGAAGCTCCTAATGATATCCGTTTGAGCGCCCTGGTCAGCCTTGCCAGGCCTGGAATTGACTACGTTTTTTACCAGTTGCTTACTGACCGGATCGATGCTGCCCATGGGGATGAGCAGGAGAGATTGGCTTCCTTGCGGGAAAAGCTGCTTGAATTGACCAGCCAATTGGATGAACAGCTTGAACTGAGGGCGAAACAATCCAGCCAGGTACTCGATCAGATCATGCAGGCAGATGATATCGAGCAGGCCATTCAGGCGAATGCCCCACAAATCGACGAGTTCTTCATTCAAGCTGTCCAGGAAGAATTGGAGAAAGCCCGCAAAAGTGGAGACCTCGAGAGGAGCGCCAAGCTGAACCAGATTGATGAGACCTTGAAAGAAGCCCTTGCACAACCTCCTGAAGTGGAATTCATCCAGGAATTGCTTGAAGCTCCGGATGACAGTGCAAGAAAACAATTGCTGGTTGATAATCCAGAGAAAGTCACCCCGGAATTATTCCAGATACTCTCCGGTTTGATGAACCAGGTTGTCGAATCAGGACAGGATGAGCAGCTGGCAGAGACTCTCAAGATCATTAATCGCCAGGTGCTCAGGCATTCCATGCAATCCAATATACAAGGTGGATAATTTTGAGGATCCTGCATATCGTTGGCGCACGTCCCAATTTTATGAAAGTCGCACCCATCATGCGGGAGATGTTTCGACACCCGCGAGAATTCCACCAGCTCCTGGTGCACACGGGTCAGCATTATGCTCCCCAGATGTCCCAGGTCTTCTTTGATGAACTAGACTTACCCCAACCTGACATCAATCTCAACGTGGGTTCCGGTACCCATGCCTGGCAAACAGCCCAGATCATGATGCGCTTTGAGCCCGTACTGCTTGATTTCCAGCCGGATTGGGTGGTTGTTTATGGGGATGTGAATTCAACCCTGGCATGCAGTCTTGTCAGTTCGAAATTGGGCTTTCCAGTTGCACATGTGGAAGCTGGGTTACGATCCTTCGATCGCAGTATGCCAGAAGAGATAAATCGCATCATCACTGACCAGCTCTCAGAATTCTTGTTCACGCCCTCTGACGATGCTGATGAAAATTTAATCCACGAAGGGATAGACAAACAAAAGATTCACCAGGTAGGCAACGTGATGATAGATACACTATTCCACTTATTGCCCAAATCCCAATCAAATTGGTACAAGCTGGTGGATCAATATCCGCGTGAGTTTATCCTGGTCACACTTCACCGTCCTTCGAATGTCGACCATCTTGGAGCTTTGACGGAGATTATGACTGCTTTAGATACGATCAGTGATCAGGTTCCGGTGCTGTTTCCTGTCCATCCCAGGACGAGAGAAAGGCTAGAACAGTACAGTTTGGCTCCCAAGAATCCCCGCCATAAATTGATTGAACCCCTCGGCTACCTGGACTTCCTATCTCTACAAGAACATGCTGCTTTGGTGGTTACAGATTCGGGTGGTATTCAAGAAGAAACCACGTATTTGGGGGTACCTTGTTTGACCGTCAGGCCAAATACAGAACGACCGATCACGCTCACGATGGGGACAAATCAGCTAGTAAGCAGTGATAGCCAGGACCTGATCAAGGCGATGCAGGAAAAGCTTGCTGGCGCAAGGTCCAAAGTGAAACCGCCACCCTTGTGGGATGGACATTCTGCTGGCAGGGTGGTTAAAGTTTTCCTCCAACAGTAATTATTAAATTGCTGCAGGTTGTTTCTACGCGTTATTTGGGAGGGTTATCCAACCGCAAGCCGTGTCCACGCACGGTGACAATAAAGGATTGGGAAGGTTCAACAGCAGCCAGCCTGTCGCGCAAGCGTCTAACCAGAGCATCCAGAGCCTGCTCGGATACATCTACTGCATTATCCGCTCCCCATATTTCGGCGATTATATCCTTGCGGGAAATGACTTTATCCTGGTTGTCGTACAAGATCTCTAGCAGTAAAAATTGAGAAGCGGAAAGAGGTGGTAATAGTTCCTGTTCTCCGATCCACACCTGACGGGAACCTTTTTCCAGCTTGAGTAATCCTTCTTGCTGTGCTGCCATTCCTTCCAGCGTTCCCATTTCAAGTGGCATGGTAGCGTCCGAGCTGAGGAATATGAATTGCTGGGCAAATGCAATTTGGATCAAGTCACCATCCTTCAATACCTTAGTTTCGGATATTTCTTCCCCATTTAGATGGGTGCCATTCTTGCTCCCAAGATCCTGGATCGAAGTTCCTTTCCCCGTCATTTCCAGGCGGGCGTGGTTGCGGGAAACCTGGCGGCTGGGAATCATGACATCACAGCTTGCGTCCCTGCCAATGATTAGGCTGTCATGGACCATCCAGCGCTGACCGTTGAGAGGTCCAGTTTGACCAACTAAAACAGGAGTGTCTTCATTATTTTGCTCCATTGTAAGAACCTCCGCGTGTATAATACCATTTAATCTGAGGATAGAAGAAGGAAAATGCAAACTCCAATCGAGCCTGGGGTGATTTTACGCGATCGCTATAAGATCAGCCGCATTATCGGGCAAGGCGGGATGGGTTCAATCTACCTGGCTGAGGATATTCGGCTTGAAGGTCGTAAATGTGCTCTCAAGGAAGTGCAACATGAGAGCTCGCTTTCTGAGGAAGCACTCCACCAGGCCCAGCAGCAATTCCTTCGCGAAGCCCAGATACTCGCTAGGCTGGACCATCCCAATCTGCCCAAGGTTTCCGATTATTTCTCTGAAGAGAACCGGGAATACCTGGTGATGGATTTCGTTCCAGGGGAAGACCTGCGGACGTTAATGCTGGCAGCTCGCCGCAAAAACACCTTTTTATCTGAAAGGGAGGTGCTTGGCTGGTCTAACCAGCTGGCGGATGCCCTTGACTATATGCACAGCCAGGATCCACCCATTCTGCACAGGGATATCAAGCCCAGCAATCTGAAATTAACCCCCAGCGGCCTTATCAAGCTGGTAGATTTTGGTCTGGTCAAGCTGCTTGCCTCGGAGGAGATGACAATCACGATCCTGCAGGGTCGTGGTACTGCTCTATACACACCATTAGAACAATACGGGGGCGATACCGGCCATACCGACGTTCCAAGTGATATTTACGCCTTCGGAGCAACACTTTATCACTTGCTGACCAATAAGGCACCGGTTGAAGCCAGGGAGAGGTTCCTGCATCCAGAGAGCTTGATCCCACCTCGCCAGATCAATCCGGAAATTTCAGTGCGCACAGAGAGAGCAATCCTGTGGGCATTGAGTTTGCATCCTGATGAGCGTCCTCAAACTGTGGAGGAATTTCGCCAGAGCCTGCTTGGCAAAGCGAATCCCGCGACCCAACCCCGGCAACCGCTGCAGCAACCATCTTTTGCAGAATTAATCTCAACACCGGTTGACCGACTGTTGGTGTTTTTCGCGTTATTAATGATCGTGATCAGCTTTTTGGTAACCGTTATACGCTGAGTGTGGATTCATCGCAACTCCTGGATTTTCTGCCAGCCGTATGAAGCACCCCATCCAATTGCAGCTCCTAAAACTGTAATTGCCAATATTCCCCAGGCTCCTGGAACGCCTAATAATTGTTCGCTGCCAGGTAGGCTCATGGCAATATACATGTATGCCAGAATTCCTCCTATGATGGCCAGCAGTCCAGAACGCACTCCCCAGCGAAGTAACCCAAACGTGGTCGTAAACCAGTAAATTGCGACACCAATAGTGATGGATAAACCGGTGGCTATCAGCCAATCCAGCAGGCCTGTAGAACCTGGCGGTACTGGTGGGTTCGGCGATTCCAATGGAACTGGTGTCTCTGTTCCGTCTGGTTCATCTGTAGCAGTCTCGGTTGGGAATTGGGTGATGACAAACTCGATCGTGGGAACACCTTCGGGAGGGATGTCAAATTGCAGGAAATTTGATTCGATTGCCGGATCGCTACGGGCATGAATGACGATCGTGCCGGATTCTTCTATCAAGAATGTGGTGCGAGCGATTCCGTCTTCTGTGGATTCCCTCTGCACCGCCAGCTCGTTTATGCCATCACTCAATATAAATTCGACGATTGTGCCATCTGGGACTGCATGGTTGTTGTGATCCAGGATGACACCTGTCCGCACGGGGATCAAATCACCGATCGTAAGTTGAGGCATTTGGGTTGGTACAGGCGTCCCAAGACCTGCTTCCGGTACATCCATGAACAGCTCAATGGTTTGATCTGGATTGGGGGAGGTGGCGGAAATCAAGTCATAATTGATACTGGATACAGTTACGGGCAAATCACCATTGGCAGCGGGGATTTCACCAAAAAGAACCCGGGCTGCAGTTTCAACAAACTGCTCCGTCCTGCTGTACAGGCCGTAGTATGCACTGAGTTTTGATACCTCTGTTGCGTCGAGGTAGTACGGTGCATCGAATGCAAAAACAACCAGATTCTTCTGTCTGAATAAGTCAGGTCGCTCAGCGAGGAAACGCGATAAGGCCATTGATGCGGGGTTATCTGAAGAAACCTCAGCCAGGGAGAATACAATCCACTGTGCTGTATCCAGATCTGCCTCCAGAATGGTATAGTCAAATTCAGGTGCGCGATTGAGAAGAGCCAGCAGTTCATTAAAAGTATATGAAAACAAATTGCGCTGGACGACTTGCCCGCCAGCCAGGGGACCATATAGCTTGAGGACAGCATTTCTGAATCCAGACCTAGGGAGAATACCCTGCTCCGGACAGTTTGAACATTGTTGGGCAGTACGAACATCCGTTATGAAAACAATCTTGTCATTGATATCAGGAGGTTCTGGAACAGTCTCTGCCAGGTCGGTGAAGGTCGGGCTGATCAGGGTTACAGCTTCCTGGGCTACCTGGCGAGTGATTTGATCGGCATCACCAACGGAAACCAGGTCTTCTTGAGCAGGCACGGATGAACCGAGTGTGAAGATGGTGCTGTTGTTTAACCGGTATTTCAATGTCAGAATTTTAAGTACAGAAGCATCAATTTGTTCTTGAAACGCTGGATCATCTCTGTATTTCTGCGAAAACAATGCCAGGGTGTTTACAATGGATGTGTATTGATCAGCATCGCTTGTAGAAATGAACTCATTTCCCAGGATCAACAGATCATTTCCAGCCAGGAATGCATCCCGGGCTACAAAACGACCTTGAAAATTAAATCCCGTTGGATCGACAAACCGGCGGAAAGCCTCGCTGCCCAGATTCTCAGAAACCATAACGCCACCATTCTCAACCCAATTTGCTAGTGGAGGCAGGTTGATCAGCTGGTCCAGTGCTTGCCGATCCATGCTCACCGGGCGCGTTGTCTCCCGGATGTTGCCTTGAAATCCCTGGTAGCGGATATGTGATGTCAGGAGGCCATCCACAGTGGCAGATTCTGAGGGTGCATTTCCAGTCACGGCGAAAAATGGAGGTAGCTCAATTTGCTTGAGTTGTTCGAGTGATTTACGCACGGTTGCCACTTCTTCCTCAGGCAAGCGATCTGAGCTTCCATGCCCGGGAAAGTGTTTGCCGATCACTGCCAGGCTCCCCTGGCTGCCTTCGTGTAATCCAGATACGTATGCCCGAGCCATCTCTCCAACCCAGAAAGGATCACCACCGAATGTGCGTACTCCGAGATCGCCTGTCCCCTGTTCAATGGGTGATTCCAGGACATCCAGAGATGGACCAAGGACCAAATTGATGCCCATTGCAGAGAGTTCATCCCCCATCACCTGCCCAACCTGGTTGGCAAGACTGATTTCGAATGTTGCCCCGATGCCCATTAAGGATGGGAGGGTGGTGATTTCGTTAAAAATCTGGTCTGCAGGAGGCCCATTTCCTTCCTGTGATATGCCAATCAGCATTGGAATGAACGCTGGTCGAAATTCTATATTTGTTTCAGGCTCGATCTGGTTGGATTGAGAAGCGGACCATTCCGCTGTTTGCAGTGCGCGTGCAAGCTGCCATGTGCCGTTCACGGTCTGGGGAGCCTGTAGGAAATTATCATTTTCACTCTGCAGTAGAACACCACCAATGTGGTGATTCGTGATCAGGTCAAATATCTGGGTCTCAAAATTGACGTCTTTCCCTGTGAATGTGACCAGGAATAATTGCCCAACTTTCTCCTCTGGGGTCAGAGTTTCCAACAAAGCCTGGGCATGTTCTTCAGCAGAGCTGTCTTGCTGCAGGGTGCTTGCTGAAACGCTCGATCCCGTGAAGGTTGAAATTAAAAGCGATATTAATAACACAAACCGCAGGATATCGCTTGCTGAACCTTTTCTCGACTGCCAGGAGCGCTTCATGTTTATAATTGGACCTCGCTGTTTTCCTGGTGGATGATATCACGCAACAAATCCCTACGCCCGCTGCCGCTCAAGAGCTCTAAACGCCGGATGCTATAGGGGTCGATTTCTTCACGCAGCAGTTTCAACTCTTCCTCCGTGGGGGGTTCTGTTTCGTGTACATCCTTAGCAATCTCGAACCTGAATCCAGTCTTAGCTTGAATGCGAGCGATGGTGTTTCCACGATGATAAGTCACGAGGCGCATTTTGCACTTTGGATTCTCGCCTTTGAAATCGAATTGGCCGAGGTCGGTGATCAGGTACTGGGGGCCACTGCCATGAGTCCGCAGTTCACTGTACCCTAATCCAGACAGGAAATCCAGTTCAGCAACAAAGGTCACCCTGGAGTGGCGCGGTACGTAAAGGTAAATATCATCGAGATATGTGGTCACATCAGGGATCCCGCCTGTTCCTGGGAGACGCAGGCGTGGCTTGTGGTAATCCTTACCGAAAGCGATATTATTAAAGTTTCCCATCGGGTCAATTTGTGCCGGGCGGAAGAATTCCAGCGGTCTCAACGAGGGAAAAATATCCGCTACTCCACGGACAAATCCAATACTCCTGATCATCTTATCCAGCCATAGGCTCTCGACCTGGAGCAGCTTTAAGGGGGCCGGATCGCGGCAAATTCCCTGACCGATAGCCGATGAGAAGTACAAGTTAGGTGCATGGGTACTCCTGGCAAGCAGGTATCCAGCTGCTACGATGGGTGTCGCCAAACCCTGGGCGACGATTTCACCATCCCGCACCTGCCGGGCAATGCACACAACCATGATCTCATCTGGGGTATATTCCATGATTACTGTCACCGCAAATAATTCTGGATTATCAGATCTCGCATGATATGACTGGGTTAATTTTACCAAGTTTGGGAAGAGGATGGTGATAAATAAGTTTGTTCTAATTGGATCTACGCCTGGCATTAAACGAGCTTGATTTTCCCCTCGTTGTTATCACCCTCTATATTAATTGTGGAAGAAATTTTATGCGCTCATGGATCGTGAAATTAATTTACATCGTGATCGTAAGCCTGGATCACCTCATGGGCATTCAATGGATCATCAGTAATAATTCCATGCACTCCAAGCGAGATCAGTGCAGTCATTTCTATGGGGTCATTGACCGTAAACGTATTCACCTGGAAGCCATATTTATCGGATGTGCGCATCAATTGCGGGGTGACATCATCCTTGTACGGATGGAGGGCATCGTATGGAATGAGCATTCGTCCAAGCCAACTGCGTGTCAAATATCCCTGCCAGCCACTCCTGGCTAGAAATCCAATGACAACATCGGGGGAAAGAGAATGAAATTTTATCAAGGAGAGTGGATGAAAAGCTGAAACGATGACCTGATCATGCAGCTGGTAGTGATTGATAACGCTGGATACTTTTTGGGGTAAATTATCCAGCGGGGTATGATAGTTTCCCAATTCTATATTGATGTGGATATTACCCCTGCACAATTCCAGGACTTCTTCAAGGAGAGGGATTCTCTCATTAGGAAATTGATCTTGAAACGTGTAGCTGGCATTGAATTTTTGCAGTTCCGCGTATGTGTGATCCTCAACACGCCCATAGCCATCTGTTGTCCTATCCAGGGTTCGATCATGGATGATGACAACCCGTTGGTCCGCGCAGAGTTTGGCATCCAATTCAATGAGATCGGCTTTCTGTTGAATCGCCAATTCAAACGCAGCCAGCGTATTTTCAGGTGCGTAAGCAGATGCACCCCGGTGAGCAAATATTAAGGGTCTTTGTTGTTGGGCTACCATTAAATTAAATCCTTTCCTCGCGCGCAAGGAGGAAGATACCAGGGATTTAATTATATGTTTTTTTTACAGGTCGACGAAATAGGAGATTGCTGCCAGGTCGATCAGCTCCCGGGTAAGCGCAGGTTCAACGGAAAGGTATTGGGCAATATCCACGATCTGGTCACACAAATCGCGGGGATGTGAAGCCCGTAGTTTTCGCCCAGGTTTGATATACCATTCCTGAAGCAAGTATGCCAAGCCTTGATTGCTGAAGGTTACTCCTTTGGCTCCTGCCACCTGGTGGAAGATCTCGCGGTAATCATCATAATTGGGGTCGCCGACTTCGATCTTGTGTCGCAGTCGCCTCAAGAAGGCTTCATCGACCAGGTCTCGGGGAGGTAAATTTGTCGAGAAGACAACCAGCACATCGAATGGGATTTCAATCTTTTTACCGGTGTGCAGAGTGAGGTAATCAATCCGGTTTTCTAGTGGTACGATCCAGCGGTTCAGCAGGTCCCGGGGTCGAACGAGCTGCCGGCCGAAATCGTCAATCAATAAGATGCCCCCGTTAGCTTTAATCTGGAATGGTGCTTCATAGTATTTATTGACGTCATCAAATACAAGGTCCAAACCAGCCAGGGTCAGCTCACCACCAGTTACAATGAAAGGTCTATGAATGCGAATCCAGCGCGGGTCTTTGCGTGTGCTGGAACGAAGCGTGCCTGAACTCGGGGGTGGTTCCTCCTCCGGAGCTGCCTGGTGGTTGACAGAATCATAAATTTGTACCACCTGGCCATCAATGTAAACCGCAAACGGGATGTACATGCTCTCTTGGAGGATCATATCTCCTATGGAGCGTGCAATACTTGTCTTACCATTACCAGGTGGGCCGTAGAGGAAGATCGAAGTTCCGGAATTAATTGCTGGACCTATTCGGTGGAAGGTTGTATCAGCCAGCACCAAGTGGGATAACGCTTTACGCACATCCCTCTGGTTAATATTGGTTCGAGAACGGCT
>Ga0209536_100005679_pt1 | contig 19316 bp, 19 predicted proteins | sample DeeMarSeWOR28_12_FD_187461 | JGI IMG/M metagenome (GOLD analysis project Ga0209536, IMG submission 187461) | Marine sediment microbial communities from White Oak River estuary, North Carolina - WOR-2-8_12 (SPAdes) (version 2) | ecosystem: Environmental > Aquatic > Marine > Intertidal zone >...
AATCCCGGATTCGGCGGACAGTCCTTTATTCAGCATTCCCTCTCAAAACTGAAAGAGGTCCGCAGGATGGTGGACGCCTCCGGCCGCCACGTCCACGTCGAGGTGGACGGGGGCATCGATGAAGAGACTGCGGGACCGGTCGTCGATGCGGGGGCCGACGTCCTCGTCGCCGGGTACTACATCTTCGCCTCCCCCGATATACCTTCGGCCGTCCGCACACTCCGCAGCAGCGCCACCCGCTGAACCTTTCTTCCGCACCGGCTCCGATCCTTGGCGACCTCCCCCTGTGCCGGATGTGCCCCTTTACGCCCGCGAAAAAAAACCTTGACAAACCCCCTGTTGTACCTTATATTGTAAGGCAAATCATATAATTTGCCTAAGTTATTTAGGTCACGAGGCTTCTTTGCCATGCTCGATGACATTGACTTGAAGATACTGGATATCCTCCAGCGTAATGGACGCACACGGAGGAACGATCTGGCCGAGGCAGTGGGTCTCTCCGTGCCGTCAGTCAGCGAACGACTACGCAAGCTGGAGGAGAACAAGATTATCACGGGGTACCGCGCAGAGCTGGACCATAAGAGACTCGGGATGGACGTCACCGCGTTCATCTTTGTCACCGTCGACAACTCGAAGCACTACGGGCAGTTTCTGGATCACACTTCCTCGGTCGTGGAGATTCTCGAGTGTCATGCCATTACGGGCGATGGTACCCACCTTCTGAAGGTCCGGACAACGAACACCCCCTCGCTGGAGAAGCTCCTCGCAAGGATCCAGTCCTGGACAGGCGTGGTGAGCACGCGGACGGACCTCGTGCTGTCAACGAAGAAGGAAACAGCACGCATACGGATTGAAGGGAAGAAATGATGGCTTTTGACCGCGCGGATACGGCATTCATGCTCCTCTGCGCAGCTCTGGTTCTCCTCATGACACCCGGCCTGGCCTTCTTCTACGGCGGACTTGTCCGGAGCAAGAACGTCGTCAATACAATGATGATGAGCTTCATTGCCATGGGCGTGGTGGCCGTTCAGTGGGTTCTCTTCGGATACTCGTTCTCCTTCGGCCCGGGAGAAGGTCTGATCGGATCGCTCGTCGGAAGCGGGGAGTGGCTTGGTCTGAACGGAGTTGGCATTACACCAAGCCCGGCTTACTCCGAGGCGATCCCCCACCAGCTCTTCATGGTGTATCAGGGGATGTTCGCGATAATCACTCCGGCACTCATCTCCGGCGCCGTGGTCGAACGGATGCGTTTCCGTGCCTATCTGGTCTTTGTTCTTCTCTGGTCCACAATCTCCTACGATGTCGTCGCCCACTGGGTGCGGGGGGTGGGCGGATGGCTCCGTGAGCTGGGCGCTCTGGACTTCGCTGGGGGGACCGTCGTCCACATCAACGCCGGCGTCTCGGCACTCGTCGCGTCTATCATGCTGGGACGGCGGACTGGTTTTCCAGAGCGGGTTACCCCCCCTCACAATGTGACCCTGGCCCTGCTTGGCGGCGGAATGCTCTGGTTTGGCTGGTTCGGCTTCAACGCAGGGAGTGCTCTGGGCGCGAGCGAAATCGCCGTGGTTGCGTTTGTCAACACAAACACCGCGGCGGCCGCGGGCATGCTCGGGTGGATGATGCTGGAGATGTACTTCAAGGGGAAACCCACAGCCATCGGAGCGATTACAGGCGCTGTGGTGGGGCTCGTAGCCATCACCCCAGCCTGCGGCTTTGTCACCCCCCTCGGGGCAATCGCAATTGGACTGGGCGTCTCGGGCGTCTGCTGCTGGACACTCAATCAGCGAATCCGCTGGGGTCTGGATGACACGCTCGATGCTTTTTCAGTGCACGGTGTCGGCGGGATCTTTGGTGCACTCGCAACAGGGATTCTCGCCACGACAAGCGTGAATCCCGGCGGGGCGGAGGGACTCCTCCACGGGAACGTCGAACTCCTGGGCATTCAGGCTCTCGCTATCGTTGCGACGATGCTCTTTTCGGGTGGGGTGACCTGGGGACTCATTACCCTCATTCGCAGGACTATCGGGATCCGGAGTGAGCAGGAGCATGAGTACGAAGGACTTGACCTCGTCGAACACGGCGAACGCGCCTATCACGAAATAGTCTAAGAACGGACACACATTCATCTCAAACAACAACGTACGAGGAATTGACACCATGGGAAAATCTCAGACATCTCCCGTAGCACGGGCCTTGAAGATGATCAAGGACCACGGGGTACAGATGATCGATTTCAAATTCATGGACTTTCCGGGGCAGTGGCAGCACTTCTCCGTCCCGGCCGATGAGCTGAACGAATCATCCTTCGAGGAGGGGTTCGGCTTTGACGGTTCCAGTATCCGGGGCTGGAAATCTATCAACGAGAGCGACATGCTGATCATTCCCGACCCCACCACGGCGCTCATCGACAAATTCATCCAGGCAAGGACTCTAAGCCTCATCTGCGATGTCTACGATCCCATCACCAAGGAGAAATACGAGCGCTGCCCCCGCAGCATCGCGCAGAAGGCGGAGGCGTTCCTGAAGTCCACGGGGATCGCCGACACGGCCTACTTTGCAGCTGAAGCCGAGTTCTTCATCTTTGACGACGTTCGCTTCGACACGAACGAGCATAGCAGCTACTACCACGTTGACTCCATCGAGGGTCGCTGGAACTCCGGTCGTGACGAAATGCCGAACCTGGCATACAAGCCCCGCTACAAGGAGGGATACTTCCCGGTTCCTCCGACAGACCATTTCCAGGACCTGAGGAACGAGATGACCAGGAACCTGATCGAGGCGGGTCTGCAGGTCGAGGCCCAGCACCACGAAGTGGCGACCGCGGGGCAGTCCGAGATCGACCTCCGCTTTGCCCCGCTCCTGCAGAGCGCCGACTCTCTCCTCCTGTTCAAGTACATCGTGAAGAACACCGCGCGACTGAACGGGAGGACTGTCACCTTCATGCCAAAGCCGGTCTTCACCGACAACGGATCCGGCATGCACGTCCATTCGAGTCTCTGGAAGGGGGGAAAACCTCTCTTCTACGGGAACCGCTACGCCAACTTGAGCGAGATGGCACTCTACTACATTGGAGGGCTGCTCAAGCACGCCCCGGCCCTCTGTGCCATCACCAATCCCACCACGAACTCCTACAAACGACTCGTTCCGGGATTCGAGGCGCCGGTCAACCTCGCCTATTCACAGAGGAACAGAAGCGCATCCATTCGGATCCCGATGTACTCGGCAAATCCAAAGTCAAAGCGTGTTGAGTACCGCTGCCCCGATCCCTCCTGCAACCCGTACCTGGCCTTCTCCGCCCTGACGCTGGCAGGAATCGACGGCATCATCAACAAGATTGATCCGGGTGACCCTCTCGACAAGGATATCTACGACATGGAGCCTGAGGAGCTCGTGAACGTTCCCTCGACACCGGGTTCACTCGAAGAGGCTCTGCATGCCCTCGAACGCGACCATGACTTCTTGCTGCGCGGAGACGTGTTCACCGAAGACGTGATCCAGACGTGGATCAGCTACAAGATGGAGAGAGAAGTCAAGCCGATGGCGCTGCGTCCTCACCCGTACGAGTTCGGGCTCTACTACGACGTGTAAAACATCCCGTACTGGCAAGCCTGCCCCGGACGCGCGTCCGGGGCAGGCTTGCATTCCGCTTTCCTCCTTGTTTTTGCGGCCCATTATCCCTATAATCCGTGCGGCATGTCCTATAACCGCATCCTCTACACCGCTGCGGATCGCACAGCTCGCATTACTCTGAATCGTCCGGAGAAGCGAAACGCCCTGGATGACGTGATGATCCAGGAGTTGACGAGCGCCATTGTCTCGGCCGGGAAGGATCAGGGAGTCAAGGTCGTTGTCCTCTCCGGAAACGGACCAGCTTTTTGCGCCGGTGCCGATCTCGCCTACCTGAGGCGGGTGGCGGAGTTCGATCTCGAACAGAATAGGATGGACTCAGAGCGCCTCGCAAACCTCTTCCGGGCCCTCTACGAACTCCGAAAACCGATCGTCGCTGTCGTCAATGGCCCGGCACTGGCCGGCGGCTGCGGGCTCGCCTCCGCCTGCGACTTCATTATCGCTTCCGCTGAACACGCATCATTCGGGTATCCCGAGGTCCGAATCGGTTTCATCCCGGCTGTCGTCATGCTCTTCCTCGTGAGCCGCATCGGAGAGGGGAGAGCACGTGAGCTCGTTCTCCGGGGAAACGTTATCAACGCGGAGGCAGCGCGGGATATTGGTCTTGCCAGTATGGTCGTCCCCGAAGGCGAACTCTCCGAAACCTGCGACCGGCTTCTGGAAGACCTCATCACACGCAACAGCCTGACCGCAATGGGCCTGTGCAAAGAGACACTTTCGAAGCTTCACGGTATGAACCTCATTGACGCGCTCGAGTTCGGCGCCAACATGAATGCAGCCGCCCGAATGACCCCAGACTGCAAACGTGGTCTGACGGGATTCCTGAAGAAAGAAAAGACAAGATGGTAGACAACGGTGACATCTGATCTCCGCTCGGTAATACGGAGCATCCCCGATTTCCCGAAGAAGGGAATCCTCTTCCGGGACATCACAACGCTCCTCAAGGAACCGGCAGCCCTGGCTGAGGCCATCGACCGGCTCAGCAATCGGTATGCCGGTGCAGGGATCGAAAAGGTCGTCTGCATTGAATCACGCGGCTTTGTCCTGGGCGGGGCACTGGCCCAGCGCCTGCACGCCGGGTTTGTGCCGGTACGCAAACCCGGAAAACTGCCGGCCGAAACCCTGCGGGAAGAATACGCCCTCGAATACGGCACCGACGCAGTGGAGATCCACAGGGACGCGATCCAGGCGGGCGATCGTGTCCTAATCCATGATGATCTACTTGCAACGGGGGGGACTGCCGCCGCTACATGCAAACTCGTGGAGTCGCTCGGAGGCCGAATCCTCGGCATCGCCTTCCTCGTGGAACTCTCCTTTCTCAAGGGACGGGATCGCCTCAGAGCATACGACGTCTTCTCCGTTGTCGAATACTCCAGCGAGTAAGGCCCATCTGCATCACGCCTCCGGCCGAATATGAAGTTTCTGTCAGCATCTTGATTTTCTCTCCCTTTTTTCTTTTTATGACGCATTGGTCATTTGCTGACCGATCGGTCATTCATTTTACTCAAGAGTCATTCGAGGGAGAGAAGCATGCCACCGGACCCAGCAGCGACCCAGGCAACACTTGGACGGAAAGACCGTGAGAAGCTTGCGCGTCGGTGCGATATTCTCCATGCAGCGCGTAAGGTCTTTGCGCAGCGCGGTTACAAAGAGGCCACGCTGGAGGAGATTGCCGAGCAAGCCGAATTCGCAAAGGGGACCCTGTACAACTACTTCCAGAGCAAGGAGGATATCTTTCGCGAGATCATCCTCCTTCTATTGGAAGACATCGAGAATCTCGCCCAATCGGCGGTCGAAGCAGGAGGAGACGCACGAGAGATCCTCTTCCGCTACGCACGGGAGGCAATCGACTACTACAAAAAACACGAAGACATGCTCAAGATCGCTGTCTGCGAAATGGCGCGTGTACGGATGGACGACGATGAGAGCCACATGACCCAGGTCATGAAGCGCATCAACGGACTTGAATCGATCCTGGCCGCGGCTCTCCAGAAGGATATCCGTCGGAAGAAAATCGTCCATGAGGATCCGGAGGATCTTGCGCAGGTCTTTGTAACCATCATCCACCACCGTTCAATGCGGTGGTTTCTCCAGGGAAAGAACATACAAACCGTGGATTCGCATGAAGAAGCTGAATTTGCCACACGATTGTTTTTCGAAGGTGCATCGCTCCACCAGAAGAATGCCAGCCGGGCTTCGTAGGACCAGAGTTTTCCTCCTCTGTATCCTGATGTCAGCTGTCCCTGCCGCATCCCTCCTCGGGCAGGCCGAGAAGCTCACGCTCGAACGCGCTATCACCATCGCAATCGAGAACAACCCTAACCTGGAGGCTTCCAGGCTTGAGGTGAACCGAGCCAGCGCGCGCGTTCGTGAGGCGTGGGGTACTGCATTGCCCCGCATTGACCTCAATGCGAACTACACCCGGGCGCTCAAGAAACCCGTCTTCTTCCTCCCGGACTTCACAAATCCCGACAGTGACGAGATCATCCCCATCGAGATCGGAGCCACGCACTCTGTCGACATGATCGTCTCCGGGGAGCAGGTACTGTTCGACGCCGCGGTCTTCATCGGGGTCGGTGCGGCCCAAACCTACGCCAAGGCTTCAAGGGAAGGATTCCGCGCAAGTCAGGTGGATGTCGTCACCAACACGAGAAACGCGTTCTACGGCGTTCTCGTGGCAAAAGAGGTGGTGGCACTCATGCGGGAGAACATCCAGTACTCACAGGAGAATCTGAAGAACGTGCGGATTCTCTTCGAACAGGGACTCGTCTCAGAGTACGATAGGCTCCGGGCCGAGGTCACCGTTGAGAACATCCGTCCCGAGTTGATTAATGCAGAGAATGCATACCTCGTGGCAATCAACAACCTCAAGAATGCGATAGGGATTCCGTACGACACGGAGATCGAAGTGGAAGGGAGGCTGGAGTACAACCCAGTCCCGGATTCACTCGTTGCGAAGGCTCAGGAGGTCGTTCTCCGATCCAATGCTTCCCTCAGTGCACTGAAACTCCAGGCGCAGGTCAATGACGCCATCACCTCGGCGCAGCGCTCCTACTATCTGCCGCGGCTCTCGGCATTTGGGAACTACACTTATCAGGCGCAGAAGAACGCCTTTACCCTTTCGACAAACGATTTCATTACGAGCGCCATAGTCGGACTCAATCTCCGCTTCAACATCTTCGAGGGTTTCCAGACCAGTGCGCGCGTGGAGCAGGCCGAGCTGGAGTACAGGAAAACCCAGGAACAGATCTCGAGCTTGGAGCTGGCACTCCAGACTGCAGCAGAGACGGCCATCCTGGAAATGAACAAGGCCCGCCAGCGCATAGAGTCTCAGGGCCGGACCGTGGAACAGGCGGAGCGGGGATACAAGATCGCCACAACCCGATACAGCAGCGGTCAGGGTACCCAGCTGGAGGTCAACGACGCTCAACTCGCCCTGGCAACCGCGAAAGTGAATCGGATCGAAGCTATTTTTGAATACACTATTGCGATCAACGAACTGGAGCGCCTCCTGGGGCAACTCCCGCAGTTCGTTGTTGAATTGGAAGAACAACGCAAGAGCAATTGAGAGAGGATCAACCACCGATGAATACACGTGCAATCGTTCTCCTGCTCCTTCTCGGGATCGTCCCCGCACTGTTGTTCACTGCATGCGGCGGCTCCGAGGCGGGCGAGGATCAGGAGGCACTTTCAGAGTCTCCTCTGGAACAAGTCGTTCCGGTGGCGGTGCAGGAGGTTACACCGGAACCCTACGCCGAAATGCTCCAGGTCACCGGATATGTCCAGGCGCTGTATGACATCATCGTCAGCACCGAAGAAGGGGGAGTGCTGAAGGAGTGGAAGACAGCGAAGGGACGCCGCGTGAAGAAGGGTGCCACGATCGCCCTCATGAACGACGACGTACTCAAACCGATGTACGAGACGGCATTGGCCCAGTACAGGACGTCTGAACTCAACTTCGTGAAGCAACAGCAGGTGTTCAAGGAACAGGCCATCAGCGAACTGCAGTTCAAAACTGCCGAGTATACGAGGGACGCGGCAAAGGCCCAGGCGGATCTCGCTCAGGCGCGGCTGGAGCGCACACGCATCAAGAGCCCGGTGGACGGGATTCTCGACGATCGCTTCGTTGATGAAGGAGAACTGGCACCACCCGGATCACCTGTGGCTCGGATCGTCAAGATCGACCGTGTGAAAGCCCTGCTCTATGTTCCGGAACGATACGCAGGGACCATCACCCATGATGCAACCGTACAGATCACCGTGTCGGCGTTTCCCTCTGACACCTTTTCCGGGACGGTATCCTACGTGGGAGCTTCCGTCATGGAGGATAACCGGAGCATCCCGGTCGAGGTGCTCCTGAAGAACCCGAACTGGAAGCTGAAGCCAGAGATGATCGTCAAGGCACGGCTGCTTCAGTCCGCTCCCCGCGAGGCAATCATTGTCGAGGAGAGATTCGTTCAGCAGCTCGATCAAACGACCTTTGTCGTCTACGTCGAGGAGCATGGGAAGGCCAAACGCCAGGTCGTCACGCTGGGAGGACGCATTGACCACAAGGTGGAGATCACCTCCGGGCTCGCGCCTGGCGACCGGCTGATCACCTCGGGGTATCAGGGCATTGTTGATGGTCAGGTCATCGAAATTGCACAGTCAACAGAATAGCCATGCGTCTATCCAATACTGCAGTAGACAACAGAGTAGCGGTCTATATTCTGATTCTCATCATCATCCTCTTCGGGTGGAGCTCCTACGTCTCACTTCCCCGAGAGGCCGCGCCGGATGTATCAATCCCGCTCGTGATCGTGTCCACCCCGTACATCGGTGTCTCGCCCTCCGACATCGAGGGACTTGTGACGCAACCGCTGGAACGGAATCTCAAATCGTTGAAAGACGTGAAGGAGATTTCCTCAGCGTCGAAGGAGGGGCTCTCAACCATCCAGGTGGAATTCAACGTCGGCGTCGATGTCGATGACGCTCTCCGTCGGGTGCGGGATGAAGTCAACTCCACTCGACCCGAGCTGCCGGAGGATATTCTGGACCCGATTGTGTCCGAGATCAACTTCAGCGAATTCCCCATTATGTTTGTGAATATCGGCGGCACGATCGGGCTGCCGCGGCTGAAAGCAATCGCAAAAAACCTTCAGGATGAATTCGAATCCATCCCTGGAGTCCTCCGCGCTGACCTCACGGGGGGACTAGAACCCGAGGTACAGGTCAACTGCGATGTCAGTCTTCTGAACGGATACAAGGTCTCCTTTCAGGACGTCGTGGACGCCATCCGCTCGGAGAATGTCTCCATCCCCGGAGGACTGATCGACGACAAACGGATCGCGTACTCCGTGCGCGTCCCGGGTGAATACGAGGAAGTGCGTCCGATCGAGGATATTGTCATCAAACTCAGGAACGGCAAGCCGATCTACGTGCGTGACGTGGCCCGCGTGGACTACTCATTCGAAGACCGACAGACCTACGCCAGGCTCAACAGCGAAGAGGTCGTCACGCTGGCGGTCCGAAAGCGCGCGGGAGAAAACCTGGTCCGGATCGCAGATGAAGTGACCCGGATCGTGGAAGAGACCCTTCCACGACTCCCGTCCGGAGTTGATGTCGTGATCTCCAATAACCAGTCGATCTGGGTGAACCGGCTGGTGCACGAGCTCGAGAACAGCATTATGACGGGGATGTTTCTCGTGGTGTTTCTCCTCTTCGTCTTCTTCGGGTTCAAGAACGCCCTGCTCATATCCACTGCAATCCCGCTCTCGATGTTTATCGGATTCATCGTCCTTGCGTTCGGGAACATCACCCTGAATATGGTGGTCCTCTTCTCTCTGATCCTGGTCCTGGGGATCGTTGTGGATGATGCCGTTGTCGTAATCGAGAACATCTATCGTCACCAGCAGGAATACGGCAAGAGTCCCTCACAGGCTGCCAAGGAGGGAACTGCCGAAGTTGCCGTCCCCGTTGCGACGGCAACGTTGACGACCGTGTCAGCGTTCATACCCCTTCTCTTCTGGCCGGGAATCATGGGCGACTTCATGCAGTACCTCCCCCTCACACTGATCATAACGCTCGGCGCATCTCTCTTTGTCGCCTACATAATCAGTCCGGTCCAGGGTGCGCAATGGATCGACTACAAGAAGGAGATCCGCAAGGCGAAAGCGAGCCTCGAGCACCCCCACTGGTACAAGAAGTACAATCCTTTCACATTCCTCTATCACGAGGTGGACGAGAAACTCTTTCCATGGATTCAGGAGAAGTACACACGCACTCTCCGATGGACGCTTGCCCGACGCTCCCTTACGATTATCGGCTCGTTTGCATTCCTGCTGTTCGTCTTCTTCCTCTTCGGGATATTCAACAAGGGAGTCGTTCTGTTTCCGGAAGTGCAGCCGAACCTCATCAACGTGAGTGTCGAGACCACACCGGGCACATCGCTTGACGTGACAGACAGGATTGCCCGCAAGGTTGAGCAGAGGCTGACCGGTATCCCGGGATATCCCGATATGGAGTTCGTCGTAACAAGCACCGGCAGCTCCGACAACCCGTTTGACTTTGGCGGACAGGGGACCTCAAACAAGGGCAGAATAGCCGTCAACTTCTACGAGAAGAAAAAAAGGAGGCAATCCAGCTTCACAACACTGGAAGAGGTGCGCGACACCATCCAGGGCATCCCCGGCGGCATCCTGAAAGTCAACGAACAGAAGATGGGGCCCCCCGTAGGCGCGCCGGTGAGCATCGAAATTGCAGGAGAGGACTACCTGCAGCTGGCAGCGCTGAGCGCGCGGATACAGGGAGAGATACGCAAGATCCCGGGCCTGGTCGACGTCAAAGACAATTACAACGCTGGGCGGCCCGAAATCACTGTCGAGGTGGATCGTGAGAAAGCTGCGCTGCTCTACACGAGCACCGCGCAGATAGCGAACACCGTTCGAGCAGCAATTAGCGGCATTGAGGCCTCGGAGTACCGAGTTGGCGAGGACGAATACAAGATTCGCGTCCGGCTGCGCGAAGAACAGCGGACATCCCCCCAGGATCTTCAGAACCTCAGAATAACCTTCCTCAACAACAAGGGAAAGCTGCTCTCGGTCCCGTTGGTGTCGGTGGCAGCGATCAGAAAAACCACTGCGCTCGCAGATGTGCAGCGGAAGGATCAGAAACGCGTCATTACGATCAGCGGCAACGTTCAGGGCCGACTCGGAACAGAGGTCCTGCAGGACGTGAAGACCCGTCTGGCAGGGTTTAGCCTTCCGTCCGGGTATCGCCTCAGCTACACGGGGGAGGACGAGGAGCAGAAGAAGGCCACGGACTTTCTCACCCGGGCATTCGTCATAACGCTCCTCCTCGTTTTCCTGATCCTTGTATCAGAGTTTAACTCGGTGAGAGTACCCATTATCATCATGATCTCTGTCCCGCTCTCGCTCATCGGAGTCCTGATAGGACTCATCATCACATCGACACCTTTCAGTATCGTCATGACGGGAGTCGGCGTGGTTTCCCTGGCAGGGATCGTCGTGAAGAATGCTATCGTTCTTCTGGACTTCATGAAGCACCTTCAAGCCCGCGGCCTCTCGGTCGATGAGGCTCTCCTCGAAGCGGGGAGGACTCGTCTGCGCCCTGTCGTCCTGACGGCAGCTTCCACCGTACTGGCGATCGTCCCACTCGCCACGGGGTTTGACTTCGACTGGCGTGCCTTCCACTTCATCGTGGGAGCGGAATCAGCAGATTTTTGGAGGCCCATGGGAGTCGCGATCATCTTCGGCCTCACCGTCTCCACATTTCTGACGCTGATCATCATTCCAACGATCTACTCGCTCTTCGAGACCTGGAATGTCCGGCTGAAGGAATTCATCGGCCGGGTGACAAATTCCGCGCCCACGACGGAGGCGGAATAGACGCCACCGGCCAAGGAGAGAACGATCTCTGGTCTCCTCAAAGAAGGAATGCCGGCACCATTGTTCTCGGCAAGACTCAGCAACGGTGAACCCTTTCACCTGAGTGATCACCGGGGGAAGAGGAACGTCGTTCTCTTCTTCTATCCGCGCGATTTCACTCCCGGCTGCACACGGGAAGTCTGCCTCTACCGCGATCACTACGGTCTGCTCACGCAGTTCAACATCGTTCTCATCGGGGTGAGCTACGATGATGAGTCCTCACATCAGCGCTTCGCAAAGGTGCATGACCTCCCGTTCCCCCTCATCAGCGACACGGATCGCTCACTGAGCCGCCTCTATGGAGTCGCTCGGCTCGGTGGTCTTATTCCTTTTGTGCGGCGTGTGACGTTCGTGATCGATACCCGGGGCGTCATACAGCGGGTATCGCATCACGAGACCGCGGTCGACCTGCATGTTCAAGAGGTTGAAGAGACACTCAGGACGTTATCAGGAAGCGAGGGAGGGTAGAGAGTCCGTCACCCCCGCCCGTACGCGGGGTCAGAGGGCAGCTCCGCCTCAGCCTCTGTCATTGGTCGCCTGGAGTGACGGATCGAGGCGAGGTCCTCGGTCATTGAGGACCTTCTGAGCGAGGTTCTGCATTGTTACCAAGTATTCCGTAGCATGCTTCACTGAGAGCGCTGTGTAGTCATTGCGTCCGGAGAAATTTCGGAGAAGCTGCCGACCCAGCTTCCAGGGAGGCTCCAATCCTTCATAGCCCTCCATGGACTGTCCGTACTCCACGAAGTGTCGTTCGACAACTCCCCTCCATTGCTCGGTCTGTTGCGAGGTCGCACCTTGCTCGCGCAAATGCGAAACGAATTCCTCCTTCATCCCCGCAACGATACGCCCGCCGATCCATTCCGATGTCGACCGCTCGATCGCAAGGGTTGCTGCATAGAGACAACCGATCATGATCTCACCGACGTACTGGCGAGGTAGTGTCTCTTCCTCTATCTCCAGTCGGGCGAGCAAACCTCCGATGGCGAGTTCTTCGGTAGAGGCAACCGCCTCGCGAAGCATCTCGTAGAGGAGGGCGCCCAGGCCTTCGGGTGTGAGTGGTCTTCGCATCGGACAAAACATATCACAACAACACTCGAATGTCAAGCGGGATTCATTGCAAGAGATTGCCAATTGCCGTACCTTCCGGTGGGAATCGCACCAATCTGACGCTGACCTCCGAGGCCGGGCATGAAGACCATCATCGAACCCTTCAAGATCAAGAGCGTAGAACCGATCCGCTTCACCACCGAGGCCGAGCGGGAGGAAACACTCAGGAGAGGTTTCTATAATCTGTTCATGGTGCCGGCAGAGGAGGTTCTTATTGATCTACTCACAGACAGCGGCACCGCCGCCATGAGTGCCGACCAGTGGGCATCCATGATGCAGGGCGACGAATCCTATGCCGGTGCGAAGAGCTTCTATCGCTTCCAGAAGAAGGTCCAGGATCTGACCGGGTACGCGCACATTATCCCGACACACCAGGGGAGGGCGGCCGAAAAAATCCTCTTTTCGCTTACCGGAGGAGCTGGGAGGTACGTCCCCAACAACACCCACTTCGACACGACCCGCGCAAACGTGGAATTCTCCGGTGCGGAGGCCGTGGATTTGCCCACGGCGGCCGGAAGAGACCCCGACACGATTGCTCCCTTCAAGGGAAACATGGATATTGCCGCGCTCGAGAAGCTCATCCGCGAAGTGGGAAGGGAGAACATCCCGTTATGCATGCTCACCATTACGAACAACTCCGGGGGAGGACAGCCCGTTTCCATGGAGAACATCAGAGAGACAGGCGCGCTCTGCAAAGAGCACGGGATTCCTCTGTTTCTCGATGCGTGCCGCTTTGCGGAAAACGCCTACTTCATCAAGAAGAGAGAGGAGGGATATGCACGCACACCGGTGAAGGTGATCGCCCGGGAGATGTTCTCGCACGCAGATGGTGCAACGATGAGCGCGAAGAAAGACGCCCTGGTGAATATGGGAGGCTTCCTCGCGCTGAATGATGGTGACCTTGCCTCGCGCGCCCGTAACCTCCTCATCGTAACCGAGGGTTTTCCCACCTATGGTGGACTTGCCGGCCGCGACTTGGAGGCGATCGCTCAAGGGCTGGAGGAGGTCCTGGAGGAACACTACCTGGAGTACCGCATCCGGTCGGTAGAGTACCTGGGAGAGCGTCTCGTGGCCGCAGGCGTACCGATCATGCAGCCGCCGGGCGGGCACGCGATCTATCTGAATGCCCGCAAGTTCCTGGCCCACATCCCGGTGGACCAATATCCGGGCCAGGCCCTCGTTGTGGAGCTGTTCCGGCTTGGCGGAATCCGCTCCGTCGAGATCGGGAGTGTCATGTTTGGCAGGTACGACAAGGACGGCGCGCTCATCCCGTCCCGAATGGAGCTTGTTCGGCTGGCAATCCCGCGTCGTGTGTATACGCAGAGCCACATAGACTACGTTATTGAGGTCGTTGCGGAATGCTTCGACCGACGGGAGGAGATTCGTGGCTACAGAATCACGGAGGAGGCGCCAATGCTGCGCCACTTCACTGCAAAATTCGAGCCGCTGGGGTAGGGTGGGAGGGACAAGAAGAATTTCGTTGGCTATGTTCAACGGAATTTGATATATTGATAAACGATTGATTTTTCACGAGTTGCCGAAATGATTCAATGCACTGTGTGCGGCGAGCAGAACGACAACCTTGCCGTTACATGCAAGAGTTGCAAGGGATACCTCCAGGCCAAAGTCGAAAACCTGGACCTCTTCTCCACGATGTGGGGACTGCTGGAGGCCCCGGAAAGGACATTCAAGAGAGTGGTCCTTTCCAGGAGAAAGAACTACGTCTTCTTGCTCAGTGCCCTGGTTGGAGTCTGGATTCTCTTCACGGTTTTCTGGGCACTGAACCTAGGGACCCGATTCGACAACATGTTCACTCTCCTGGCCACGGGAAGCGTGGCCGGGCCCGTGGTAGGGGTACTTGGGATCCTGATCGAGGCGGCCCTTCTGCTGCTGTTCACGAGGTTTCTCGGGGGGAACGCCACACTGCGAAATCTCTTCGCCGTTGCGAGCTATGCCTCCTTTCCAGTGATTTTCACGCTGATCTTTGTCTACCCGATCAAGATCGCCATTTTCGGACTCTACCTCTTCGACCAGAATCCCTCGCCGATGATCATCAACCCTGGCCTCTATGTCGCTCTACTGGCTTTTGATGTCACAGCGGTCATCTGGTCGATCAGCCTCCTCATACGGGGCGTCGCCGTGGCCGCGGGACTGGCAAGGGCGAAATCGATCATCGCAGGCGCAGCTCTTCTGTTCGTTGTCGTCGCTGCGCGTATCGGACTCGAACTCCTGGGGCCTTGATCTGCATGACGCGTGAGGAGTTTGAGAAGACTGTTCAGGAGGCATTTGATTCCCTTCCGGAACGATTTCGATCCAGCGTCGAGAACGTGCGCGTGATCGTGGAAGGCAGGGACAGCCCCCGGACCCGTGAACGCATCGGCGTCCGATCAGGTTCTATGCTCCTGGGACTCTATGAGGGAATTCCCCTCACCCGGCGAGGATCACACTACGGGGTGGCACCGACGGTCCCCGATTCGATTACGCTCTACCAGCGTAACATAGAGGCGGTAGCGCACTCGCAGCAGGAGATCACACACCTTGTGCGTGACGTGCTCATCCACGAATTGGGCCACTACTTCGGGATGACTGAGGAGGAAATCCGGCGGGCTGGATACTGATAACTATCGCCAGTTACTACCGAAAGGACAGGAACAGATGCCACGTGTACTTTTCACTATAACGTATGGAGTGAAACCGGAACTGCGAGATGGCTACCTGGAGTTTATCAAGGAGATGAAAAACCACTTCAGAACGGTGGGCCAGAAGAACTACTCGATTTATGAGGTGAGGGGAAAAAAGAACCAGTTCACCGAGGTGTTCATCACAGACACTCTGGAGGAGTATGATGCCCTTGAAGACAACCAAGACGAGCAAACGCAGGAACTGGTCTCTCGCCTCGAAGGTTTCATCGACAACGGTGGCATGAAGTACACGACCCTCATCGAAACCGACTAACAGGGCCCCTTCGAAGATGGCCAAAGCCCCGTCACTTTCCAGGAAGCGGATCGACCCCATCGCGCAGTTCATGCAGGACCATGACCAGGCGCTTGTCCAGCTTTCTTCGTTGAAGAAGGCGACGCAATCAATTGTGGAGCACGGCTTCAGCGAGGAAGCTCGCAGGCGGATCCGTTCGGCGCTTGAGTTTATCGACGACGAAGTCAGCGTCCACAACAAGAGCGAAGAACAGGCTCTCTTCCCTGTGCTGGAGCGATACGTTGAAGGTCCGACAAGGATCATGCGCGAGGAGCACAAGGTTCTCCGGAAGGAATTCAACAGACTCCGGAGGGCCGCATCGAGGCTCGAGAAGAACCGTCTCAGCAAGCGGGCGGCCAGGGAGATGTCCGACATGTCCCAGACGATGGTCCAGTTGTTCGTAAACCACATTCACAAAGAGAACCACATCCTCTTTCCACTGATACAGAAGTTCCTGACAAAGGATGCCCTGCGGGAAGTCGCGAGGCGGATGCTGTAACATCAGCCGGAGCTGGACAATGGCGCGAAACCTCACAACACGTGAACTGATTGATCTGCTTCGATCCGTCTTCGGCCTTGGAGAGCGGGAAGCAGGGCTAGCCTTACTCGTCGACATGCCCGGCGAGAACCTCCCCGACAGCCCCGACTGGAAGGATCGGCGTCGCTTTGCGGCCGAATGGTTCACCATGCTTCGTGAACAGTTCAAGGAACTCCCCTTCAGAGAGATCGATTTCTGCGTCTACCCGAATGTCGGCAGCAACAACAATGATCTGCCCGAGACAGTAAGCCTTGTTGATGGTTGCACGGAGAAGGCGGAGAGTTCTGACCCAAAGGACCTGTCTCTCTCCGACCTCCTCTCATCATCGAGCGTCGTAATCGCCCTCACTGAACTCTCGGCAACGGCACCGCTGAAGGTCCTTGCCAGGGAGTACGGGTTTCGGGGGGCGACCATGCCGGGGTTCTCCAGGAAGATGATTCCTGCACTTCTGCTCGACTACGGGAAGGTCAATCAGAGGGTGATTGAGATAAAGCAACGGATGGACAGAGCCACAGGCGCGAAGATCATTCTCTCCGATGGATCCCGGGAATATGAATCTTACTACGACCTCCGCCACAGGACCGCCCACGCCAGCGGCGGCGTCATTCGGGAGCCCGGCCAGGTGGCAAACCTTCCCTCCGGAGAGTCATACATCGTTCCGTATGAGGGAGAAAGGGAGGGTGATGCAAGCAGGACATCGGGCCTGTTGCCCGTAGAGTTCAATGGAGAGATCGTCGTCTTCGAGATCCATGAAAACCGCGGCCGGGGCGTGCAGAGCAGCGGAAAGCAATCCACACAGCAGGAAGGCAGGCTCCGCTCAGACCCCGCATACGGCAATATTGCAGAGTTGGGAGTTGGCGTCCTGGGAGAGTGGGGCGTGGCCGCGGCCGGGAGCACGCTGCTGGACGAGAAGCTGGGTCTCCACGTAGCATTCGGGAGAAGTGACCATTTCGGAGGCGCAACAGGACCTGAGGCGTTTCTGAATCCGAGAAATGTGGTCCACATCGACTGGGTCTTCGTCCCCTCGATCCAGCCCAAGATTCAGGTCCGCAATGTAGAGTTTTACTACGGTGACCAGGAATCGGAGACGATTATGGATTCAGGAAAACTGATTGTGTAATTCTGTTGAATCCAAAAGGTCTATTTCTTTGAACGACAGGAGGTTAGCCTGCAGCGCCATGGGTGATTTCTCATGATGTTGAAGTCACTCAAGAGAGACGGCGAGGGGAGTGTTCTTCTCCACTGGGAGGATGGCCACGAAGGACCCGTGCAACTGAGAGCGCTGCGTAATGCATGTCCCTGTGCCGGATGCATGGGCGAGACAGTCCTCCTTCGGGAGTACAAACCACAACCTGCATCGCCTGATACACCCGGCCGCTATAAGCTCACATCTGCCACGGTGGTCGGCAACTACGCCATGCAGTTCTCCTGGGGAGACGGGCATACACTGGGGATCTACACGTGGGAGCTGCTCCGCTCACTCTGCGAATGCGAACGCTGCCGCGGTAACCGACAGACCACCTGACACAAGAAATTCAGCTTCGACGGATGCAAGAGAAGAAGTTGCAGCACGTTCTGGAGCTCTTCCCCTACGGACTGTTCGTTGTCGGGTCGATGGACGGGAACTCTCCGGTCACCATCATTGCAACCTGGGCAACCCAGGTTTCCTTCCATCCTCCGCTGGTTGCGCTCGCTATCGAGGAACGCTCACATATGCGATCGTCGATCGAGCAATCAGGGCTCTTCTCGATCAACTTCCTTCGGTCAGGGGCAAAGGACACGGCAAGGAAATTCACCAGATCTTCTTCGCAGCGGGGAACGGACAAGCCGCGGTTTGCACTCTCGGAGTCAGGGATACCCTTCCTGGAGGAAGCTGTCGGTTCAGCCGGATGCAGGGTTGTGGAGACACACCTGACGGGCGATCACCTGATCGTCATCGGAGAAGTCGTGGAGGCCAGAGGAGAGGAAGGCGCACAGGTGCTCACACTGAAGGAGACCGGATGGCGATATCGTGCATAGCGCTGGGAGAAGACAATGGCAGCAGCTGATCTGTTCGAGGAATTCACTGCCGGGCTGGCGGAACAAGACCGCATAGCTCTGGCAACACTCATCTCCGGTACGCACACAGATCTCCTGGCTGCGCGGAGTGAGGAAGCTCGTCTGCGCGTGGTGCAGGATTTTATCAACGAGGTCCACGAGATGAGGAAGAAGCGGGGGAAATCCACCCGATAGGGAGACGCCTTAGTCCCTCTTCTGCATCGTGGCAGTGAGGATTTCGCGCTTCCCCTCGCGCAGCACCTCCACTTCTACCATCTGACCTACCTTGAGCTCGCCCAGGATCCCCATGTAGTCATAGATGTTTAGAACATCCTTGCCGTCCATCTTCACGATGATGTCACCTGCCTTGATCCCTGCGCGCTCTGCTGCCCCGCTGGGACGAACGCTGCTGACTCTCATCCCCGCTTCTGGCGGATCCCCGGTGAAATCCGGCACGAGCCCGAGGACAACACGAAACCCACGCCTGTCCCCGTCTCCCGAGGAAGGAGAGCTTGATTCCACTCGCGCATAGAGAGGCCTCTCCTCAGCACTGTTGACGGCACTCGCGACACCGTAGACATAACGGACAATGAGCTGCTCTCCCTCGTAGTTGATCTTGTCCCAATCATCGCTCGGGCGATGATAGTCTTGATGCGTTCCGGTGAAGAAGAAGAGAACGGGGATCCCCTTCCCGTAGAACGACGTATGATCGCTCGGACCGAAACCATCGGGGTTCTCGGTGATGCTGAACGTGGAATCGCTGTTCAACTCTGCGAGAATCTGTTCCCATTCGGGGGCGGTCCCCGTTCCGCCGATGTTTATCGCGCTGTCCACCATTCTTCCGATCATGTCCATGTTGAGCATGGCAACGGTCTGCTCGAGCGGAATGGGGGCATTGTTGACGTAGTAGTTGGAGCCGATCGTACCCAGTTCCTCCGCGGAAAAGAAGATGAATAACAGGCTCCGCCTGAGGGTGGTCCTCTCCGCCGCGAATTTCTGCGCCAGCTCCAGCAGGCCCGCAACACCCGTTGCGTTGTCGACCGCGCCGTTGAAGATCTGGTCACCTTCCAGGGTACGGTCGATTCCCAGATGGTCCCAGTGCGCCATGT
>Ga0209536_100005680_pt1 | contig 19311 bp, 15 predicted proteins | sample DeeMarSeWOR28_12_FD_187461 | JGI IMG/M metagenome (GOLD analysis project Ga0209536, IMG submission 187461) | Marine sediment microbial communities from White Oak River estuary, North Carolina - WOR-2-8_12 (SPAdes) (version 2) | ecosystem: Environmental > Aquatic > Marine > Intertidal zone >...
CCCTCAGCACGGTGGCCGCCACAAATCCTGCAATGTCACCGACCACGCCCCCTCCCAGAGCAACGATGAGGCTTCCCCTCTGAATCCCCTGCGCAAGGAGCTCCCCCACGAGAGCGGAGTAGTACCTGAGCGACTTCGACGGCTCCCCGGGGGGAATGTCCAGCATGAGGGCCCCCGGTATCCTCAAACCGAGTGCGCGGAAGAGCTGCCTCCCGTAGAGCCGTTCCACGGTGGAGTCGGTAATGACGAAGAGGCCGTCCCCGCTCGCCTCCCCGGCAATGCGATCGGGGAGCTCGGCAAGGAGACCCGGCTCGAGATAGATCCTGTAGGAGCGGTCTCTCCCGCCGGGAAGGCTGACACTGATGCTTCTTCTCACGTTTGGCTACTCCCGGGGGGAATACAATACGAAGTCTCCTGAGCGACGGAGAGCAACAAAAAACCCCCACCACCTCTGGTTAGGGGAATGCGCATCTTCTGAAGTATACATGCGTTCCGGCTGAAAGTCAAGCAACGGCCTCCCCGGCTTCGGCCCACGTCTGTTGCGCGCCAGAGGACGTTGGAACTCCACGGCCTGTTTCGTATCTTTTCTTGATGAGAGCTCCCCGCCGGTTCCGATCCGACAGAGAATACGTCCGCACGCTCTTCGATGCAATCGCCTACCGCTACGATCTCCTGAACCACCTCCTGAGCGGGGGGATCGACCTCTACTGGAGGCGTCGCGCGGTCGAGGAGTTGCGAGAGGCCTCCCCCAGGCGCATCCTTGATGTGGCCACCGGAACAGGGGACTTTGCCATCGCCGCCTGCAGGCTGCACCCCGAGCGGATCATCGGGATCGATATATCGCAGAAGATGCTCGCCATCGGCCGGGCCAAGATCTTGCGCCGCGGGCTGGGCGGAACGGTCGAATTGCGGTCGGGGGATGCAGAGCAGATCCCCTGGGAGGGCGAGCCGTTCGACGCGGCAATCGTCGCCTTCGGCGCCCGGAACTTCCAGCATCTGGAGATCGGGCTCTCGGAGATGCACCGGGTTCTCCGACCTGGCGGTCGGATTGTTGTCCTGGAGTTCTCCCGGCCTGCCCATCCTCTCTTCAGACGCGTCTATCTCTTCTACTTCAAGAGGGTTTTGCCGTTGATCGGCAGACTGATATCCCGCAGCAGCGAGGCGTATGCATACCTCCCCGAGACGGTTCTGCATTTCCCCGAGGGTCCTGCATTCCTCGGGGCACTCCGGAACGTCGGCTTCTCCCATACCGGAGAGCGCCGGCTCACCTTCGGGATAGCCACCATCTATGTCGGGACGAAGAAGAACGATCAGAAACCATCAGGCACTCCACCATGAGCAGACGAATCATCCGGGTCGGGCACAGCCCCGACCCCGACGACGCATTCATGTTCTACGGTCTCTCAAGCGGCAAGGTCCGTCTCGAGGGAATTACCATAGAACATCTTCTGGAAGACATCCAGTCACTGAACGAGCGTGCCCTTCGGGCTGAACTGGAGGTCACGGCGATTTCTGCCCACGCCTTCCCCTCCGTGGCCGACCGGTACTGGATCATGCGGACCGGTGCCAGCATGGGTGAAGGGTACGGTCCGGTGATCGTCTCCCGGACCGCGCGGAGCCTGGAAGACCTCCGCGGGAAGAAGGTTGCCACGCCAGGCCCGCTCACTACGGCAACCCTGCTCTTCAAGATCTTCACCGACGAGATTGAGAACGTCGACATGTCCTTCGATCAGATCACCGAGGAGGTGGACCGGGGGACCGTGGAGGCAGGCCTCCTGATACACGAGGGACAGATCACCTACTCCTCCCGCGGGTACCACAAGGTCCTGGACTTTGGGGAGCTCTGGGAGTCTGAGACAGGCGGGCTGCCCCTTCCCCTCGGGCTGGATCTGGTGCGAAAGGACCTGGGGAGAGACCTGGCGGCGCGCCTCTCACAGGGTCTTCAGGAGAGCATCCGGTATGGCTACGACCACCAGGACGAGTCGATACCCTACGCCCTCCAATGGGGGCGGGGTATCGACAGAGAGCTGGGCGAGCGATTCGTCAAGATGTACGTGAGCGACCTGACCATTGACATGGGAGAGAAGGGAAAAAGGGCCCTGGAGATCCTCTTCAGAAGAGGCCAGGAGAAGGGGCTCATCGCGCGGACGCCGCCGATAGAGCTGATCTGATCACCCCTCCCCGTTTGCCTCCCTCACCTGAGCCTCGAGCTCGCGCCCCAGCTCCACGCTTCGCTGAAAAGCCGCGTCAATGGCGTCGGTGAGGATCGCCGGCATCCTTCCCTGACTGAGGATGTGGAGCGCACGCGAGGTGGTCCCCCCTGGCGAGGTCACGCCGTCGATCAACTCGGCAACGTGGCGGTCGGACTGGAGAACCATCTCGGCGGTTCCGATGATCGTCTGGAGGACGGACTCCCGCGCAAGCGGCCGCGACTCACCAATGAAGAGAGCGGCGTCTTCGAGCGCCTTCACGATGTAGGCAATGATCGCGGGACCGGTCCCGTTGACGGCGGTGGCGCGGTCCACATCCACCTCATCCTGAACGTAGTACTCCGCCCCCATGGTCCGGAGAATCCTCCGGGCAATCGCCTTCTGGTCCTCACGCACCTCCGGGGTGGAGGTCCAGATGGTCATACCCCTGTGGATCTGGCAGGGAAGGTTGGGCATGCAGCGGATGATCGCCGGATGCGCGAGGCCCGAGCCGATCACCTTCATGCGCGCCCCCGCAACAATCGAGAGAACCAGATGGCGGGGCTCGACGACCTCCTTGATCTCCTTCAGGACCTTGGCGAGACTCTGCGGCTTGACCGACAGGACCACGAGGTCGGCGTTCGCGACGGCATCCCGGTTGGCCTGTATGCCGTGGATCCCGTACCGCGTGTTCAACTCGTCCGCCCGGTCGGATCTCGGCCCCGCTGCCCAGATGCGCTCAGGCGGGACCACCCGGAGATCCAGGAGGCCCTTGATCATGACCTCGCCCATGACTCCGGAACCGATGAACCCGATCCTGAGATTCTCCTCGGGGTTGTGGAGGGACTCCTCGTGTGCCATACCTGATCTCCCTGTAGACTCGGAAACAGTTACGCGACGGCCTCGGCCGGCTCGACCACCCTGAGGATCTCATAGAGGGTCGTCCTCTGCGCCGCCGCAAACCCTGACTCGTGAATGAGCTGGATGCACTCCTCGGTGTTCGACCTGTTGACGAAATTGGCGGCGGCGTGCACGTTCTCCTCCAGGAGCGTCCCGCCGAAGTCGTCCGCCCCGAAGTGGAGAGCGATCTGTCCGGTCTTCTTCCCTTCCGAGAACCAGGATGCCTGGATGTGCGGGAAGTTGTCGAGGTAGATCCTGGAGAGAGCGATCATCTGGAGGTAGCGTGTCGGGGTGGCGTACCGGGGGATGACCTTCTCGAGCGGCGTGTTGCCCGGCTTGAAACTCCAGGGGATGAAGGCCGTGAACCCGTGCTCCTCGTCCTGAAGGTCCCGGATGACATCCAGATGTTCGATGATCTCCTCGTCCTTCTCGATGTGTCCGTACATCATCGTCGCTGTGGAGGCGAACCCTATCCGATGTGCTTCACGCATCACCCGGAGCCAGTCGGCGCTCGTTCCCTTCTTGCTGCTGATCTTCCGCTTCACTCCGTCGGAGAGGATCTCGGCACCTCCTCCCGGAATCGTGCGCAGGCCCGCCTTCCAGAGAGCCTCGAGCACCTCGACGGTGGAGCGGCCCGACACCTCTGCCATCCCGAGGATCTCCGATGTCGAGAAGAAATGGGGGTGGACCCCCGGGAGCTCCGCGACCGTGCGTCGCACGAGCTCGAGGTAGTACTCCAGCGGGAGCTCGGGGTTCACCCCTCCCTGCAGGAGAATCGTGGTTACGCCCCGGTCGGCCGCTTCTCTGAAGCGCCGGAGCATATCCTCCACCGTGTGCGTGTAGGCCCCAGGCGCTCCGGGGTGTCTGTAGAAGGCACAGAAGATGCAGTCAACGTTGCAGACATTCGTGTAGTTGGGGTTCGTGTCGATCACGAAGGTGACACGGTGAGCCGGGTTTTTTCTGAAGCGGATGTCGTTGGCAAGGCTCGCAAGCTGGAGAAGCTCGGCGTTCTGCATCAGAAAGAGGCCTTCCTCCCTCCCGATGCGCTCGCCGGCCCGGATCTTTCTCGTGAGATCGCTAAGGTGCACCTCAGCGGCCCTCCTCCAGACTGCGGTTCACCGGCGAGAGATCCTCGACAAGAGCGCGGAAGATCTCCATCGCCTTCCGCTCCCGGTCACCCAGACGGTAGTTGAAACCGGCCAGGTACTCCTGGATTTCCGGGTCCGTCAATCCGATCTGCCTTCCGTGCGGCCCCGCCACGGGAACGAAATCATCATAGCACGACTCGAGCGATCGGGTGAGAATCTCCCGGAGTTGCTCTTTCGCCGCGCCATCCAGCGAGCGCCTGGCCACCCAGACCGCGAAGACGAACGGGAGCTTCTGCCACTGATACCACTCCCGCGCGAGATCGAAGACCAGTTCAAAGCCCGGGAGCCCCTCCTTGTTCCTCCGCAGCGCCTCGTCCCCGATGAGGAGGACGGCGCTGTAGGCTGACCAGTCATTCACCCCTGCGTGGAGCCGCTGGAATCTCGAGTGCACCCCATACTTCTTCGCCAGGAGGACGCGAAGGAGATGAACGGAGGTAGCGGTATCGTCCGTGATCCCAATGACCCTCCCCTCCAGGTCTCGCCACCCTTCCTTGGAGAAGAGCATGACGCTCTTGACCTGGTCACGCGTGGCAATACACCAGTCCATCAACTCGAGGTTCTCTTCCTGAGCGAAGTAGTCCATGAGGGAGAAGGGGCCGGCGTCGATGCTTCCCTGCCTGCTCAGGAGACCCATCCGGCGCGGGGCGACCGGGAGGATCTTGAAGCGGTGCTTCGTGAACCGGGCGTAGAACGGAATGGAATTGAGATACGGAATCTTCCCGACGACCTCATGCGAGTGAATGCGAAGGGCGTTGTAGTAGACATCGCGTTCCACCGGGATCTTCCCGGCCTCCTTGATGATGGCAATGATGCGATCCTTGGCAAGTGCCATCGGCGTTGTGGCGCCCGCGTCATGGGCGATCTTCTCGCCGCCCACCGTCCCGTCGATGTCGTCCGCCCCGAAGTTGAGCGCCACCGAGGCGACCTCCTCTGTCAACATGACCCAGTAGGCCTTGATGTGGGGGAAGTTGTCGAGCATGAGACGCGAGACCGCGATCGTCTTCAGATCATCGACCGCCGAGGTGAATCGATCGGGCGGCTTGATGCCGGTCGTCCCGGGCTGGAAGGCGAGCGGGATGAATGTCAGAAACCCGCCGGTCCTGTCCTGTGCCTCACGGAGTTTCACGAGGTGGACGAGCCGCTCCTCGAGAGTCTCGATGTGACCGTAGAGCATGGTGGCGTTTGTCGGGATGCCCATCCTGTGCGCCGTGGCGTGCACCTCACACCAGGCCCGGGCCCCGATCTTCTGATTGAAGATCAACCTCCGGACCCTCTCCGAGAAGATTTCGGCACCACCGCCGGGCATGGTCTTCAGGCCCGCTTCCTTCAGGGCGCGCAGCACCTCCTCGAGGGACATCTTGAATTTCTTCCGGAAGAAGTCGATCTCGACGGCGGTGAAGGCCTTCACGTCCGCCTGAGGAAGGGCATTACGAATTGACCGCACGATATCCAGGTATCGTTCCCAGGGCCAGTCCGGCGGCATGCCCCCGGTGATATGTACCTCGTGCACATCAGGCGACAGCTTGGCGAGGATCTCTTCGGTGGTCAGCTCGTACGCGTCCGGCTCCCCTTTCTTCGCTGCAAAGTCACAGAACGAACAGGAGAGAACACAGACATTCGTGTGCTCGATCTTCTGATTCACCGCGAAGTAGACCGCATCGCCGCTCTTCGCCTGCTGGGCGGCATGCGCCATCTGCCCGAGCGAGATGAGATCATCGGTGGCATAGAGCGTCATCCCGTCGGTGAAGGTCAACCGCTGGCCGCGCCGGACTTTCTCCCAGATCGGGATCAACCGACGGTCGCGAAATCCGATTTCCTCTATCATATGGACCACTCTTTAGGTAGGCTGATCGGGTGGCTCCCCCATCGCCCCACCCGGTTTCACAGACAGTACTGTCCGTCTCGCCTCGTTCACTGCCAGTAGCGTTCCCATCGTTCCTCGACCCGCCGCCGTATCTCCTCTGTCATCACCAGAGGTGCCGGGTACCCCGGTTTCCAGGTGGCGTCAACTCCCATCGCACCTCTGTAAACAGGACTGACCCCGATGAGTTCCTGGTGGGCAAACAGGACATCCCGTTCACAGTCGAAACGGGTGAAGATTCCCCAGATGGTATTCTCCCGATCCCGTATGTTCACATCCTCGCTCACCGCGACGATGATCGCCACCGACTGCAGCTCCTCCCGTCGGACAAGGGAATCGATCACCTCTTTCCCGTCCCGCCGGACCTTCACCAGAAGGAGAGCATCGTGGAGAAGCTGAAGGTCAACGATCCTTTCGTCCAGAGAGCGGAGGTGCGAGAAATCCCTGGGCGGCTCTCCCCTCAGAATCCGGGAGTCCGACGGGTTGCCCCCCCCCTGCTTTCGCGTGGCATCCAGGATCATCTTGCTCCCAAGGTTCATCGTGGTGCTCGTGAAATCCAGCGTATCCAGCGGCACCCGGGGGAGAAGGAGGAAGTCAAAGTGCGGATCGAAATGCTCCCGCACCTCCTTCATCACCTTGCCGAAATCCTTGACGTCCACCCCCTCGGAGACCAGGATGATGCACTTCGTGAGCGAGAGCTGCGACATCCCCATCAGACCGAGCGCCGTCTTCATCGCCTCCTTGCCGTACCGCTGGTCCACCGCCACCACCAGGAGATTGTGAAAGCCGGCTTCATAGTAGGCCCACATCTCCACGATCTCAGAGTGGATCACTTTCACCAGAGGCCCCAGGATCTGCTGCGTCGCGTCTCCCAAAAACTTGTCCTCCATTGGAGGGATCCCCACCACCGTCGCCGGGTAGACAGGATGGGCGCGCCGCGTGATCCGTTTGACGTGAAAGACGGGGAACTCCGCCCCGTGCGAGTAGTGTCCGAAGTGATCCCCGAACGGCCCCTCCATTCTTCGTTCGTGCGGAGGGACGATCCCCTCCAGCACGAACTCCGCGTGTGCCGGCACCCTGACGGAGATCGAGTGACCCTCCATGAACTCCGCCCGTCGCCCGCTCAGAAACCCGGCAAACATCGCCTCGTCGATCCCCTCGGGGAGCGCAGCAACCGTGGCCAGAACCAGCGCAGGATCGGTTCCGAGCGCGACGGCAACTTCCAGCGGCTTGCCCATCTTCTCCGCCTGGTAGTAGTGAAACCCACCCCCCTTCTGAATCTGCCAGTGCATGCCGGTCGTCTCTCGATCATAGACCTGCATCCGGTACATCCCCATGTTCCGCTTCCGGTTCCGGGGATCCTCCGTGATCACCTGAGGGAGCGTGAAAAACCTTCCCCCGTCTTCGGGCCAGCAGGTCAGCACAGGCAACGCGTCGAGGTCCGGGCTCTCCACCACCTCCCGGGCACGTCCCTTCTTCACCAGCTTCACCGGGGAGGCGAGCAGACGGGTCACCATGCTCCTCTGCCTCCAGATCCCCGGGAGGTTCGGGGGGAGGGCGTCTTCCACAAAAGCGATCAGCTCCTCGCCGAGCTGCTCGGGGTGCTTCCCGAGCGCCAGCTCACACCTGAGATCGCTCGCGAGCGCGTTGATGACGACCGGGTAGCGTGAACCTCTCACCCGGTCGAACCAGAGCGCCTTCCGCCCCTCGCGCAGCGCGCGGGTCGCAATCTCGGTGATCTCCAGGCGGGGATCCACCTCCACGCGCACACGGTGGAGCTCCCCGACCTGCTCCAGATAGCGGGCGAAATCACCGTACGTCCTGTAGCGCATGACCTACGCAAGCCCCCAACGACAGAATAGGAGCACCCTCCTCATTCGAACTCCTCGGCACGCCACCCCCGCCCAGGGGTCCGAACACCGAGCTGGGCCAGAACCCTCTCGGTGAATCCGGTGACATACGCCTCCACGGTATCGGGGAGGAAGTAGAGGGGCGGCGATATCGGCATGATGACGGCACCGTAGGAGGAGAGCCTGGCGCACTGCTCCAGCGTCACCGTGGAGAGAGGTGTCTCCCGAACACAGATGATCAGTTTGTACTTCTCCTTGAGGCACACCTGGGCGGTTCGTGTGATCAGACTGTCCCCGATCCCCGAGGCGATCCTCCCGATCGTGGAGGTCGACGCGGGTATGATGACGAATGCGTCGAAGAAATTCGATCCCGATGCCATCGGTGCGGTGAGATCCTCGTCGGAGAAGAGGCCTTCCGCAAAGGGCGCCAGGTCCTTCTCGCCCATGCTCAATTCATCCCGCAGCAGCACCTTTCCCCAGGAGCTCACGACGACGTACTTCTTCGCGGTGGATCTCTTGAGAAGATCCAGCGCATAGACCGCGCCCGAGGAACCGGTGATGCCCACCACGATTTTCATACGAAGACCCCCACCGCAACCATGAGAAGGACGGCGAAACCGGCGACCGCGTTGATTCTGAAGAACGCCAGCTCCACATGCTTCGCCTTCTTCTGTTCAAGGTAGAGCAGGTACCCTGTGAGCAGCAGGAAGGGGAGCGCGAGCAAGGAGAAGTATGAATAGAAGAAGAGCACCACCAGCAGCAGAAACGCAATGCCGTGGAACAGCGCGGAGAACCGGAGTGCGCGCTCCCTGCCAAACCGGGCCGGGAACGAATAGAGCGACTCCTTGCGGTCGAACTCCTCGTCGAGCGTCGAGTAGATAATGTCAAACCCCGCCACCCAGAAGAGGGTGAACAACGAGAGGAGCGCCGGAGGGAGGAGATTCTCGAGCGAAGGTGAGACCGCGAACCACCCTCCGAGAGGCCCCATAGCCAGTCCAAGCCCGACCCCGAAATGGGCAAGCGGCGTGTACCGCTTCATCGTGGGATAGACGACAAACACGAGAAGCGGAATCGGCGAGAGGAAGAAACAGAAGTCCGAAATCAGGTAGGCCGAGCCGAAGTAGAGCAGGAGTCCGGCCACGAGCACCCACGATGCCTCCCAGAGTGTCATCCGGCCGCTCGGCAGGTCGCGGGTGGAGGTGCGGGGATTCCGTCCGTCGATCTCCCTGTCAATGATTCTGTTGAGTGCGAAGGCGGCGGTGCGCGCCCCGGTTGCCGCCGTCAGGACCAGCAGGAGGATCTCTGCCGGCGGAGGCGACCCCCCCAGACCCAGAAGGACTCCGCTGTAGATGAGGGGCAACGAGAAGAGGGTGTGCTCAATCTTGACAAAGGAGAAGTACTTGTTCACCGGAAGGCTACTCCCACTCTATCGTTGCAGGGGGCTTTGAGCTGATATCGTAGACCACGCGATTGATCCCGCGGACCTCGTTCGTGATCCGCGAGGAGATGCGCGAGAGAACATCCTGCGGCATCCTGAACCAGTCGGCGGTCATCCCGTCGACACTGGAGACGGCTCGCACTGCCGCCGCGTACTCATATGTCCTCTCGTCTCCCATGACACCCACGGACATGACCGGCAGGAGAACGACAAAACCCTGCCAGATATCCCTGTAGAGACCGGCGCGCCGTATCTCCTCCACGAAGATGAGGTCCGCCTCCCGCAAGAGGTCCAGCCGCTCCCGCGTGATTTCACCCAGAATGCGGACGGCGAGACCCGGTCCGGGGAAGGGATGACGCCAGAGAAGCTCATCGGCAATGCCGAGCTGGGCGCCGACGGCACGCACTTCATCCTTGAAGAGCTCGCGGAAAGGCTCGATGAGCTTCAGGTTCATCTTCTCCGGGAGCCCCCCGACGTTGTGGTGCGTCTTGATCGTCACCGACGGCCCGCGAAACGAGGTGGACTCGATGACGTCGGGGTAGAGCGTGCCCTGGGCAAGAAAATCTACCTCACCGAGCTTCGCCGCCTCCTCCTCGAATATCTCGATGAAGAGATTCCCAATAATCTTCCGCTTCTCTTCCGGGTCCGTCACACCTGAGAGGCCCGAGAGAAAACGATCGGTCGCGTCGACGTAGCTGAGGGGGATATGGAAGCTGTCGCGGAATGTCCTGAGGACGGCTTCCGATTCCCCCTTTCTCATCAGCCCGTTGTCGATGTGTATGCAGTGGAGCTGGTCCCCGACAGCCCTGTGTATCAGGACGGCAGCCACGGAGGAATCCACGCCACCGCTGAGGGCGCACAAGACCTTTCCTCCCCCGACCGTCTCGCCTATCGAGGCGGTCGACCGGGCGATGAATGATTCGGCACTCCAGCCTCCCCGGCATCCGCAGATCCTGTAGAGGAAGTTGTTGAGCATCTCCTTCCCCTCGGGGGTGTGGATGACCTCGGGGTGGAACTGGACCCCAAAGATCTTCTTGCCGGGATCGCGGATCGCGCAGATGGGGGCATTCTCCGTGTGTGCGATCGGCTCGAACCCGGAGGGGATCTCCGTCAGGTGATCGCCGTGGCTCATCCAGACCGTGGTCCGGCCCCCCGCCGCGGCCCCGACGCCGGCAAAGAGGTCAGACCCGTCATCGATGACGAGCTCCGCGTGGCCATACTCCCGCTTCGCGGCACGGTCGACCTCCCCTCCGAGCTGGTAGCCCATGAGCTGCAGACCGTAGCAGATCCCCAGGAGGGGAACCCCCAGGTCAAAGAGCTCGACAGGAGATATCGGCGCACCCCGCTCGTAGGTGCTGTACGGCCCGCCGGAGAGAATGATCCCTCTCGGGTTGAGCGACCTGATCTTGTCCAGGGGGGTGTTGAACGGATGCAGTTCGGAGTAGACTCCCAGCTCCCGGACGCGCCGTGCGATCAGCTGGGAATACTGGGACCCGTAGTCCAGGATGAGAACGATCTCAGGGTGGTCCATGAATGAATGCCAGGATCCGCGTAATCATGCAAATGTACGAAAATCCCGGTCCTTCTCCAAGGAACTCCATTCGCGGAGCGACCGCACAGGGAGACAGACGCCTAGCTCTTTCTCCTGAACCGGTGAGCCACCTCCCTGTGGAGGAACTTGTGGAGGATGTCCGAGAGATCAGGCTTCGTGAGTTCGTCCAGGCTGTACTGGACGCGCGTTGAGGGCTTCTTGATGCGCAGGATGCGCCGCAGGTCAATCGGCGTCCCGATGACCACCGCATCGCAGGGGACACGATTGATCGTCCTCTCCAGATCCTTCACCTGCTCCTCCCCGTAGCCCATTGCAGGCAGGAGGGGGCCGGTATTCGGGTACTTCGCGAAGGTCTCCGCAATGGACCGGACGGCGTACGGACGCGGATCGATGATCTTCTTTGCCCGATACTGCTTCGCCGCCAGAATACCCGCGCCGTACCTCATTTCTCCGTGCGTCAGCGTCGGGCCGTCCTCTATCACGAGCACGCGTTTCCCCCGTATGAGGGCCGGGTCGTCGACGGTGATCGGAGAGGCCGCCTTGATGATCACGGCATGCCCGTTGATCGCCCGGACGTTCTCGACCACCGTGTTCACGTCCTTCCGTTTCGCAGAGTCGACCTTGTTCACGACGATGACGTCGGAGAGACGGACGTTGGTTTCCCCCGGGTAGTAGGAGATCTCATGTCCCGGCCGGTGGGGATCCACCACGCAAATCGTCAGGTCGGGCTTGTAGAACGGCATGTCGTTGTTGCCCCCGTCCCATACGATGACGTCGGCTTCCTTCTCCGCTCTCCTGAGTATGGCTTCATAGTCGACGCCGGCATAGATGACCGTCCCGAGATCCAGATGGGGCTCATACTCTTCCATCTCCTCGACAGTGCAGTTGTGCTTGCGGAGGTCCTCGATCGACGCAAAGCGCTGAACACTCTGACGGACCAGGTCTCCGTAGGGCATGGGGTGCCTGACGGCGACTACCCGCTTTCCCTGACTCCTGAGGTACGTGCAGACCTTCCGGGAAGTCTGGCTCTTGCCCGAACCGGTACGGGCCGCCACGACGGCAACCACAGGGACGCGGGAGGTGAGCATCGTCTCACGCGCTCCCAGAAGCGTGAAATGAGAGCCGCACGCCGTCACGAGCGCTCCCTTCGACATGACGTAGTTGTAGGAGACATCCGAATAGGAGAAGACCACTTCGTCAACGGAGAGCTCTTTGATGAGACGCGGCAGCTCCTCTTCCGGGAAGATCGGAATGCCCCGCGGGTAGAGCGGTCCGGCCAGACGGGCCGGGTACTTCCGGCTATGGATGTTGGGGATCTGCGTCGCCGTGAACGCGACGACCTCATAGTCCCTGTTTCTACGATAGACCGTGTTGAAGTTGTGGAAATCCCTCCCCGCCGCCCCCATGATTACCGTGCGAATTCTCCGCATGCACTTTCCTCCGGATTCAAGAGAAGCCACATCCGCTCACCCTGCGCCGTACTCACCCCCCTAGTCTGAAACAATTCGCGTGCCAGCTGATCCCTCCACCGCGTCGACGAGATGGTCCCTGTCAGTAATAATCGCCTCTTTCCCCCCTTTTTCCAGGAAGACGAGAGAGGCTTCCACCTTCGGTCCCATGCTCCCTTCGGGGAACTGGCCCTGGGCCATGTAGCGCTTCGCCTCCGAGATGGTCAGCCGATCAATCGGCCGCTCCCCCGGCATCCCGTAGTTGAGACAGACGCGCTCGACATCGGTCGCTATGACAAAGAGGTCCGCTTCCAGCTGGCGCGCCAGGACGGCCGAGGTAGAATCCTTGTCGATCACCGCCTCCACCCCCTTGGAGAGGTCTTTGTCATTGAAGACCGGAATGCCGCCTCCCCCGGCGGCAATAACCACGAGACCTCTGTCGACGCACGCCCTGATTGCCTCCAGCTCCACGATCTCCCGGGGTTCCGGAGACGGCACGACACGGCGGTACCCCCGGTTCGAATCCTCCGCCATGGTCCACTCGAACAGGTCCCGGTATCGCCCGGCCACATCCTTCGTGTAGAACGGGCCGATCGGCTTGGTGGGCTCGGCAAAGGCCGCATCCCTCCTGTCCACAAGCACCTGGGTGATGAGACTGACGACCGGCGTGGTGAGCCCCTCCGCCTGCATCGCCTGCCACATCGCGTACTGGAGTACGTAACCGATCTCCCCTTGCGTGGAGGCGACGCAGCAGTCCAGGGGCAACCTGTAGGCATATGCTGCGGCGAGCTCCGAGCGGGTCAGCGCTGCCCCCACCTGCGGGCCATTGCCGTGTGTGAGAACGACACGGTGCCCCAGCTTGATCAGGCGGACGATCGCTGTCGCCGTGTCGACAGCGTTCTCAAACTGCTCCTGGACCGTCCCCTTCTGCCTGCCGCGGATGAGAGCGTTTCCACCGACTGCCACCAGGACGAGCTTCGCCATAAGGCTACCGAAGCAGTTCGTACATAATGGCCTTCTGGACGTGAAGTCGGTTTTCTGCCTGCTGGTAGATGACAGAATTCCTTGAATCGATCACCGCGTCCGTCACCTCCTCTCCCCGGTGAGCGGGAAGACAGTGCATGAAGATCGCGCTGGCCTTCGCGTGTGCAAAGAGCTCCCCGTTCACCTGGTATGGTGCCAGGATGCTCCGCCTCACCCCCGCCTCCGCCTCCTGACCCATACTCGCCCAGGTGTCGGTGTAGATGACGTCTGCCTCGCGAGCCGCTTCGATCGGATCGTTCGTCCAGACAACGGTGGCCCCGCTCCTGGCGGCCAGTTCGCCGGCACGCGAGACAATTTCGGCAAGAGGTCTGTACTCCTGCGGGGTTGCGACGTAGAGCGTCGCACCCAGCTTGGCTGCCGCGAGCATGAGGGAGTGGGCCACGTTGTTCCCGTCCCCGATGTAGCTGATCTTCGCCTTGCGGAGCTTCTTGCCGCACTCGGCGATGGTGAAGAAGTCCGCCAGCGCCTGGCATGGGTGCTCCCGATCGGTCAGACCGTTGATGACGGGGATCGAGGCGTGTTCCGCCAGCGTGAGGCAGATCTCGTGGCCAAAGGTTCTGATCATGATGCCATCGACCATCCTCTCCAGATTCTTCGCCACATCCTCCACCGATTCACGCTTCCCGAGATTGATGTCCGCCGGTGTCAGGACCAGCGAATCGCCACCAAGCTGTTTGATGCCTACCGTGAAGGTGGTCCTCGTCCGGAGAGAGGGCTTCTCGAAAATCAGCGCGAGCATCTTGTCGCGCAGTGACGACCGGTATCTCCCCGGGCGCTTCTTCATCCCCTCTGCCAGCCCGTAGATCCGTGCAATCTCCTTGGCCGAGAGATCATCCACCGAGAGAACATCCTTCCCCCTGAGCCCTTTTTCCCTCTTTTTTTGAGTCTTCTTCACCTTCTTTCCCGTTTTTTTCACTGGTGACCCCTTTCGCTCGAAGAGTCGCTAACCGACAGGTGACCACATCTGTGCCCGCAGGCATGCCGGCTAGTATCCGGAAATTCGGCCACTCTTTCAAGTCCCCTCCCGCCGCCCCCCCCACCCCCCCCCCCCCCCCCCCCCCGAGGCTTCTCCTTGAATCAGTGCCAATCCCTTGTTAGTATAGATCCAGCATCGTTCCCGTGCCGGTACCCACCGTCGATATCCGGAGGCAGACTCATGAACGTCGCATTTCAGGGGATCCGCGGCGCATACAGCGAAGTCGCGGCAAGGCAGCTCCTCGGTCGATCCTGCAAGACCCTTCCCAGCGTTACCTTTGAGGAGGTCTTCCATGCGGTCGAGTCAGGGAAGGTAGACCGCGGCGTCATACCTATAGAGAACTCGCTCGCCGGCAGCATTCACACCAACTACGATCTCCTCCTCTCGCACAACGTCCATATCGTCGGCGAGACCTTCATGAACATTGAACACGTGCTGATGGCCCACCCGGAGGCAACACTGAGGCGCCTGAAGAAGGTCAGATCCCACCCGCAGGCACTCGCACAGTGCAGCGCGTTCTTCTCCAGTCACCCCTCCATCGTCCCGGAACCCTACTTCGATACGGCAGGAGCGGCGAAATCCGTCATCGACGAGAAGGATCCTGCAACCGGCGCCATCGCCAGTCACTACGCAGCCGAGCTCTACGGGTTGAAGACGCTCAAGCGCAATCTCCAGGATCGCTCCAACAACGTCACGCGGTTTCTCCTCATCAGCAGAGAGCCCCGGATACCCAGGGACAGGTCCCGCACCAAATGCAGCATCGCCTTCCGACCGGTGCGCAACCAGCCCGGGATTCTCTTCAGGATTCTCGGCGCCTTTTCCCTCCGTGATATCGACCTGACCAAGATCGAGTCGCGTCCCGACCCCGAGAACCCCTTCGAGTACCTCTTCTATCTGGACTTCGTCGGGAGTCCGAAGGACGAGAACGTCTGCCGCGCCCTGGATCACCTTCAGGAAGTGGTCCTGAGGTCCCGCCTGCTCGGCGCATACTGCCGTGGTAAGCAGGATGTCTGGAAACGGGAGACGAGCACGTCTTCTTGAAAATCATCCCCCGTCTGGATATATTGACCCGGATGATCAACTCCCGGCGCACCAGACCAGCATCTCTCTCCCCGCGCAGCCTGCCAGAAAGGACAAGAACGCACATGGCAACAGGTGAAACCGACGACCGGTTCGTGCACCGTCACATAGGCCCGGACCAGTCCGCAAAGGCCGCCATGCTCGAGCTGCTGGGAGAACCCTCGATGGAGTCCTTCCTGGAGGGGGTGATCCCGGCGTCGATTCGGACAGAGCGTCCCCTGATGATCGAACCCGCAGGCTCCGAACAGACACTGCTCAGGAGACTGAAGTCGATCGCCTCGCAGAACACCATCTACCGTTCCCTCATCGGGATGGGATACTCCGGCACCATAACCCCCGCCGTCATCCAGCGAAATGTTCTGGAGAATCCCGGCTGGTACACCGCATACACGCCTTACCAGGCGGAGATCGCGCAGGGCCGTCTGGAGGCGCTCCTCACATTCCAGACAATGGTCCTTGACCTCACGGGCCTGGAAGTGGCAAACGCTTCCCTTCTGGACGAGGCCACGGCCGCCGCCGAGGCCATGTCCATGATCTATGCAGTCAGGGGGCGACCCCCCGACGCCATCTTCTTTGTCTCCAACGAATGCCACCCGCAGACAATCGCGCTCATCCAGACGAGGGCGCTCCCTCTCGGGATCTCCGTTCTCGTGGGTGAGCTCTCCACATTTCAGTTCACCGAGAAAGTCATTGGAGCTCTCGTGCAGTATCCCGCCACCGACGGAGCGGTACACGACTACGGTGAGTTCTGTCACCAGGCGCATGCGGCCGGCGCGAAGGTCGCGGTTGCCGCGGACCTCCTCAGCCTGACCCTCCTCACTCCCCCCGGCGAGTTCGGCGCGGACTGCGCCGTCGGGAGTACCCAGAGATTTGGTGTCCCGATGGGATACGGCGGACCCCATGCGGCATTCATCTCCGCACGCAACGCATTCAAGCGGTTCATGCCCGGGAGGATCATCGGCCTCTCCATCGATGCCCATGGGAACCCCGCTCTCCGGATGGCTCTCCAGACAAGGGAGCAGCACATACGCCGCGAAAAGGCCACCTCGAACATCTGTACCGCACAGGTGTTGCTCGCCGTCATGGCGGCCTTCTACGCCGTCTACCACGGACCGGCCGGTCTGCGGCGGATCGCCGAGCGGATCCATGGCCTGACAGGACTCCTCGCACGCGGGGCCGAGCGCCTCGGCCACAGGGTGGCCCACCAGGATGTGTTTGACACCCTGCGAATCATCCCTGCAGAGTCCGCCGGTCCCCGCATCCTCCGAGCCGCCGATAGCCGCAAGTTCAACCTGCGGGCGTTTGAGGATGGCTCAATCGGAATCTCGCTGGATGAGGAATCGGACGAAGACGAGGTCGATCTCCTCCTGGAGGTCCTGGCCGGCGGGGAGGATCCGGGCTTCAGAGCTTCTGATCTGAACGGGGATGAGAATCGGGGCTACCAGGGCTCGATGGTCCGCCGTTCAGCGTATCTCGAGCACCCGGTGTTCAACAGCTACCACTCGGAGACGGAGATGCTGCGCTACCTCCACCTCCTGGAATCCAGAGACCTCGCTCTGAATGTGAGCATGATCCCTCTGGGATCCTGCACAATGAAGCTCAACGCAACGACGGAGATGATACCCGTGAGCTGGCCAGAATTCACGGGGCTGCACCCCTTTGCGCCCCGGGAACAGGCCGCGGGGTACCACCGGCTCTTCTCAGAACTCTCGGGATGGCTGGCCGAGATAACCGGCCTGCCGGCGGTTTCCCTCCAGCCAAACGCCGGGGCCCAGGGGGAGTACACCGGACTTCTGACCATCCGCCAGTACCACCACGACCGGCGGCAGGGAGATCGGGATGTCTGTCTCATCCCCTCTTCGGCTCACGGCACAAATCCGGCGAGCGCGATCATGGCAGGTATGAACGTCGTCATCGTCCGTTGCGACGAGCAGGGAAACATCGACCTTCAGGACCTGAGACAGAAGGCGGAGGAACAGAGGGACCGGCTTGCAGCGTTGATGGTCACCTACCCCTCGACGCACGGTGTCTTCGAGGAAGGAATCAAGGAAGTCTGCTCCATAACGCACCAGAACGGAGGGCAGGTATACATGGATGGGGCGAACCTCAACGCCCTGGTCGGCCTCTGCCGCCCGGCGGAACTCGGCGCTGATGTCTGCCATATCAACCTCCACAAGACCTTCTGCATTCCCCACGGGGGGGGCGGGCCGGGGATGGGTCCCATCGCAGTGGCATCCCACCTTGCCCGGTACCTTCCGGGACACCCCCTCACTCCGACCGGCGGTCAGAAAGCCATCGGGCCCGTCTCCGCCTCAGCCTGGGGAAGTCCGAACATCATGGTCATCTCGTGGGCCTACATCGCGCTGATGGGAGGGGAGGGACTGAAGGAGGCAACCTCAACGGCCATACTCAACGCCAATTACATGGCGAAGCGCCTGGAGGAACACTACGCGATACTCTACCGCGGCACGGGGGGGAGAGTGGCGCATGAGTTCATCCTCGACGTGCGTCCGCTGAAGGAGAAGAGCGGCGTCGACGCCGAAGATGTCGCAAAGAGGCTGATGGACTACGGATTCCACGCCCCGACGGTCTCCTTCCCCGTTCCGGGGACGCTGATGATCGAACCGACGGAGAGCGAGTCCAGAGAGGAGCTGGACCGCTTCTGCGACGCCCTCATCGCCATTCGATCGGAGATTCGGGAGATCGAAACGGGCGAAGCCGATCCGGTCAACAATCCTCTCAAGAATGCTCCGCACACCGCGGCGGCCGTGGCGAGCGATACATGGAATGCCCCCTATGGCAGGGAGAAGGCGGCGTTCCCGACGGCCTGGACCCGGATGCACAAGTTCTGGCCGGCCGTCGGACGTGTCAACAACGCCTATGGCGACCGGAATCTCGTCTGCGCCTGCCCGCCGGCATCCGACTATAGAGAGGGGAAATAGAAGACCCACCCCGACGCGGGGTGGGTCGATGATCGGGTGGGGGGAAGAGAGATTCTGCTACTTGCCCGTCAACTCCCTGTAGGCGGCCGCCTCCAGCAGCGACTCCAGCTCGGGGGTATCTGCTATGCGGATCTTCACCATCCATCCCTTCCCGTACGGATCCTTGTTGACGATCTCCGGTGACGAAGAGAGCTCGCCGTTCACCTCCGTCACCGTTCCCGATACCGGTGCGTAGAGGTCCGACACGGATTTCACTGCTTCGATGGTTCCGAAGGTGTCCCCTCTCTTCAGCTCCTGCCCGGCGGTCGGGAGCTCCACGAAGACCACGTCACCCAGCTCGCCCTGTGCGTAGTCCGTGATCCCTATCGTACCCGTCTCCCCGTCCACGCGAATCCACTCGTGATCTTTCGTGTACTTGAGATCGTCTGGAAAATTCATCGTCAGCCATCCTTTCCCTGGACCTATTCAGTGCAAGCGAACAGCTACTCCTCTTCAGGGGCGAACTGGAACGTGTCGAGGAAACTCGTGTCAAACCTGCCGCTCCGAAACCTCTCGTCCCGCATGACCTGCCGGTGAAACGGGATCGTCGTCTTGATCCCCTCGATGGTGAATTCCTCCAGGGCAGAGGCCATCTTGTTGATTGCTCCCTCACGGGTCTGTGCGAAGACGACGAGCTTGGCAATGAGAGAGTCGTAGTGGGGAGGAACCATGTACCCCGCATAGCTGTGTGTATCGACCCTCACGCCAAAGCCCCCGGGCATGTGAAAATCTGTGATGAGACCGGGATTCGGTCGGAAGTTGTTCGCCGGGTCCTCGGCGTTGATGCGGCATTCGATCGCGTGCCCCCGAACCTGCACCTTTCTCTTCGGCAGCCTCTCTCCGG
>Ga0209536_100005682_pt1 | contig 19309 bp, 12 predicted proteins | sample DeeMarSeWOR28_12_FD_187461 | JGI IMG/M metagenome (GOLD analysis project Ga0209536, IMG submission 187461) | Marine sediment microbial communities from White Oak River estuary, North Carolina - WOR-2-8_12 (SPAdes) (version 2) | ecosystem: Environmental > Aquatic > Marine > Intertidal zone >...
CAGATAGGCTTTTTAAGAACGGATGACAGCCGCTACTGGCTCCGAAACATCAGGGATTTTCTGGCAAGGGTCGAATTACGTGCTAAAGAGGCACGGATGATTCGCGGCTTCTGCCGCCAGTTCCTCTGGTATAATGACCAGCTAACAAAACATGGAGCCGAAGGACCACCTGGGAAACATTTGCATACATTTTCAATTGCTGAATTTGAGGGGGATGAGGAGGAGCTCTGAAATTGAAAGATCTATTGCAAAAAATCCCGCTATAAAAGATCCAGATAGGTATATTCTTTTAATCCCATCTCATATTCCTTTAACAAACGCATGCCCTCGTTTGGCAGGACGCGGTCCTCTTTAATTGCCTTGTCAAATTGACGCTTCATAAGGCGCGCCAGCTCATTGCCGGAATACTGCACCAAGCCGAGAACCTTTTCCATTGTAGTCCCTTCAATGGTTTCCTCGATGTAATAGCCTAATTCTTCGTCTTCATCGAGAAAGACATGCGCCTCATTGACCCGGCCGAAAAGGTTGTGCAGATCACCCATGATATCCTGGTAGGCTGCAGTCAAAAAAATCCCGAGATAATAGGGCTTTTTATTGAGGGGATGCAGATTGAGAGTATCCACTCCTTCCTCATAATGGCTGATAAATTTGGAGACCTTACCGTCTGAATCACAGGTTATATCAACGAGGGTTCCCTTTTCTGTTGGTTCCTCGTCAAGACGGTGAAGAGGCATGATCGGGAAAAGCTGGCCGAATCCCCAGTGATCAAGCAATGACTGGAATACGCTGAAGTTGCAAAGATACTGCCCGCTCAACGTGTATTCCATATCCATTATTTCTTCTGGAATATATTCAGCGCCCTTGTATTGCTTAAATACTTCCGCACTGATAATCCAGAAAAACTTTTCTACTTCAGCTTTAATTTCGATGCCAATGAGCCCCAGACCGAAATGGGTCTGCGCTTCCTCGCGCAGATGCAGGGCATCATGGTACGCCTCTAAGGGATTGTCAGGATTTATGCTCGTGTAGGTGGACCAGCATTCCTCGAGAAGCCGGTGCTTTAATTTCGGCTTTTTTACAGCTTTTCTGTCAGGCACCTTTTTAATATGGCCAAAGGCCTCTACGACCAGAACGCTATGATGCGAAACAACGGCGCGGCCGCTCTCATTAATTATAACAGGATGATCAACCTTTTCCAGATCGCAGATGTCCATGATATTATAGACAATATCCCGAGCATATTCATTTAGGGAATAGTTGGCCGAGGAATGAAAAGTGGAACGACTGCCGTCATAGTCAACACCAAGGCCTCCTCCCACATCAAGATACTCAAGATCATGCCCAAACTTTTTGAGCTTGGCATAATACATTGCTGCTTCCCTGGTCGCTTTTTTAATAGTTAGGATATCCGGGACCTGGGAACCGATATGAAAATGGACAAGCTTGAGACAATCGGCCATACCTGCTTTTTTTAGCAGATTGGAAGCCTCAAGAATCTCTGGGGCAGCAAGACCGAACTTTGCCTCATCACCTGTACTTTTATCCCATTTCCCCTGCCCTTTGCTTGAAAGCCTTATACGGATACCCAACAGGGGATCGATCTTGTATTTTTGGGCATACTTAATTATATTTTTTATTTCTTCAACCTTCTCAACAACCAGGATCACCTTTTTCCCTAGTTTCATACCGATGAGGGCGGTTTTTATAAAGCGATGATCCTTATAGCCATTGCAAATGATCAGGCTTTCAGGATCGTCATGAAAGGCAAGGGCGGCAAAAAGCTCAGGTTTTGAACCCACCTCCAGCCCATAATGAAAGGGTGCACCCGCGTCAAGAATCTCCTCCACCACTTCACGGAGCTGATTCACCTTGATGGGATATACTCCCCTGTAGATCGATTTATAGTTGAACTCATCAATTGCACCAGTAAAAGCTCCATTAATCCTTTCAACCCTGTCGCGCAACAAATCCTGAAAGCGAATCAACATGGGGAAATGGAGCCCCTGGCCCCGCGCCTCCTCGACCACATCCAAGACTCTGATGTTGGCTCCTTTTTCCTTCAGGGGCGCCACCATGACATCGCCTTTGTCGTTTATATCAAAATAGCGCAAACCCCAGCGGTCAATACCATATAACTCCTTGGCATCTTCAATCGTCCACTTTCGGATTTCAGCACTATATTCATCGTTATTTTTTTCAATCTTAGGAGTCATTATTAAACACTCTTTCTCTTCAATAGTGTGATACTCTGTACCGGATACTCTCCGTTGTATGCATCTTTGAGTTTGTCAAAAAATATTTTCTTATGAAACCGCCAAGCCCATTAATTTGTAGACAAGCTTTGCTGCAGTAAAATCAGGCGCATGCATGGCAGGAATGGGAGCCAGTTCAACCACATCAAAACCGCAGACAGTCCTTTTTGCAGAAACTTTGTGCAGCAGGTCCATAACCTGGTACCAGGTCAAACCACCGGGTTCCGGGGTACCGGTTGCCGGCATAATGGCGGCGTCAAAACAGTCGACATCAAAAGTGATATAGATCTGCTCCGGGAAATCCCAGGGAAGAACTTGAGCAGGAATGCGCCCTGCGTTAATTTCTGCCGCACCCAAACTGTATAAATTATGCGCTCTGCTAAATATATATTCATCCTGTGACAGGCTGCGTATACCTATCTGCACAATGGGCAGTTCCATTTCATACACGCGGCGCATAACACAGGCATGGCTCAATCGGTTATCCTCATAACTGTCCCGCAGGTCAGCATGGGCATCAAACTGGACTACTCCGATTCTTTTACCACTCTCAACAAAAGCTTTAAGGGCTCCCAAGGTGACCGTATGTTCCCCGCCAAGAATAACTGGAACACCATTTTTCTGTAACACCCTGCCTACTTCTGCTGAAATGGTTTCAAGATCCTGTTCAACTTTTTCAGCCTGACATGAAAGCGGTCCATGAGTGTACATGCCGGCTTGCCCCGGAATGGTACTGCCGTCAAATGATTCAAGCTGCAGAGAAGCTTCCAGGATTGCCCGGGGGCCTGCAGCAGTCCCACCGCCGTAAGAAACACTTTTTTCCATCTCCACCGGGATAATATGGATGGTTGCTTCCTCATAAGAAGAGGGCGGGATGTCCAGCTCGAGAAAACTTGGATAAGCAGTGCCTGCCATAGTCTTTGCCAACTATTTAAGACAACCTGGATCGGTAATCCTGGTAGCCGAATTCCTTAATGATTGTTACGGTATCATCCTCTGGTTCATAGGTTGCAATTGCAGGCAATTGAACACCGTTAAAGGTATTGTTTTTTACCATTGTATAGTGGAGCATATCAAGAAAAACGATCTTCTGGCCTGCAATCAGGGGCGTATCAAATGAATAATCGCCAATAACATCTCCAGCCAGGCAGCTGAGTCCTGCAAGCTGGTAGGTGTATTTTTTTTCGCCCGCCTGCCCGCCATTAATGACACCAGGCCTGTACGGCATTTCAAGGACATCCGGCATATGGGCTGCTGCTGAAGTATCGAGGACAGCTATCGGTTTGTCACGCTCAATTATATCGAGAACTGTGCTGACAAGCATGCCAGCATTTAAGGCAACTGCCTCTCCAGGTTCAAGGTAGACTTCAAGCCCATAACGATCCTGAAAACTGTTTACAATCGCACAAAGCCTGTCTACATCATAATCACTTCTGCTTATGTGGTGGCCACCGCCAAAATTTATCCACTGCAGATTTGAAAAGTATGGCGCAAATTTTTTCTCTACTTCAGTCAGGGTCCGCTCCAGAGTATCAGAATTCTGCTCACACATGGTATGAAAATGAAGACCGCTGATCCCCGCGAGGTCCTGCCCCTGCAACTCTTCAATGGTTATGCCAAGTCTGGAGTTCGGTGCACAGGGATTGTAGAGTTCAACTTTGACCTCTGAATATTGAGGATTAATACGCAGACCGCACCGAATGGACCTGGAACTGTCCAGCACTTTTTGCTTATGATGTTGCCACTGTTTTATGGAATTAAAGCTGATATGGTTTACCAGGGGCAGAAGCTCTTTCATATCTCTATCACTGAAAGCCGGGGCATAGACATGGACCTCGCCGCCAAATTCCTCCTTTCCCAGTCGTGCTTCATGCGGAGAACTGGCACAGGTGCCCTGCAGGTACCGACTGATCAACGGAAATGTACTGAACATGGCAAACCCCTTGAGAGCCAGCAGGATCTTGCATCCAGTTTTCTTGCGCACCCCGGCTATAACATCAAGGTTTTTTCGCAAAAGGGCCAGGTCACACACATAACATGGACTTGGGAATGCAGTAGGATCAAAGGACGGCAGGTTTGTCATTATCAATGTCCAAAAAGGTTTCAGTCCAGGGAAGTCCATGCTGTGTCAGTTTTTTCATAAATGGATCTGGGTCGAATTCCTCAACATTAAAAACGCCGGGTTGATACCATTCTTCCTCAAGCATAAGCATGGCGCCGATCATCGCTGGAACTCCCGTTGTATAGGAAATTGCCTGGGAGTTTGTTTCACGGTAGGCCTCCTGGTGGTCACAGATATTATAGACATAGTAGCGTTTCCTCTGGCCATCCTTTATCCCCTCAATCAGGCAGCCGATGCAGGTCTTTCCCTTTGTTTTAGGTCCGAGGGAGGCCGGCTCCGGCAACACAGCCTTCAAAAACTGCAGGGGAATAATCTCCTGCCCCTGGTACTGGACAGGATCTATCCTGGTCATTCCTACATTTTCCAGAACACGCAGATGAGTTAAATAGGACTCCGAAAAAGTCATCCAGAAACGAATACGCTTCACGCCCTTGATATTTTTGGCCAGAGACTCTAACTCCTCATGGTACAGAAGATAGATTTCCTTTGGTCCTATTCCGCCCGGGAAGTCAAACGTCTTATGCACCGATAAAGGGTCGGTCTCCATCCACTGGCCATAGTCGTAGTAACGTCCTTTGGCGGTAACCTCCCGAATATTGATTTCAGGATTGAAATTAGTGGCAAACGGCAAACCATGCTCACCGGCATTACAGTCAATTATATCAATAGTATGGATCTCATCAAAATGATGCTTCTGGGCATAGGCGCAGAAGATATTGGTGACGCCCGGATCAAAACCGCAACCGAGAAGCGCCATGATACCTGTCTTTTTGAAACGTTCCTGGTAGTCCCACTGCCACTTGTAACAGAACTTCGCTTCATCCCGCGGTTCGTAGTTGGCCGTATCGAGATAATGCACTCCTGTTTCAAGACAGGCATCCATTATGCTCAGGTCCTGGTACGGCAGAGCTACGTTAATGACAAGTTCAGGCTTAAAATCCTTTATCAGGGCTTTTAATTCAGAAACATTATCTGCATCGACCTGAGCAATTTTTATGGGCTTGGACAACTCAGAGCGTATTTCATCGCATTTCTTCAACGTCCTGCTGGCCAGACAAATCTCGGTAAACACAGCCGGGTTTTGTACGCATTTATGGGCAACAACCCTGCCTACACCACCGGCACCTATAATTAATACCTTACCCTTGGTAATCATCTTTTACTTTCTCCAATAACTTTTAATGTGAAACAAAGTTGTTTATCAATCTGAGTACTCATATCTAGGTTTCTGTAAAAAACAGCTTTTTTTAGAAATTTTATGTAATTCTGTAATAGTCTCTATATGTTTTGATACCAGACCGGAACATATCGTTATTATTTCAAAATTGAAATAAATTTTTCAAATTCTGGGCAGCTCATTCCATATAATTCTCTTTTAACAATTATATATAGTGTGCGAGCTGCAATTCCCTTTTTCTCTTGCATGGTTAACATGTACCATATGAAATAATTGTAAGCACTGGTGCCAAGCAGGTTGTCATGTAACCAAACTACACTTCCCAACTTTTTAGGTAAGTGAAAACTGTCTTGACGCTGCACTATTTTTTTGGGGGGGTCTAATTGTCCAGATGAATCTTTTTTCCCGGCTGTCCATTATGGCTTTTTCTATCCCAAGACCGTGAACATTCATCTTTGAGGTATCTGGAAAGGCTTAAAATAGTTGGGTATTGAAAGATTTTTACCAGCGGGATTTTGATGTTGAATATATTTCCCAAGTCAAATGCAAGTTCTGTGGCAAGAAGAGAGTTGCCGCCGTTATCAAAAAAATTACGTTGAACATCTATTTCATCCATATCCAAAATCTTTTTCCAAATTGATGAAACCAGCCTAATATGATCAACATCGGATTGCATGACATTAATTGGTGCAGCAGGTCTTTTATCTTTCGGGGGTGGGAGTCTTTTACGATCAATCTTGCCACTTGCGGTTAATGGAAATTCCTTTAGAAGAACATATTGACTTGGAATCATATAATAGGGAAGGATCTTTTCTAGATGCTGGCGGAGGTTCAGTTCTTCAAGGCTATTGGCGCTGCTGAGAATGTAGGCAACAAGTTGCTTGTATTCACCTTTTTCTTCATGAAGAATGACAACTGACTCATTAATTAATTTGTGGCGGCACAGTGACGCCTCAATCTCCGTGAGTTCGATGCGGTTGCCGTTAAGCTTAACCTGAAAATCAACACGGCCAATATATTCAAGCGCGCCGCTGGAAAGATAACGGGCTAAATCGCCAGTTTTGTATAGACGTCCATTGGGAGTATTAGTGAAAGGATCTTCTATAAAAGCTTTTTGATTAAGTTTCTCACGTTGCAAATATCCCCGGGCCACCTGAATGCCACCTATAAATAATTCACCTATCACACCCTGTGGAACTGGTTGCAGTTGCTCGTCCAGAACATACAGTTGGGTATTGGCAATGGGATAACCAATGGGTACTTTGTTGAAAGATTGTTGTTGTTTGCACTGCCAATGACTGACATCTACCGCTGCTTCGGTAGGGCCATAGAGATTATGAAGTTCGCATTTAAACCTTTTTAAAAAAGTCTGTTGTAATTCCCAAGTGAGCATCTCCCCGCTGCAGAAAACACGCTGCAGACTTTTACATTCGGCGTTAATGTCAATATCCAGAAAGAGACGAAGCATTGATGGGACAAAATGAATAGTTGTAATTTTTTGCTGCTCTATGAAATTACAGAGATTTGTTGGATCTTTATGCAGTTTAGGGGGAGCGACAACCAGGGTGGCACCTGTGAAAAGAGGCCAGAAAAATTCCCATACTGAAACATCAAAACTGAACGGTGTCTTCTGGAGGACCTTGTCATCCTGATTCAGCTTGAAAGTATCCTGCATCCACATTAATCTGTTAAATATACCTTTATGCTCATTCATAACTCCTTTTGGATCACCCGTAGAACCTGATGTATAAATGACATAGGCCAAGTTATCAGGATTCGTTTTTGTGTCCAGGTTTCCATGGGGATAGTCGGCTATGAGATGCCAGTCAGAATCCAGATTAATAACGGTGCTGTCAAATGATAGCAGTCTTGACTGCAGATGTTTCTGGGTGAGTATGACTTTTGCCTTGGTTTCGTTTACGATAAAAGATATGCGCTGCTGGGGAAATTCTGGATCAAGGGGGACATAAGCTCCACCTGCCTTGCAGATGGCATAGATTGCTATTACCATCTCCAGGGACCTTTCCATGCAGACCCCTACAATGTCCTCGGGACCAACCCCAAGCTCCGTTAAATAGTGAGCCAACTTATTAGCTCGCATATTGAATTCCCGATAGGTCAGCGAGATTTCATTAAAAATAACCGCAATATTTTCTGGAGTTCTGACAACCTGTTTTTCAAAAAGCCGATTTAGGCATTCTGCCTGCCCATAATTTTTTGAGGTGTCATTCCATTTTACTAACAGTTTGGTTCTTTCATCTTGAGATAGGATCTCAACTCGCTCCACTTGACTCTGAAACTGTTGATGCAGGGAACTTACCAATCGTTTGTATTGATTGCTGAATCTGGAAATCGTTCCAGAATCAAAAAGATCTGCATTGTATTCAAAATATCCTTGAATAGTTGGAGATATCTCAAAGATATTGAGGAACAAATCAACTTGCGCTCCCTTATTATGCCATTTTTCAGTTTCCACATTAACTCCTGAAAGCTGCAATTCCATCGGAGGTTCATGGGTGAAACCAACCTGAAAAATAGGATTGTAACTAGCATCTCTTGGCGGTTTAACGGCTGCGACAATATCATGAAAGGCTGTTTCCTGCCGGCGATGAGCCTGGAGAAGTTTGCCTCTGACAAGATGCAGGGTCTCAATTAGGGTAATATCCTCCCACAGTGTAAAGGCCAAAGGAAGGATGTTGACAAAACACCCTATGACATTTTTAGACTCGTAATGCCGACGGTTGCTTAAAGGAACACCAATAACGATATCTTTCTGTCTGCTATACCTCGCCAACAAAACCAGGAAACATGTTAGCAGTGCAATAAAAGGTGCAGTGGATTGTTGACAGCAGAATTCATTCAGATCGTTTAACTGTTGAGGGCCAAGCTGAAAAAAGTGAGATTTGCCATTACTGGTGGTAACAGGAGGGCGCGCGTGGTCCAGCGGCAGATTTATCAACCCGGCACGACCCTGGAGCTCATCCCGCCAAAAATCAAGCATATTCTCAGCTGCTCTGGTCGATATCCATTCCTTATACTTTGAACTGAGGCGAGAGTATGGAACAGGTTCTTCAAAGAGAGGCAAATCTTTATTTTTGACAATGGAATTATAACAGGCTGATATTTCAGAGCCCAAAATTTCTTTTGACCTGAGATCGGTGATAATATGATGAATAGTGATTATTAAGATATATCGTTCTGTATCCAGATGTATGAGATGAACTCGTATCAGTGGGCCGGTTGTTAAGTTAAAGGGCCTAACTATTTCTTTGTTTATCAGGCTTTTCAGCTCTTCTTGGTCGTGAATTCTGCTGAATTCAGTTTGTTCTATGTTAAGGATGAGTTGCTTGGCGATGTGCTGCTCAGGGTGCCTGCCATGGGAAGAAAAAGTCATTCGGAGTGCTTCATGGCGCTCGATTACAAAGTTGATGCTTTTTTCAAGTGCAGGGATATCAATTGGTCCAGAAATGTTGAATACGGACGGTATATTATATGTGGGGCTGTCAGGATGTAATTGGTTATTCAACCAGAAATAATCTTGACTCATTGTTAGTTACTTATCTGGGAAAGTAAAAAATCCCGCGCCATAATGGGAAATAATTTACATTTCGTTGCCCTATGAGGTTGCACACCAACTCCCATAACAAAAGAAATTCAGGTAGCATTCGCACATAGATTTTTTAAATATGTATACAGGTTATCGCCAACGGCGTTATGAACACCTTACATATTGACAGGAACGAATGAAGCATACACTAGAGATTGTCAGTTCTGGTTCATATCTGACAATCTCTTTTAGAAGTATATCGATGCCCAAGAGAAAAATTATTGTGTAAAACAGACCAATTAAAACCCTTGCCGCCTAAAATACATTATCTTAAAAAGATTAGATATTTAACTTAAAAACCACGTAAATATATTAGCAGGAAAAAAGGAATCCATCAATAATTTTGCTTTCCATAAGGTTTCTAGACCAATAAAAGTATTTCTCCTGCTTATGGGTTTTTAGATATTCAAACCTCCATTGGATATGTGAACCCTTCAAATTCTCCTAGAGGGCAATTGCTGCATAAGGGGTTGCCCTTTTTGCAGAATTCTTTTCCTGTCCGGACGATAAGAGCGTGATATTCGTTGAATAGTGCAACATCTTCGGGCAGGGCTAGGCTAAAATATTCCTGGATTTCATGGTAACCCTCTTCTGCTGCAATAATGTCATGCCTGGCAAAAATCCTGTGGGTATAGGCATCAACCACAAATACGGGCTTGCTGCCTGCATAAAGAAGTATGGCGTCAGCAGTTTCCGGGCCGATCCCTTTTACAGCCACAATTTCCTCGCGAAGCGTATGCATATCGACCGCAAACATTTCATCAAGAGAACCATTATATTCCTGCGCAATAAAATTGAGAAGGTTCTTCAAACGCGCGGCCTTGAGGTTATAATAACCGGCGGGCCTGATCTTCTCAGCCAGGAGCTCTTGCGGCATACCGTGCAGTTTCCCAAATGACAGGAGATTGTCGTTCTTCAGGTTATCTATGGCTTTGCTGACATTTGACCAGTTGGTGTTCTGGGTGAGCACCGCCCCTACCATGATCTCAAAAGGGGTTTCCCCGGGCCACCATCCCTGCGGACCGAAGTGCTCCAAAAGAATCTCGTAGATTTCGTATACCTTATTCATTTCATACTGAAAGACGGTAATGATTTCCGGCGCTGGTTGTGCAATATTTTAATTGTTTTGCTGTTATATCGAAGGCAGTTCGGCCGGAGGGATCTTTTCAGTTTTCTCGTCACCAGCTCCTCGAAATGTCACCTCTTAGAGACTCTTTAACGGGCCAGTAAGCTTTGCAGAATAACAACGAATTCTTTCAGGAAATTGCCGAAAAGGAGGCTTTTCCCGAACTAATTGGCATTGAAACGAGAAATTTTGTTCAAGATCGAGGAAATCAAGAAATTATGCGGAAACGTACATATGGTACGGAGCAAATAATTTCGAAGATAGACAATGAAATTGGACAAAATAGCCGTTTCAGTCACCGAAGCAGATGCCTATTTCACGTGCGGTGAGCACCTTGTCATTATCCATGTTGACCCTTTTCCTGGACGTGATTGCCTCTGCCAAAGGGACGGCTTTCATTTCCGGGGTAGCCAGGGCGACCATGTGATCAAAGGTTCCCGACTCTACCAGGCGGACTGCTGCTGCCCCGAAGCGTAAGGCCAGGAGCCTGTCAAAGGTAGTTGGAGTGCCACCTCTCTGTAAATGGCCCAAAACAAGAGATCTGGTATCCTTTTTGGTTTTTTCCCTGATTCTCTGGGCAACCCATTCCCCAACCCCACCAAGGACAACTTCTTGCCTGCCGATCTCTCCTTCCTTGCAGAAGACATCACATTCTTTTTCCTGGGCACCTTCTGCAACAACAACAATGGCATAATCTTTGCCGTGCAGCTCATTATCGGATATTTTCTCGCATACCTTATCAATATCAAAAACAATTTCAGGAATCAAAATAACATCCGCCCCGCCTGATATTCCTGAATTTAATGCGATCCAGCCCGATTCCCGACCCATGACCTCAACGACCATGACCCTATCGTGGGACTTGGCTGTGGAATGGAGACGGTCCAGTGCCTCAGTAGCTGTAGACACCGCTGTATCAAATCCGAATGTCAGGTTTGTAGCTTTTAGATCATTGTCGATTGTTTTTGGCACTCCGACAACCGGCATACCCAGTTGAGCAAAACGGTGGGCAATCTCGAGGGTTCCGTCGCCACCCACAGAAATATGACATGCGAAACCCATCCGGTTAAAATTCTTCAGAATACGCTCTGAAACATCCCGTATCAAAGTTTCTCCGGCCAGGTTTTCCACTGGCATGGCAAAAGGATTTCCCTTATTGGTAGTGCCGAGGATAGTGCCCCCAGTCGGGGTGATATCTTCAACCTTTTCAGGGGTCAAAGTCACGAGTTCATCAAGATCCAGCAGTCCTTTATAGCCGCTGCGGCTGCCATAAACCTCCCAGCCACGCAGATGTGCCGACTTCACTACAGCATAAATAACCGCATTTAATCCCGGGGCATCACCACCCCCTGTCGATATTACAATCTTTTTCATTTCAAACCGTACCGTCCTGTTATAGCCTGATTAAGAGTAGTTGCAGCACGAATCTTGAATAAGCTGCCTGAAAATTCCAGGTTTGATTCATTTTGCTTAATTTGCAATATACTGTTTTCCGGCAAGCAGTGCACCCCTCTTTTCACACTCATGTTTAATGTATATTTGCTAATAATATTAAAATATTATGCGTTGCTTACAATATCGGCATCTTTTCCCATATTGACTTATTTCCAGATGTTCCTTAAAGTAATTAATGATTTAACAAAGAAATAGGTTTGTCTGCAACTTTCCACTGGTCGAAAATCTTGTAGACGTTAAGATTAAATAATATGGAAGGAGTATTCGTAATGTTTGAAGTAACAGAGTTAGCAACACAAAATCTCAAGTCGTATATGGAGCAGAACAATATTGACTCTGCTCTGCGCGTCGCACTCATGGGTGGCGGATGAGCAGGCCCCTCTCTGGGGCTGGCTCTGGATGAGCCAAAAGCAAATGATGCGAAATACGAACAGGATGGATTGACATTTTTGGTTGATAACAACCTGCTGGACACATGTGGATCAATAAAAATAGATTTTATTGATGCCGGCATGCGTTCCGGATTTTCAATCAGTTCCGCCAAACCCATTAGCAGTGGAGGCTGCAGCAGCAGTGCCTCCTGCGGATCAAGCTGCGGTTAGTATAGTCTTCTTGCCCATGCATACCCCCGGCAGATAACTGCCGGGGGTATTTTTTTGGCTTTTTAACGGCCACAGGGAAATTTTATGGTAATGGAAAACCTGAGTCAAGAACCTGTTGCCGCAATTATTTCCCTTTCCCTTCCTTAGCAATTTTGACAGCATCTGTCATCCGGCTTCTGTTAACTGCCATCTTGCATTCTTGACAGATAAGAGGAGCGAACTTACCATTTCAAGCAGTTGCAAATCATGATTTCCATATTTATCTACCTTGAAAATAATATTCCTGAGGCAGGCGGTACACCGCTCAATATGGGGTCAATCTAACCCTGCTAAGGAGGACAAATATTGTAGATCCGGTCATGATGAGATCAAATATTTCATAAATTGCGGAGGGAAACATGCAATTTGATAAATTCACCATAAAATCACAGGAAGCTATCCAGGAATCGCAGAACATTGCTGAAAGAAATGGCCACCAGGAAATGAAGCCCGAGCATTTACTGGCAGCTCTTTTAGCACAAAAAGACGGCGTTATAATTCCGGTTCTGCAAAAAATGGGCGTCAATCTTGCTGCATTGCAGGATGATTCAAAAAAACTTATCGATAACCTGCCCAAGGTTAGCGGTTCGGGTTTCGGTCAGGTGTATGCTTCCCAGTCTTTTAAAAAGGCGCTGGATCAGTCCTTTTCGCTGGCCTCAAATATGCAGGATGAATACGTCAGTCAGGAGCACCTTTTTCTTGCTCTTCTTGCGGAAAAAGGTGTAACTGCCGAGATACTGCAAAAACATGGAGTGAACAAAGATGCTTTTTTACAGGCTCTGGTCAGTATTCGTGGGAACCAGAGGGTAACAGACCCAAACCCGGAAGAAAAATACCAGGCTCTGGAAAAATATGCCAGGAACCTCACTGATGTTGCCAAACAGGGGAAACTTGACCCCGTAATAGGCAGGGATGATGAAATCCGCAGGGTGATACAGGTTCTTTCCCGGCGCACAAAAAACAACCCGGTGCTGATAGGTGAACCCGGCGTGGGCAAAACAGCAATTGTTGAAGGCCTTGCCCAGCGCATTGTCAACGGAGATGTACCAGAAACCCTCCGCAATAAACAGGTTGTTGCTCTTGATATGGGGGCTTTGGTTGCAGGTGCCAAGTACCGTGGTGAATTTGAAGACCGCCTCAAAGCCGTGCTGAAGGAGGTCCAAAAGCGCGAGGGGGAAATCATCCTGTTCATTGATGAGATACACACCCTGGTGGGAGCTGGAGCAGCAGAGGGTTCCATGGATGCCTCCAACATGCTCAAACCTGCCCTGGCCCGTGGCGAACTCCACTGTGTGGGCGCCACCACCTTAAACGAATACCGGAAATACATTGAAAAGGATGCAGCCTTGGAGAGACGTTTCCAGCAGGTACTCGTGCAGGAACCTTCCATTGAGGACACTATCGCAATCCTGCGGGGACTCAAAGAAAAATATGAAGTACACCACGGTGTTCGTATTACTGATTCCGCAACAGTTGCTGCTGCCACCCTTTCAAATCGATATATATCCGATCGTTTTCTGCCCGACAAAGCCATTGATCTTATTGACGAGGCTGCCTCCCGGTTGCGAATCGAGATTGATTCAATGCCTACTGAAATTGACGAGGTGGAGCGCAAAAAAATCAAACTGGAAATTGAACGCGAAGCCCTGAAAAAAGAAAGAGATAAGGCCTCAAAAGAGCGGCTTGCCAAGCTTGAAAGTGAACTGGCAGACATAAATGAAACCCTTAACAGCATGAAAGGGCACTGGTCCCTTGAAAAAGAAATTATTCAGAAGATCAGAGACATCAAGGCCCGGATTGAAGAAGCCGGTGTCGCAGAACAGCAGGCTCAAAGAGCAGGCGACCTCAGTAAAGTCGCCGAAATCCGTTATGGCAGGATAGTTGAACTTGAAAAGCAGATCGCCGCTGAAAATGAACGTCTTGCAAAGATTCAGCAGGACCGCAAAATGCTTAAGGAAGAAGTTGATGAGGAGGATGTTGCCAGTGTTGTGGCCAAGTGGACGGGGATTCCTGTTGACAACCTGTTGTCTTCTGAAAAGGATAAGCTGGTCCATGCCGAAGAATTCATGTCCAGGAGAGTTGTGGGACAATCCGAGGCCATCCAGGCTGTTGCCAATGCCGTGCGGCGGGCTCGGGCCGGTCTGCAGGATCCAAACCGCCCACTCGGGTCTTTTATTTTTCTGGGACCAACCGGTGTGGGTAAGACCGAATTGGCCAGGACCCTTGCCGAATTTCTCTTTGACAGCGAACAGGCCATGGTACGCCTGGACATGTCTGAATTCATGGAAAAACACTCTGTGGCCCGCTTGATCGGTGCCCCGCCAGGGTATGTGGGCTATGAGGAAGGAGGCTATCTTACCGAGGCTGTACGTCGGCGGCCCTATTCGGTCATTTTGTTTGATGAAATTGAAAAAGCACACCCGGATGTCTTTAATGTTCTGCTGCAGATTCTGGACGATGGCCGTATGACCGATGGACAAGGCCGCACTGTGGATTTTAAAAATACCATTCTGATCATGACCTCCAACCTGGGGAGCCAGCTCATTATGGAACTTGGCGAGCAGAACAGGGAGGAAATGGTAAAACAGGTTAATGAGATTCTGCACCGGCAGTTCAGGCCTGAATTCCTGAACCGCATTGACGAAACCATTATTTTCCATGGCCTTTCCAAAGAAAACCTGGCAAGAATTGTGGACATACAGGTTGCTCTTTTAACCAAAAGATTGGCGGAAAGAAAATTCTCTCTCAGCCTGACTGATAATGCCAAGAATTTTCTCATAGAAGTGGGCTATGACCCTGCTTATGGTGCAAGGCCTTTGAAGCGGGCTATCCAGCGTTATGTCCAGGACCAACTCGCCATGCATATTCTGGAAGGCAAATTCAGTGAAGGCGACAGTATAGTTGTTGACACTGATGCAGATAAGCAGAAACTGTTTTTTAGCAGGGGATGATAGAAAACAGATCTCCCGAGAATGATTGCAGAAAAGACCGACGACTCGTTGGTTATTCTCAAATACTTCTATAAAATAACTTTCTAAGCTCTATCCGTATGCAGCCTGCCAACCCATTCCGGCTGGCAGGCTGCATATTGCATGGCGCAGGGGAAATATAATTTTTTTTATGTTGTTTTGCCAGATTACAGCCGACTGTATAACCGGCATTCTTGCACGTCCCTGCCACATATCATTTTGATGTCAATCATGCCCGCCCGGTTACTGGTGTCCCAATACACAACATGCCCTCATAGCAGATTTTTTTGATAATCATGCAGCAAAATGCTATGTAAGAGTTAAGCAATTAAAAAATATGAAAGCAGGCTTTCTAAACAAGCCCAGCTAGCTCAGGGAGAATAAAATGGATTTCCCCCTGCTCGTTTTCACCGATCTGGATGGTACTCTGCTTGACCATCACAGCTATTCATTCCAGGGTGCTGAAAAGGCCTTGCAGCGCCTTCGCCAGCATTCTATTCCTATTATACTGACATCAAGCAAAACCAGGGCTGAGCTGCAAATGCTGCAGGAAAAGCTGGAATTGAACGAACCCTTTATTGCTGAAAACGGCGGTGGCGTTTTCATCTCCGCAGGGTATGCAATGCTGGATACCAGTGCACTGGAAGAATTCGATGGTTATTGCGTTAAACAATTCGGCAGGCCATACAGTTATATCAGGACAATATTTGCCACGGTGCGGTCCAAATATAAAATCAAGGGGTTTGGTGACATGACGGTGGAAGAAATCATGGAATATACCGGTCTTTCAAAGGCGGAAACATTACTGGCCCGCCAACGGGACTTCAGCGAACCTTTCCGCTTCCTGGCAGAACCATCTTTACAGGAACTGAAAGAAGAGGTTGCTGATCATGGCCTAACAGTTACTCGCGGTGGGCGGTTTTATCATTTGATAGCTGCCGACCAAAACAAAGGACGCGCTGTACATGAAACCACGCGTCTTTTCCAAGCTGAATGCCCAGGTACAATTACTACTATCGGGCTCGGTGATGCTGAAAACGATTACCTCATGCTTAAGGTTGTTGATGTACCTGTTCTGATACCAAAACCTGATGGCAGTTATGAAAATATGGACCTACGGGGTTTGCGCAAGGCCCCCTATCCGGGCAGCAGAGGTTGGGGAAAAGCTATCATGGCAATCCTCGATGATTTCCAGTTAGCATCTCCCGACTATGAAATACCAGGATAGCACTGATATGTTCACACTTACTCCTAAAAAATACAGTACAGGAGGACGGCTTTATGACTGATTTTCACCAGGAAGGGATTGTTACTACGTTACACGCGCTTTACGAGGCTTTTGACAGAGATGCGTATCTTGAGGAGCTTGAAGAAAAACTGGCTGATTATGCCAGCCATCAGAAAATTACCCTGCTTCTGCCAAGTCTATATTCCGAGTTAAAAAACCCAGATGTACTTGATCCCATAGTCAATGATATCAGCAAGGTTGAATACCTCCACTCCATTGTTGTGGCTCTGGGCGGCGCCGACCATGATCAATTCCAGGAAGCACGACGTTATTTCAGCAGACTCCGCAATGATAGACGTGAGCTTAAGGTGGTCTGGATAGATGGCCCGGGTGTCAAGGAGGTGCTGGATCGCATTCGGGAGAAAGATATTACCACCGGTGTGGCCGGCAAGGGTCAATCAGTCTGGGTCTCCCTTGGCTACATTCTTGGCCATGAACAGGCTGATGTTGTAGCTCTGCACGACTGTGATATTGTCACTTATGATCGACTGCTGCTCGGCAGGCTCATCGAACCGGTGGCAAATCCCAATAATGATTTTGAATTCTGTAAAGGATATTATGCCCGCATATCTCCTAAGGAACGTGCCATGAAAGGCAGGGTTACAAGGCTTTTTGTTGTCCCCTTTGTGGATGCCATGATGAGAATCATGCGGGAAAGAGGATTTTTTGAGTTGGAAAACTTCTTTCAGTACCACCGTGCATTCAATTATCCGCTTGCCGGAGAATTCAGCTTTAGCACGCATCTGGCCCGGGGACTTAACATTGCCTATGACTGGGGGCTTGAAGTAAGCACCCTTTCGGAGGTCTACAACAAGTTGATCACCAAGAAAATAGCCCAGGTGGACCTGGCCCCCAATTATGAGCACAAGCACCAGGAAATGTCTCCGCAAGATGCCCAGAGAGGGCTACATCGCATGGTGGTCGATATTGCAAAATTTTATCTTAACTATATGCGGTCACATGGTTTCGCCCTCGATGATGCAACCATTGACATGATCCTGCATACCTATTACCAGAATGCCCTGAATTTTATTAAAAGTTACAGTGATGATGCTGAGGTCAATAACCTGACTTATGACCGCTACCGGGAGGAACAGGCCGCTCATTTCTTCAGAGGCTTTCTGTGGACAGCCTGGGAACAGTGCAAGGGCCCTCAGTTAAGCACCCAGATCCCTTCCTGGAACAGGGTGCTGTACAGCCTACCGGACATATATGACCATCTGAAATTCGTTGTCGACAGAGATAACGGTGAAGGCTAAAAACTGATTCCGTGGTCATGTCAATGAACAGTAATGAACGGCGAAAAATAGCCCGCAGAATATTTGAATCAGCTGTTGAAAGCGTTCTTCCTGACAGACTGATCAGCACTTCTGTTCATTTGCAAAACAATGTTCTGCATATTAATGATGCAGTGCATCAGCTGCAGCCCGGCCAGAAGGTGCATGTGTTCGGCAGCGGCAAGGCTTCAATCGGCATGGCGAAAGGTCTTTTATCTATCCTGGAGGAGCGCGTTGCCGGCGGATTTATCGTTTCCCCCAGTATGAGCGATGAAGACCTTTCTCCCCTCACGGTGGTGCAAGGTTCGCATCCCGTTCCGGATGAAAAAAGCATTCAGGGGGCTTCGTTTCTCATAGATGGTATGTCGCGGTTATCCGATGATGATTTTTTTATCTATCTGCTATCCGGAGGTTCTTCGGCCCTGATTGAAAAACCGGTAACGACCATAACCCTCGCCGAGATGCAGGAGACAACCAGGCTGTTGCTCCATAACAACGTGCCCATTCAGCAGATCAATGCCGTCCGCAAGCATTTAAGCATGTTAAAAGGCGGCAGGCTTGGCCAGTGTACCCGGGCATCCGGCATCGTGCTGGTAATTTCAGATGTTATAGATGATGACCTCTCCGTTATCGGGTCCGGGCCTCTCTACTATGATACTTCAACTTATAAACAGTGCCGGGAAATTCTTGAGCAGGCCAGGATATGGGATAAAATACCTTCAGGTGTTCGTGCAGTCATTATGAGCGGTGCAAAGGGAGAAATTCCTGAAACGCCCAAAGAGCAGAAGAGCTCTATCAGTCACTACCTGCTGGGTACGAACCTTGTCGCGCTGGAGCATGCCCGAAAGACAGCGGCAGGTTACGGGTTCTACTCTTATATCATGACCGCTTCCCTGGCCGGAGAAGCAAAAGAAGCAGCAAAGGTGCTTGCCGCCATAGCCAGAAATGTCAGTACCCATCACGATCCGTTCCAACCGCCAGTCTGCCTTCTTTTCGGCGGAGAAACCACGGTAACGCTCACAGGCAAGGGCAAGGGTGGCCGCAATCAGGAACTTGCCCTTGCTGCACTTGCAGAAATCGGCAGACAGAATAATATTTTATTACTAAGCGGCGGAACTGACGGTATTGACGGAAATTCTTCAGCAGCAGGAGCCATTGCTGACAGCGGATTTTTTCTGGAAGGTGTCCGGCAGAAGCTTTCTATAGCTCAATTTCTTGCGGAGAATAATTCTAATGCCTTTTTCAAGGCTGTCGGCGGCTTGCTGGAAACCGGTCCGACCGGCACTAATGTTATGGATATAACCCTGCTAATTATTGACAAGGAGGATTTATGAGCCGCACCGGAAGGTTTTCCACAGCAATGCGGGATTATGCCCGGCGCCAGATCGAAAATCT